>Ga0207707_10002606_pt1 | contig 16140 bp, 16 predicted proteins | sample KBSC83BmetaG_FD_184336 | JGI IMG/M metagenome (GOLD analysis project Ga0207707, IMG submission 184336) | Corn rhizosphere microbial communities from Kellogg Biological Station, Michigan, USA - KBS C8-3B metaG (SPAdes) (version 2) | ecosystem: Host-associated > Plants > Roots > Rhizosphere ...
AGCAGAACGCGACGGTCACGATCTGCCACTCGCGGACGAGGGATCTCGCGCAGCACACGCTCGCGGCCGACGTGCTCGTCGCGGCTGTGGGCGTCCCCGGGATGGTGACGCCCGACATGGTCAAGCCCGGTGGCGTTGTGATCGACGTCGGGATCAACCGGACCGAGGACGGGCTCGTCGGCGATGTCGATCCGGGAGCGGCCGAGGTGGCCGGGTACCTCACGCCGGTGCCCGGAGGGGTAGGCCCGATGACGATTGCGTGCCTGCTCGAGAACGCTGTCCGCTGCTCGCGCTACCGGCGCGGAGAGCTTGCCTTTCCACTCTGATTCGCTAGTGTTGCGCGCGCTCCGCCGTCGGCGGACTTGTAGTCATCCAGCAAGGAGTAGGAAGCAGTGGCTGAAGGTACGGTCAAGTGGTTCTCGAACGAAAAGGGATATGGCTTCATCGAGCGTGGCAACGGCGAGGCGGACGTGTTCGTCCACTTCTCGGCCATCGGGGGTGAGGGCTACAAGTCGCTGACCGAGGGTCAGCGCGTCTCCTTCGAGGTCGTGCAGGGCGATAAGGGCCTGCAGGCATCGAACGTCCAGGCGCTCTAGACCCTTTCGGAACCGATTTTGACGGGGGGCTCCGAAAGGAGCCCTTCGTGTTTCATAGGAGGCGGGATGGCGCGGATAACCAAAGAAGAGGTTCTGCACGTGGCGCGGCTCGCGCGCCTCGAGCTGTCCGACGACGACGTCGCGAAGTTCCAGGAGCAGCTGTCCGACATCCTGGAGGCGGTCTCGAAGGTCTCCGAGCTCGACCTCTCGGATGTGCCGCCCACCGCGCACCCGCTCGAGATCGCGAACGCCTGGGCGGAGGACGTGCCGCGCGACTGCCTGCCGCTCGACGACGTGTTCGCGAACGCGCCCGACCGGGACGGCGACTACTTCAGGACACCGCCTGCATGACCGTCGACACGCTCAGACTCTCCGCCGAGGAGGCGAACAAGCTCATCGCGGACGGCGCGATCTCGTCGGACGAGCTCTACCGCGCCTACCTCGATGCGATCGGCGAGCGCGACCCGGAGCTGCACGCATTCCTGCACGTCTGCGAGAACGATCCCGGCGCCGGTATCCCGATCGCGATCAAGGACGTGATCGGCACGAAAGGGATCCCGACGACGGCCGGCTCGAAGATTCTCGAGAGCTACGTCCCGGTCTACGACTCGACCGTGATCGCGAACTGCCGCAGGCGCGGCTTGCGCGTGATCGGCAAGACGAACACCGACGAGTTCGCGATGGGCTCGTCGACCGAGAACTCGGCGTACGGCCCATCGCGCAACCCTTGGGATCCCTCGCGCGTTCCCGGCGGCTCCGGCGGCGGCAGCGCGGCAGCCGTCTCGGCGGGGCTCGCGCCGTGGGCGCTCGGTTCCGACACAGGCGGCTCGATCAAGCAGCCCGCCGCACTGTGCGGCCACGTCGGGCTGCGCCCGACCTACGGGACGGTCTCACGCTACGGCGTGGTCGCGTTCGCATCGTCGCTCGACCAGGTCGGCCCGGTCGCACGGACCGTGCGCGACTGCGCGTTCCTCTACTCCGTCATCTCGGGCCGCGACGAGAACGACTCGACCACCGTCGACGTCCCGGAGGTCGAACTGCCGACCGCAGACGATCTCAAGGGCCTTCGCATTGGCGTGCCGAAGGAGATGAACGGCGTTGCTGGGATCGAACCGGGGGTGTCGGCGGCCGTGAACAAGACGCTCGAGCTCGCCGAATCGCTCGGCGCGAGTGTCGAGGAATGCTCGCTGCCCCGATCGGTCGACTACGGAGTTGCCTGCTACTACCTCATCGCTCCCGCCGAGGCATCGGCGAACCTCGCGCGCTACGACGGCGTGCGGTACGGGCTTCGCGACGACGGCGCCGACTTCCGCGAGATGGTGATGAAAACGCGCCACGCGGGTTTCGGCGACGAGCCGAAGCGCCGGATCATGATCGGCGCGTACGCCCTCTCGGCGGGCTACTACGACGCGTACTACGGCACTGCGCAGAAGGTGCGCACCGTGATCAAGCGCGAGCACGACGAATTGTTCGAGCGGTTCGACGTCCTCGTCTCGCCGACGAGCCCGACGGTCGCGTTCCCGATCGGCGCCAAGATCGACGATCCCGTCGCGATGTACATGAACGACGTGTTGACCATTCCGTCGTGCATGGCTGGGCTGCCGGGCCTGAACATCCCGTGCGGTCTCTCCGAGGGGCTGCCGGTCGGCCTGCAGCTGATCGGGCCGCAGTTCGGCGAGAACACGATCTTCCGCGCCGCGCACGCGCTGGAGGGCGCGCTCGGCTTCGACATCGTCCCGGAGCGGTTGCGATGACCTGGGAACCCGTGATCGGGCTGGAGATCCACGTCCAGCTGAAGACGGAGACGAAGATGTTCTGCCGCTGCCGAAACGGCTTCGGCGGCGAGCCGAACAGCCAGACCTGCCCGGTGTGCCTCGCGTTCCCCGGCGCGTTGCCCGTGCCGAACCGCCGCGCGATCGAGGAGACGATCAAGCTCGGGCTTGCACTCGACTGCACGATCGCCGAGCGCGCCGTCTTCCACCGGAAGAACTACTTCTATCCAGACAACCCCAAGGCGTACCAGATCAGCCAGTACGACGAACCGCTCTGTGCAGGCGGCCATCTCGACGTCCCGACCGAGGACGGCGTGACGCGGATCGGGATCACGCGCGCGCACCTCGAGGAGGACGCGGCGAAGAACGTGCACGTCGCGACGTCGGGTCGCATCCACGGCGCAACGGCGACGCTGGTCGACTTCAACCGCTGCGGCACACCCCTGGTCGAGATCGTCACCGAGCCGGACCTCCACGACGCCGAGACGGCGAAGCGGTTCCTGCAACTGTTGCGGCAGACGGTCGTCGAGCTCGAGCTCTCCGACGCGGAGCTGGAGAAGGGCTCGATGCGCTTCGACGTCAACGTCTCCGTGCGACCGGCCGGCTCGGACGAGCTCCGCACGCGCACCGAGCTGAAGAACATGAACTCGTTCAACTTCGCGGCGAAGGGGATCGAGCGCGAGATCGCGCGGCAGATCCGCATCTACGAGGAGGGTGGCGTCGTCGAGCAGGAGACGCTGCACTTCGATCCCACGCACGAGGAGTCGCCGCCGATGCGGTCCAAGGAAGAGGCGCAGGACTACCGGTACTTCCCGGAGCCCGACCTCGTTCCGGTGGTGCCCGGGTCGGACCTCGTCGATCGGCTGCGCGGCGAGATCGGCGAGTTGCCCGGAGCGCGCATCGCGCGGGTCGCGAAGACCCTCTCGTTCTACGACGCCGACGTGCTCGTCACGGGGGGTCTCGACCGGCTGTGGGCGGCTGTCGTCGCTGCCGGCGCCGACCCGAAGGAGGCGGCGAACGTGCTCGCGAACCAGTTCGTCGCGACCGGGATCGACGCAGGTGCCGTCGATGCAGGTGAGCTCGCCAAGCTCGTCTCCGCGCGGGCGGAGATCCCGCGCGCCGCGTTCGACGAGGCACTCGCCAAGGTGGGAGAGCCTGGGTTCACGGCCGCCCCGTATCTCGAGCAGAAGGTGGTCGCGGACGCGGCCGAGCTCGACCCGATCATCGAGCGAATCATCGAGGCGAACCCCGCTCAGGCAGAGCAGTACCGCGGCGGCAAGCAGGGGCTGCTCGGCTTCTTCGTCGGTCAGGTGATGAAGGAGACGGGCGGCGGAGCGGATCCGCGCGTCGTGAGCGACCGGGTTCGCACACTGCTTTCGTAGCTGCCAGACTCTCACCGTGACCGAGTTCGACCTCGTGGTGGTGGGGTCGGGGCCCGCTGGGCAGAAGGCCGCTATCCAGGCGGCGAAGCTCGGCAAGAGCGTCGCGCTCGTCGAGCGACACGTGTCGCTCGGCGGCGCGTGCGTCAACACCGGGACGATCCCGTCGAAGACGATCCGCGAGGCGATCCTCTACCTGACCGGTCTGAATCAGCGCGCGATCTACGGTCAGAGCTACCGGCTCAAGGAGACCGTCTCGATCGCGGACATCTCCATTCGCACGCGGCACGTCGTCGAGGCCGAGCGGCAGGTGATCCGCGACCAGCTGCTTCGGAACCACGTGACGATCTTCGACGGGTGCGCGCGCTTCGTCGACACGCACACGCTCGCGATTGACGGGCGCGACGACAGCGAGCGCCGCATCTCGGCGAGCGGCATCGTCATCGCCACCGGGTCTACCCCGGCGCATCCGGCGGAGATCGATTTCAACGGCAGCACCGTCCTCGACTCCGACGACATCGTGCTCCGGCTCGGGACGATTCCCGCGACGATCGTCATCATCGGCGCGGGCGTGATCGGAGTCGAGTTCGCGTCGATGTTCGCAGCGCTCGGCTCCCGCGTCACGATCGTGGACGCACGCGAGACGATGCTCGACTTCTGCGACCCGGAGATCACCGAGGCGCTTCGCTACCACCTTCGCGAGCTGAACGTTGTCTTCCGGTTCGGCGAGCGCGTGGAACGAGTCGAGGCGCGTGAAATGGGAACGCTCACGACACTCGCGAGCGGGAAGGTCATCCCGGCCGATGTCGTCTTCTATTCGGCCGGTCGTGTGGGGGCGGTTGCCGACCTGCACCTCGAGAACGCCGGGATCGAGGCCGACGCGCGGGGCCGGATCGCCGTCGATGAGCTGTACCGGACGACACAGCCCCACATCTATGCGGTGGGCGACGTCGTCGGCTTCCCCAGCCTCGCATCCGCGTCCGCCGAGCAGGGGCGGCTCGCGGCGTGCCATCTATTCGGCATCCCGGATCATGCCGGCGAGGCGCCGCTGCCGATCGGCATCTACTCGATCCCGGAGATCAGCTACGTCGGGAAGACCGAGCCCGAGCTGACCGCGGCGATGGTGCCGTACGAGATCGGCATCTCGCACTACCGCGAGCTCGCCCGCGGGCAGATCCTCGGCGAGTCGCACGGGCTCGTGAAGCTCCTCGTCTCGCCGGCGGATCGCACGCTGCTCGGTGTGCATGCGTTCGGCGCCGGCGCCACCGAGGTGGTGCACATCGGCCAGGCGGTTATGGGTCTCGGCGGCACGATCGACTACCTCGTCGAGTCGGTCTTCAACTACCCGACGTTCGCCGAGGCGTACAAGGTCGCTGCGCTCGACGCCTTGAACAAGTTGCGCGCCGTCACGCTGGTCTAGTACCCCTAGACGCGCCTCGCGCGTTGTCCTCTTGACCTCGGAAGCGAAGGAGGATGTATGCCTGGTTGGCTTTGGGTCGTGATCGTGATCGCGGCTCTGATCGTCATCGGAGCGATCGCCGCGTCGCTGCGCGCGCGTCGTTCGCGTGAGCTGCAGGGGCGTTTTGGCCCTGAGTACGACCGCGTGGCGGCCGACGCGCCGTCGAAGCGGCAGGCGGAAGCCGAGCTCAGAGCGCGTGCCCAACGACACGACGAGTTCGATCTGCGGCCGCTCGATCCGCGTGACCGCGACAAGTACCGCGCCCGCTGGCAGGACGTGCAGGCGAAGTTCGTCGACGACCCTGACGCGGCGGTTCAGGACGCTGACGGGTTGATCCAGGACGTCATGCGCCGGCGTGGGTATCCGGTCGACGACTTCGACACCCGCGCGTCCGATCTCTCGGTCGACCACCCTGACGTGGTCGAGAACTACCGCGCCGCGCACGGGATCGCCGTCGCGCGCGATCGCGGCAAGGCCGGAACAGACGAGCTGCGCAGGGCGGTGCAGCACTACCGCGCACTGTTCGACGCGCTGGTCGAGGATCGCGCAGGGGCGCCGGCTGCCTGACAGCTAGCGCGTAGCTGCGGCGTAGAGCAGCACGGCCGCGAGCGCAAAGCACGCGGCGGCCGCCGCCACCGCCGTCTGCGTGAGCGCGGACGCGGCGGCCGCCGCTCCAACCGCTGCGAGCAACAGCACATTTCCGACCGGGCGGCGCCGCAGCGTGAGCGCCGCGACTACGACCACGGCAGCGGTGCCGAGCGAGCTCGCCGCGATCGCGAGCACCCGCGGTAGGAGGTCGAGGTGGTCCTGGGCTCGCGGCACGTCGCTTCCCGCGAAGGTCCCGTGCACGTGGAGTCCGAGTGAGAGCCCGATCGCGACCCCGGCCCACAGGAGCCCGACGGGGCCGGCCCAGCGCCGTCCCGTCAGCTGCAGCGAGCCGATGCCGAGGAGCGGGGCGGAGAGCAGCGCGCCCGCGAGGTAGTACACCCGGAAGGAGTACGCGTCCCAGCCGTGCGCCGATCCCCACGCCATCGCGGCGGCTGCCGCAGCGAACGACACGAGCCCGGCCGCCCACGCGTAGCGCCGTCCACGGACGAGCAGCCCCGCGAGCCGCAGCGAGACAAGCGCCGCGCCGAAGGAGAGGAGGGCGTTCACCGGGCGTAGTCTTGCCTCGTCGCTACGCTCCACGCGTGGAGAAGCGGTACCTCTTCACGCCGGGGCCGACGCCCGTCCCTCCCGCCGTGCTCGCGGCCGGCGCGGAGCCGATCGTCCACCACCGCGGCGCCGACTTCCGGGAGATCTACGCGAGCGTGCTCGGGCGGCTCAAGCAGGTGTACCGCACCGAGGCGGACGTGCTGCTCTTCACGGCCTCGGGGAGTGGGGCGATGGAATCCGCTCCCGCGAACCTCTGCGCGCCCGGCGACCGCGTCACGGTCGTGAGTCATGGGTCGTTCGGAGAGCGGTGGCTGGCCATCTGCAAGCAGCACCAGCTCGACGTGCACGCGATTCAGTACGAGTGGGGCGAGCGCCCGGACCCGGCCGAGGTCGGCGCCGCCGTTCGCGAAGCCGGCACGGAGATCGTCTTCTGCCAGCAGTCGGACACGTCGACCGGTGTCGTCGCAGACGTGCAGGCGATCAAGGAATCGGTGGGTCACGCGACGCTCGTCGTCGACGCGGTCTCGTCGCTCGGCGCCGTGCCGCTCGAGACGGACGCGTGGGGGATCGACGTCGTCGTCTCCGGCTCACAGAAGGCGCTGATGGCGCCGCCCGGGCTCGCCATGGTGTCCGTCCCGGAGCATGTGCTCGCGAAGGTGAAGCCGTCGCGCAGCTTCTACTTCGACTGGCCGCGGAACAAGAAGGCGCAGGACGCGCTCGACGCGGCGTTCACCCCTGCCGTGTCGACGATCCGGAGCCTCGACGTTGCGCTCGGGCTGCTGCTCGAGCAGGGGCTTCCCTCGGCGTTCGAGCGCCACGTCCGGCTCGGCCGCGCGACGCGCGCCGGCGTGAAGGCAATGGGGCTCGAGCTGTTCTCGCCCGACGACGACACCGCTGCCGTCGTCACCGCGGTCCGAGCGCCGGACGGGATCGATGCCGACGACTTGCTTCGGCACCTGCGCGACCGACACGGCGTCACGCTGGCGCCCGGCCAGCAGCAGCTGAAGGGAAAAGTCTTCAGGATCGGCCACATCGGCTGGTTCGACATCTTCGACATCGCGAGCGCGCTCGCCGCCGTCGAGCTGTCGCTGACCGAGCTCGGTGCCGACATCGAGCGCGGCGTCGCGGTCTCCGCTGCGTTCGACGCGTTCGAGCGCAAGCCCGTCGACGCATGAAGGTCCTGGTTCGCGAGTCGATCGCGGACGCGGGCCTCGCGCTGCTGCAGTCGAAGTTCGACGTCGACGTCGACGAGAGATCGCCTCTCGAGGATGTGATCGGCAACTACGACGCGATCGTCATCCGCTCCGCTACGAAGCTCACCGCCGACCTGATCGAGCGAGGCACGCAGCTGCGCGTGATCGGCCGGGCCGGAGTGGGGGTCGACAACGTCGACGTCGACGCTGCAACCCGGAGAGGGATCGTCGTTGCGAACGCTCCGGGCGCGAACGTCGTCTCCGCGGCCGAGCACACGATCGGGCTTCTGCTCGCCCTGGCGCGCAACATTCCGCAGGCGCACGCGGCGCTCACCGAAGGGAGGTGGGAGCGCACGCGCTGGGGCGGCGTCGAGCTCGCCGACAAGGTGCTCGGTGTGCTCGGCTTCGGCCGCATCGGGCGGCAGGTCGCCCGGCGCGCGCTCGCGCTCGAGATGAAGGTCGTCGCCTACGACCCGTTCGTCTCGGCGGAACGGTTCCGCGAGCTCGGCGTCGAGCCCGCGACGTTCGGCGAAGTGCTGGAGCGCGCGGAGTTCCTGACGCTGCACCTGCCGCTGACCGACGACACGCGGAACGCGATCGACGCCGACACGATCGTGCACATGCGCGACGGAGTGCGCATCGTCAACGCAGCCCGCGGCGAGCTCGTCGACGAGGAGGCCCTGATCGCCGCGCTCGAGTCTGGAAAGGTGGCCGGCGCGGCGCTCGACGTCTTCTCGACCGAGCCGTACAGCGGCCCGCTGCTGAACGCGCCGAACATCGTGCTCACGCCGCACCTCGCCGCCTCGACGGAGGAAGCGCAGGACCGCGCGGGCGTCGTGGTGGCGGAGCAGGTCGTAGCGGCGCTCGAGGGCGGCCTGGTCACGAACGCGGTGAACATCCCCGCGGTCGGAGCCGAGGATCTCGAGATCCTCGGGCCGTTCGTCCCGCTGGCGGCGAAGCTCGGGCGACTCGCGATGGAGCTCGCCGGCGGCGAGACCCGGCGGATCGGGATCGAGGTCTACGGCGAGCTCGCCGAGCACGACACGCGGCTCTTGACCGTCGCCGCCTTGAACGGCGCGTTTCAGGGGCACACGGAGCACCCGGTCAACTACGTCAACGCGCCGATCGTCGCGGCTGACCGCGGCATCGAGGTCGTCGAGGAGAAGCGCCGCGCGGCTCAGGACTACACGAACCTCGTCGCCGTGACGGCGGACGGGGTTCGCGTCGCCGGCACCACGATCGGCCAGGAGTCCCGCCACTTCCTCGTGCATGCGCTCGGCTTCGCGCTCGAGATGGAGTTCTCACCACGCATGGCGCTACTCAAATACGACGATGTGCCCGGTGTGATCGGTCGGATCGGCACGCTGTTCGGCGAGGCCGGCGTGAACATCGCGAACATGTCGGTCTCCCGCGACCGCGCAGGCGGGAAGGCGCTGATGGGTCTCGCCATCGACACGCCGGTCCCCGAGGAGCTTCGCGCGGAGCTCTGCGAGGGCATGGACGACGCGTACGTGATCGGATGAGCGACGGTTGGCCCGAGCCCGTCGAGCGTGTGTCCGGCGTGCTGCGCACAGCCGCGGTCGATGCGCGGATCGAGCAGTTCGACGAAGGCACGCCGACCGCCCGTGACGCGGCGAAGGCGATCGCGTGCGAGCTCTCGCAGATCGTGAAGACGCTCGTGTTCGTGTGCGACGGCGCGTTCGTGCTCGCGCTCGTCCCCGGCGACCGGCGCGCCGACGAGCAGGCCGTCGCTCAGGCGGTCGGCGCGACCGCGGTTCGGGTGGCGAAGGCCGACGAGGTCCTCCAGGCGACCGGCTTCGAGCCCGGCGGCGTGGCGCCGTTCCCGCAGCGTCAGGTATCGCAAACGCTCATCGATTCATCGTTTTTCGCGCACACAATCGTCTGGATCGGCGCCGGAACCCCGCAGCACATGGCCTCGCTGCCGCCGCTCGAGCTTGCCCGCCTGGCCGGCGCGCGGACGGTTGACCTCGGGGCCTCCGGGTAGAATTCGAATCTCCCAGGCGGCCAGACAAAGGAGCGCGTGCGGTGCAGGAGACCGAAAAGATCTGGATGAACGGCGAGCTCGTCGACTGGGCCGACGCGAAGGTCCACGTCGGCACTCACGGGCTGCACTACGGCACCGGCGTCTTTGAAGGGATCCGTTGCTACGACACACCGAAGGGGCCTGCGGTCTTCCGTCTGGACGAGCACCTTCAGCGCCTGCACAACTCGGCGAAGCTCCTCTACATGAAGCTTCCGTTCCGCTCCGAAGAGCTCAAGGCGGCGTGCAACGAGGTGATCGGCGCGAACGGGCTGCCCGAGTGCTACCTCCGCCCGATCGCGTTCTACGGCTACGGCGAGCTCGGTGTCGCTGCGCGTGGGAACCCGGTCGAGGTCGTGATCATGAGCTGGCCGTGGGCGCCGTACCTCGGCGAGGAGAGCTTGAAGACGGGCATCCGGGCGAAGATCTCGTCCTGGCAGCGTGTCTCGCCGAACATCGTCCCGCACGCGTCGAAAGCGACGGGCGTGTACCTCAACTCGATGCTCGCGGTGACCGAGGCGAACAACGCAGGGTACGACGAGGCGATCCTGCTCACGCCCGAAGGCTTCGTCGCCGACGGCTCGGGCGAGAACATCTTCATCGTGCGCGACGGCGTCATCTACACGCCCGATCTCGCGACGGGGATCCTGCCCGGCATCACGCGCGACACGATCAAGCAGATCGCGCAGGACCTCGGCTACACCGTGGTCGAGAAGGCGATCATCCGCTCCGACCTCTACCTAGCGGACGAGGCGTTCATGTGCGGCACCGCCGCCGAGGTGACGCCGCTGCGGTCGATCGACGACTACGAGATCGGTGTCGGCGAAGTAACGCTGCAGATCCAGAAGGCGTATCTCGACACGGTGCGTGGCCAAAGCGAGCGGTGGGCGCAGTGGCTCGATCCCGTGCCGCAGATGGCCCATTCGTGACCCAAGTCGCGACCGACAGGATCAACCTCAGCGCGCCGTGGATCGACGAGCGCGACGAGGAGCTCGTGCTCGAAGTGCTCCGCTCGGGCTGGCTGTCGCTCGGCCCGACGGGTCCGCGCTTCGAGTCGATGCTCGCGGAGTCGATCGGCGTCCCGTACGCGGCCGCCGTGTCGTCGGGAACCGCCGGCCTGCACCTCTGCATGCGCCTCGCGGGCGTCGGCCCCGGCGATGAGGTGATCACGTCGCCGTACTCGTTCGTCGCGTCGGCGAACTGTGCGATCTACGAAGGCGCCACGCCGGTGTTCGCGGATATCGATCCGCACACGTTCAACCTCGATCCCGCTGCGGTCGAAGCGGCGATCACGCCGCGGACGAAGGCGCTGGTCGCCGTCGACATCTTCGGTTATCCGGCCGAGTACGACGAGCTGATCCCAATCTGCGAGAAGCACGGGATCGCCCTCGTCGAGGACTCGTGCGAGGCGCTTGGCGCGACCTACAAGGGAAAGCCGCTCGGCTCGCACGGCCATCCCGCTGTGTGGGCGTTCTATCCCAACAAGCAGATGACGACGGGCGAGGGCGGCGCGGTGACGACCGGCAGCGAGGAGGAGTACGAGCTGCTCGTCTCGCTCCGCAACCAGGGCCGGCTGGAGACGTCGTCGTGGCTGCAGCACGGACGGCTCGGTTACAACTACCGCCTCGACGACCTCTCGGCTGCGCTCGGCATCGGGCAGCTCGAGAAGCTCGACCGCATCCTCTCGGCACGGCGCGAAGTCGCTGCACGGTACGGCGAGCTGCTCCGCGGTGTCGATGTCGAGGTGCCGCTCGGGGATGACGCCGACCACGTGCGCTCGTGGTTCGTCTATGTCGTGAAGCTTCCCGCCGGCGTCGATCGTGGCGCGGTGATGGAGCGGATGGCGGCGCAGGGGATCGCGACGGCGCCGTATCTGCCCTCGATCCACCTGCAGTCGTACATGCGCGATCGGTACGGGTTCTCCGAGGGGATGCTCCCGGTGAGCGAGGACTGCAGCGCCCGCACGATGGCACTGCCGTTCCATGCGCGGCTCGAGCGCGCGGACCAGGAGCGTGTGGTCGAAGCTCTGCGCGCCGCCCTCTAGGATCACGCCATGGCGGAGATGGTGTTCCTCGGCTTCGGCAAGTACATCCGGGCGGACCGGATCTACGGGATCGAGCCGCTGCCGGGTGACGAGCGTGGGTCCGGCGCGCGGACGCGCGTCTGGGTGGAGGGGATCCCGGACGCGGTGATCGCCTCGCGCAGTGAGCGCGCGATCCTTGCGGACATGGGCGTCGCGCCGCCACGCGCGAAGCCCAGCCCGCAGGACGAGAACCTCTTCTAGTTGAACTGGCGCAGGCTGCACGTCGACACGCGCCCGCTGCGTAGGCGCGACTTTCGCAACCTCTGGCTCGGCCAGATGGTGTCGACGATCGGCGCGGAGATCGCGGTCGTCGCGGTGCCGTTCCAGGTGTACAAGCTCACGGGCTCGACCGCGCTGGTCGGGCTGCTCGGCCTCGCCTCGCTCATTCCGCTCCTGTTCGTCCCGCTCATCGGCGGCGCGTTCGCAGACGCGCTCGACCGGCGCACCGTCGTCCTCGTCACCGAGACGGGGCTCGCCGCGGTCTCCGGCCTGTTCCTCGTCAACGCGCTGCTCGCCACGCCTCAGGTGTGGGCGCTGTTCGTGCTCCAGTCGTTCGCGGTGGCCGTGTACAGCTTCGGCCGTCCGGCGCTCGCTTCGCTCGCGCCCCGACTCGTGCCCGACGGGGAGCTCGCCGCCGCGAACTCGCTGACGAGCGTGTACAGCTCGCTCTCGAGCGTCGCCGGCCCGGCCGTCGGCGGTGTGATCATCGCGACCGCCGGTGTGCCGTGGACGTTCGGGATCGACGCAGCGACATACGCGGCGTCGCTGCTCGTGATCTGGTGGCTCCCGAAGCTGCCGCCGCTCGAGGACGTCGACCGCCCGAGCTTCCGCGCGATCGTCGATGGGTTCCGGTTCCTGAAGGGCCGCCAGGCGCTGATCGGGATCTTCGCGATCGACACGAACGCCATGGTGTTCGGCATGCCGAGCGCGCTGTTCCCGGCGATCGCGCTGCACCGCCTGCATGGGACCGCGTCCACCGTGGGCTACCTCTACGCAGCGCCGTACGCCGGTGCGCTCTTCTGCTCGCTGCTCTCCGGCTGGTGCTCGCACGTGCGGCGCATGGGCCTGGGGATCACAGTGATGGCATGTCTCTGGGGAGCCGCGATCGCAGGCTTCGGGCTCACGACGTCGCTCGTGCCGGCGCTCGTGCTGCTCGCGATCGCCGGCGGCGCCGACTTCTACAGCGCCGTGCTCCGCAGCACGATGCTGCTTCGCTCGACGCCGGACCACCTGCGCGGGCGCCTGCTCGGGATCGAGTTCATGCAGGTGGCGAGCGCACCGAGCCTCGGCGACTTGGAAGCCGGCGTGCTCGCCTCCCTCACGTCGCTGCGATTCTCCGTCGTCTCCGGCGGGCTCGCGTGCATCGCCGGGTGTGTAGTCACCGCTTTGGCGCTACCGAAGTTCCTTCGCTATGACGCTGGACCTGACACGTAGCCCGCACGACGTCGCGCCCGAGCTGATCGGGGCGCAGCTCTACGTGGACGGCGTCGGCGGCGTGATCGTCGAGGTCGAGGCGTACGACCACGAGGATCCGGCGGCGCATGGCTTCGGCAACCGGCGAACCCAGCGCAACGCGTCGATGTTCCTGGGCGGCGGGCACGCCTACGTGTATCGCTCGTACGGCATCCATTGGTGCCTCAACTTCGTGTGCGGCGATGTCGGCACTGCGGGCGCGGTGCTGATCCGTGCGCTCAAGCCGACGCGCAACGTCTACGAGATGCGGCAGCGGCGGGGGCTCGAGGACATCAGGCTCCTGTGCTCCGGGCCGGGACGGCTGTGCCAGGCGCTCGGCGTCACGCGCGTGCACGACGGGCTGCGGCTGGACGAGCCGCCGTTCCACCTGGTGCCCCGGCCACACGCGGTGGAGATCGTGACCGGCCCGAGGATCGGCATCACCAAGGCCGCCGAGCAGCCGTGGCGGTACGGCCTCGCCGGCTCGCGCTATCTCAGCAAGCCGTTCAAGGCTTGACCGTCAGCGTGATCTCGAGGCCCGGCTCGGCTGCGGTCGCAGCTGCGATCGACTGAGCGGTCACCTTGCCGGTGTCGCCGCCCTTCACCGACACCTTCATGTGCAGCCGCTCGAGCCTTGCTTTCGCCCGGGCGACGCGGAGACCGACCACGCGCGGCACGACGCCGTGGAGCGACTTCTCTGCGATCAGCGTGATCTTGTCGTAGGCCGAGGCGGTGCCGCGGCGCGGGAACTGCCCGACGACATAGCCGACTCGGTCGCCCGTCTTCGCGGGCTTGTAGACCACGGCGGGCGTCAGCGGCTGCCCCTGCAGCCGCGTCCGCGCGTACGCGAGCGAGCGGCCGACGACGTCCGGGACCTCGACCTCGTTCGGTTTGCAGGTCGCGGCCGGCGCGGCCTTCCCGTTCGTGCGCAGCGGCTCGCCGCCGTAGAACGCGAGCTGATACGTGTTCTTGCAGACGCCGTCGTCGCGCTGGAGGATGCCGCCGCGATTCACGACGGTGACGGCCGAGGCATACAGCGACGGCGCCGGCGGGAACGACTCAGGCTGCAGCTTCAGGTACGGGATCGCCTGCTGCATGAACGCCTTCCAGATGAGCGCCGGGAACGTGCCGCCTGCAACCGGGTGGCCGTGGAACTGGTACGTCATCGGGACGAGCTTGTCCGGGTAGCCGACCCACACCGCGACGACCATCTGCGGCAGGTAGCCGACGAACCACGCGTCGCCGTAATTCTCGGTCGTCCCGGTCTTGCCGGCGACCTGCCAGCCCGGTAGCGCCGCGGCGCGGCCGGTGCCGTACTGAACGACGCCCTGCAGGAGCTGGGTGACGGTCGCCGCCTGGTCCGACGTCAGGACGTCGCGTGCGACCGGCTCGTTGACGTGACGCTGGTCGCCGACGTCGACGGTCTCGACCGCGCGCGGCTGGTTTCCGAAGATCGATCCGTCGATGCGCTTGCCGCCGTCGGCGAAGGAGGCGTACGCGCGCGCCATCTCGAGCGGAGTCGCCGGCTCGGCGCCGAGCCCGATCGCGAAGTAGCCGGAGAGCTTCGACGTGATGCCGAGTTGGTGCGCGGTCGCGGCCACGTTGCGCGGGCCGACGATCGCGGTGAGCTGCGAGAACACCGAGTTGTCCGAGTATGCGATCGCCTGGGAGAGATTGATCGGACCGAGGGCTTCACCCTCGTAGTTGTTCACCTGCCACACGCGTCCCCCGATGTTGATCGACACCTGCTTCGACGACGTGAGGATCGAGGACGGCGCGATGTTCTCCTTCAGCGCCGTCGCGAGCACGAACGGCTTGAACGACGACCCGGGTTGGCGCTCGCCCTGCGTCGCAAGGTTGAACTGGTTCTTGTGGTAGTTCGCGCCGCCGACCATCGCGCGGACTGCGCCGGGATCCGTCTGCGTGTCGATCGCGACGAGGGCGACCGCCGGGTTCGTCCCGTTCTGCGGCAGCACCTTCGCGATCGCCTGCTGTGCGATCGCCTGCAAGCCGGTGTCGAGCGTGGTCGTCACCTTCAGGCCGCCGCCGAACGCGGTCTTCGGGCCGTACTGCTGCACCAGCTGGTCTTTGACGTAGTTGGCGAAGTACGGCGCGAACTGGCCCTGCGTTCCCGGCAGCGAGACGCTCTCCGGATCCGGCATCGGGTAGTTGAGCGAGTTCGAGTACTGGCTCGGCGTCAGGTAGCCCTGCTGGTAGAGGAGCCGCAGCACGAGGTTGCGTCGCGCCTCGGCGGCACGCGGGTGGGCAACCGGGTCCCACGCGCTCGGGTCCTCGGGAATGCCCGCGAGGAGTGCTGCCTCGGCCGGCTTCATGAACCGTGCGCTGTGGTGGAAGTACACCTTTGACGCCTGCTCGACGCCGTAGGCGCCGTTCCCGAAGTACACGGTGTTCAGGTAAGCGGTGAGGATGCGGTCCTTCGACCACTGCTGCTCGAGCTGCCAGGCGAGCGCCGCCTCGGTGAGCTTGCGGGCGATCGTCTTCTGACTCGTCAGGTAGGCGTTCTTGACGAGCTGCTGCGTGATCGTCGAGCCGCCCTGCACGGTTCCGCGATGCGAGATGTCCGCCCACACGGCGCGGGCCATGCCGCGGAGATCGACGCCGCGGTGCTCGTAGAAGCGCTTGTCCTCGACCGCGACGATCGCATGCTTCATCCACGGGTTGATGCGCGACGATGGGACGATGATCCGCGCCTGGTCACCGCGGAGGATCGCCAGGACCGAGTGGCCGTCGTTCGCGTAGACGTAGGTGTTCGCCTGGGTCTGCTTCGCGCTCGGCTCGAGCTGCGGCAGCTTGGCGGCGAGCGCGGCGAGCAGGCCGAAGGTGAAGGCCGACAGGCCCAGGACTCCGAGGACTGCAAGGAGAGCGAGGAGTCTGAGCTTGCGGATCCGCCGACGCTTGGGCCGGCGCCGATTTCTCCGAAAGAGCGCCAGGACCGGGGTAGTCTAGCCCCCTCATGACCCTGGAAGCATTCACCCGGAACGCGGCGAAC
>Ga0207707_10002608_pt1 | contig 16140 bp, 20 predicted proteins | sample KBSC83BmetaG_FD_184336 | JGI IMG/M metagenome (GOLD analysis project Ga0207707, IMG submission 184336) | Corn rhizosphere microbial communities from Kellogg Biological Station, Michigan, USA - KBS C8-3B metaG (SPAdes) (version 2) | ecosystem: Host-associated > Plants > Roots > Rhizosphere ...
GAGGTGCACCGAGATGTGTACTCGTCTCATGGTTCCCGCTGCGGCGATCCTAGCCGCTTGTGTGAGTCCACCGGCGCCACCGGCGCCGCAGGAGTTCCATGCCGCGTTGACTCCCCAGCGCGCGGTCGCGGCGTCCGGACACGTGCTCGTCGCCGACGGATTTGACATTCAGACGTCGGACGCCGCAGCCGGCATCATCACCGCCAAGCGGCAGCGGTCACCGCATGGGAACGACTCGCTGATCGTGTGCAAGTTCAAGCCGGGTAGCATCGGCTCGAACGCGATGACCACGACCTTGTCGGTTTCCGTCTCCGCTCGGCCGGCGAGCGACGGGAGCGACGTACTGATTAGCGGGCGAGTCCACTCGAGCTACGGCACGACATCGGGCCGGATGATCGGACTCGAGGACAGTGACGCTGACTGCGCGTCGAATGGCTCCGAGGAGCGGCGCATCGCGGCCGCGCTCGCCGCAACAGCGTCACCATAACGATTCAGTGCTTTCTGCGCTGCGGCCAGACTGCTTTGCTGGAATTGCATCCAAACATCGCGCCGAGAAATGCGTTGGCGGAACGTACTGAGTGTCCTCTCCTAACGAATCAACTGATGTCTGTTGTCCGCCAGACCCGAGGTCGAGGTTGAGTGAATCAACAACGACCACATCGCGCGGGCCGCCGCCGATGTCGCTAAGTACAACATCAACGTGACTTGGCAAGAAGCTCCGCACCGTAGATGGGCAGCGAAGGCGGAAATGCCAGGTCGGAGCCTCGCCCGCCTTGCTGGCGATCAGCGTCAATCCCCGCAGCACTCTGCCAAGGCATCGACCAGTTCGACGGTGAGAACCTGTCTCTTGGCTGATCGGTCCAAAACATCTTGCAGCGCGACGGTGAGCCTGCGAGAGAACATGTCCTTCGAGTCCGAGTACCAAAGCGAGTCGAGAGTAGTCCCCGCGTTGTACGTTCGCGCTAACGAATCACGCAGTTCTGTATCTGGATGCGCGCGAGTTGTCAGCGTGGCTTTGGACGAATCGCGTCCATCAGCCGAACGTTCGGGCGTCTGCGCACACGCAGTCGCGATCGTGAGTGAGCCGAGCCAGGCAATCAGTGCTCTCATCATCCTCGGTTTCGGTCCTCAAAGAAGACGTGATATGCGCCGACCGCGGCCAAGATCCAGAGCCACACGCGTCCGGCTCGTATCCAATCGGGCCACTCCGGCCAACGCTTCGCGAGAAATGAGAAGTGCCGATCGCCCAACGTGACGACCCGGTAGATGCCGATAGGAAAAAGGGGATGAGGACGAAGGTTGCGTAGAGCGTAACCGTGGCTGTCTTGGTTGCGGCGTGTTCATCCCTCTGCCCATAAAGAGTGGTTCCAATGCCGTTGATCGTATACATCACCGGCGCGCCACCCACCGGCTTCCAGCCCGACAGTGAAAAGATAGAATGCTCGATCGTGCGAAAGCTGGCCGTTGGCGTCGAGTTGCCGTAATAACGCTCGTCGCTCGCAGTCGCGATGTCGCTTTGTGAGGAATGCGAACTGCTTGCCGCAAACGGGGCAAGTCGGCTTAACGGTTGGCGCCGCTGTCATTGGAATGGGCGGTTAGGCAAGCTCACGCCCGATCGGGGCCACCGATTGCGCGCGCAAGAGCGGCTAACGAGTGGGCCGCAGATCCGGCGCCGCGCTATGGCACCCCGGCTGAATCGTGGACTTATGGTAGCACCTGTCGCAATCCCTCGCCAGAGGACGGCGCCTAACAGGCAGCCTTTCGAGTTGCGTTAGCGCAAGAATTCCGTGCGACGAACGACCCTGCTGTACCCCGAGCACAAAGATCCGAGCGAGCTCGCCCGGCCTGAGCCCTAACTATACCGGTTAGCTCGGCGTGTCGGCCAAGCCTCGCCGGCGGATCCTCGCGCCAATCGAGTTCCCTAACGGCCACGTCTACCTCGTGCGTCCTGTAGACGCCGCGCAGGCTACGAGTTGGCTGGCGAGGCGCCGCGCACACAGGACGAAGCGAAAGTGCCGGAGTTTATCCGGCCGAACCTCCCAGGCATCGACGCTGACACATCGGGCTGCTCAACTTCGATCGGGCGTATCACATCTTCATGCACGCGAAGGGACAGCTGGATCTCGTGTCGAAAAAGAAAGCGCGCAAGTAACGTCACCCTGCCGCCGACGTTTCGCCTGAGTCGGTCGAAGCTGTCAGATCTGCCCTATCGCTTCGCGTAGCGGTCGGACGGCCGGCGCCGTCATCTCGCCGATCGCGTACACCACGCCGTGGACTGATGGCGCATTCATTAGCGCGAGCTCCTCGTTCAGGCGCCGCAGGGCCCGCTCGTCCTCCTCATCACTCGCCGGGTTCCCGAGATGAACGCCGCCCGGTCTGTTGGCACACATGTTGATGATCGGTAGAACGGAGTAGTGCCGCCCATGCACGTAGATCATTTGTGCTTGAGGAATTGATCGATCCGCACCAGATGCGTTTTTGGCGGCCGTAGAGGATCTGCCCTTGGATCACTTCGAGACCCGGCGGGATCCCACCGCCAGCGCTGCGATCGCGGTTGTCCTCCTCGGTCGACGATCCTACCTCGAACTGAAACTTGAGCCGGCGAGTGCGATTCGGCTGGTCGATGAGGCGCGACTCGTCGGCCAGCATGTGCCGAAGGATTGCGGATATATCAACTAAGTCGATGACGCGCCGCCGCTTAAGGTACTCGTCGAGCCGATCATACTTAATCGCAAAGACCTGTTCGGGAGTCACGGCCGGTCCTCGCGCGTGCGAGAGTGGTAGCGGCTTAGCTGGTCGGGTGCATCGGTGGGATGTACGGCGGACCCGCTTTGAGGTAGCCGGACTCGGCGAACTGCCGCGCGTACTCATCGAGCGTTAGGCGGCGGGACTCGGCGCTTGAACGTGTAGGCGCGCCGGTCGCCGGCGGGGTTCACGAAATAGCGCATATTGACGCCCGGTGCCTCGAGCGGGAGGCGCTTGCGATGGCCGGGTCGTGCCAGCGGCCGACCGAAGCAGGAGTCGTGCACCCGCCAGCGCACGCCGGCCGAGTCGGTGAAGTACGCGTGATCAGCCGCGAGCTTTTCGAGGGACGATGGGGCCACTAGCGGAGGATACCGGCCGGCCACCGGCGAGTCGATGCCGCCGGTCGCAGCGATCACTTAGGCCGCAGCATGAACATTACGCCGGCTTGCCGCCCCGGCTGACCTCGATGCCACCGTCCGGAGTTGCCGTCACCCACCGTTGCGTTAGTCACGACCGGCGGCAGCCGATCAAACAGTAAATCGCGCATCGTGGTCGCCTGCCTTATCTCGTGGGCGACCGCGTCGATGTCCGCGATGTCAACGTCACGGATCGAGCTCGATAGGCCGTGCTTCCCTTTTGTCGTTATCTTCCACCGCGCGAACCTGGTCCCGCCACTTTGCCAGTCAGGTGGAGTGAATGAAATTCGTTTCGCTTGTTGTTCGCGTCCTGGCCTCTCACAAGCTCAGTATCGATCAGCGTCGCGAGCCCCGCATCGGCGATTCGCAGACGCGCGATAGCTCGCTTCATGCTCATGAGTGCTGCGAAGCCCAGATCGGCCGTGACCGCGTGACCGATGCTCTGTTTCGTGTGAAGAAGCGCCCACGTCCAGAATTCGATCCGATGCTCCAATAGTACGGAGGCATCGACCACCGCCGTAGCAGCCGAGGTGGGGGAAAAATGCCAGAGCCCAGGAGGGATCGGGTCAGCAGTGCCGCGCGATGGTGTCGCGCTGGGGCAATAAAGAGGCGCCTAACCCGGTGCGTGTCCCGCGTCTGCCGGTGCCTAACGCTGGCTCTTTGTAACTTGGTCTAACGTGCGACCTTGGCAAACATGGTCGTAAACGAGCTATCGAAGATCATGTTGATCAGAAACTCGCCGGCGTTCATCTGTGGGTCGGCCACAGCGTACCGTGTCGGCCCGATTCGCACCACGTACAGTTGTCGAGATGTTGTCGTGTCAGGAACGCTAAGGTTTAACCCGTACGCGATGGCTGCGCGATTACAAGTCGTGCTGTCGCTCACGGCCGTCACGGAATCGTCCGGTAGTTGGGGCAGACTTAATGATGATCGCTCGCCAATGCTAAATGAATCAACGCCCGATACGATCGTTCTGTAGTCATCCACGAAGTTATCGTAATCAGTGTCGACTGGCTGGCACACTGAAGCAACCTCTCTATTCGCCGCCTTCACGGGACTCGCAATCAGAGCGACTCCGATGGAGAACACGAATAGAAACAAACGCCACGCTGGGCTCATTCTGCGGCCTCGCATGAGGGCCTCCATAAAGACTGCCCGCGGAGTGGATGCACTCATATTACTTGGCATCCAGCTGCGGAGTTGTAGCGCGGTATCGGTACGAACTTCCCCTTGAGTGGGAACCGCATGATGTTATTCTTGTCCATAATTATGCCTTGGGCGCTTGTTGGCACGCCATTATCGTGTACTTCTTGTCTGAGGAAGGACCGATCGTGTGGACTCGGGCTCGGGTCGTAGGTGCCGTTTTCTCGGCCGGGGCATTTAGTTGAAGGGAGCTGTTCATTCTTGCCAAAAGGATGGACATGGACGAAATAGGTGAAGGCACTGCCGGGTAATCCCGCGGGACCTGTCCCAGGCCAGCTGTCGCATGCATCAGTTCCACCCGTTGGATTCATCCAGGGAACCATCCTTCCCGTCGTTGGATCCTGATACACCCAACCTGCTTGCTCCCGCCGGTTCGCCTTGACCGAGTCATTTGGATCTGCATTTCTCCACTCCTGGCCGAGTAATTCGAGTATCGCCTCTCGAGCCGGGCTGTTGTCGAGGACGGAGTCACCGCTCGGGCAGTAAGCATGTATTTCAGTGCTGTCCGTCTCAGAAAAGCCGTTGACGACGGCGTCGGCGTACATGGTGCCGGTCTCCCATATGTTAGACCAGCACGAAGTCACGGTGCCTGGGCACGGCAGGGTCCGGCCGACCAAGCCCCGCGGTACCCATCTCCAGTCACTCATGCTATAGGGGACCGTTTGGCCGTTAAATCGATATGTCGGCGTAGCTGAGACGACCGCTGCGACGCCAGGTCGGCTAACCGTGTCCGGGCTCGAAGACACCACGAGTCCAACACGAATGTAGTGGATGGTGTACGTCTGCTTACCGGTGTACGTGTAGCAGGGAACTGGCAGATTGCCGAGGAGGCATTGGTTGCCGTCTCCGGCGGACGGGCTCCGGTTCGCGAGGGCGGTTCCTGCTACGATGGCAGAGTCCACCCACGTCGCCTTCAGTGTGTCGGGCGTCGGCAGATGGGCGAACGGTTGGTAGATCGCCACCGTCCCATTCGGTCGAGTCACACGGAGTCCGTCGCGGCCCCCGCGAATATCGCCGAGCGGCCCATACACTGAGACGAGACCATCATATCGGCGTGCCGTGTCCAGTCCAGAAAACGTTATTTGGATGAAGGCCGTGTCGGGGAAGCTCTCGAAAAACGAGCTGTCCCAGGTCGCGTGCGGGTTGCTAAACCCGAGTGTCACCGTTGAGTCGGGAGGCGGCAAAACGTCGGTGAGAGGACGACTCAACGGCATGGCTCGCGTGCCAGTGGGCGGTGCATCGGTGCACGCCGCGCCAGCAACCATGAGTGCGCCGATAAAGAGCCATCCGCATTGTAACAACCTGGACTGAACGCGTCCAACTGGACACGTCGTCGACGAAGCTGGCCTCATGTCCACGGCACCGCGCGTTTGAGAGATCGGTTCAAGAGCGTGCGTATTTGGCCATTTATCAATCGCCCTAACGTTAGGCGATGGATACAGGCTGTTAATACCGCGACACGACAGATTGTGCCTCGTTTGCGACACCGTTTATCCGCGCTAGTCTGCGACACAGAAAAAAACCGTTTGAGCAGAAGGGTGAAAAGGTGAGCGGAAGAGGCGCTAACCGGCCGACATACAGCTAGGAACAGCGGAGGCAGATGGACGGACCGAATTCAGGCTAACGCGACGCCGCTGATGCTCGACCGCGCAATGTTCCACACACAACGGCGGCGCTTTGCCACAAGGCGCAGGTGCCATGGTTGGCAAGAGGCCATGCAGCCTCATCCGTACTCGACAGCGTTAGGCGTGTGCCCTAGCGCCGCGGTAAGTCGACTCGTAACGTTGCACCGTGCACGATCTCAAACGTACCATCGTCCAAGTGCGCCTCTCGCCCGGCGAGCGACCTCGAGTGAAGGCCGCGGCGGCGGCCGACAACCGCACCGTCAGCGCGTGGCTTCGGCACCTGGTTCGCCGAGCATTGGACGCAACGGACACTCGGTCGCCGACGAGGCAAGGCCACGCGATCCGAGTCAGAGCCTAACTAACCACGAAACCCAAAATATGCCGCGAATCATGATGCCCGTGGTGCCGGACTACATGAGAGGGCTGGGACGCCGATTAAGCAAACTTGGCCTGAGCTGGGTGGAGCTGGCGCGAGAGACTGCCATTGCACAGACGCAGCTCTCGCGGTGGAAGAACCAGCGGATGCAACCGAGTTGGGAAAACATCGTTAGGCTAGAACAGGGGCTCGACCGTATCAAGAGGCGTCGCGGCCTAACGAAGCGACCCAGCTAGTTGGGCATTCACCAAGACGGGAGCCGAGCATGGATCGATACGAGGAAAGCGGCCGGAGGCTCCAATACGGTGTCATCCAGGACGAAACGGGAGCACTCGCGCGCGGCGACGATCATTATTCGCCCGCGGAGGTGGCGCAGGCCACCGTACACACTCGGCAGGATCTGGTGCTCGTCATCGCTCAGCTACTCGCCATTCGACGCCTATTGCGGTGGCTGGTGCGACTCGCCGGCGTCGGACTCCTGCTCGCGATTTACGCGCTCGTCAGGTGAGGAAGCAGCGCCGTGAAGCGTTGTCGCGGCCGCGCAATAAGATCGGCGCGTACGGCACGCAACGTCGAGCTCTTAACCGCCGTGCTCGGCGCGGTCTGCTATCCGTCAGAGACGCGCACAGTCGCCGTGCATCTGGACACGCATCATCCCGGCTTCGACGTCTTCTCTCGGTCCAATAGGTCGCCGCTTGCTAACGACTTCCGGTCGGCGGCCTTGTCGATAACCGACAGGAAACCTCAAGCCCTGGCCTGGTTCGCCTAACAGCCCTAACGGAGCGCGGTCGGTTTACGAAGGTACCGTTGCCGCGCTCACACTGCTCTTCAGCCTCGTCACCATGGATCCGGTAGTTCTCCAGTGCGGTCATCGGGGCGCTCGCTACGGTTGGCCTCTTCGTCTACGCGGGCGTGCAGACCCATCTACAGGGTAAAGTCGAGAGGGCGCGCCAGCGCGAACGCGCAGAGGATGACGCCAAAGCGGTCGATCAGGCGCTTGCGATCGTGAATGCCGAGGTGTTTCGCCTCTGGTCCATCGCGAGTGAGGCGCAGAGTGCGGATCTCTACAGCCTTTCCCGACAGGGCACGCTCCACCCCGACGACTATCAACCGGCGGATTGGTCGGCGCTCATGGCTGCCTGCGGCCCGCTGGGCTGGGCGACCGCGGCGCTGGCGTCCTACGCCCTCACGTACGCACGCGATACATCGCTTCTCGTCCGAACGCTCATAGCATCGCGAGCTACATCGCAGGGGGCCGATCCGATAGTCGTCCAGATACGACAAAGGAGCAAAGAGGCCGCGGCCCTCCTCGAATATGCCCTCGCTCACTGCCCCCGATCGCGGATCGCTCGTGAATTTGATCCCGACATCCCGACGACGTCGGAAGCCGGCAAGCGGATCTTAGAAGAGCTGAAGCAGCGCGGCCTGGCCCAGGCGCGCTCAATGCCGTTAGGCGACAGCCAGAGTTAGGCGCCGTTGGTCGAGAGCGCCGCATACACCACCTCACGCTCCTGCTGCGTCGCAAGCCCAAAGCGCTCGAGGACGAGCAATACGGTACCTAACGAGGCCGCTAGCCTTGGGTGCCGCATGATGCAGCAAAGCGCCGAGGTTGAGTCGTATTTCGCGCGAATCGCGCTCACGAGGCCCTCGACCGCTTCCGCAAAGCATCCCGTTCGATTAGCGATGAGCGCGAAGAGACTCATCTTCAGGATCATCTTTTCGAAGCCGCTAACCTGGCCTAGGTCGACCGCCCACAGCGGATGCGCACGATCGGCCCCACTGACCGTGAGCCGAGCAATCTTCTAACCCGTTAGCGCGTCAAGCACCGTCCCGCGACAGATCCTACCCGTTTTGCGACATGTCGTGCGGCGATTTCTTGGATTTCCTTGTCACTCGGTGCCAGCTCTGCACCATGAAGCGGAACTTGTCCAAGAGGCGAAATCGGACTTAGGATCCAGTGGAGCAATCCGTGGGGGTTCGAGTCCCCCCTTCGCATTCCAACACGACTAATGCGACCCCTCCGCTATTCCATCAATGTCACATTGGACGGGTGCTGCGATCATCGCGAAGGGATCGCGGACGAAGAACTGCATCGTCACGCGGTCGAGAACATCGCCCAGGCCGATGCCCTCCTCTTTGGCCGAGTGACGTACGAAATGATGGAGGCAGCGTGGCGGCCGCCGGGTCCAACGGTAGGAAGACCTGATTGGATGGAGCCCTTCGCCCGGACTATCGACGCGGCAAAGAAGTACGTGGTGTCGAGCACCCTGGATCGCGTCGATTGGAACGCGGAGCTCGTGCGCGGGGACCTGGCGAAGGCCGTTCAGCAGCTCAAGCGTGAGTCGGGTAAAGGACTATTCACGGGAGGCGTGACGCTCCCGATGGCGTTGGCGGAGCTGGGATTGATCGATGAGTACGAGCTCGTGGTGCATCCCAGGATAGTGGGCCACGGTCCGACGTTGTTCGCGGGGCTGTCGAAGCGTGTCGACTTGAGACTCGTGAGCCGGCTGGAGTTCGCCTCGGGGGCAGTGGCGATGCGCTATGAGCCGAGACGATAGTCATAGCGCCCGTTAGGCCGACTCGCACGCATCAACTGGACAGCGCCGTCATCGGATCGACGCGAATCGCACGACGCGCCGGAACGTAGCAGCCGGCGAGCGCGACGAACGTGAGCAGCGCGGTGGCCACCGTGAATGTCACCGGATCGCTCGGACTCACGCCGACGAGCACACTTGCCATCGCGTGCGACACGAGCACGGCGCCGATCAAACCGATGGCGGCGCCCGCGATCGCGAGTCGCACACCCTGGCGCATGACCATTCTCATCACGTCCGATCCGTCCGCGCCGAGCGCCAAGCGAAGCCCGATCTCGTGCGTTCGCTCGCTCACCATGCACGAGATCACGCCGTAGACGCCGAGCGCCGCGAGGAACAGCGCCGTCAGCGCAAACACCGCGATCAGCATCATCGAGAACCGGCGCATCGCGAGCGACTCCGACACGACATCGCTCAATCGCTCGGCGCCGAACACAGGTAGCGCCGAGTTCACCGCTTGCACTTGCTCGCGCACGGCGCGCTCGATCGCGCCAGTCTCGAACCTGCCGTGCAGGAAGATCGCGAGATGCTTGCCCTGTTGCTGGTACAGGCTCGCATAGATGTGCGGCGCGCTCACGCCGGCGAGCGAATCGGTCCGGGCATCGGCGACGATGCCGACGATCGTGCTCCAGTCGGTCGCCGCCCGCGACACTTTGACGCGCTTGCCTAACGCGTCGTCGTGCGGCCAATAGCGTCGCGCCATGCTCTCGTTGATCACCGCAACGGGAGGCTTGTCGCCGGTATCGAAATCGTCGAACGAGCGGCCGCGCACGAGCGACATCCCGAGGAGGCGAAAGTATCCCGGGCTGACTTCCGATCCCGTGAGCAACAGCGGCTGGTCTCCGTGTGACAGGTCGCCTTCGATACGTACATGCAGGAGCGTCTGGTCCTGATACGGATGATCCAATGGGACGGCCGCACCGCTCCCGAATGCGACGTCATCCACGCCTGGCAGTGCGCGAAGGCGGCGCATCACATCGCGCACGAAGGTCTCCTCCGCCCCTGCGGTGGGATAGAGATCCTCCTTGGGCTCGTTCGGATACGGCAGGCGCGTGCGGACGACCGTCACGTGCTGCGGATTGAAGCCGAGCGGCACCTGGAGCAGGCCCCAGAAGCTGCGCACGAGGAGGCCCGCGGTGCTCAGCAATACCAATGAGAGCGCCACTTCACCGATCACGAGCAGCCGGCGCGTGCGCTGCTGGTCGCGCGAGCTCGTCGAGCCGCGCCCCTCGAGCTTCAGAACGCGCGTGACGTCGAGCCCGCGCACGTGCAGCACGGGCGCGAGGCCGAACATCGCGCCGGCGGCGAGCGACGCGAGGAACGCGAACGCGAGCACGCCCCAGTCGATCGTGATGTCGTTGACGCGTGGCACCGTGTCGGGGATCAGCCTAACGAGCGTGCCCTTCGCGGCAATGACCAGGGCGATGCCGGCGATTCCTCCGAGCACCGACAGCACGATACTCTCCGTGAGCAATTGCCGCATGAGCCGCGACGGCGCGCCGCCGAGCGCTTGGCGCACTGCCATCTCGCGCCCGCGTGTCGTTGCGCGTGCGAGCAGGAGATTCGCCACGTTCGCGCATCCGACCAGCAGCACGAGCCCGACGGCGCCGAGCAGGAACATCAGGGGTTGTCGAACGTCGCCCACGACGATGTCCTTGAGCGGCACGAGCCGCACGCGCCAATCGCTGCGCGTCGGGTAGTCGGCCGGATAGGCTCGTCGGAGCGATTGGACGAGCGCGTCGACTCGTCGTTGGGCATCGGCGATCGTTAGGCCGGGCGCCATGCGCGCAATCGCCCCCGGGAAGAGACTGCTCCGCGATATCACCGATGCCTCGCTGAGCGGCGCACCGGCGAATCCGAATGCCGGCCACACTTCCGTTCGCCGTTCCTCGCCGACGCGCGCCGGCGCCTGAAACCCCCGCGGCATCACACCGACGATGCGATACGAATCCGAATCGAGCTGCACGACGCGGCCGAGAATGTGGGGATCGGTGCCGAACGAGCTTCTCCACAGCGCATCGCTGATGACGGCCTGGGCGTTGAATCCCGGCGCCGGGTCGGCCGGGTCGAACCCCGCGCCTAACTGCGGCTTCACGCCGAGCAGTGCAAAATAGTTGGGCGCGACGATCTGGAGACCGACGCGTTGGGGATGGCTCAGGCCGGTGAGGTTGTTGTTGTCGAACCACGTCGGCGAGATGTCCGTGAAGATGCCGGAGCGCTCGAGGTCGTGCCATTCGGGCGTCGACATCCCGACGTCGCGCGCGCCGATCCCGCCCAGGTCGTCCTCGATGCGCACCAGCTGCTCGGGGTGCGGATACGGCAGCGGGCGAATCAGCGTGGCCTGCACGACGCTGAAGATCGCCGTACTCGCTCCGATGCCGAGCGCGATGGTGACGATGCCTAACGCAGCGAATCCGGGCGCGCGGCGCAGCATCCGCACGGCGAACCGTAAATCCTGGCCGAGTCGCTCGGCCGCCAGGCCGGCGCCGTTCCATTCGTCGCGCGCGACCTCCTGGACGAGGCCGACGTTGCCGAACTCGCGGCGTGCACTGGCGGCGGCGTCGCGGGGCGATTCGCCTCGCGCAATGCGGTCGGCCTGCGCCATCTCGAGGTGCATCTGGAGCTCATTCGCCAGCTCCGCGGTGCGGCGTTCACGCAGCCGCGCGAACCATCCGAGCACGCTCATGATTCCTCCGGCTGTGGCGCGACCATGAGTGCGGCGATCGCCTCCGTGAGCTGCTGCCACCGCGAACGTTCGGCCGACAGGCGCGCGCGGCCTTTGGGCGTCAGCCGGTACAGGCGTACGCGCCGGTTGTTGTCCGAGCGGCCCCACTCGGTCGCGATCACCCGTTGGCGGAGGAGGCGCTGCAGCGCGGGATAGAGCGATCCCGTTTCGACCTGGAGCACATTATTGGACTGGGCGCGAATGAGCTGGACGATGCCATAGCCATGGCACGGGCCCCAGCGCAGGGCTTGGAGCACGATGAGGTCCAGGGTGCCCTGGAGCAGCTCGATGCGGGACGTGGGCGGATGCTTGGGTGCCATGGGGCCGCCTCGGTAAGTAGACGCTCTACATACAGTGGGTAGAATGCCTACACTTCGCCCGGATGTCAAGCGGCCGAGGGCGGCGCGGGGTGAACGGCGATGATCGCGCCGCGGGTGCGCGCACCGCCGGTGCCCGCGGTGGCGACGGTGACCTCCTTCCGTTAGTTTCGTTGGGCATCAGCGGGCGGGGTCGCCCGCGCCTCAGCCCTGTGGAGAACCCTCATGCGCCGTCCCTCGTTCGCGTCGTCGATCTGCTGCATCATCGCGGCCGCGGCCCTCACCGCCTGCTCGAGCGACACCGGCCCATCCGGCAGCGGCCGCCTAACGGAACGCCTGGTGGCCGGCGCCGACTTCACCTGTGCGCTCAACCACGCGGGCGCCGCCTTCTGCTGGGGCGCCGGCGCCGCCGGTCAGTTGGGCGACGGCGAGCGGTCCGAGTCCGCCGTGCCCGTACGGGTGGATGGCGGGCCCTACGTGCGCCTCACCGCCACCGGCCAGCACGCGTGCGGGCTGCGCGCCGACGGCCGGGCGGAGTGTTGGGGCATCGCGATTTCGCACTGCTGCGCGCAAACTCAGGATACCCTCGCCGTCCCCACCGCGGTGGCGACGTCGACGCGCTTCTCCCTGATCTCGATCGGCGAGGTAAGCGCCTGCGGCATCGACGCCGCCCAGCACGCCTTCTGCTGGGGCGACCAATCGCTCGGCGGGTTAGGCAGCGGCGTCGATGCGGACACCGCGATCCCGCCGCTCGCACCCGTTGCCGGCGGACACGCTTTCGCGATCCTGAGCGAGGGGGTGTTCGGCGGCTGCGGTCTCGACACCGGCGGGCAAGCGTGGTGCTGGGGAGCGAACCTGTTCGGCGAGCTCGGGATCGGCGGTCAGGTGGATACCGTGGCCGTGGCGCCGCTGGCGGTCTCCGGCCGCCTCCGATTCACGCAGCTGGCGGTTGGCGGTGCCTACGCGTGCGGCGTGACGACGACCGGCCTAACCGAGTGCTGGGGCGTCAACGTGGCCGGCGCGTTGGGCGATAGCACGATGATCGACCACTCGGTGCCGGCGCCGGTGGTGCACGCGAACTTCGTGGCCGCGTTCGCCGGCGGCAAGAACGACATCCTCGATCACACCTGCGGACTCGATGCGTCGGGCGCCGCCAGCTGCTGGGGTGCGAACGATTTCGGGCAGCTCGGGGCCGCCAGCACCGAGACGTGCCACTTCGCTGCGGGTGAGGCGTGTTCCACAGCGCCGGTGTCCGTCGTCGGCGGCCTCATGTTCACGACGCTGGCGCTCGGCGATGCGCACACGTGCGGCCTGGTTGCCGACGGACACGTGTATTGCTGGGGCAGGAACGATGATGGTGAGTTAGGCAACGGAACGACGACGACCACGAGCGCGCCCGTGCTGTCGATGTTCACGCCGTGAGGACGGCGACGAGTTTCGCGTCAGCCGCATCATCGCAGGACACCCGGGTTCACGAAGAACGATTGACGGACGACTTGCTCGACGGCGCAACCACCTCGGTGCGCCGGAACATACTTGCTGTGCAGCATCGCCTGGCGCGCGGCGTCGACGATCTTCTTGTACGAGTAATCGAAGTGCGCCGAGTCGGACGCCGACGCCATCGATCGGATGTCGTGCACGGTCTTCTTTTCCACGTTCCCGTCGGCGTCGATGGTCGCTTCCATGACCACCCCCCAGGCGACGCCATTCATCACGTGGTACGATGGGAAGAATGGCCCAGCACGCGCCACCACCGGCGGGCCGTTAGGATCGATCGGGTGGAGCGCCCTGAAGATCTGCAGAGCATTATCTGAAGGCTGCTGTGCATTGAGCGGCCCGAACACCTGCGTGATCAACCGCACGCGGATCTCGGCCGAATCGCTGGGCGCACCACTCGGCCAGGGGATTCGCAGGTCGCTCGGCGCCATGGCGCCAAGGACCAGTGTGTAGAGAGTCGCGAGGCGCGCGCCGGCGCTGTCTGCGGCAGCGTCGACCCGCCAGGTGGCCGGCGCGTCGCGATGCATGACGATCGTGAGCGGTAGCGCGCCGTCGGCCTCGGGGCGGGCCAACGTATCGGCGCGCGGGAGCACCGTATCCGAGCCGCCTAACGTTGCCCGCATCGCACTCGCGATGCGCGTGTTCAGCAGTATCAGCTCGGTCGGACGGACCGCGGAGATGTCGATCGTGGTGAGCAATTGGCGCACGAAATCGAACGCCCCAACCCAGCTCTCGGCAGAGCGCCGGCATGACGGCGTCGAATCGACCGTCGCCGGCGACGAACCGCCAGCCGCGGGAGATTGTGCCGACGCGATCGACGGAAGCGTCAGGGCGGCGATAGTCGAGAATGCGCAACAGAGTTTTTTCATAGAGCTTCTCGCTCAGTTGCGCCGAAAGGCGTACGAGACGGGGAGCTGGACCGTCTCGCGCACTGCACACCGGCCGATGTGCGCCGGCGTGAAGCGATCACGCGCGATCGCGTTGCGAGTCACGTCAATGAACTCCCGCAGGTAATGGCCATATTCCGAAGAATCCACCTGCGCCTGCGTTGGGCGGAGCACCTGGATCGTGTGCTTGTCGGCACGCCCCGTCGTATCGACCACGAACTGGAGCAACAAGTTGGCGAAAATGTGGCTCTCGGCCGCGTCTTCGGGAAAGTGCGTGAACAGGTGATGTTTCTCGAGCGCCGGGCGCTCGGCGACACCGATCGCCGAAAACAGTTCCATGAGCGACGTTTTGTTAGGCATCAAGCGCCCGGGCTGCGCAAGCGCCACCAAATCGAGACGGAACACCAAAGAATCCGGCGCGTAACCCTGCGGCCAGATCATCCAGATCGAGTCGGGTGGAATCGTGCGCAACGTTCGCTCATAGAGGGCCGTGAGCGCCGGAGACGCTGCATCGGAGTCAGCCACGGCACCGATCCGCCACGCCCCGGGCCCGTCCCGCCGGACGACGATGTCGAACGGCAAGTGACGTATCGGCAGCGGCCACTTGCCGAACGAGTCGCCGGCCGGCATCGCAGTCCCGTGCGCGCCGAGCGACGCGCGGACGCCTTGGGCGATGCGCCACGCCAGCAGGTCGACCTGCGCCAAGATCGCGCGGCTCGTATCTCGGACCACCGCCTGTTGATAGATCGTTAGGCGGGAGAGGTTCGCCGCTATCATCGTATCACGACAGTCGGCGGCGACGCCCGGCTCGTTTGCACGATTTCCATTTGAGTCCGCCTCCTGTGCCGGCACGCGCGCGGATGCAGCAAACACAAACGCGAGCGCGATGCCGTAGGCACGCGGCGCCAAGCAGCCTCTGTGTCGTGCGTCGGTCACGGAGTCCACGTTCACTGAGCCGCCGGTTTCTTTCGCGGCAGGTAGTCGAAGCTCAAATGCACGACTTGCCGGATCACGCATCCGCCGATCCGTGCCGGGCGGAAGGTCTCGCGCATCACGACGGCGCGCGATGCATCGATGAATTCTCGGTAGTAGTGCGCCATCGGCGACGTGGCGAGCACCGCCCCCGATGGCTCGTCCACGCGGATCGTGCTCGAGTCGGCCCGGCCATCCGTGCCGATCACGACCGCCATGGACACGCGACCGGTGATCGAATCACCCGTCGCGTCCCGCGGGTAGGCGGGGTCGACGCGCACGTCGACTGCCGCCGACGTTCGCACCAGGCCTTTCGCCGTGAAGACCGGGAAGAGCGTGGCTCGCATCGATGGTGCGTTCTCGTACGGGTTATCGCTCATGATGTCGAGGCGCATCGCCACCGAGTCGGCGGCGTAGCCATCGGGCCACACCATCCACAGCGAATCGGGCGGGATCGAGTGCAACACGCGCTCGTAGAACGCGGCCAACTTGGCGTTCGTCGTTACGCCGCCGCGGTCGCGATGCCACGTGAACGGCCCGTCCTTATGAACGACGATGACCAACGGCAGGTGCTCGATCGATTGCCGCCAGACGCCGAGCTCGTTCCCCGCCGGCAGCGAATCGCCGACGCCGCCTAACGCTGTGCGCGCGGCAAGAGCGATGTGCTGCGAGATCAGCGCGCTCTGCGTCAACACCGCGGGATTGGTTTCCGCCAGGACCGCGCGCTGCGATACGATCACGCGACTGAGACTCGCGTCCGACAGTGTGTCGAGACAGGCTTGT
>Ga0207707_10002611_pt1 | contig 16136 bp, 13 predicted proteins | sample KBSC83BmetaG_FD_184336 | JGI IMG/M metagenome (GOLD analysis project Ga0207707, IMG submission 184336) | Corn rhizosphere microbial communities from Kellogg Biological Station, Michigan, USA - KBS C8-3B metaG (SPAdes) (version 2) | ecosystem: Host-associated > Plants > Roots > Rhizosphere ...
AAGCCGTTTGCCGAGCACAAAATCGTGTTGCAGCTCTCGGACAATGATCCGCGGAAGCAGTCGCTGGTGATCAGCGTCGCCAACAACCTCCTGAAGTTCTATGATCCCGACAAGGTCGCGATCGAAGTGGTGGCGTTCGGCCCGGGGATCGACTTGCTGCGCAGCGAAAGCGGCAACCGCAAGTTGGTGGAAAGCCTGATCGCGCAAGGCGTCCGCTTCGACGTGTGCCTGAATACCGTCGACACCATCGAGCGCGAGACCGGACGGCGGCCGGAGATCATGCCTGGCGCCACGCCCGTCCAGGTCGGCGTCGCGCAGATACTGTTCCTGACGGAAAACGGATATACATTGGTGAGGCCCTAATTGCCGTCATTGCGGGGCGCGCGATAGCGCGAGCTATGGTACGCATTGCGTATCTGAGAATCTCGAGATTCCGGGTCTGGCGCTTGCGCACCATCCCGGAATGATACCGCTACAAGCTAGCTTCCAGGGAGCCTCCATGTTTCGCCGCCTCGCGACCGCCCTTCTGCTGACGATCGGACTTGCCGCGCCCGCGCTTGCGGCCGACGGCAAGACCCACCGCATCGCGATCCAGGTCGACCAGAACGACCCGCAGGTCATGAATCTGGTGCTGAACAACGCCACCAACGTGATCGAGCATTATCGCGGCAAGAGCGAAGACGTCGATGTCGAGATCGTCGCCTATGGTCCGGGCCTGCACATGCTGCGCACCGATTCCTCGCCGGTGCAGGAGCGCATCAAGCACCTCAAGGAGCTGGTCTTCCCCGGCAAGATCCAGTTCTCGGCCTGCAACAACACCAAGCAGGGCATGGAGAAGACCGAAGGCCACGCCATCTCGATCGTGCCGGAAGCCACCATCGTGCCCTCCGGCGTGGTGCGGCTGATGGAATTGCAGGAGCAGGGCTGGAGCTATGTCCGGCCCTGATGTGCGTAGCGTTTTCACGCGGAGTTGGCACCGGTTCGCGTGAAGAAAACGTGTCAAACTGATAAAGTATCGGGAATCAATTTTATCGGTATTCGATCATGATCTTTCGCCAGCTCTTCGACAGCGTTTCCGGCACCTATTCCTATCTGCTTGCGAGCCGCCATGGCGGTGAGGCGCTGATCCTCGACCCCGTGCTGGAGAAGGCCGACCGCTATTGCAAGCTATTGCAGGAGCTCGACCTCAAGCTGGTCAAGGCGGTCGACACGCATCTGCATGCCGACCATGTCACCGGGCTCGGCGAGCTGCGCGACCGCACCCATTGCATCACCATCATGGGCGAGCAGAGCAAGGCCGATGTGGTGTCGATGCGCGTCTCCGACGGCGACGCGGTGACGATCGAGGGATTGGCGCTCGACGTGATGTATACGCCGGGCCATACCGACGATTCCTATTCCTATTTGATGGGCGACCGCGTCTTCACCGGCGACACGCTCTTGATCCGCGGCACCGGCCGCACCGATTTCCAGAACGGCAGCGCGCGGGCGCAGTATGATTCGATCTTCAACCGGCTGTTGAAGCTGCCGGACGAGACGCTGGTGTTTCCCGCCCACGACTACAAGGGCGACACGGTTTCGACCATCGGCGAGGAGAAGCGCTACAATCCGCGGCTGCAGGTGCGCTCGATCGACGAATATGTCGAGCTGATGGGCAACCTCAATCTGCCCAATCCCAAGCTGATGGACGTCGTGATCCCCGCCAACATGCATGTCGGCCTGCACCAGGACGAGCTGGAAAAGCAGGGGCTCTCGCTGAACGCACGCCAGGCGATCGAGAGCCTCGGCCGCACCGACGTGCTGCTGGTCGATTTGCGGGAGAGCAGCGAACGCAACAAGCATGGCATGCTCTCCGGCGCGCTGCACGCGCCCTATCCCTCCATCGATGAAAGCCTCAAGCCGGGCGGCATGCTGCGCGAGGTTGCGGCCGCGACCGGCCGCCGCATCGTGTTCTTCTGCGCCTTCGGCGAACGCTCGGCGATGGCGGTGAAGGCCGCCAAGGAAGCCGGGCTTGCCAACACGGCGCATATCGCGGGCGGCATCGACGCCTGGAAAAAGGCCGGCGGCCCGGTGCTGCACGGCTGATCCGTTCGTTCCGTTATAGCGTCAGGGGGAATGCGATGGGCAATGCCGGCAGGAAGACCGAACCTCCGAAGAAGCCTGACGACAAGTCGAAGAAGCCGCCTCCTCCACTGTCCGACGACGATGAGTATGAGGATGGCGACATCGCCACGCCCAAGCGTGACCGCACCGGCAACGACGACGAGCCGCTGTAGGCGGACCGTCAGCCCGACGGCGTTGCCTTGGTTCGCAGCAATCGCTTCGGATGCACGCCGTCGACATAGCCCATGAACGGCGGATGGATCGAATAGCCGATCAGTTCCCGCGCGCGCTCGGGAAGATTTTCCGCCACATCCGCGGGCACGGCGAGACACATGTTCTCGAGCTGCCGCACCCAGCCTGCGCAATATTGCGGCGTGATGATCAGGCGCGGACAATCGGAACGGTTGCTGCCGCCGCGATGCCAGAGCGTGCCTTTTGCGATCGCGAGCGAACCCGACGGCATCGCAAGCTTCACCGCGTCCGCCCGATGGCCGGGGTCGTGATCCTGCTCCAGCGCCGACCTGGCATTGAAATCGGCCGGCGTCGCCGCGCCTTCGATCCGGCGCTCGTCCCACAAATGGCTGCAGGGGATGACCTCCGTGCTGCCGTTGATCTCGGTCGTGTCGTCGATGGCCCAGAAGGTGCTGACGCCCAGCGCCGGCCGCGGACGCGGCAGGCGCGCGCCGCCATCATCGGTGTGCCAGGGCTGTACGGTCTCGCCCGGATGCAGGTTGATGGCGAGATAGGCCGACAGCAGGCAGCTCGGCCCAAGCTCCGCCTCGACAAAGGCAAGCACGAGCGGATGGATCACGAGTTCGGCGAACACCGGCGACTTTGCCAATAGCGCATAGACCCGGTTGGTGTTCAGTCCCTCGAAGTCGTTGCGGCCCTTCAAATCCCGCCCGAGATGCGGCGCCAACGCCGCACGGATCTCCGCGACCTTGTCCGCCGGCAGCACGCGCTCGAAGATCACGAAGCCGCGGCGATCGAACTCGTCGCGCCAGTCCTCGAGCGAGCGGCCCTGCAGCCAGGGAGAAGACGGCTGAAGGGAGCCTGGGGATTTCGCTTGATCCATGGATCGGGTCCTCGAATGTCATCGGTCCGATCCGCCGCCGGATACAGACCGAAGTGCGGTCAGTGCGCCATCAACACCGGCAGGTCCGCGTGCTGCATGATGTGGCTGGTGGCGCCGCCGAAGATCATTTGCCGCAGCCTGTTCCTGGTGAAGGCGCCCTTGATCAGGAGGTCGCAGCCTTGCGCCTCGGCAGCGGCAAGGACGGCTTCACCTGTGCTGCGGCCTTCCAGCGTGACGCTCACGGGCTCTGCGGCAATGCCGTTATAGCGCAATTGCTTTCGCACCTGATCGGCGGGCGGCCCCGGCACATCCTGCCCGCCGACCACCGTCAGCACGGTCACGCGCTTGGCCAGGCGCAACAGCGGCATCGCGAAGGCATTGGCGCGGGCCTGCTCGGTCGAGCCATTCCAGTGAATCATGATGTTGGTCGCGATCTGCTTCGGAGCCGTCGGCGGCGACAACAGAACGGGCCGGCCGCTTTCGAACAGCGCCGATTCGATCGCACGATCGTACGGGCCGGCCGTATCGGCATCCGGCCTGCTCATGACGATCACATCGAAGGTACGGCCATGGCTGCCGACGAGGGCTTCGCCCGGCGACACCGCGTCGAACCAGCCGAACCATGGACGGTCATCCGCCGTTTTGGCGGCGGATAAACCATGCTCCTGCATGAAGCTCTCGAACAGCTTGCGCGCGCCTTCCGTCTCGTCTTCGCGACGTGCGCGATAGACTTCCATGGAAAACCCACTGGCGAGCTCGGCCACCACGAACTCGGGCGCGCCAAACCACAGCGGAATGCCTTCGATATAGGCGCCGGTTCGCTGTGCGAGCAGCACCGCGGTCACCAGCGCGGAACCCATGGCCGGGATATTCTGGGTGGGCACTAGAATCGTCTTCATCGCCGGCCTGCTCCGCCCGTTTGGAAGTGAGCGATCGTCCCATGCAGCCACAACGTCAGTGACATCGGACAGGCTAAACCTTCCGGACAGGTCCGCCAAGAGTTTCCCTCGCAAGTGGCCGCACAAACGTTGCCGGACGCCAGCCCGGTTACGCCCTAGCTGAACGTCTCGCTCTCGATCAGCCGGATGCTCTCGGGACTCAGGAGATGCGCGCCGAAGCCGCCGCGCGCCAGGGCGATCGCGGATTTCGGTCGCGCCACGAGCAGCGCGGCCGTCATCGCCAGCGGCACCGCGCTGAGCCTGTCCGTTCGCACCGGCGTCATCTCCTCGCGGCTTCCGGCATAAAGGCCGCGCCTTCTTCCCAGCCGCCAGCATTCGCGCAGGAGGTCGCGCCGCGTACCGCCGCGCGAGGCGAGGCCGAGCAACGCTTGCATGGCGAGATGGGTGTGCACGCCGGTGCGGCTTTCCGGCAAGACCGCAGGCGTCTCGCCGCGCGAGACCTGCAGCAGCAATCCGACCAGATCGGTGCCGGCGAGATAGGCGCTCATCGGCTCGACCAGCCGCGGGTTGCAATCGATCAGGCGCGGCGTGGCATCATGCTCGGGCATCAGGTAGTCGATCGAGAGCGCGCCGTGCCAGGCGAGCCGCTCGCCGATCTTCGCCAGCATGTCGCGGACATTGGGCCGGCCGACGCTCTCCTTGATCGCCTCCCCGCCACCGATGCCGGGCGCGACCTGCCGGTAGGCGTGGAAGCCGAGCAACTGGCCTTTGGCGAACACGGATTGCGCCTTCTCCACCGTGCCGTGAACCCATTCCTGCACCAGGACTTCGCCGGCAAAGGCGTTGCTCGCCGCCAGCTCGCGCACCGCGCCCTCAAGATCGCCCGCCTCGCGCACGAACCAGATGCCGCGGCTTGCGGTGCCGACCGAAGTCTTGACCACCTTGGGAAAGCGCAGGGCTTCGCGTAGCGCGCGCTCCGACGTCACGATCCGCGTTGCCGGCTGCGGCAGCCTCAAGGCGGAAAGCAGCCGGCTGAAGCCTGCCTTGCTGTGCGCCGTCCGATAGCTTTCGAAGGAAGGCAGCGCGAGCCCGATGCCCGGCGTCAGGCGCTTTTGCACGCGCGCAAACAGGAACCCCTGCTCATGGGTCGGCAGCAGCACGTCGAATTTATGCGAGGCCAACAGCCGCTCGACAAAGGCGAGATAGCGGTCGGGGTCGTCGCGCAGCGGCGGGCAGCGGTGGAGCTTTTTGACAAAGCGCGAGAACCGCGCCAGCGCCCAGGGCGAGGGATCGCAGACTTCCACATGATGCCCCGACAGCCCGAGGACCGTGATCGCCTCGCGGGCCGAGGTGCTGGACCCTTCTGACAGAAGCACCCTGAGCGGCATCGGAACCTGCAGCGGTCTGGCCACCAATTAGCGAATTTAACGCCGAGTTTAACGCCGTTCGCGACGTTTCGTGGGCATGCGAATGTCAGAATCGCACCATGAGCCATGCAGCGGCATTCATGGACAAATAACCCCCGCTCGCCGATATTGCGCTGCCCTGGAATTGGAATCCCCTAAGCCCGATGGCCGACGTCCTCGCCGCACCGCAACAAGCCCAGAAGACAACCAAGGCCGACGGCGGATTTCGTACGCTCGGCCTGATCTCGGTCGCCCACTGGGTCAGCCATTTCCACCTCCTGGTGCTGCCGATGCTGTTTCCGTTCCTGAAGGAACAGCTCGGCGTCGGCTATATCGAGCTCGGCTTTGCGCTTACCGTGTTCGCGGTCGTCTCCGGCCTGACCCAGGCACCGCTCGGCTACATCGTCGACCATATCGGCGCGCGCATCATCCTGCTGCTCGGCCTGACCCTGGGCGGCCTCGCCTTCATCATGCTCGGCCTGCATTTGAGCTATTCCTGGCTGATCGCGAGCGCCGTGCTGCTCGGCATCGCCAACAGCGTCTACCATCCGGCCGACTACGCGATCCTGTCGGCGCATATGGACGAAGCGCGGATGGGGCGCGCGTTTTCGATCCACACCTTTGCCGGCTACCTCGGCGGCGCGGTCGCGCCCGCGATCATGGCCGCGCTGATTACGCTGGTCGGCGGTTTCGGCGCGCTGGTCGCGGCCGGCGCGGTCGGTGTGGTGGTGGCGCTGCTGCTCCTGATCGCGGGCATCCCGGATGCCGGCGCGATGCATGGCCAGGCTGCCGGCATCCAAGCGCCGAAGCAGAACATCCTCACGCCGGCGCTGATCGTGCTGACAGCCTTCTTCACGCTGCTCGGCCTGTCCAGCGCCGGCATCTCCAATTTCGGCGTGGTCGCTCTGATGAGCGGTTATGCCACCTCGTTCTCGACGGCGAATCTGGCGCTGACCGCCTATCTCGGCGCCGCCGCCGCCGGCGTTCTCGCGGGCGGCTTCCTCGCCGATCGTACCCAGCGTCACGGCCAGGTCGCCGCGGTCTGTTTTGGAATCAACACCGCGCTCGTGCTCCTGATCGCGATGGTGACTTTGCCGCCGGTGCTGTTGACCGCCGCGATGACGGTCGCGGGGTTCCTCAGCGGCGTGATCGCCCCCTCGCGCGACATGCTGGTGCGCGCCGCGGCGCCTCCGGGCGCGGCCGGCCGTGCGTTCGGCATCGTTTCCACCGGCTTCAATTTTTCCGGTATCGCAAGCCCTCTGCTGTTCGGCTGGATCATGGACCGGAACCTGCCGCACTGGGTGTTCACGATTTCCGCGATGTTCATGGCGCTGACGGTGGTGCTGGCTTTTTTCACCGAGCGGAAAGCGCAACCCAGAGGCGAGCCCGCCCGCGAAGCCGACGCATTGCTGAGCCCCAACGCCAGCGGTTGACAGCATCCCGGGACGGCCGATGATGCCGCCAACTCACAAAACCGGGATGAAGCACCATGACTGCCAATCCAGACCTCGTGATTCGCGGCGGCACGCTCGCTGATGGAAGCGGCGGCGACCTCTACGAGGCCGATGTCGCGATCAAGGATGGCCGCATCGCCGAAGTCGGCAAGGTCTCGGCCAAGGGCAAGGAAGAGATCGACGCCAAAGGCAAGCTGGTCGCGCCGGGCTTTGTCGACGTCCACACCCATTATGACGGCCAGGTCACCTGGAGCCAGGACATCACGCCCTCCTCGCAGAACGGCGTCACCACCGCGATCATGGGCAATTGCGGCGTCGGTTTTGCGCCCTGCAAGCCGGCCGACCACCTCCGCCTGATCCAGCTCATGGAAGGCGTCGAGGACATTCCGGAGCCGGTGCTGAGCGCCGGCATTCCCTGGGCGTGGGAAAGCTTCCCCGACTATATGAACTGGCTGTCGAAGCGCCGTTTCGACATCGACGTCGGCGCGCAACTGCCGCATGCCGCACTGCGCGTCTATGTGATGGGCGAGCGCGGCGCGCGCCGCGATCCCTCGACGGCGGAAGACAACAGGGCGATGGCGCAGCTCGCACGAGAAGCGGTGCGCTCCGGCGCGCTCGGTTTCTCCACCTCGCGCACCCTCAACCACCGCACCTCGACCGGCGATTTCACCCCGACGCTGAAGGCCGGCGAGGATGAGCTGACCGCGATCGCGGAAGCCATGCACGGCGAAGGCCGCAGCGTGCTGCAATTCGTGCTCGACCTCTCGACCCTCCATGAGGACCTGCCGATGATGCTGCGGGTGGCCGAGAACACCAAATGCCCGATCACCTTCTCGATCACGCAGAACGACAAGGCGCCGCAGCGCTGGCGCCAGACCTTTGCGGAGATCAACGCCGCGGCTGCACGCGGGCTCAATATCACCGCACAGATCGCGGCGCGCCCGGTCGGATTGATGCTGGGGCTCGAGTTGTCGCGCAACCCGTTCCAGACCCATCCGAGCTACCGGGCGATCGCGAGACTGCCGCTTGCCGAGCGGCTGATCCGTTTGCGCCAACCCGAAGTGCGCGCCGCGATCCTGAGCGAGAGCGCGACCGCCACCGACGATCCGCTGTTCTTCCGGCCGAACTACGACAAGATGTACCTCCTCGGCAATCCGCCGGACTATGAGCAGCCGCCGGAGAATGCGCTGGGCGCCCGCGCCCGCCGCGAAGGCAAACGCCCGGAAGAGCTGGCCTACGACGCGATGCTCACCGAGGATGGCCGCGGCATGCTCTATGTGCCCTTCCTCAATTACGCCGACGGCAATCTCGACGCGACGCGTGAGATGCTGCAGGACCCGCGCTCGGTGCCCGGCCTCTCCGATGGCGGCGCACATTGCGGCATCATCTGCGATGCGAGCTTCCCGACCTATCTCTTGACGCACTGGACCCGCGACCGCAGCCGCGGCGAGAAGCTGTCGATCCCGTTCGTGGTGGCGGTGCAGTCGCGCAAGACCGCGCTTTCGGTCGGCCTCCACGACCGCGGCCTGCTCGCGCCCGGCCACAAGGCCGACGTCAACGTCATCGACTATGACAAACTGCATCTGCATCCGCCGAAGGTGCATTACGACCTGCCGGTCGGCGGACGACGGCTGCTGCAGCAGGTCGACGGCTATGACGCCACTGTCGTCTCGGGCGTGGTGACGCAGCGCGAAGGCCGCGCCACCGGCGCGCGCCCGGGCAAATTGGTGCGGGGCGCACAGGGTACGGCGCCGGGCCTGGACGCCGCGGCGAGCTAGGATTGGGTAGGGTGGGCAAAGCGAAGCGTGCCCACCAATTCAGTCGGAATGCTTGATGGTGGGCACGGCGCAAGCGCGCCTTTGCCCACCCTACGAAGCTGGCCTCGTGGTTCGAGACGGCGCTGTCGCGCCTCCTCGCCACGAGGTTTGATGCGATCAGCCGCCGTTCATCATGTCATAGGCCAGGAGCTCGGCGCCGTTCTGCGCCGAATCCATGATCCGCTTGCCGATCAGATCACGGAGCGTCTCGGTGGTGCCGCCGCCGAGCGTTCCGTAGCGCGCGCCGCGATAGAGGCGCGATACCGGGAATTCGTCGGTGAAACCGAATCCGCCGTGCAACTGGATCGCCTCGCTGGTGACCCGGTTGGACATCTCGTTGCAGGTGATCTTGGCCACCGCCGCCATGAAGGGATCGGGAAACGGATTGGCTGTCATGCAGGCACGATAGAGGATGCTGCGCGCCGTCTCGATCTCGCGGTACATCTCCGCGAGCTTCCAGCGCACGCCTTGATAATCCCCGACCGCCTTGCCGAACACCGTCCGGTCCCTGACATAGTTGCGGGCCTCTTCAAACGCGCCCTCGGCCAGCCCCAGCGATATGCTCGGATTGAGGCAGCGCTGCGTGTTGAAGGCGTTCAAGAGCTTTCGAAAGCCGTCTTCGCGAATCACGAGATTCTCCAGCGGCACTTCGCAATTGTTGAACTGGATCTCGTGCAGGTTTTCGCCGCCCATGGTGTGATAGGTCCCGGTCACCTCGAAACCCGGCGTGTCGGGCTCCAGCAGAACGCAGCCGATGCCCTCGCGGCCGGGCTTGCCGTCGATCCGCGTGAAGATGACGAACATGCCGGCCTCCCTGGCCCGGCTGATCAGCGTCTTGGTCCCGTTGAGAATGACGCGGTCACCCCTGACCACGGCGTTGGTCCGGTAGTTCGCCACGTCGGTGCCGGCGTGCGGCTCGGTCATGCAGACGGCCAGGATGCAGTCTCCGGAGACGACCTTGGGGAGAATTCGCTCACGGATAGCGTTGGGCGCGTAGGTCGCGATCACCCGGGTCTGGACACCGGCCTCGCCGAGGGTGGCCATCGCCGTCACATAACAGGTCTTCGCAATCTCCTCGAGCACCAGCGCCGTATCGAAGACCGGCAGGCCGAGGCCGCCATATTCTTCGGGCACCGACATGCCGAGCACGCCGATATGGGCGAGCTTCTTCATGTTTTCCCAGGGAAACGTGCCATCCATATATTTCGGCGCGTTGGCCTTGAACTCTCCCTGCGCGAGGTCGCGCACCGAGGCCACCATCCGCCGTTGCTGTTCGGTGAGTTGGAAGTCCATTGCTTATCCCTGCACTGAAAAGGCTATGATCTCCTATAACATCAGGTGCCGGGAGAAACGCAAAATGATCAGGGCGGGAGCTTTCCTTGCCGCAGCGCTTGTACTCGCGAGCCCGGCCGTGCGCGCACAAACCTACCCGTCCAGGCAGATCACGCTGATCGTCCCGTTCGCGGCGGGGGGTTCGAACGACGTGGTCGGTCGCGCCATCGGCAAGAAGCTCAGCGAGGCGTGGGGACAGCCGGTCGTGGTGGAAAACCGCCCCGGCGCTGGCGGCATGATCGGCACCTCGGCGGTCGCCGCGGCTGCGCCGGACGGCTACACGCTCCTCTTGATATCGTCGACCTTCACGATCAACCCGGCGATCAAGAAGAACATGCCGTTCGACACCATCAAGGACTTCACGCCGGTCGCATTCATTACCCGCTCGCCGCTTCTGCTCGTCGCGTCGAAGGAGCTCCGGGTGAAATCCGCGCGCGAAATGCTCGATCTCGCCAGGAGCAAGCCAGGCCAGATCACCTACGCCTCGGCCGGCCTTGGCAGCATCAACCAGATTGCGGCCGAGCTGATCGCGCTTTCAGTGGAAGCCAAATTCATGCACGTTCCCTACAAGGGCGGCGCGCCGGCGCTCAACGACCTCGTCGGCGGCCATGTCGATATCTACGTGTCGAGCCTTCCGCAGGTGCTGCAACTCGCCCGCGACGGCCAGGTCAGGGCTCTGGCGGTGACAAGTGCGAAGCGGAGCGCGCTCCTGCCGGATGTGCCGACGCTCGCGGAGGCGGGGATATCGGGCGTCGACCTGTGGTCCTGGTGGGGCATTGTCGGTCCGGCCGGGATGCCCGCGAATGTCGTCAACGCGCTCAACTCGGAGGTCGGCAAGATGCTGACCTCGGCCGAGCTCCGCGAGTTTCTCACCAATGAGGGCGCCGAGGCCGAAACCATGACCCCGCAGCAATTCGCAGACCTGATGCGTCTGGAAACCGAGCGCTGGATCAAGGTCGCGCACGAGGCCAATATTTCGATCGACTAGGGCATGATCCGGAAAAGTGAGAAGCGGTTTTCCGAAAGATCATGCCCAACTAAAGAGCTAAAGCGAGCCCTCACGCAAATTTCGGCTGCACGGCCTGTTCGCCTATCAGCCGCGCGCGCTCGGTATTGGGCCAGAGCAGCGCTAGTCCGAGCACACCCGAGCCCGCCATGATGGCCGCATTGATCGTAAAGCCCGTCATGTAGCCGTCCACCGTGCCGCCCGCGCTCTGGATCACGTTGCCCATGACATAGGGCGCGATGATGCCGGCCAGCGTATAGAGTGCGCCGTAGATCGCGATGATGGCGCCGCGCTGCGACACCGGCGTGAACTCGCCCAGCATGGGCGGGCAGACCACGTAGATCGATCCGCACAGGCCCGAGCCGACCACGAGCAGCGCGATCTGCAGGCCCGCGCCGCTGACATGAGGCATGACCGCCAGGATGGCGCCGCCGATGATCAGCGGCACCGAGCCGAGCACGCCGCGGGCGCCGCGGGTGGACATGCCGCGCGCCATCAGGACCTGCGAGATCCACCCCGTGAGGATCACGATGGTGGCGCCGAATATCCAGGGAAGGATGGAGATGAAGCCCGCCTGCTGCTGCGAGAAGCCGAGTCCCTGGATGATGAAGGAGGTGAACCAGGTGAGCCCGAGCGACAACGCCCAATAGGCGCCGAAGGTCGCGGCGACGCAGCCGATGAAGGTCCGCGATGTCAGGAGCTGCGAATAAGGAATTTTGGTCTCTGCTGCGCCGCCGGCGGCGGCAGCGTGAACGAGCGGCCCCTCCTTGCCCATGAACAGCCACACCACCACCCACAGCAAGCCGGCCACGCCGAGCGCGCCGAAGGCGTAGTGCCAGCTGTAATTGACGATCAGCCAGTTCAGCGCTGGCACCGCGACGATCACGCCGAACGCCGAGCCCTGCGACAGGATCGCGGTCGGCAGCGTGCGCTTCTCGTCCGGAAACCATTTGTAGATCGCGTGTGCCGCAACCGCGAAGGCCGGCCCCTCGCCAGCGCCCAGGATGATCCGGCAGATCATGAGCGTGGTCAGGCCCACAATGCCGACCATCGGAAACTGCGCCAGCGCCCAGATTACCGCGAGCACCAGCAGTACCCAGCGCGTCGGCACGCGGTTGACGATGAAGCCGACCACGATCGCCGAGATCGAGAACAGGAGGAAGAAGGAGGAGCCGAGCAGGCCGAACTCCTTCGGCTCGAGCTTGAGCTCCGTCATGATCGGCACGGCGGCAAGACCGACCACGATCTTGTCCGCGAAATTCACCAGCATGAACAGGAACAGCAGGAACGTGATGGTCCAGGCGCCCTTCGGCGTCTGCGTTGACGTTTGCGTGTCCCTGGACGACGCCGGCGCGGCCATGAGTCTTCCCCGTTATTGTCGGTCGGCCCGGTTGCCTGGGCGTCGTGCGATGCTACGCACGGGTTCCCCGGCATGGCAATCGGACATTTTGACTCGTCTGGGGTATCGCCGGTGCAGCACAACCGCAAAATACCGCCTGACGCTGTCGTTGTGGCGCGCTGCAACCGATCACGATCGCGTCGTCACATCACTGAGACGGTGATCTGGCACCACGGCCTTGATATCCTCTCCAAAACGGTAAGGGAGTGACCATGACCCGTTCTGCCCGCCTCGCGGCTCTCGGCCTTGTTGCATTCATGCTGATCCCCGGCGCCGCCGCGCTCGCGCAGGGCGGCAAAACCCCGGACTATCAGGCGATCGTCGCCGCCCCGGACCGCAGCGATGCCGACCGGCAGACCGATCAACGCCGCCAGCCCGCCAAGATGCTGGCCTTCACCGGCGTCACGGAAGGCATGAAGGTGCTCGATATGGAAGCCAATGCCGGCTACTCGACCGAACTGCTCGCACGCGCGGTCGGTCCTGCCGGCACGGTGTGGGCGCAGGACCCGGCCTCGATCATCGAGCGGTTCGTCAAGGACAAGTTCGACAACCGCGCCAAAAGTCCGGCGATGAAGAATGTCGTGCATGTCGTGCGCGATTTCGACGATCCGATCCCTCCGGACGTTTCCAACCTCGACATGATCACGTTCTTCTTCGCCTATCACGACGTGACCTACATGCCGGTCGACCGCGCCAAGATGAATGCGAAGATGTTTGCGGCGCTGAAGCCCGGCGGCACCCTCATCATCGCCGACCATTCCGCCAAGCCCGGCGAAGGCATCACGGTCGCCAAGACCCTGCACCGGATCGAGGAGGCGACGCTGCGGCAGGAGATCGAGGCGGCCGGCTTCAAATTCGTCGCCGAGGGCGATTTCCTGCGTCATCCCGAAGATCCCCGCGACGACAAGGTGTTCAAGCCCGCCGTGCCGGTCGACGAGTTCGTGCTGAAATACCAGAAGCCCAAATGAAGCCCGCAAGTGAAGCCTGGGCGAAGTCCATGTGAGGCCTTGCAACGCCCGGCATCGCGGATAACAAGGGCCCCGTGCTGAGCGTCCGAAACCTGACCAAGACCTATCGCACGGCCGGCGAGGAGATCGCCGTGCTGCGCGGGGTCGATCTCGACATCGCCGCGGGCGAGCGCGTGGCGCTGAGCGGCGAATCCGGCTCCGGCAAGAGCACGCTGCTGCACCTGATCGCGGGGCTCGACGCCGCCGATGGCGGCGAGATCAGGCTAGTCGGCACCGACGTCACCGGCCTTTCCGACGCCGGCCGCGCGGCGCTGCGCCGCGACCGTCTCGGGCTGGTCTTTCAGCAATTCAACCTGATCCCGAGCCTTTCGGTCGATGACAATCTCGCCTTCCAGTCGCGCATCGCCGGCCGGCATGACGCCGCCTGGCATGCCGAGCTGGTGGAACGGCTCGGCCTCGGCAAACTGCTGAGGCGCTACCCCGAGCAATTGTCCGGCGGACAGCAGCAGCGCGTCGCGATCGGACGCGCGCTCGCGACCAGGCCGGCCTTGCTGCTCGCGGACGAGCCTACCGGGAATCTCGATGAGGACACCGCCGACGGCGTGCTGGCGCTGACGCGCGATCTCGTCGCGCGCACCGGCTGCGGCTTCCTGATGGTGACGCACAGCGCGCGGCTTGCCGCGACGCTCGACCGGCAGGTCACGCTGCATGCGGGGCGCATCACATGAGCCGCGCGGTCTGGACCCTCGCGGTGCTCCTGAGCCATTGGCGGCGGCATCCGATGCAGCTTGCGACCTTGCTGATCGGGTTGATCTCGGCGACCGCGCTGTGGAGCGGTGTGCAGGCGCTGAACCAGCAGGCGCGCGAATCCTATGACCGCGCCGCCGCCATCTTCGGCGGAACGCGCACGCCGATGCTGGTCGCCCGCAATGGCGGAACATTCCCGCAGGCGCTGTTTGTGAAGCTGCGCCAGGCGGGCTGGCCGGTCTCGCCGGTGCTGGAAGGCCGCGTCCAGATCGGCGGGCGCTCCCTCCGCCTGCTCGGCATCGAGCCCGTGACCTTGCCGGCCGAAGTCGGCAATGCACCGACCATCGGCAAGGCCAGCCTGCAAACGTTCATCACGCCGCCCGGACAAACGCTGGCCGCGCCGGACACGCTTGGCGATCTGCGCCTCGCCGAGGGTGCCTCGCCGACGGCCAGCAATGGCACGGCTCTGCCGCCCTTGCAGGCGCAGCCGCAGCTCGTACCCGACGTGCTGGTGGTCGATATCGGGATGGCGCAGAAGCTCCTGAACAAGCCCGGTCAGGTCTCGCGCCTGCTGGTCGGCAAGCCGAAGGGGCCGCGCGAGGCGCTGGAAAGCGTCACGAGCGACGTGCTGCGCCTGGTCGAGCCGGATGCCGAGACCGATCTGGAGCGTCTGACCGACAGCTTTCATCTCAACCTGACCGCCTTCGGCTTTCTCTCCTTCTTCGTCGGGCTGTTCATCGTCAATTCGGCGATTGGCCTCGCCTACGAGCAACGCCTGCCGATGCTGCGGACGCTGCGCGCCTGCGGCGTCTCCGCAGGCCTCGTGAACACGGTGCTGGTGTTCGAGCTGGTGTCGCTGGCGCTGATCGCGGGCGTCATGGGCCTCGTATGCGGCTATTTCATCGCCGCGCAATTGCTGCCCGACGTCGCGGCATCGCTGCGCGGGCTCTACGGAGCGCCGATCCCGGGCGAACTGTCGCTCAAACCCGAATGGTGGGTCGCAGGCCTGGTCATCAGCGTCGCCGGCGCATTGATCGCGGCGGCCACGAGCCTCGCAAAGGCGATCCGGCTCCCGGTGCTGGCGGCCGCGCAGCCGCAAGCCTGGCGTCAGGCACAGCGCCGCTGGCTGATGTTCCAGGGTGCCGCGGCGCTTGCAACTTTCGCCGTCGCAGGCTGGCTGCTGTGGGCCGGCAATTCGCTGATCGCCGGGTTCGGCGTGCTCGCCGCCTTGTTGTTCGGCGCGGCGTTGATCCTGCCTGCGATCCTCGAACTCTTTCTGTCACTCGGCGAGCGCAGCGCGTCCGGCGCGCTCGCCTCCTGGTTCTGGGCCGACAGCCGCCAGCAGCTTTCGGGACTGTCGCTGGCGCTGATGGCGCTGTTGCTCGCGCTGGCGGTCAATGTCGGCGTCGCCACCATGGTGGAAACCTTCAGCAAGACGTTCCTGACCTGGCTCGACGGGCGGCTCGCGGCCGATGTCTATGTCAGCGCCGCCGACGACGCGCAGGCGGACGCGATCAAGGCCTGGCTGCGCGGCCGGAGCGAGGTGCAGGCCGTGCTCGCTGGCGGCCGAGCGGAAGTACAGATAGACGGCGCGCCGGCCGAGGTGCTCGGCCTGCCGGACGACGCGACCTATCGGGATCACTGGCCGCTGCTGCAATCGGACGCCGACGCCTGGGCGAAATTACCGCGCGGCGAGACCGCCTTCATCAGCGAGCAATTGTCGCGGCGGATGAATCTGTCGCGCGGCGATCGCCTGGTCGCGCCGACGCCGGACGGCGACTGGCCGCTGCAAGTGGCCGGCATCTACGCCGATTACGGCAATCCCAGGAGCCAGGTCGCGGTCAATGCCGCGGCGCTGTTTCGGCATTTTCCGGCGACGCCGCAGACACGTCTCGCGCTGCGCGTGGAGGCTGCGAAAATTCCGGCGCTG
>Ga0207707_10002612_pt1 | contig 16130 bp, 14 predicted proteins | sample KBSC83BmetaG_FD_184336 | JGI IMG/M metagenome (GOLD analysis project Ga0207707, IMG submission 184336) | Corn rhizosphere microbial communities from Kellogg Biological Station, Michigan, USA - KBS C8-3B metaG (SPAdes) (version 2) | ecosystem: Host-associated > Plants > Roots > Rhizosphere ...
GTGCTGCGCCTGGGCCACCGCCATGCCGTACCCCGGCACGACGATCACTTTCTGCGCGAACGCCATCATGACGCCGACGTCCGTCGCCTCGATCGGCTTCATGCTGCCCTTCACTTCGCCTACCGCGGCAGCGCCGCCGGTATCGCCGAAGCCTGAGAACAACACATTGCCGAGCGAGCGATTCATCGCCTTCGCCATCAACTGCGTGAGCAGCGTGCCCGCCGAGCCGACGACCATGCCAGCGATGATCATCGCGGCATTGTTGAGAACGAATCCCTCGAAGCCGACCGCCAGCCCGGTCAGGGCGTTGTACAGAGAGATCACCACCGGCATGTCGGCGCCGCCGATCGGCAATGTCATGGTGACGCCGAGCACGAGCGCGAGCGCGAACAACGCAGTCACGTGCCCGACCAGCGGTTCGCCCAGGTGAATGGCGACGATGGCCCCGACCAGCAGGGCGGCCGCCAGGATCAGCAGATTCAGAATCTGCTGACCGGAGAAGCGCAGGCTTCCCTTGATGAGCCCCTGCAGCTTGCCGAATGCAATGGCGCTGCCGCTGAAAGAGACGGCGCCAATGATTCCGCCGATGACCGCGAGCGAGGACACCGCGTAGTCATGGGCTTCGCCGCGATAGAGCTCGACGGCCGCAATGGCCGCTGCCGCGCCGCCGCCCATGCCGTTATAGAGCGCGATCATCTGCGGCATGTTCGTCATGGCGACGCGCTTGCCGCTCCACCACGCGAGCGCGCCTCCGACGCCGATTGCCGCAAGGATCAGCGGGTAGTTCGTCATGTCCGGGAAGGCGAACGTGACGAGCGTCGCGACGAGCATGCCGGCGCCGGCCCAGAGGATGCCGCTGCGCGCCGTGACCGGCGAGCTCATCCGCTTCAATCCGAGAATGAACAGAACGGCGGTGACGAAATAGCTTACCTGGATGATCAGGTCCCGATTGAGCGCCATCAGTGCGCCCTCGGTGCGCCGCCGCGGGCTCCACTGGATTTGAACATTTCCAACATGCGCTCGGTGACAACGTATCCGCCTACCGCATTGCCTGCGGCGAGCAGCACGCCGATGAACCCGATCACCTTCTCGAGCGGCGTGTGGGCGCCGCCGAGTGCCACCATGGCCCCGACGAGCACGATGCCGTGGACGAAGTTGGAACCTGACATCAGCGGCGTGTGCAGAATCACGGGGACTCGCGAAATGACTTCGTACCCGGTGAACGCCGCCAGCATGAAGATATAGAGCGCAACCATTCCCGTCATGGCCTCTACCCCTCGATCGACTTGCGCGTGGCTTCGTGACTGATCCGGCCTTCGCGCGTCAGGCAGGACTGAGCGAAGACCTCGTCGTTCCAGTCGATCGAGAGCTCGCCTTTGTTGATCGCCGGCTTGAGAAAGTTGAGCAGATTGCGCGCGTACATCTCACTCGCGTTATAGGCGAGGGAGCCCGGCAGGTTCACGGCGCCAATAATCTGTACGCCCTGGTGTTCAACGATCTCACCCGCCCGCGTCAGCTCGCAATTGCCGCCTTGCTCGGCGGCGATGTCGACGATGACGGATCCGGGCCTCATACGCTCCACGACGGCGCGCGATACGATCTTGGGCGCCGGGCGTCCCGGCACCGAGGCAGTCGTAATGACCGCGTCCGCTGCCGCGATACGGGAGTCGAGCACTTCCTGCTGCTTACGCTTCTCCTCGTCGGTCAGCTCACGAGCGTAGCCACCCGCGCCGTCGGCACTGACGCCCGTATCGACAAACTTGGCTCCGAGCGATTTAACCTGCTCCTTCGTCGCGCTCCGAACGTCATACGCTTCGACTACGGCTCCGAGGCGACGGGCGGTGGCGATCGCCTGTAGTCCGGCGACCCCGGCGCCGATGATCAGGGCCTGCGAAGGCCGGATCGTTCCCGCCGCCGTGGTCAGCATCGGCATGAATTTCTGCAGGTGATTGGCGGCGATCAGCACTGCCTTGTAGCCGGCGATGGCCGCCTGCGATGACAGGGCGTCCATCGACTGCGCTCGGGAGATGCGCGGCACCAGCTCCATCGCGAAGCTGGTGATGCCGCGTTCCTTCAGCGCAAGTACCTCTGCCCGTCGCGAATAGGGCTGCATATAGCCCACGACAACCGCCGTGGCTCGAAGCTGCCGGATCTGCTCGACGGAAAGGGGCTGAACGGTCAGCACAACGTCCGCCTGCGCGAGCACATCCGCGGCGGAGGTGACCCACGTCACATTTTTGTAAGAAGCATCCGGAAACTGCGCCCGAAGGCCGGCCTCGCGCTCGAGGATGACTCGCGCGCCGCTTTGGGCGAACTTGTCGGCAACTTCCGGGACCAGGCTGACACGAGTCTCTTGGGGCACGCTCTCACGAAGCGCGCCAATCGTTACTGGCATTCGCGGACCTCGAAAGTCTTACGTAAGAGGCGTGGCCGGCTAGCCACGCCCCGCGGCATATCCAGGGAAATCCTTATTCGAATGAGTCGCTTGCAGCGTTGGATTCTTGCATAAATCTGCCTTATCTTACACAGGTTATGGTGGGTATCGACCTGGAGCGCGCCGACCACGGACATCAGGATGACCTGCGTATCGTCAGCAAGGCGTCACGCGGGCTCTCCCAGCTCGTCCTGCGGACAGACGTCGCCGGCATGCCGCTCGAGTGGATCGACTATAAAGAGGCCGCGCGGCTTTACCACCAGGAGCAGGTTGCGTACACCTGCGGCTCCATGCTCTACAAGCTGTTCGGCGGCGTGAATGCCCTGAGCGGCCGCCGTACGGTGCTCGAAGTCAACTCGATCGTCGCTACCGTCGGGCATACGGGTAATCCGGGTAACACCCGCCATGACTACGTGCCCCCGCTCAACAATCAGACACTATTCAGGCGAGACGCGTACCTGTGCATGTACTGCAGTTTGCGTTTCCCCTCTCGTGAGCTTTCACGCGATCACATCAGACCGTTCAGCCAAGGCGGCCTCGACGTGTGGACGAACGTGGTTACCGCTTGCAGACGCTGCAACAACCACAAGGCCTCGCGCACCCCGGAACAGGCGAAAATGCAGCTGATCGCGGTGCCCTTCACTCCGACATACGCCGAGTACATTTTTCTCAAGGGGCGCCGTGTGCTGGCGGACCAGATGGAATACCTGCTGGCCCACTTCCCGCGCACCAGCCCCTTGCACGATCGCATTCAACGCTGGCTCGGCTGAGCGACCGACCTGAAATACAGACCTGAATACAGACGACAGTAAACATTGATATTTCTAGTCGACGCCTCCGTCTACGTGTTCCGGGCGTATCACTCGATGCTCCCCGACATGGTCGACGCCGACGGCAACCCGGTACACGCTGTATTCGGATTCGCGCGTTTTCTGGGAGACCTGATCGAGCGGACCCGGCCAAAGTTCATCGCCGTCGCGTTCGATCAGCGTTTGGCGACCTCCTATCGCAGCCGGATCTATCCCCCATACAAGGCCAACCGCAATCCCGCGCCACCCGGCCTCCCGGCGCAGTTCGATGCCTGCCGGGAGCTCTGCCGCCACCTCGGGGTGGCGATGTTCATGAGCCCTGAGTACGAGGCGGACGACATCATCGGAACGCTGGCGGCGAGTATGCGCAGCGAGGGCGTACGATCCGCTTTCATCACGCGCGACAAAGATCTCGCGCAACTCGTTCGGGACGGCGACCTCTTCTGGGACTTCGGGGCGCGCGGACAATTCGGGTACCACGACATCCAACGCCACTTTGGAGTGGCGCCGGAGAGGTTCGCGGACTACCTGGCCCTCACAGGTGATGACGTCGACAATATCCCCGGCGTCCCGGGGGTGGGGCATAAAACCGCGGCCGCGTTAATGAAGGAATTCGAATCGCTAGAGGATCTCTACGCGAGACTCGGTCGAGTAGGCGCACTGAACGTTCGAGGCTCTCGGTCACTGATCGCGCTGCTTCAGCAGCATCGGGACGCGCTATTTCTCTCGCGCAAGCTGACTCGGATCGAGTGCGCTATGGAACTCGGCGTCAGTCACCACGAACTCCGCCGCCGCAGCCCAGACCTGCGAGGCCTGGGCGCGTTCTACGACCGCTTGGGATTCGGCCCGTTTCTGCGCCGGCAAGGTGAGCGGCTGGCGCAGTTGCCGGTTAACTAGCGGATCTGCCCCGTCACGCAGCCGATCGCGTCTGCCGCGCCATCAGCCCGGCGTCCCTCGAGATGCACGTCGCGATTGACGAGACTCTGGGCATCGATCTGCACCAGCTCACTTCCATCCGGTTGCACGGAAGCTGAGTAGCGGCTGCCCGAAAGCTCGTGCCTGTCTGAGTCGACGGCTACGACCTTCTGCCCCTCAGTAACGTTCGGCACCCGCAGCACGGCGACACGCGTCTGCGCTGAGAGCTGCACCGGAGTGCACTCGCTGATGTCGCCGCGCTCGACGGTCGGCATGTTGAAGAACACCGTTCGGGAATCCGCACCGGCGGACGAACTCTGCCCATCGCGCCCGAACCAGCCGGCGGCCGCGCCGACGATGGCGACGGCAAGAAAGGATGCGGCCATGCGCCACGTCTCGGGTTGACGGACCTTGCGCCCCAGGACAGCGGTTCTGGACAGAGGACGCACCCGCGAGGGCATGTTGATTTTGATCGCCCTCCAGGTCTCGACGTCCTCGACGCACTCCGGGCAAGCCATCATATGCATCTCAAACGCTTCCAGCGTCGAGGCATCGAGGCCATCGGCGACGTACACGGCGGCGGTTTGATTCGCTTTAAACTGTGAATGATCCATGGTTCTCCCTATCCATGTGTCGACTGGGTTTCGCCCCTCGCGAACCCATTGCGACGCAAAATATCGCCGAATCGCTGCCGCGCACGCCATAACACCTGGTTGAACTGCATGTCGGTCAATTTCATCGATTCTCGGATCGAGGTCCGGGGCTCCTCATGTAAGTAAAACCGCTCGAGAACCTCGCGGTCGCGCTGCACGGGCAAATGGCCCATGAGATCGCGAACGCATTTCGCGAGCTGCTCGTGATCGACCCGCTCCTCCAGCGAGAGCGCCTCGTCCTGAAGGTTGGAAAGCAACTCGCTGTCGTTCTCGTGCTTGCGCGAGAGTTCCCCGCGCCAATACGCCGTAGCGAGCTTGCAAGCGGTGCGATAGAGATAGCCTCCCAGATTGCTCGGGTCCTCCAATCCTTCCATGCGGATCTTTTTGATCGCCTGCAGGAAGGTGCGCTGTAGCAAATCGTCGGCCGCATCACGATCGATGCGCCTGTGGAGGAATACCTGCAGCAAGGGCCGCCGATATCTCACATAGAGTTGATCTTGTAGAGCGCTCTGCTCAGCCACCGCTTCCACGAGCGAGACATCACCGCGCTCGGCGCGGTCCAGAGTCTTATCTGCTGTCTCTCCCTGAAGTGTGTCGCTGTAGCTCATTGACGCTGTTCCGGGTCGGTTCATGGCCGCGACAAACTCCCGCGGAGTGTTTCTCTGTCGCCAGTACGCAAGCGTCGGCAAGCGGCACACCGTGGTCGTACGGAGGACGCGAGCCTGGCTTCGATCGGCGCGGGGTATTCAACATACGATCCCGCACGACCCTTGCCACGAACTCGTCGGGGGTCAATTTATCATAGGGAGGGGTGGACCAGATGCCGGCCAGTACCCCCGAGAGGATGGCCGTCGAGTTGGAGCTGCCCTGTTCAAGTCGGTAGCCCTCGGGGCGGGGGGACGCCCCGATCACGCAGGCGCTGGGACTCCCTAGATTAAGTCCAATCGGGGCGGGGCTGGTCCCCGGAGACAGGGCGTCGTCGTTGCCGATGGGAATGGCTCTAATCACGCGCCTGAACGCGTAGGCGGCCGGATAGCCCGCCAGGGGCTCTCCTTTATTGGGAACGCTGGCGACCACCAGGGCGGCTTGGGGTGAGCCGGGGCGGTCGGCGATCTCGGTGAAGACCCGGTCCAGCTCCGGGGAGCTGGCATACCAATGGTTGCTGAAGCTCAGGACCCGCGCGCCCATCCGGGTTGCATAATCCAATGCCCGAGTCAGGCGTTCCGGGTCCAGACTGGCGTTCTGACCCACGCATCCCACCACCCGCAGAATCATCAGGCGGGCCCCGTCAGATCCCGCCGCCGCTATTCCAACCCGATTGTTTCGTTGGGCGGCGATCAGACTGGCCATGAGTGTTCCGTGGCTCAACCGGCCTCGGCATTCCGCCGGGGGTGAGACGTCCGCGTTGTTTTCGACGAAGTTCCAACCGTGGACATCGTCGACATATCCGTTGCCGTCGTCATCAACACCCGGCCTACCGTGCAGCTCAGCCTCGTTCGTCCAGAGCTGATTCCGAAGTTCCTCGTGATCTATGTCAGCGCCGTCGTCGAACACCGCAACGATGACGGGCTTCTCGCGGGGAGTGTCTGTCCACGCGAGGGAGCCCGCTACGTAGTCAAGCCACCACAGATTCCCTGCTCGGTATGCGCAGTCGTTCGTGTGCGGTTCATCGACCGGGAGGGAGGGAATCAGCGTGGAACAGCTCAGCGGCTGGCACGGAAATCCTGCCTGGGCTGCCGTTGACGACGGACTGATTGCGGCGGCCAGGAGGACTGCAAGCGGCAGGGCGATCGCGCGGCAGGCTTGAGGAGGAAGCATCGGTCCATTGTGTCACGGCGGCGAAGGAGCATTGCTCCATCGCCGCCGCCAGATCCTCGACGTCCGCCCCCGTGTAGGTATCAGGGCTTACCGGTCATTTACCGGTCAGGTCAGCTCCGAACGTGTACCGGGCGATCAGCTCTGACCGTGCACCAGGCCGTCGTCGTCGAGTTGGACCGTGCTGGGCGAATTCACGGACTGCAGCATGATGACGACCGAGGAAGCACCCGAGGCATTACGCGGGAAAATCAGCACGTGCTCCAACTGCCCGTGGATCTTGGCCAGACCGTACCAGTGCTCCTGCTCGTAGAAGGGCTCGGCCGCCTGCGCGAAGCCTGACATCGCGAGGAACGGCGAGCTGGCTTCAGCTCCCGGAACACACTCGAAATCCGCGGGCAGCGAGGTCATCGGCGTGCCGGCGCGATAGACGAGTTTGATTCCGTTCCAGTTGGCCGCCCATTGGGCGCGACCGGCGTCCTCGGCCGTGAAGCGGTAACTGCCGTCCTCGGCCGCGCTGTCCCGGGAGATCTTGAACTTGAGCCCTGCCTGTACCCGGGCCGCCAGGCCCGCGTGCGCCTCGGCGCAGTTCTTGGTGACCGTCCATTCCTTGAAGAAATAGTCCGGAATCGAGTTGCCGGCGCTGGCCGGAGCGCTGGCCGCGAGGCCGGCGAGGCACAGTTGTGCTGCGAGTGCGAGGGACAGGGGGACAGTGCGGGACATGAAGGCTCTCCTCGGGAGTGGGCGCGGATGTGCGATCCGCACGTTTTCACTGCTGCGAGGAGGCGGGTTATCTCAGGAGTCATCCCAAACCCCTTAGCCGGCCAGGCTTTGTCAGAACGAGCTGTCGGGTAAACCGTACAGGGCGAAGGCGGCCCAGACATGCGGGCCCGCGGTCCGGGCGGTCTCGAGTTGGGCGCGTCGCAACGCGGTTGCGGCTGTCATATGTTCGAGCAGGAGGTTTCTGTAAAACCTCTGCATGAAGGCGGCCGTTGTCTGGTCGTCGATTCGCCAGTAACTGGCCAGGACCGTGGCGGCCCCGGCCTGAAGAAACGCTTGAGCGGGGCCGAGGACCCCCTCGCCCGGTAGCAGCTTGCCGCGTGAGGTCTCGCACGCGCTCAGCACAACGAGGCGTGAGCGCAGCTTCAAACTCAGGATGTCCAGAAGTCCGAACGCTGAGGGTGCCGGCGCCGCACCCCGTTCTGGCGTCAGCGCCAGGGCCGAGAGTCGGGGACGCTGCGCGTCAACGCGGGCATGCGTTGCGATATGGAGGAGATCGGCTCCGTTCGCCGCAGCACGCAAACCGCTGGGAATCGCCGCACATCCGAGCAGTGTCTCGATTCGACTCGAGGGCTGCGCCTGTTTCGCCAGCGATGCCACCATCGATACCTCGGTTCGTGTGCCGGGTAGCCGGGGTAACAATTCCGTCCAATCTGACAGCGCGCGTTCGGGCCGGCGCGCCGGTGCCGGCGCAACAACCGGTTTTCCCTCAACACACTCGCGTTGCCAGTCCGACACCTTGAACACAGGGTCCCCGACGAGTTCGAACCGTTCGGCTCCCCGCGCTGCCTCTCCTGGCGGAGGAGGATGTGTCAGGAACAAAGCCGAAGGCGCGATGGCGGCTTCGATGCGTTGCACGACGAGGTCCGAGTTGGAGTCTGCGGCCCACGGCAATACAGCGAACGGGACCGTATGGAGCGCGTCATCGGGGACGAAGATGGCTCTTTTTGCAGACAACCGTTCACGCAGCGGCCATAGGACGAGGCTTGCCAGCTTTTGCGATGCCTGACGCAGGCTCTGTGATGGTGTTTCAGGGTCACGGAGGCGCTCGCGCAAGGTGGCCGCCGCGTCGGCAATCTCATTCCGGTCGCCAAGATTCACTACCGCGATGTTGCCTCCATTGACCACGAAGGCGAGCATGTCGCGGGGCCCGACGGCGTACTCGACCAAGGTCGCATCCAGACGATGCAGAGTCTGTTCGAGTGTCGCGCGGTCGAACGGCTCAACACTCGTGTTTCGGCGCGTGGCCAGCTCGCCCAGGGAGGTCACGAGGTCGTCCGGTGTTGATGCCTCTCCCGCCACCTGACTTACATCTTGAATGAGCTGTCGGTATTGCTCGGTGGGTGGCGCGTCAGGAGGCGCGGCATCCCGGGCTTGCTGCGATATCGCGTATCGGAGGCTTCGAGCGCGACCTCGTTCGGACGTCTCGAATGCCTGCCAGGCCATCGCCGGATCGGAGGCTGCTTTGGCGAACAGATCCATCAGCTGGGCGAAAACGACGTGTTGCGTAGCGAGAAAGGTGGCGCGTTTCTCGCCATCGAACTCATCGATCGGCACGGCTTCCATCAGGGCCTCGGCAACCCGCAACGTGCGCGCAGCCTCCTGCGGCCGGGAAGCGTTGGCCGATGCAATCAGACGCAGCGAGGTGATCGTCTGGTCGATGTCGCCCCGCGCAGCGCTCGAACGCAATGCTTCGTATGCGTCCGGCAAGGCTTTCCCGGATCCGGCCAGCAGTTCGGACTTCACCAGCCCCAGTCGCGCAATCCCGCGTCGGTCGCTGCCGGCCGGGAGTCCGGCCTCGTCCGCGAATCGCAGTGTCTGCTCGAAAGCGGCACGGGCCTCATTGGCCTTCCCGCTGTCGAGGAGTCCCGCTCCACGAGCCACTTCATAGCCCATTTGGGCGCGCGTTGTTGCAGCGTAAGGGTGTGATGCGGCAAGACAGCGCGCGGCCAATGCGGTCTCGCCCTCGAGCGTCAGTGCGTTGTGCAAAGCCAGTAGGGAGTTGAAGACGACCAGCTTGTTGTCGGTGCCTAACGGACCCGCATCGATTGGCCGGCTGCAAAGCGCCTCGCGCGAGGCACGCGTCGCATAAGAATTGCGCGCCGGATCGGTCGGGGACGGCCCGGAGGACTGCGGCAGCGCGCCGGCCGCCTCCGCGTCTGAAAATAGATCGGCGCAATCGAAGGAGGCCGCCTTTTGCAGATCGCTCTCGGCGTCGCCCAGCTCGCCCATCTGCACCAGCAGACTTCCCATCCATCCGAGAGTTCGGCGCACGCCTGAGCAATCGCCGATCGAGGCGTACGCACGCATGGCGCTCTCGTGCGTTCGCTCGCTACTGCTGAACAGGCCGGTCTTGCCCTGCAGACGGCCGAGATTGTCCTGAATGCCCGCGACGACCCGCGGATAGCGCTCGGCATCGAGGTTCCGGAGCGCTTCGGCGTATTGCGCGAGCGCGGCCGAATAGTTGTTGGTGTCCTCGGAGAGCAGCGCGAGGTTCTGGATCGCCGTTCCGTAGCAATCCCAGTCGTGCAACTCACTGCAACGCTGGGAGGCATTCTTCCAGAGCGCGCGGGCTCTTGCCGGGGCATCCAGCCCGTACTCGAAGGCGCCGGTGACGAGGTCGAGCCGCGGCAGTTCCCGCGAACCGAAGGAACTCGCCGCCAGGGTCCTGCGCGCCGCGGCCAGGCGCGACCGCATTTCCGGCTCGATGCGATGCAGATCATCGTTCTCGTGCGGCATGTCCAGCAGCGCCTTCGCTTGCAGCGCCGCCACCGCGCCTATCACGGCCACTTCGGTATTGGGGCCATAGTCCGCCATCACTTCACCGGCGAGCGCGTAGGCGTCGCGTTTGCGATCAAAGCGACGGTATTCGAGTTCCGCGGCCCCATGACGTGCACTCGCCGCACGATGCGCAAGACCGAGGTCGTCGAATCCACGCGCTGCTTCCAGGTAGGCGAACAGGGCCGCACTCCAGTCGCCGGCCTGTACCGCCTCACCCGCCTGAGCCATCGTCCCCTCGGCCCGCACCCGCGCCGAATTCGGAGTGAGAGCCTCGACGGTCGCGCACACCTTGCCGGAGATGTCCCGGGAGTCCTTTGGCTGGATTTGCACGCTTCGGCTCTCGCCGGCGCGCGTGTCCGTGACCAGGACGATGGTCCCCAGCCGATCGACAGACGAGGCGCCCGATTTCCCGGCCGAGGAGCCCTCGTCATCTCTCGTGCCGTCGGCGAACCTCGCGGTCACAGCAATACCGCGCTCCTCAAGCGTGACGACCAGCGTGCCGCCAGGCGATGACATGGGCAGCGTGACATCCTCCGCGCCGCTGACGGCCACGCATCTTTGCTCGAGGTGCGACTGGGCATGCGGGGGCTCCCGTCCTCCACAGGACGGGAGAAGCGTCGCGCATAGAGCGACGAACGCCCACCCGGTCGCATGAGGATGCGGTTTCATGCCAATCCCTTACCCCCTTTCACCGGTCACTGGAGCCTGTCCGACTAATGATCGCCGTAGCGATGGGGGCGGCCGCAGTAGGCGATCATTAGTCGGACAGGCTCCTTGGGTGGCTACGGTATGCTGCCGACCCGCCGGAGCAAAGTCTGCGAGGGGAATTCATGCCGGACAAGAACATTCAATCGGTGCTGCAAGAGGAACGAACTTTCCCACCTGCAGCCTCGTTTGCGGCTCGTGCACAACTCAAGCCCGCCGATCTCGAGGCCTTGAGGCAGCGGGCGGCCCGCGGGCCGGAAGACTTCTGGGCGGATCTGGCGCGCCAGGAGCTCACCTGGCACAAGCCGTTCAGCGTGGTGCTCGATGACCGGAACGCTCCCAACTATCGATGGTTTACCGATGGGGAGCTGAATGTTTCCTACAACTGCCTCGATGTGCATCTGACCGAGCGGGGTCATAAGACCGCAATCATCTTCGAGGGCGAACCCGGTGACGTACGGCGCCTGAGCTATCGCGAACTGCACGCCGAAGTCTGCCGTTTTGCAAATGTGTTGCGGGCTCAGGGCGTCAAGCGCGGCGACCGCGTCGTTATCTACATGCCGCTGATTCCTGAAATCGTGGTCGCGATGCACGCGTGCAATCGTATCGGCGCCATTCATTCCGTGGTGTTCGGTGGTTTTTCGGCGCCCGCTCTGAAGGATCGTATCGAAGATACTGAAGCGGTTCTCGTCATCACAGCCGACGGCGGCTGGCGAGGCGGGAACGTGGTCGAGCTGAAAACAGCCGCCGACAAAGCCCTCTCGGGGGGCTGCCCGAGCGTCAGAAGCGTCATCGTCTGCAAGCGCACCGGCAAGCCTGTGGACATGAAGCCGGGCCGCGACCTGTGGTGGCACGAGCTCATCGAGGGACAGTCGCCCGTTTGCGAGCCTGAATGGGTGGACGCGGAGCATCCGCTGTACCTGTTGTATACCTCCGGCTCGACCGGCAAGCCCAAGGGGATTCAACACTCGAGCGGTGGCTACCTGCTGGGCGCGAAGCTCACCACCAAGTGGGTGTTCGACCTGCGTGATGATGATGTCTTCTGGTGCACGGCCGATGTGGGCTGGGTGACCGGCCACAGCTATGTTGCCTACGGTCCGCTGGCTGCCGGGGCGACCGTCGTGCTGTACGAGGGTGGGCCCATGACGCCCGACGGCGGCCGGTTCTGGAAGAACTGTCAGACGCACGGCGTCACTATCTTCTACACAGCGCCGACCGCCATCCGCGCGCTCATGAAACTCGGCGACGACCTCCCCGCCAGGTACGACCTCTCGCGACTGCGTCTGCTCGGCAGCGTGGGTGAGCCGATCAATCCCGAGGCCTGGATGTGGTACCACCGGGTGATCGGGAGGGAGCGCTGCCCGATCGTCGATACGTGGTGGCAGACGGAGACCGGAGCCATCATGATTTCGCCCGTTCCGGGAGCGGTCGCGACCAAGCCCGGCTCGTGCACCCTGCCGTTGCCCGGCATCGATGTGGATATCGTCGACGATCACGGCAACGCGGTTACCCGCGCGGACGCCGGAGGTTATCTGGTGATCCGCAGGCCCTGGCCTGCCATGTTGCGGACAATCTGGCGCAACAACGAGCGTTACATCGCGGGTTACTGGGAAAAGTTCAAGAACCGCTACTACGTCGCTGGCGACAGCGCGCATCGGGACAAGGATGGCTACTACTGGATCATGGGCCGCATCGATGACGTTCTGAACGTCGCCGGCCATCGGCTCGGAACGATGGAGATCGAATCCGCGCTCGTGTCGCATCCACGGGTGGCGGAGGCGGCCGTGGTAGGCAGACCGCACGAGATCAAGGGCGAGTCGGTGTTCGCCTACGTCGTTTGCCGCGGAACGCGACCGACCGGCGACGTCGCGGGCCTCGTTGACGAGCTGCGCAAGTGGGTGTCCGAGCAGCTTGGCGCGATTGCTCGACCCGATGACATTCGCTTCGCCGACAATCTCCCCAAGACCCGCTCCGGCAAGATCATGCGGCGTCTGCTGCGCTCGATCGCACGCGGGGAAGAGATCTCGCAGGACGTCTCGACGCTGGAGAATCCCGGGATTCTCGACCAACTGCGGGGCGTGGATTCCGCAACGGCACGAGGCGCAAAGAGCGCAAAGCCCGCAAAGCCCGCAAAGCCCGCAAAGCCCGCGAAGACCGCGAAGACCGCGAAGACCGCGAAGACCGCGAAGACCGCCCGTCGCGAGGCCAAAGCGCCCGCGAAGAGTGCGGCGAAGAAGGCCGTGGTCGCGAAAGGCAAGCCGGCTCGAGGCAAGTCTGCGCGCAAGCACGTCGGCAAGGTGGCTCGCGCCAAGTCCGCCCGCAAACCCGTGCGTAGCAAGCTCGCCGCGCGCGGTAAGCCTGCACGCTCCACAGCAAAACGCGGCAAGCCCGCGAAGCGCACCGCGGCCAGGAAGAAGCGTCGCTAGGCACTCCGCGGGCATTCGAATTTCGGGTTGTTTTACCCGGAAACAGCGGCTGAGATGGGCCGCTATTTCCGGGTAACGTCTCTTTCAAGGACCGGAGGAGGGCGCAACGCATGCGTTGCGCGGGTGCTCGCGCGAGCGGCACCCAGGATCAACTGTGAGCAGGCGAACGCCTGCGCAAGAGGTGACAGCCGTGAAAAGGAAGCACGCCGCCGACGCATTCGCCATCGCATATCTCAACGTCGTGTTGGAAGACGCCGATCAGGAAGAGTTGGTGTCGGCGTTGACTCGCATCGCGCGCGTATGCGGGGGCTCACGTCTCATCGAAAAGATCGAACTTAGCGCACCGGCCCTGTTCCGCACGTTATGTATGCGCGGTAACCCGGAGCTAAAAAGTGCAGCTGCGTTGCTCAAGTCCATGGGAATCCGGCTCACGGTCCAGGCGATTCCAGGGGCCGGCGTCGCCCCCCGGCGGGTCGAGCGCTGCGGCCTGTAGCCGGCAAAGTTTGAGACAAAGGTCTTGATCTGAAGGGTACGGAACTTGCGAAACCCCTTCAGGCACCTTCGGACGGTTCACGAAACGGTTACGAGGCGATCATGGGCCAGGTCATTCACGTGGCTTTTGGTACGGAGCGCGAGTGGGAGCAGACCCGCGCCAAGACAGTCGACGGGTTGGTCGCAATCGGCAACCTGTTCGGCGACGACGAGATGTTGATGCGCGCGAAAGCCGACTGCGTCTACCAGATTCTCAGACAGATTGTAGAGGACGTGCCCTCGGTACAGATCACGACACGAATGCCCGAGAATCTCTCGGAGGAGCAACTCGACCTCCTGACGAGCGCCATCAAGGATGCGGCGTTGAAGGGCATCGAGATCGCGATGACCCACTCGGTTCAGGTGCTGATGGGCTCCATCTACGATCTGTGCACGTCCAAACTACACGGCCGCCCGTCCTGAAGAGCGCGGTCGCCGGCTGGGCGCGGGCGTCAGGAGCCCGCGGCGGTCAACCGTACGGAGTAGGAAATCCCTACATCGTTTCCGACCCACTCCGTCGATTTCCAATCCCCCTGCCCGACGCCGAAGTCCAGGCGCTTGAGGGTTGTTTTGCCTTCCAGATAGCTGACGGACTTACCCTGTTCGGTTGCGCTGCGCAGCGTGAACGGAACGTGCGCATCCTTGGTGACGCCCCGTAAAGTGAGCTTGCCGACGGCGTCGTAACCCGCACCGCTCTTGGTGATCTGCGTGGAGGTGAAACGCGCCTGCGGGTTCTTCGCTACGTCGAAGAGGTCGGTCCCGCGAAGCGTGTCGTCACGCTCCTTGTCGCCGGTGTCCAGCGAGTTCATGTCGATGACGACGTCCAGCTTGCCTGGGCTGTCGGCCGCCATGTCGAGCGTCACCGTGTATTTCTTGAAGGTGCCCTTGTTCTGCGCGCCGGCCTGCACGAATGAGTATTCGAGCGTGCTCTTGGTCAGATCTTGAGTGAGGCGTGCAGGCGCGGCGGCCAACACGGCGAACGAGCTGGACACTGCTACTACGGTGGAGAAGCGCGTCGCGTAGATCAGACCGCGTCCCAGCGCGGAGGCCTTGCGGGAAATCATTGGCATCGAATCCTCAGGTCTTTGTGAAAGGAAGCATGCGGCGCAGCACATTGTCCTTCAGGACGACGTGATGCTTCACTGCGGCGGCGATGTGCAGGAACACGACCAGGCCGAGGGTGATTGCGAGCACTTCGTGCGTCTCGAGCATCGCATCGTAGAGGGCTTTGTTCTTCGGAACGAAGTCCGGTAACTGCACCCAACCGAACCAGCTCACCGGAAAGCCCCTCGCGGAGGACATCATCCAGCCCGACAAGGGCATCGCGAACAGGAGGATGTAGAGCGCGGCATGCGTGAAGTTCGCCAGCACGCGCTCGTACGGCTTCAGCGTTCCCGGCAGGGCCGGGTTGGTGGGATTCGCCCAGCGCCAGATGAGCCTGATCACCGCCAGGGCGAGGATCGTGATGCCGACGGACTTGTGGCGCGCGAGCATGGCCAGCTTCTTCATGCCCAAAGGAAGATCGTCGGCGATGAGCGCGAGGGTGACCTGTATCGCAATCAGCACGACGATCAACCAATGCAGCAGCTGAGCGACGGATCCCCAGCGGGTGATGGAATTTCTGATAGGCATGGCACTAAGCTTAAGCGCGTGACGGTCCCTTTCAAAAGCCCCGCCGCTGAAGTGGTCTGCGCGTGGACAGCCGGGCGCGCGCGCCTGCGAGCGATTACCGTCCTCTCGGCCTCGATACTTGCGATGTTGCTGGCGGGTTGCCCCTCTGGCTCGCGGCCTGTACCTGGACCCCAGGGGCAGACGGTTCCCAAGTCCTCTGTTCCTGCCACCTCGGCGCCTCCCGCTTCCGCACAGGGCGTCATGCCCCATGTGGGACGGCCATACGACGTGGTGCCCGGCGAGTCGTTGATCACGATTCTCGCGTACCGTGGCGGCGCGCTCGCCAAAGCAGGCCACAACCACGTAATCGCCTCGCACGATTTCTCGGGCACGATTTACGTTCCCGACGAACTAACGCGCACCAGCGTGCAAGTGCGAATCCCCGTCGAAGGACTGACGGTCGACGAGGCCCCCCTGCGTGCGAAAGAGGGTCCTGACTTCGCCGCTGCGGTTCCTGATTCGGCCAAAGAAGGGACGCGGCACAACATGCTGAGCGAGGCGCTGCTGAGCGCGGCGGGCAACCCGGAGATCCTGCTGGATTCGCAGAGTCTCGAAAGCGCTGGAGCTGACACGGGCGCCGAAGATCGCGCGGGCACCGGGGATCGCGCGG
>Ga0207707_10002613_pt1 | contig 16130 bp, 12 predicted proteins | sample KBSC83BmetaG_FD_184336 | JGI IMG/M metagenome (GOLD analysis project Ga0207707, IMG submission 184336) | Corn rhizosphere microbial communities from Kellogg Biological Station, Michigan, USA - KBS C8-3B metaG (SPAdes) (version 2) | ecosystem: Host-associated > Plants > Roots > Rhizosphere ...
AAACGCAAAGGCTCAAAAGGATAACAAAAGTGAAACCACAGATGACGAAAGTGATCGTTCGACGCGGAGGGGAGTACGGTCGCCAATGGTTGGTGAGGTCTTTGTGTTTGTTAGCAACAAAACACCTCTCCCATCCGTTAGGGAACGCACTCCCCTCCGCGCAGAACGATCACTTTCGTTATCCCTTGTTTCACTTTCGTTATCCCTTCAAGCCTTTGTCGAAGTCACTGTCCCCCCCCGCAACACACGAGCAACGGACGAGTCTCGGCGTTGCCGAGTTGCCCATGCGGCGTCGCAGATGTCCTCTGTACGAGTGGCTGCCTAACGCCAGAGCGCGGCGCTCGGTGTGCGGCGCCGAGGACGGCCGGCCACTAGTGCATGCCCGGAGCGGGAATCGAACCCGCACTCCCCGCAAGGGGAAAGGGATTTTAAGTCCCTCGCGTCTGCCTTTTCGCCACCCGGGCCAATGCCGCACGAGACCCTACGAACAACACAGGGACACGGGCGAACCGCCCCATGTCCCTGTGATCGTGTCTGTCGAATCGTGGAGAGCGGGAAACGGGACTCGAACCCGCGACCCCAACCTTGGCAAGGTTGTGCTCTACCAACTGAGCTATTCCCGCAGTCGTCTCAAAACTAGCCGAAGCTCCGCGAGCGAACAAGAGGACGCGCCGGGCACGCTGCGCCCGGCACGGCCGTCAATCACGGCGATGCCAACGTTGGAATACTCGTGCTGTACTGTGCGTTGATCGCCTGAATCATCAGGTTGGCGAGCAACACATGCGCGGCTGCCGATGGATGAATGCCGTCGAGCGAGATGAAATCGCCGAACGGTTTCGTGGGCTGCGTGAGGTCGGGCAGCACGGGAATCTGGCCGCCCTCGCGCAACTGCGCGAGCGGCACGTTAGGATCGAAATACGCCCAACCCTTTGTCGTCGCAGTCTGTTGGATGAACGCGTTGTACGCATTCACGGCCTGCGTCACGAACGCGATTTCAGTCGCATCCAACACGAACACCTCGCCGAGCCCGTTAGCATGATTGGCGAGCGCGTGACACGCGATGGTGTCTGGCGCCGCGCCGGCCTGCATCGCTTGGAGCAGCTCGAGGTTGATGATCGACTGCGTCGTTGGCGTGCAGCTCGTGTCCACGGTGATTGGCGCGCCCACGGCCGCCTCGAGCGCAGGCAACACGCCAGGCGCGAACACTGCTGCCGCAGGGAAGAACAGCGGTGCGTTAGCCACGTTCACGACGCCGATCAAAATGCCGCCCTTGATCGTACCGCCGGCGTCCAGACCGGTCATCATCGCGTTGTAGTTGCTCTCGAACGCCGCTTCGGTCGTCACGCCCGGCGACAGGCCCGGAACGGAATCGAGGACGCCGCTCAGCGCAGCCGGCAGCACGTCGTTGTTGCCGATCCAGATGCTCACGAACGTCGGCTTCGCATCGAGCGCGCGCTGCACCTGCGTCTTGCCGCCAAGGATGAACGTGGTGAGCGGACCGCCGCCGCCGGTGCCGATCGGGCTCGCGGGATCGAACGACGCGGCGCCCGGGACCGCGACGTTGTTCAGCACCGCCACGCCCGACACCTGCGAGCGGAAGAAACACGTCGTGGATGTTCCACCGCCCACGCGTGTGCCTTTGGGGAAACTGTCGATCGGCGGTGGACAGCCGGGGTCGAGCAGGCTCGCGACAGTGAACGGTGTGTTCATCTGCTGCGCGAGCAATACCGGATACGCTTGGTGCTGCGTCGAGTCGTTGATGCCGCCGGACTGGAATCCCGCGGTGAAGCTGTTGCCGAGCGAGACATAGCTCGCGAACAATGGATTCACCGGGGGCGCCGGCACCACCAGATCCTTGGTCGGATTGCACGCCGCGGCAGCCACGATCATGACGAACGCGACCGCGCCGGCGACGAGATTCCGCTCTCGAGACATGGAAGATTCTCCCGTGTGCGTGATCGGTGGCGTCAGAAGTTGGCGCGGATGCTGAGCGACAGCACGTTGGCGTCGAGCGTGTAGAAGCCGGAGTTCAGGTCTAACGCGTTTTGGCCGGCGCTGGTGGGATCGGCGATGCGGCCCCGGCGCCCGCTCGTGTCGACGTGCAGGTAGGCGGCGTCGAACGTATACCGCGGCGAGAGCGGGATGCCGAAGCCGACCATGTAGTTGCGTCGATTCACGTCCGGTAGCAGCGGCGTCACCGTTTCGTCCGGCGCAGGCGACCGCACGTACGAGAAGCCTAACCGGCCCTTGATCCCGACCGCGAAAGCATGCTCCGCGCCCACGCGGATCGACCACGAGTTGTCGTAGTTCTCGAACAACGTGCGGCTTTGCGAGCTCGCGGGACCCTTGAAGGCGATGGGCAGCTGATCGAAGGACGAGAATTGCGTCCACTCGAAGTCGCCTTCGAGACGCGTCGTCACGAGACCCGAATATCCGAGACCTACCTGAAACTGCGCGGGATGTTTGATGCGGGTGGACACCTTTTGTGCGCTGAGGGGCTGACCCGGCGCGAACTCGGTGCTCAGGACGCCGTCGACCGGCGTTCCCGGGGGCGCGTTGAGCGGATTCCCGGCGGACAACACGAGATTCGTGGGCACCTGCGAGAAGGTCGCATCGGCGTTGTCATAGTGGACGGAGAGCGGCGACAGGTAGCGCGCTCCGATCTCCCAATCGGCGCCTAACGTGCCGTGCACGCCGACGTTGAAGCCGACCGCCGTCCCGCTGCCCGAGAGCTTGGCGCGTGCGAACTCGGTGCGCGCGGCCACGCCCAACTGTCCGAACGTCAACCCGGGCACCGCTTCTTGTTGGGCGAGATCGAGCGACTGCCGCAGCTCGACGTGCGAGTAAGCGAACACGGGCCCGCCGCCCACCTGCCAACCCGGAGCGAATCGATACGCAAAGTTGGGCTGAAAGTAGATTGACGAGAGCGACGCCTTGAGCGCCTCAAAGCGTCCGGGAAAATCACTGTGCCACTGCGACGTGAGCCCATACGGCACGTACACGCCGAGTCCGGCCGCCCAACGATCGTCCTTCGACCCGTAGTTCACGAACACGTGCGGGGCAATCGACAGCGGGGCGTCGCTGGCCGAGAACGTGCGTGACGTGTCAGCGGTGAATCCGCCGCCGAGTTTCACCGCGGCGACTCCGGCATAGACGCTCCATCCCTCGAGCGATGCGGCGGCCGCGGGATTCCAATAGATGGTCGATGGGTCCTTGCATGGCGACGCGGTCACCGCGAAGCCGCGCGCGACGGCACAGCTCCCAATTTCGTTCAACTGGAAGCCCTGCGCGTGCGCGCCGCACACGGCGCCGCAGGCCACGAGCATCACGAGCGTTGGCGCACGGAACACATTCATGGGGGCGTCCTCCATCGTGGTGGTCACGCGCGCGAGTGGCGGCGCGGACGCGCATAACAGTACGAGGCTCGGGCGTCCCGGGAAAGGTGCAGTTGGGCAGCGCGGCGCGTGCGCCAGGTGATCAGGGCCGCACGCCGAGTGCGTGCACCGCGTACCACGTGGACCACGCGAGCAGACCGGCGAGCGCCGCGTCGCCGCCGTTGCCCGTCGCGCGGCCCTCGGCGTCGACGAGCTCCGCGGCGATGCCGTTGTCGAGCGGCGCGCGCCGCAGCCATTGCAGGACCGCGGCTGCGTCCGGGCCTAACAGACGCGCGCACTGCTCGGCCAACGCGCCCGGCTCGGCGCCTAACCCGCGGACCGTGCGGCGATACACCGAATCGAAGCGCTCGACCGCTTCGTACAACGGCAGCCAATACGGCGACGCATTGGGGTCGCCGTCGGTGCCCGAATTGCCGGACAGGTCGATGGACGTCGCGAAGAGCACTTTGCCATCGCGCTCGATGGAGAAGTGGCGGCGGAGCGCGGCGCGCACGGCTTCGGGATCCTCTACGGAGCGCGCACTCTCCTCGTCGAGCGTGCGCTTGAGGACGTCGAGTGCCTGCGCGACCACGGCGTTGCCGTGCAGCGTGAAGGGGTGGCCCGCGGGCGCGCCCGAGAGCGTGACCTCGGTGCTGTACAGCGGAACGTGTTCATCCCGGCGGCCCGACAGGTCATCCCACGAGGCGTAGAGCGCGTCGGCGACGGCGGGCTCATCGACGATCTGGTCGTCGCCGGTTTCGCGAATGTACCGATCGGTGGCGATGGCGAACGACGCGACGCCCTCCAGCGAGAATCCCGGCTCGAACATCGTGCCGTCCAGGTAGTGCACGCCGCTGCCCGGGGCGTAGCCGTGCAGCTCGCACGCGCGCAGCAGCAGCTCGCGCGCGAGCGACGCGTCGGCGAGCTGGATCGCCGGCAGCGTCCAGCCTAACGCATCCCAGTCGCGTGTTGTCACGCCGCGGCCGTTCCACGGCGCGCGCGAGCGCACGAGGTAGAAGTGCGCGTCGTCCAGCGCGCGGCCGGCACCGTAGAAGTACGCGAACAACAGGTTGCGATTGATCAGTCGATCGATGCCGTCGTGCCCAACGGTCTGCTCGAGCTCCTGCAGCGCATCGCGCGTCATCGCGAGCAGCTCGCTCCAGCCGCGGCGGCGCATCACGGCCACCGTGGCTTCGGCACCGTCGCGCTCGGGACCGGCGGCGATGTAGAATGCGGCGCCCGTGCGAGCGCCGGCCTCGAGGCGCAGCGAGCGACGCACGCTGAAGCGCGGTGCGTCCCCGCCCTGCACGTCGCTCACGCTGTCGGCGTCGGCCGCGACCGCGAGTGCGGCCAACCCCGGTTGGGCACTGCCCTCGAGCACCACCACGCCGTCGTCGCCCAGGGCAATGCGATGCGCGTCGTCCGTTGGGCGAGCCGTTCGCACGCGGAGCTGCCGGTGACCGAGCACGCCCTCGAGCGCGAGGTCCACGGCGATCTCGCGCGCCGTCCGGTTTTCGAATGCGAACGCGTACACCGCGCCCGCGATGTCCGCATCGCGACCGTACGGCGCGAACAGCGTTCCGCGAATCACGAGACCGTCGATGGAGCACGTGAACGTGGGGAGCCAACTCATCGCGCGCTCCCACGCCAGTCCTTGGGCGCCAAGCTCGCGGCGCGCGCCGTCGATGTAGAGCGTGGGCTTGAGCAGCGGCGGGCCGCTCCCTGAGAGAAAATCAGCGCCGCCGGCGAACTCCACCGCTGCTCGCGCTCCGCGATGCAGCACCCCGAGCGCGTGCAGTGCGCCGTCAGCCGGATGGATGCACGGCAACGTGAGCCAATGATTGCCGGTCAGTTGCCACGGAATGACGGACTTCGGAGTTGAATTCACGAGCGACGCATTGCGAGAGGTCGGTGCCCGCGCGGCGTGCACAGGCGTTGCAATGCGTGCAATATACGAGACGGCGGGACGAGGCGACGATCGCGCCGAACGTTGACAACCCTGGAGTGTAATGACAGACTTGCGCGCACACGCCGCCCGTCGACCCGACTTCACACCGTCACTGCCGGACACACCACTCCGCCACCGCTTGTCGTCTCGCTCGCTTCGTCTCGCGCCTGGGTGGCGGCGCATTGCACTCCTGTCGATCGCGATCTCGATGCTCGCGGTGATGCCGCTCGACGCGCAGAGCGTGTTGGGCTACGGCGACGACGCGACGACGCTGCCGGGCGGCACCCTGCGCATCGGCTTGTTGAATACGTGGTCGCGCTGGTTCCAGCAGTATGATGCTGCCCCGGGCGTGTTCATTCAGACGCGCTCGCAGGCGCGCATCACACCGCTTTCGCTGGATTTTGGGCTCACGGACCGTGTGATGCTCACCGCGTCCGTGCCGTCGGTGGGCACCACCGAATCCGCGATCTACTTCTCCAACCCCGCGCGGGGCGACCTCGCCGACTCGATCCGCTCCTTCAGGCGGAGCGGGATCGGCGATGCAATGGCGACGCTCAAGCTCGTGTGGCTCGGTGAGCAGAGCGAGCACGATCGCATCGCCGAGCACGGCCTGCACGTACGCAGCGCGCTCTCGGCGAGCGCGGTGATCGGAACCGGGCTGCCGCCCAAGCCGTTCCAGCAATTCGGCATCGGCACTGGTGAAGGCGAGTCCGGCCTTCAGGCGGGCTCATTCTGGGACTTTCTCGCCGGCCAATCGTTCTGGACCAGCGTGGCGCTGCGCTACGAGCACCATCTGCAGGACACGCGCTCGCTCCGCGTCGGCGCCGGGCCGCCCGGCGATCCGTTCGACGCCACCGCGCGACCGGTGAATACGACCCGTCGGTTAGGCGACGCCTATTCGATCGACATCACGCCGCGGCTTGCGTTAGGCGAATACATTTCGATCGGCGCGCGTTACCAGTACGAGCACGAGAACGCCGGTACGTTCTCGGGCACGCTCGACGTGGTCGACTCGGCGGGCAACGTGACGCACCTCGACGCGGCCGCACTCGGCCCGGCGTCGGCGTTCACGAACCAATGGGTTGGGCTGGGCCTCGTGTTTTCGAGCGTGGCCGCGAGCGAACGGGGACACGGCGACTATCCGTTCGAGATCACGCTGCAGTATCGGCGGCAGATCGCGCTCTCGAACGGCCGACCCGCGCGCGGCGAATGGGCGGCGGGCCTGCGCTTCTATCAGAAACTCTGGGGACGGGGCATCGTGCGACGCGACGTTCCAGACACCACTCAGCGGCGACGCGAGCCCTGACGGCGCGGTGCGCTGCGCGGCTTCGTCGTCGATGCGGGCGGCGTTGCAGGCACCGCTGCGGGCGCCGCGGCATTGGCGAGCAGCTCCCGCGCGTGCGCGAGTGCGGTATCGCTGCCTTCGTCGCCGCCTAACATGCGCGCGATCTCATGGGTGCGCTCGTCGTCGCGCACCACGAGCGTGTCGGCCGTGGTGATTCCGCCGCGCGCGCCCTTGCTGACCACCACGTGATGGTGCGCGCGCGCAGCGATCTGCGCGAGGTGCGTGATGGCGAGCACCTGATGATGCGCCGCCACTCGGCGCATCGTGTCGCCCACCTGCAGTCCTACACGACCGCCGATGCCAGCGTCGACCTCGTCGAAGATGAGCGTCGGGACGCGATCCACGCGCGCGAGAATGGTCTTGAGCGCGAGCATGATGCGCGAGAGCTCGCCGCCGGATGCGACGCGCGCCAATGGCCTGGCGTCGTGTCCGATGTTGAGCGCGACCAGGAACTCGATGTCCTCGGCGCCGGTGGCTGCCGGGGCGGCACGCGCCACGAGACGCGCGCTGAACTTGCCGTCGGGGATGCCTAACTCCGGGAGCAGCGCGTCGACCTCAGCGCTCAGGCGGCGCGCGCCGTCGCGACGGCGCACCGTGAGCTCGGCGGCCGCCACGGTGAACGCCTCACGTGCGGCGGCGTGACGCTGCTCGAGCTGCCGGATGTCGAGCGCCGCCGTGTCCACGAGGTCGAGCTCGATGCGGGCGACGCGCCCTGCCTCGAGCACGTCGGCCACCGTTGGTCCGTACTTCTTCGTTAGGCGAAACACGAGGTCGCGCCGGCGCTCGACTTCCGCCAGGCGCGCCGGATCGAGATCGACACCCGACGCGTAGTCGTCGAGCGCGCGCGCGAGCTCCTCGAGGGCGTAGTAGCCGTTGTCGAACAGCTCCTGGAGACGTGACAGCCCCGGGTCGATGCGTTGAATCGCGGCCAGCGACTTGTTCACGTGGCCGAGGTTGGGCAGGACGCCGTTCTCCGACCGCTGAAGCGCGTCAATCATGCTCTGCGCGAGCGAGCGGAGCTCGTCCGCGTGCTCGAGTCGGCGGGCTTCTTCCTCCAACGCCTCCGACTCGCCGGGCGTGAGCTTGGCCTCGTCGATCTCGCGCGCCACGTGCCGCAAATAGTCGGCGCGCCGCTCGGCTTCGGCGGCGCGGCGGCGCAGCGTTTCGATCTCGGACTCGAGCGTGTGCATGGTGTCGTAGCGGTCGCGCACTGTTGCGGCGGCAGCGCTCGCGCCGGCGAACGCGTCGAGGAGATCGCGCTGCGAGTCGGCATCGAGCAGCGACTGCGCTTCGTGCTGCCCGTGCAGATTCACGAGCGACCGACCGACATCGGCCAGCACACCCGCCGTGGTTGATGCATCGTTGATCCACGCGCGCGTGCGACCGGATGCCGCAACCTCGCGGCGGAGGACGACCAGATCATCGTCTGCGTCGATGCCGTGCGCGTCGAGCTGCGCCCGCACCGCTGCGCTGGCGCCGATGTCGAACACGCCCTCTACCGTTGCCTTGTCGGCGCCGGTGCGAATGACGTCAGTGCTCGCGCGCTCGCCTAACAGGAGGGCCAGTGCGCCGACCACGATGGACTTCCCCGCGCCCGTCTCACCGGTGAGTACGTTGAAGCCCGGTTCGAGCGGAAGCATGAGACTGTCGATGATCGCGAAGTTGCGAATGCGCAGCTCGGTCAGCACCTGTCGTTCTCGTCGCGCTCCCGCAATCCGCCCCACGTCAGCTTGCGCCGCATGCGGCTGAAGAACGTTGCGCCACGGAAATTCACCAAGAGCACCGGCCGATCCGCCCGCCGGACGGTAAGCGTGTCGCCGGTGCCGAATGTCGTACCGGTCTGGCCGTCGATCGTCACCAAAAGCTCTTCGGGCCCATCATCTACTTGCACGACAACCTCGGCGGACGGCGGCAGGACGACGGGCCGCACCGCGAGCGTGTGCGGCGAGATCGGCGTCAGCACGATTGATTCCACCGTCGGCACCACAACGGGTCCGCCCGCAGACAGGCTGTAGGCCGTCGATCCGGTGGGCGTCGACACGATGAGGCCATCAGCCACGAAGGAGCCGATCGTTTCGCCGTTCACCGACACCCGCAGGTGGACGACGCGCGCAAACCCGCCTTTGTGCAGCACGACGTCGTTGAGCGCGCGCCGGCGATCGGAGTGCGCGCGCGACGTGCGCGCCTCGAGCGCCATGCGGTGCTGGACCGTGTAGTCGCCCTGCGCGAATCGCTCGAGCGCGCTCTCGAGCTCCTCGCCGGCGCACGCCGTGAGGAAGCCGAGTCGTCCGAGATTGACGCCGAGGATCGGGATCTGTCGTCCGGCGACCAGGCGCGCGCCGCGAAGCATGGTGCCGTCGCCGCCGAGCGTGAGCAGGGCGTCGATATGGGTCGGGTCGTCGAGCAGCTCGCCGTCGGCGCCGGCCTCGAGCAGCTCGTCCTCGTACAACAGCGTCATGCCGAGGTCCGGGCCGCGCCGCTTGAGGATGAGCAGCACGTCGTGCAGCCGCTCATAGCGGCGATTACCCACCACGCCCAGGCGCGTCACCCGGTGAGCGCCTCGGTCTCGTGCAGCGCACGAATGCGGCGCGCGATGCCGCCGGCGTCCAGGCCCGCGAGCTCGAGCTGGCGCTGGCGGGGCGCTTGTTCGACGAACCGGTCCGGCACCCCGTGCACCGCGACGCGGACGGCGGGGTCGACCCGTTCGATCACGGTGGACATGAACGCGCCGAAGCCGTTGATCACGGTGCCTTCCTCGACCACGAGCACGCGCTTGTGCTGGGCGACGATCGCGGTGAGCGTGACTTCGTCGTATGGCTTGAGGTAGCGGCAGTTGACGACCGTGCACTCGATGCCATCGGCGGCCACCTGCTCGGCGGCGGCGAGCGCGGGCAGCACGGTGGTGCCGACCGCGAGGATGGCGTAGTCGCCGCCCTGGCGCAGCACCTCCCAGGTGCCTAACGGAGCGGGCGGAAGCGTCGTGGCCGCCGGCACGGCGTCGGGTGCCGCGTCGCGCGGGTAGCGGATGGAGAACGGGCCCTTCGTGTAGTCGAGCGCGGCGCGGAGGAGTGCGATCATCTCGGTGCCGTTCTTGGGTGCGGTGACCACCATCCCGGGGACGGCGAGGAGATACGCGATGTCGTAGAGCCCCATGTGGGTTGGGCCATCCTCGCCGACGAGGCCCGCGCGGTCCATGCAGAAGATGACGGGCAGGCGCTGGATGGCGACATCGTGGATGAGGTTGTCGTACGCGCGCTGGAGGAACGTCGAATAGATGGCGCACACGGGGCGGACTCCGCGCGTGGCCAGACCGGCCGCGAACGTGACGGCGTGCCCTTCGGCGATGCCCACGTCGAAATGGCGGCTCGGGAAGCTCTTGGCGAAGACGCTGGTGCCCGTGCCCGCGGGCATGGCGGCGGTGATGGCGACGACGTCCTTCCGCTCCGCGCCCAACTCAGTTAGGCCCTTGCCGAACACCGCGGTGTACGCCGGGTTGGCGGTGGATGTGCGGCGCGGCTTGCCGGTGGCGGGATCGTGGCCCGGCGGCAGCGCGTGCCACTTCTCCGAGTGATCGCCGGCGGGAAACCCCTTCCCCTTCTGCGTGATCACGTGCACCAGCCGCGGCGTGCGCATCCCCTTCACCGCCTCGAGCGTGTCGACGAGCACGTTGATGTCGTGTCCGTCGATCGGACCGAAATAGCGGAAGCCGAGCTCCTCGAAGAGCACGCCGGGCGTGAGGAAGCTCTTCATGCTCTCTTCCCACCGGCGCACGAGGGTGCCGATGCCGGAGAGCGGTCCAGGCAGCTCGTCCACGACGAACCCGATCGCGCCGCGCACCCGGTTGTAGATCGGGTTGCGCTGGATAGATCCGAGGTACCGCGAGATGGCGCCCACGTTGGGCGCGATCGACATCTCGTTGTCGTTCAACACGACGATGATGTCGCGGTCGGACGCGCCGGCGTTGTTGAGCCCCTCGTACGACAACCCGCTCGTGAGCGCGCCGTCGCCGACCACGGCGGCGACGCGAAAATCCTCGCCCCGCAGGTCGCGCGCGGTCGCGATGCCTAACGCAGCCGAGATCGCCGTGGCCGCGTGGCCGGCGCCGAAGGCGTCGTACGGGCTCTCGTCGCGCTTGAGGAATCCGGAGATGCCCGCTTCCTGCCGCAGCGTCTCGAACAGGTCCCTGCGGCCCGTGAGCATCTTGTGCGGGTAGCCCTGGTGGCCAACGTCCCACACGATCTGGTCGTGCGGCGTGTCGAGCACGTAGTGGAGCGCCACCGTCAGCTCCACCACGCCGAGTCCGGCGCCGATGTGGCCGCCGGTGCGGGAGCAACTGTCGATGAGCGCCACGCGGAGGTCCGCCGCGAGCGAGCGCAGCTGGTCGCGCGTGAGCGTTCTGAGATCCGCCGGAGTATCGATACGATCGAGAATGGACATGCGTCGGTTGTCGGAAGACTACGAGGTACGCAACACCACGAACCGCGCCAGGCGCTCGAGTGCGGGCGTCAACAGGCCGTGCTCGCGTAAGGCATCGCACGCCTCGCGCGTGAGCGCATCCGCCCGGGCCACCGCGCCCGGAATACCGAGGAGTGCGGGATAGGTACTCTTGCCCAACGCCGCGTCGCGGCCGGCGGTCTTGCCCAACTGCGCCGTGGTGGACGTCACGTCCAGCACGTCGTCCGCGATTTGAAACGCCAGGCCCACAGCCCGGCCGTATCGATCCAGTGCGTCGGCGCGCGTCGGAGCCGCGCACGCCGCGATCCCGCCGATGCGCACGGATGCGGCGATGAGCGCGCCGGTCTTGGCCCCGTGCACCCGCTCGAGATCGGCGAGCGACAACGTGCGTCCCTCGCCTGCCAAGTCGAGGAGCTGTCCACCCACCATGCCGCCCGCACCGGATGCGCGCATCAGTTCTCGAACAATGGCGCCGCGGGCGGCCACCGGCAACCCGAGCGCGGCTGCGGCGTCGCACGCCGCACGCGCCGCGAGCGGCACCATCGCGATGCCGGCGGTGGCGGCGACGACCGCTCCGTGGACCTTGTGTGTGGTTGGGCGTCCCCGGCGTACGTCATCGTCGTCCATGCACGGGAGGTCGTCGTGGACGAGCGAGTACGCGTGCACGATCTCGACGGCGGCGGCGAGCGCGCGGGCATCGGCGGTACCGCCCGACGCGCGATACGCGGCGAGCAGCAGCAGCGCGCGCAGCCGCTTCCCCTCTCCGAGCATGCTGTACCGGATCGCGGCCGACACGTCGTTAGGCACACCGTCCAGGTTGCGCGCGCAGAGGGCGAGCAGTGCGGCGTCGACCGCCGCGCGGTCGGCCGCGAACTGATCCGCGACCGCGTCAGCCGTCGAAGTGGCCAAGCTCGAATGTTCCATCGGCGCGCTCGATGAGCACGCGGACGCGCGCCTCGGCGCGCTCCAGGGCCGTGGACGCCGAGCGCAGTCGCTCGACGCCTTCCTCGAACAAGGCGAGCGCGCGGTCGAGCGCGACGTCGTCGCGGCCCAACTCGGCCACGATCGCTTCGATGCGCGCCAGATCCTCCTCGTACGACATGACTCAGCGCTCCGTTGGGCGCGGCTGCGGCGCGACATCAGAGGACGTGCTCTCGGTGCGCGCGCCCACTTGGCCATCACGCAGGCGCAGCCGAAACGCTCGGCCGCGCTCGAACTGGGCGGCGTTGGTGAGCGTGCGGCCGTCTTCGTCCGAGGCCAGCGCATAGCCTCTGCCTAACGTAGCCAGAGGGCTCAGGGCATCCAGCCGGCCGGCGGCGATCTCCAAGCGGGCGCGGCGACGCGCCGTGAGTCGCTCGAGCGCGTCGCGCATGTCGTGCGCCGTCTCCTCGAACTGGCGACGCGCGCGCATCGCGCGGCGCTCGAGTGCGACGCGGAGGTCGACGGCCCGCGTCGCGAGCCGCGCGCGCACGTCCGCCAGCACCGGCACCGCCGCCTCGGCGGCTGCCGACGGCGTCGCGGCACGGAGGTCGGCCACGAGGTCGCACAGTGACACGTCCACTTCGTGCCCTACCGCGGAGATCGTCGGAATCGCACACGCGGCGAGTGCGCGTGCCACGCGCTCGTCGTTGAACACCCAGAGATCCTCGCGCGAACCGCCGCCCCGCCCAACGATCACGGTATCCACATCGCGCCAGCGGCTCACGCGCCGAATGGCGGCGACCAGTTCGCGCGCGGCGCCGTCGCCCTGCACGCGCGCCGGCACCACGACGATCTCGACGATCGGGCACCGACGTTTGACCACCGCGATGATGTCGCGCAGTGCGGCGCCGTCCGGGCTCGTCACGACCGCGATCCGTTGTGGATGCGCGCACACCCGCCGCTTGCGCGTCGGATCGAGGAGTCCTTCAGCCGTGAGGCGTTTGATCGACTGGTCGAGCGCTTTGCGCCACAGTCCATCGCCCGATGCCTCGAGCGCCATCACGATGAGGTGCATCTCGCCGTGCGCCGGATACACCGACATCCTGCCTAACGCGCTCACTTGCATACCGTCGTCCGGCGGCGCCGGGAGACGCCGGGCATCGGTCGCCCACATCACGCAGCGCACGCGCGCCATGGAGTCGCGCAGCGAGAAGTACCAGTGGCCGTTCCGATGCGGAGAGAAGTTGGTCACCTCGCCGCGCACCCAGAGCGGCGGAAACGCGCCTTCCACGATGTCCTTCGCGGTGCGCGTCAGCGTCGACACGCTGATGGCGCTCTCGGGCGAACCGCCGTCGCCGGCGTGAGGCGAATCCTCGCGACGCCGCGGAGCGCGCGGCCGCGGCGGTGCACCCGGCGCGTCGAAGAGGTCGGGTGCGTCCGGCGGCGACGTGCGCCGCGGACCCGGCTTGGTCACGCCGAGCGCTCCGCCGCGCGCACGGTGTTCCGGAGCAGCAGCGCGATGGTCATGGGTCCCACGCCGCCGGGCACGGGCGTGATGAGCGACGCCACCTCGCGTGCGCTCTCCAAGTCCACGTCGCCCACGAGGCGATATCCGCTCTTGGTCGACGCATCGGCAACGCGGTTGATGCCCACGTCGATCACCACGGCGCCGGGCTGGATCATGTCACCTGTTACCATGCGCGGACGCCCGGCGGCGACGATGAGGATGTCGGCGCGCCGAGTATGCGCCGCGAGATCGCGCGTCGCGCTGTGGCAAACGGTGACGGTCGCGTTGGCGCCGGCCGCGTTCTGCATCATGAGCGCCATCATCGGCTTGCCGACGATGTTGCTTCGCCCAACGACGACGCACTCGGCGCCGCGCGTCTCGACGCCGCTGCGCACGAGGAGCTCCTGCACGCCTGCCGGCGTGCACGGCACGAACCCATCGCGCTCGCCGATCAGGTTCTTGCCCACGTTCACGGGATGAAACCCGTCCACATCCTTGTCGGGCCGGATTCGCCTAACGATCGCGTCGGCGTCGATCTGCTTCGGCAGCGGCATCTGTACCAGGATGCCGTGCACCGCCGGGTCGGCATTGAGCGCATCGATGTGGGCGAGCAGGTCGGCGTGCGCTGTGTCCGCGGGCAGCCGGATGGTGACGCTGCGCATGCCGGCTTCTTCCGTCGCCTTGCCCTTGCTGCGCACGTACACGGCGCTCGCGGGATCGTCGCCCACCAACACGACCGTTAGGCCGGGCACGATGCCGCGTTGGGCGAGCCGGAGCACGTCGCACGCCACCTCGTCGCGGATCTGGCGCGCGATCGCGACGCCGTCGATCAGCTCAGCGGGCAAAGTCCACCGCCCGCTGCTCGCGAATCACCACCACTTTGATCTGCCCGGGATACTGCAATTCACCCTCGATGCGACGCGCGATTTCCTCGCTCAACGAGGTCATGCGCATGTCATCCACGTCGTCGGGATTCACGATCACGCGAATCTCGCGCCCCGCTTGAATGGCGAACACCTTGTCGACGCCCGTATAGCTGGCCGCGATGCGCTCGAGTCCCTCGAGTCGCTTGACGTAGGTCTCGAATGCTTCGCGACGCGCGCCGGGGCGCGAGCCCGAGATCGCGTCCGCCGCCTGCACGAGCACCGACACCTCGCTCTCGTGCGGCACGTCGTCGTGGTGCGCCGCAATGCAGTTCACCACCAGCGGGTGCTCGCCGTACTTGGTCGCGACCTCGACGCCGAGTTGCACGTGGGTACCCTCGTGCTCGTGCGTGAGCACCTTGCCCACGTCGTGCAGCAGCGCGCCGCGCTTGGCCATGGTGACGTCGAGACCGAGCTCGGCCGCCATGATGCCGGACAGGTGCGCCACTTCCTTCGAATGTTGCAGGATGTTCTGCCCGTAACTCGTGCGATAATGCATCCGCCCAACGAGCTTGACGAGCTCCGCGTGCAGACCGTGCGCGCCCACTTCGTACGCCGCCTGCTCGCCCATTTCCTGAATGGCCGCTTCGACTTCCTTGCGCGACTTGGCGACGACTTCTTCGATACGGCCCGGATGGATGCGTCCGTCGGCCACCAGCTTCTGCAGCGCCAATCTCGCGACTTCGCGGCGCACCGGATCGAAGCACGACACCACGACTGTGTCCGGTGTGTCGTCGATGATCACGTCGACGCCCGTCGCGAGCTCGAATGCGCGGATGTTGCGACCTTCGCGGCCGATGATGCGGCCTTTCATTTCATCGTTGGGCAGCGACACCGACGACACACTGATCTCGGATGTATGCTCGGCCGCGATGCGCTGCACGGCGAGCGCGACGATCTTCTTTGCTTCGCGCTCGGCGTTTCTTCGCGCGGACTCGCGAATTTCCCGGACAGTATTTGCCGCCTCAGCCTGTGCTTCCTCAGCGAGGCGGCTCATCAGTTCCGCTTTCGCATCGCGCGCGGACATGCCCGCCAACTGCTCGAGACGTCGTCGCTCCTCGGCGACTAACTTGTCGAGCTCGCTTTCACGGTCGCCCACGATTTTCTCGCGGCGTCCAAGATCGCTGCCGCGCCGGCCAAGCTCTTTGTCGCGCTGATCGAGGATGTCGTACTTGCGATCGAGGCCGGTTTCGCGCTCTTGCATGCGCCGCTCGGCGCGCTCGAGCTCTTCGCGACGCTTGCCGGCTTCGCCCTCCCAGGCCTCGCGCAGCTTGATCGTCTCTTCCTTGCCGGCGACGATCGCGGATTTTCTCAGGGTCTCGGATTCGCGCCGCGCTTCGTCGGTGATGCGCGTTGCGGTTTCTTCAGCCGTCGACTTGGCGGCCGCTAACGCGCGCCGCTCCGCCGCGCGACCCGCCACTCGTCCAAGCACAAAAAAAACCGCGACGGCGAGGATGAGCACTACGCCAAACGCGGCATACAGCGCGGTTACGCTCATTGGATCTATGCTCCAACGCGACGCACGCGTCACGCGATCGTGGAAATGCCCCGGGTCGTCGCGGCCAATCGCGTAGCCGCTGTCGGCCCAGCACCGACGTGGGGTGCGAGGCGGACAACGCTAACTGCAACCGGCACATGCGACTAGGAGAAAACCCTT
>Ga0207707_10002616_pt1 | contig 16122 bp, 13 predicted proteins | sample KBSC83BmetaG_FD_184336 | JGI IMG/M metagenome (GOLD analysis project Ga0207707, IMG submission 184336) | Corn rhizosphere microbial communities from Kellogg Biological Station, Michigan, USA - KBS C8-3B metaG (SPAdes) (version 2) | ecosystem: Host-associated > Plants > Roots > Rhizosphere ...
AAGCGAAAAAAGAGAAAGGAGAGGGCTTCGCGTCCGGGTCGAACCAGCAAAACCCGACGCGAATTACAGGGTTGTACGACACACGACTATCGGATTCTAACTCATTCGGCAACCATGTGCGGTGTGCTCCCGTCCGCAATTTGACGCTGACAGAACGGCTCGCGTATGCTCAAACGATCGTTTGAATGACCATCGTCCGGGGACCATGTATGAAAGACTCTGTCTCCACCAAGGACCGCATCCTCGGCGCCGCCGAAGTGCTATTTGCCCGGCGCGGCTTCGACGGGGCCTCGCTGCGCCAGCTCACGACGGCCGCCGGGGTAAACCTGGCGGCGGTCAACTATCACTTCGGCTCCAAGGAGAAACTGGTCGAACAGGTGTTTCGGCGCCGGCTGGACGCACTGAACGCACGCCGACTGGAGGCGTTGGCAAAGATCGAAGGGCATGCGGACACCACGCTTGAAGACGTGCTGGCGGCATACATCCGTCCGGCGTTGGAGCTGTCCCACGACGACAACGGCGCGCTGTTCATGCGTGTGCTGGCGCGCGCATTTGCCGAGCACGACGACCGCCTGCGCCAGTTCCTGTCGGAGAACTACGGCCACGTCATGCGCCAGTTCACTGCCGAATTTGCACGGCTGTTGCCACAGCTGGGCAAGCGCGAACTGTATTGGCGCATCGACCTGGTGACCGGCGCGCTGACCCATGCCATGTCCGGCTTCGGCATGATCCAGCGCCCCAAGGACGTCAGCGAGCGTGCACACCGCGAGCAGACCGCCCAGCACCTGATTCGTTTCGCCGTTGCCGGGCTCAGCCACGTATGAGCTTTACACCCCCATCAGCGTTTTCATTGTCAGTTCGCATCATCGGAGAAGGCTCATGACCGCTGCATCGTTATCCCCATCAGCGCTACACATTCGCAAAGCAGCCGTGCTGGGCGCTGGCGTGATGGGCGCACAAATTGCCGCCCACCTCACCAACGCCGGTGTCGAAACCGTGTTGTTCGACTTGCCCGCGAAGGAAGGCCCGAAGAGCGGCATTGCGCTGAAGGCCATCGCCAATCTGAAAAAGCTGTCGCCCGCGCCATTGGCAACGCCGGATCTCGCCAACGCCGTGATTCCGGCGAATTACGACGATGACCTTGCACAGCTGAAAGATGTCGACCTGGTGATCGAGGCGATTGCCGAACGCATGGATTGGAAGCTCGACCTGTACAAGAAGATCGCGCCTCACCTGTCCAGCACCGCAATCATCGCGTCCAACACCTCGGGCCTGTCGATCAACGGCTTGGCCGCAGCATTGCCGGAAGAGCTGCGGCATCGTTTCAGCGGCGTGCATTTCTTCAACCCGCCGCGCTACATGCATCTGGTCGAGGTGATTCCGACTGCGCTCACCGACCAACACGTGGTTGAGGGCCTGGAGGCCTTTCTTACCACCACCGTCGGCAAGGGCGTGGTGATCGCCAAGGACACGCCAAACTTCATCGGCAACCGCATCGGCGTGTTCTCGATGCTGGCCACGATGTATCACACGGATCAGTTCAAGCTTGGCTTCGACACCGTGGACGCATTGACCGGCCCGGCCGTGGGTCGGCCCAAAAGTGCCACCTACCGCACCGCCGACGTGGTGGGCCTGGACACCATGGCGCACGTCATCCAGACCATGGCCGACACGCTGCCCGACGATCCGTGGCACGCCTATTTCAAGTCGCCGGCATGGCTGCTGGCGTTGATCGAGAAGAAAGCGCTGGGCCAGAAAACCGGCGCCGGGTTCTACCGCAAGGTCGGCAAGGATATCGTCGTGCTCGATGTACAGCAGCAGGACTACCGCCCGTCCGTGCAGAAGCCATCCGATGAAGTCGCGGCGATCCTGGCGATCAAGAACCCGGCGGAGAAATTCGCCAAATTGCGCGCTTCCAGCGATCCGCAGGCACAGTTCCTGTGGGCCACGTTCCGCGACCTGTTCCATTACACCGCCTACCACCTGGCCGACATCGCCGATACCGCGCGCGACGTCGATCTCGCGATCCGCTGGGGTTACGGCTGGAAGCTTGGCCCGTTTGAAACCTGGCAGGCCGCCGGCTGGCAGCAGGTGGCCAGCTGGATCAACGAAGACATCGCGGCCGGCAAGGCCATGAGCAAGGCCCCGCTCCCGGCCTGGGTCACCGACGGCCGCACCGGCGTGCACGGCAAGAACGGTTCGTACTCAGCCAGTGCGAACGCCGACAAGCCGCGCTCACAGCACCCGGTATACGCGCGCCAGCTGTTCCCCGATCCCATCCTTGGGGAAAAGTTCGACCAGGGCGTCACCGTATGGGAAAACGATGGCGTGCGGCTATGGACGCTGGGCCACGACGACATCGGCATTCTGTCGTTCAAGACCAAGATGCACACGGTCAACGATTTCGTGCTGGACGGTGTACAGGAGGCCATCAGGCTCGCCGAGCAGAAACTGCAGGCGGTGGTGCTGTGGCAGACGTCCGAGCCGTTCTCGGCCGGTGCCGACTTGAAAGGTGCGCTGGCGCTGTTGCAAGCCGGCGACTTCGACAAATTCGAGCACATGGTGGCGAACTTCCAGCGCACCAGCATGGCCATCAAGTACTCGTTGGTGCCGGTGGTATCCGCCGTGCGCGGGCTGGCGCTGGGCGGCGGCTGCGAATTCCAGATGCACTCGGCACGCACCGTCGCGGCGCTGGAAAGCTATATCGGCCTGGTCGAAGCCGGCGTCGGTTTGTTGCCCGCTGGCGGTGGTCTGCACGAGCTGGCCATTCGCGCCGCCCATGCCAATCCGGAAGACCCGTTCGCCGCGCTGAAGAAAGTGTTCGAGACCGTGGCGATGGCCAAGGTTTCCGCCAGCGCACTTGATGCGCAACGCCTTGGCTTGCTGCGCGACAGCGATGTGGTGGTGTTCAACGCCTACGAGCTGCTTTACGTTGCCAAACAAGTGGCCAACTCACTGGCCGAAAGTGGCTACCGTCCGCCACTCCCCGCGCGGGCCATCCCGGTGGCAGGCGATGTGGGCACGGCGACATTCAAGGCGTCGCTGGTCAACATGCAGGCCGGCTATTTCATCTCCGAGCACGACATGGAGATTGCCACGCGCATCGCCGACACCTTGTGCGGCGGCGTGATCGAGCGCGGCTCGCTGGTCGACGAAGAATGGCTGCTGGCGCTGGAGCGCAAGCATTTCGCGGAGCTGGCCAGGACCGAAAAAACCCAGGCGCGTATCGCCCACACCATGACCACGGGCAAACCGTTGCGCAACTGAGCGCGTGTCTGTCGAGCCGTCGTTCCGACGCAGGCCGGGATGACGATCAAAAACAAAAGTGCGTCGCCGCGAATCGCGCAACGCAACGGAGCAGGAATCATGAGCAAACAAATACAAGACGCCTACATCGTCGCCACCACGCGCACGCCAGTGGGCAAGGCACCACGCGGCATCTTCCGCCACACCCGCCCGGACGACATGCTTGCGCACGTGATCCGCGCGGTCATGGCGCAAGCGCCGGGCATTGACCCCAAGCGCATCGCCGATGTCATCATCGGCTGCGCCATGCCCGAAGCCGAGCAAGGCATGAACGTGGCCCGCATCGGCTTGTTGCTGGCTGGTCTGCCTGACAGCGTGCCCGGCGTCACGATCAACCGCTTTTGCTCATCGGGGCTGCAAGCCGCCGCGATGGCTGCCGATCGCATCCGCCTGGGTGAAGCGGACCTGGTGCTTGCCGGCGGCACCGAAAGCATGAGCATGGTGCCGATGATGGGGCACAAGGTCGCCATGAACCCGGCCATCTTCAATGACGAGAACATCGGCATTGCCTATGGCATGGGCATCACGGCGGAGAACGTCGCCAAGCGCTGGAAAGTCAGCCGCGAGCAGCAGGACGCGTTCGCCGTCGAAAGCCATCGTCGCGCACTGGCCGCGCAAGCGGCTGGCGAGCTCAAGGCGGAGATCACCCCGTTCCCGCTGGACGACCATTACCCGGACCTCGCCAAACGCAACATCAAGACGGATAGCCGGCTGATCGAAAATGACGAAGGCCCGCGCCCAGGCACCACGCTGGAAGTACTCGCCAAACTGCGTACTGTGTTTCGCAACGGCCAGCTTGGCGGCACCGTCACCGCCGGCAACTCCTCGCAAATGTCCGATGGCGCCGGCGCCATGCTGCTGGCCAGCGAACAAGCCATCAAGGACTACAACCTCACTCCGCTGGCGCGTTTCGTCGGCTTTTCGGTAGCCGGTGTACCGCCGGAAGTGATGGGCATCGGCCCGCGCGAAGCGATCCCGAAAGCGCTGAAGCAGACTGGCATCGCGCAAGATCAGCTGGACTGGATCGAGCTAAACGAAGCGTTCGCGGCGCAGGCGCTGGCGGTCATCGGCGACCTGCACCTCGATCCGGCGAAGGTCAATCCACATGGCGGCGCCATCGCCTTGGGGCACCCGCTCGGTGCTACCGGTGCCGTGCGCATTGCCACCATGGTGCACGGCATGCGCGCACGCCAGCAAAAGTACGGCATGGTCACGATGTGCATCGGCACCGGCATGGGCGCTGCCGGGATCTTCGAGATGGTTTGAGTCTTCGGGTCGGCATTCTGCCCTCGCCGGAAGGCCGCTCGTTCAGTGTGCTGGAACTGAAAAATGCGCCGCAGCCATGCGGCGCATCCTGCGTGACCATTGCCTGGCCGCCCGGGCCGTCGTCGGCGCGAGGAGGATGGCGAAGTCGGCCGACCCTTGCGCACGGCGCACACCAGCGCACGCCAGTCTTCGGCACTTGTTCCGAGCGCGGCCATGCGTTGGCAGCGTCGGCCAGCTCGTGTCGCAGGCACCATGGGCAGCCGTGGTCAGGTCCTGGAAAGCAGCCGGCCGCCCAGCGCGGCATTTATCGCCACCACTACGGCCACTGCCAGCGCATGGGTCAACAGATCCGTCGCGGCCGAATCGGTGGCGTGGCCGATTTCCAGCAGCGCGGCCGACGCCGCGGCACTGGCCAGGCCAACCAGTACCGCAGTCGGCACTGGCCGCAATGGGCAGGCGCGGCGCAACAGCACGATCAACAGCGCCGAAAGCGGAATCGACAAGCCGATGATGAAGAGCAGGCAATCGGTGGACTGCTGCAAGGCGGCGTCTGGCGGCTCCGATGTGAACCAGGCGCGCAGACAACCAAGCCCGCTCGCCCCCAACCACAACAACGCAGCGGGCAACGGCAACCACGCCCACGTCACGCGGCGACCCGGCACCGCCAACGCAAACGCGGCCCACGCAGCACACACGGCGGTCAGCGCTGCGCCAAGCCCCGCCCAGCCCAAATCGGGTGTCATTACCCAACGCTGCAGCATGCCGCCCGGGCCGTAATGCATCAGCAGACCCAGTGCGATTGCAACCACCAGCAGCAGCCAACCGAGCGTGCGCCGCCACGGCGGCGCCAGGCGCTGCACCGGTACCAGTGCGCTACCGAGGCGGTCGATCAGGGCAGTATGCGAAAGCGACTCGGACATGATCTCAAGGCTCTCCGTGGAAGTGCTTGCGCAAGGCTTGCAATGCGCGGTGCAAGTTGACTTTCAGCGCACCAGTGCCACGCCCGGTCAATTCGGCCGCCTCACCCAATGAACGTTCACGCAGGCCAAGCTGCTCCACCGCCTCGCGCTGACCCGGCGGAAGCCGCGCTACCGCCGCGTGCAGGCGTTGCGTGCGTTGCTCGCGTTCGGTTGCCACGCTGGCGTCATCGCCGGCGGGCTGGCGCTCCAGGGCCAGCTCATCGTGTACCTCGCGGCGATCACGTCGGCCGCTACTGCGCAACGCATCAATCGCGCGGCGGCTGGCAATCGCGTTGAGCCATGCGTCGTACGAGCGTGCCGGATCAAACGTGTGGCGCACCCGGTGCACGGTGACCAGCGTTTCCTGCACCACGTCGTCCAGATGTTCCTGTCCCACGCCCCGTCGCCGTGCCGCCGTGCGAATCAACGCGATCGAGTCCGCCAGCAGCTTTTCATACGCGTGGCGATCACCCGCCTGGGCCGCGACCATCCATCGCGTCCGGCGCTGTCCGGGCGACTCGGTGGCATTGGCGGACTCAGCAGGCACGATATGCAGGTGACTCACCTGTCCAGGCGGCGCATCATCAAACGCCATCGTGGCGGTAATGGTCAAGCTGCGCGGCATCACCGCTCCACATGAACGACTGTTCAACCTGTTCGTTGCAGCGGCTGCAAAAGTTACCTCATACCTGCAGCAACAAAGACGTAACCAGCGCCGGGCTGGCGGCGAATAACCCACATCCCACATGGATTCCCGCACCATGTTCGTCCTGATCCTTGCCTATCTTGGCGGCGTACTCACCATCCTCAGTCCCTGCATTCTGCCGGTACTGCCGTTTGTGTTTGCGCGTGCCGATCGGCCGTTCCGGCGCAACGGCTTGCCGATGTTGCTGGGCATGGCGGTCACGTTTGCACTGGTGGCCACGCTGGCCGCGGTCGGCGGGGGCTGGGCGATCCACGCCAACCAGTACGGTCGCCTGGTGGCGCTGGTGGTACTGGCGCTGCTCGGCCTCACCCTGCTCTCGACGCGGATCGCGGCCTGGATCAGCCGTCCGTTTGTCGCCTTGGGCAATCGATTGTCGCAGCGGGCGGCGGGCGACGATGGTTCCGTCTGGGGCGCGGCTGGCCTCGGGGTCGCCACCGGCCTGCTGTGGGCACCCTGCGCCGGCCCGATTCTCGGCCTGCTGCTGACTGCGGCGGCATTGAATGGCGCCAGCGTACAGACCACCTTGCTGCTGCTCACCTACGCGGCCGGCGCGGCAACTTCACTCGGTGTGGCGCTGTTGCTTGGCGGCAAGGTATTTGGCTGGATGAAGCGATCGCTGGGTGCCGGTGAATGGGTGCGCCGTGCGCTCGGCGTGCTGGTGTTGGCTGGTGTGGGGGCCATCGCGTTGGGCCTGGATACCGGTGTGCTCACCCGGGTATCGCTGGCTGCCACCGGTGGCATCGAGCAACGTCTGCTCGACATGGTGCGCCCCGCGCAGGCCACTGCGCCCGCGCCGGCAGCCGGTGCGCCGTTGCCGGTGGAGGGCGACATGCCGTCACTGGCCGGCGCGACGCAGTGGTTCAACGGCCCACCGCTGACCACCGCAGCGCTGCGCGGCAAAGTGGTGCTGGTCGACTTCTGGACTTACTCGTGCATCAACTGCCTGCGCGCGTTGCCCTATGTGCGCGGCTGGGCCGACAAATACCGGGATCACGGACTGGTGGTGATCGGCGTGCACGCGCCGGAATTTGCCTTCGAGAAGGACCCGGCCAACGTTGCCCGGGCGATCAGGGATCTGGGCGTGGATTACCCGGTCGCGATGGATAACGATTACGCCATATGGCGTGGCTTCAACAATCAGTATTGGCCCGCCCACTACTTCATCGACGCCGCAGGCCGGATCCGTCACCACCACTTTGGCGAGGGCGCATACAGGGAAAGCGAAGACGTGATCCGTCGGTTGCTGGCCGCCGCCGGCCAGCAAGACCTGCCCACCGGCTACGTGAGCGGGATGCGTCGCGGGGTCGAAGCCGCTGCCTCAAACGACTCCACCATCTCCCCGGAAACCTACGTGGGCTACGCCCGCGCCGCGAACTTCGCCAGTGGCCGCGTGGCCCACGATGAGCCGTGGGATTACCACGCGCCGCGCGTACTGGGCACCAACCAGTGGGCGCTCGACGGGCGCTGGACCGTGCACGACGAAAACGCGCAGCTGGGACGCGCTGGTGGCCGCCTCACGTACCGCTTCCGTGGCCGCGACCTGCATTTGGTGCTCGGCCCGGGCAGCGACGGCCAGCCCGTTCGCTTTCGCGTCACGCTTGATGGCAAGGCGCCCGGTGCCGATCACGGCATGGACACTGACGCCGACGGCAATGGCACGATCACGGAACAGCGGCTGTACCAGCTAGTGCGCCAGGCCAACGGCAGCGGTGAGCGGGTGTTTGAAATCGAGTTCCTTGATCCAGGCGTACAGGTGTACGCGTTCACGTTTGGTTGACCGGTTGCCGCTATACAACCCCGCCCCACGGAGGTTTGTCATGTCCCGCATAGATGAAACCCTCAGCGCAGATCGGCGGCGTTTCCTGCGCGCGCTGCTTGCCGGCGGGGCGTTGGTGGCAGTCGGCGGTGGCGTGCTCGCGCCACGGCTGTTTGCCGCTGACGACACGCCAACGGACCTCCCCGGCAACGTATTGCTGGAGATTTTTGACGACGACGGTCGCGACCTCGGCGCCCACCAAGTGGCCAGGCTGGTGCTCAGCGACAAACAGTGGCGCGAACGACTGCCGGCGGATGCTTACTACCAGATGCGCCATGCCGGCACGGAACGCGCATTCAGCGGCAAGTACTGGAACTTCTACGCGCAAGGCATCTTCCGCTGCGCGGCCTGCGCCACCGCGCTGTATGACGCCGACACCAAATTTCATTCCGGCACCGGTTGGCCGAGCTTCTATCAACCCATCGCCAGCACCAACGTCATCGAAAGCAGCGACCGCACGTTCGGCATGCAGCGCACGGCCGTCTCCTGCGCCGGCTGCAACAGCCACCTCGGTCACGTGTTCGATGATGGCCCACGTCCCACGGGGTTGCGCTACTGCATGAACTCACCCGCGTTGCGCTTTGTCGCGCGTACCTTCAGCTGATGATCAGCGTGGCTCTTGGCGGTGAACTTTCGCACCGCCCGCCGCGCGAGCGATCATCAACACGGCCCTGCGTTGGCACATGTAACCCGTGAGACCCAGTCAGCGAAGAACCCTTACCCAGGTGTTTTTTCCCGCACTTTCGCGAGGCACGCCATGACCCATCGCACCGTGTTCAGCGTTCTTCCCATTGCGTTGTTGATGCTGGCCGTCACCGCGTGCCAGCCAGTATCCGCAGCCGGCGACGTCACGTTATTGCCCGCGCCCAGGGTGGACGCGCCGAAAACTGCCACTCATACCGATCAGGTTGCCGTATTTGCCGGCGGCTGCTTCTGGGGCATCGAGGCAGTCTTTCGCCACATCAAGGGCGTCACCCAGGCAACCGCTGGTTACTCTGGCGGAAGTGCCGACACTGCGCACTACAACGCCGTCAGTGGCGGCGACACCGGGCACGCCGAATCAGTGCGGGTGCATTTCGACCCTGCCAGAGTCAGTTACGGCACCTTGTTGCAGGCATTTTTCTCCGTCGCGCTCGATCCCACCCAACTAAACCGGCAAGGCCCCGACAGCGGCAGTCAATACCGCTCGGTGATTTTCTACGCGAATGACGAGCAGCAGCAAATCGCTACCGCCTATCTCGCCCAGCTGACTGCGGCCAAGTCTTTCCACGCACCGATCGTGACCCAACTGGCACCGCTCAAGGCGTTCTATCCCGCCGAGGCATATCACCAGGATTATTTCGAAAAACACCCGAACGCGCCGTACATCGTCTACTACGACGCACCGAAGGTCGTTCACCTCAAGCAACTGTTTCCGGACCTGTACCAGCCCTCGCGGCAGTTTGTCGAAGTGCAGCTGCACTGAGCTGTGCCGTTGCCCGACGTCACGCGTCACCCATCAACGTCAGCTCTGCCCCTCGGCGCCATGTGCCGAACGCCACAGCGTGGCCGCGCTCCACAGCAACATGACCGCGGCCACGCCCAGCGCGCCTTCGAGCCCGTAGCGCGTGCCAGCAACGACGCTGATTGCGAGTGGGCCAAGCATCTGCCCGACCGCAAACGCTGCCGTCAGCGTACCAATGAAGGCTGTCGCACCCATACCGGCCACTCGACGCGCCTCGCGCAGACCGGCCATGGTGACCACCATGAACGTCCCGCCGACCAGCAGCGCCGCAAGCAGAATTGCCTGCAACCCGGGCCACAGTACCGGCAGCACCACGCCCACCGCCATCAGCACATGTGCCACCGCCCATAGCTGGCGATCATCCACCGCACGCAGCCAGCGTGCCGCGGCATAGGTCGACAGCGCCGCCGCTGTACCAAATACCGGCCACGCCCAGCCGAACACTGCCGGATCGGCAATCAAGCGCCGCGCCAACGCCGGCAAGAACGTCGCCGGGATGATGTAGCCGAAGCCGAACGCGCCATAGCAAAGCGCCAGGCGCAGCTTGTCCGCCGTCCATGCCACGCGGCGGTCCACCGTTGCCACCGCCATGGCGACGGCACGTGGTGCATCGCCCCGGAACGAGGTCCACAACGCCGCCAGCAACAACAGCGACAACACACCCAAGACCTGCCACGTACGTGCCGAGTCAACGTCCGCTCGCATCAGCACCATGCACAGCGCACCGGCGCCCGCGATACCCACGCCAACACCCGCAAACACGACCCCACCCAACGCCGGCTGCCCCCACGCCAGCAGGCGTTCCAGTGCCCACGCCGACACATGGACCAACACCCACGCACTGGCAATGCCTGCCAACAATCGCAACACCAACCAGCCAACAAGATTCGTACCGATGCCCATACCAAACGTGACCAGCGCAATCAGCAGCAGTCCGCCACGTATTGCCCACGCTGGTGGCAGTCGCGCCGCACCGAGCGCGCCAAGCAGATACCCCAGATAGTTCGCTGCAGCCAGCCAACCCGCAGCGCGCAGCGACAAACCGGCGTCGGCTTGCATCATCGGCAGAATCGGCGTGAACGCAAAGCGGCCAACGCCCATGGCCACAGCCAACGCAAGCAGACCGGCGAAAGCGCCGCGACGCGCGCGCCAGACCCGGTTTGCGGCATCGACGTGACCATGCGTAGTGTCATGCATCGTCGCAGCATAACTTCACGATTGACCGGCAGTACACCGCACTCACAACCCTGCCGCAGCCGGTGCACTCGAACAGATCGGACACGACCGTTGCAAAGTGCATCCAGGCTCCGGAATTTGCGGTTATGGTGGTCGCCGGCGCACGCTGCGCATCAGTCACGGAGACCACGGGATGACGTACAAATTTGACACGCTGGCAGTGCACGCCGCTGCTGAGCCTGATCCGGAAACCGGCGCGGTGGCGCCACCAATTCACTTGTCCACGACGTTCCGGCATGACCCTGCTGGCGACCAGCCCGGCGCGTTCCATTACCAGCGTGAAGACAACCCCACCCAACGCCGGCTGGAATCCGCACTGGCGGCACTGGAAGGTGGCGAGCGCGCGCTGGTGTATGCCTCGGGCATGGCGGCGATTGCGGCAATCCTGGACACGTTGCAGCGCGGTGAACGCGTACTGATGCCAGAAGATTGCTACGTCGGCTTGCGCAACTTCGCCAGCGAGGTACTGCCCGAACACGGCGTGGAGGTCGTGACTGTCGACACCACGGACCTTGACGCCGTGCGCACCGCATGTGCCCGTGGTATCACTCTGCTCTGGGCCGAATCCCCATCCAATCCACGCCTGCGCGTCAGCGACCTCGCCGAGCTTGCGCGAATCGCGCACGCGCATGGTGCCTTGTGTGTCTGCGACAACACGTTTGCCACTCCGGCGTTGCAACGTCCCCTGCAACTCGGCGCCGACGTGGTGATGCATTCGACCACCAAATACTTTGGCGGTCACAGCGACGTACTCGGCGGCGCGCTGATCTTCGCGCGCAATGACGATCGCTGCGACCACATCCGGCAACGGCGTTTGCTGTCCGGCGCGACGCTGTCACCGTTCGCCGCATGGCTGATCCTGCGCGGCTGTCGCTCGCTGCCCGCGCGGATGGCCATGCACTGCACCAACGCAAAGAAGGTCGCCGCCTTCCTGTCCACCCATCCAGCGGTCGAACACGTCAACTACCCCGGCCTGCCCGGGCATCCCGGCCACGCCATCGCTGCGCGCCAGATGCGCGATTTCGGCGCGATGCTCAGCATTGAAGTGCGCGGTGGCTACGCTGCGGCGCTCGCGGTGGCGCGCAAGACCCGGATCTTCACCAACGCGACGTCACTGGGCGGTTGCGAATCACTGATTGAACACCGCGCTTCCGCGGAGGGCGAGCACACGCATTCACCACCCGCGCTGTTGCGCCTCTCGGTCGGCCTGGAAGATGCCGACGATTTGATCGCCGACCTGCAGCAGGCGCTCGCAGGCTGGTGAACGTCCCCGCAGACAGCGGTCCAAGCCGCCGTGCAACCCGAAAACTTGCCCGGCTGTGCATTGGCCATCGGCTGAATGCCCGACCTTGACCATCCCGCAAAGTTGTTGCGGGGACGCCGGCGACGTCCGCATCGACACCGCCTTGACGGTGGCGTGCCCACCGATGTCAGGCATGCCCAACCCGCAAAAAATCACCCGGCCGGGTGCGACTGCTTCAGCACCTGCAATCGGGCCAGCACGATCTGGGCCGCATCCTGCTCTGCAGCGCGACGACTGCCGGCACTGGCCTGCACGCTGAGCGGCAACGGTTCGCTGATGATGCAGGTGATATCAAAGGTCTTGGCGTGGTCGTCACCGTGGCTCGCCGTCAGCTCGTATTGCGGCAACGGCCAACCCTCAGCCTGCAACCACTCCTGCAAGCGGGTTTTCGCATCCTTGGATGAACGCTTGAGCGCGGCGATGCGCGCGTCGAACCAGCCATGCACGGTTTCCCGGCAAGCCTCAAAACCGCCATCCAGATACACGGCGGCAATCAACGCCTCCACCGCATCGGCAAGGATGGAATCGCGCCGAAAACCGCCGCTCTTCAGCTCACCCGGGCCCAGTTGCAACGAATCGCCGAGCTTCAACTCACGCGCCAGCACGGCCAGCGCCACGCCACTGACCAGTTGCGCACGCAGGCGTGACAACTCACCTTCGCTGGCCTTTGGGTGTGCGACGAAAAGCATCTCGCCGACGATCGCCCCGAGCAGCGCATCGCCAAGAAACTCCAGCCGCTCGTTGTTTGGACGGCCAACACTGCGATGCGTAAGCGCCAATGCTGCCAGCGCCGGATCGCGAAAACGGTAATTCAACTCCAACGTGTTACCACCTACTGTCCGACGTTGCCCGTCAACGGCACGCCCTTCTCGAAGTGCAGCAGGAAATCGATGTTGTACATGAACGGGATTTGCTTGTCGTACGCCACGTGCAGGGTGCTGGTGCCACCAGCATCGCGCAACAGCGTGATGTCGGCCGGCTTGATCGTGGCGTCATCCACGTACTGGAAATTCATCTTGAACATCAACTCGCGGCGCATGTCGTCCAGCGTCTTGCCGCTGGTCCCGGATGTGGCAACCTGGTTCATGCTTTTTGCCACGCCCATGTATTCCGAATACGCGGGCACCAGCTTCATCGCCATGTAACCGAAAAACCCCACGACCGCCACGACGATGAGAAACCCGATCAACGTGATACCTGCCTGCCTGGATTTCATAGTCCCCTCGCTATGCCGCTGTGCGGCGTATCCGCGCCGGATGAAGCCACCACCAAGTGCGTCCCACCAGCCACTCACACCTGACGCACTGGATTCTCGCATTGTTTGCCCTCGCAACACACGCCAACGCTGTCACGCGCATCAGTGAATAATCGTACCAATGCGCGAAAAATCCACACCGCCAGTATGCAGCCCCTTCCAGCTCATCCAGATCAGGAACGCCTTGCCCGCAAGGTTCTGCTCGGGCATGCAGCCCCACCAGCGGCTGTCCAGACTGTCGTTGCGGTTGTCACCCATCACCAGGTAACAACCAGCCGGCACCCTGGATGGCACTACATTGTTCGGAATGGCCTTGGGCGTGTTGTAGGCAGGCATGCGCGCAATGGCGTGGTCGACAGCGCCCAGCTGCTCGGTCCACACCGTGGCACCCATGTCCAGCATGATCTGCTCCACGGCGCGCCCGGGATTGCCCACGTACGGGCCGACCTCCCGGGCATTGACGCGCACGCCATTGATCACCACGTCCGCGCCGTGCACCTCAATACTGTCACCGGGCAAGCCAACCACGCGCTTGATCCAGTTTTGCTGTGGAACTGCCGCGTGCGGGTCAGCGCACGTCATGTCCCCGCTGCGCACGAGATGATCACCAACCGGACACAGGTAGCCGGGAAACCGGAACACCACCACATCGCCGCGTTGAGGTTCACCAAGGTCCACAAACTTGTCGTTGAACGCCGGCAGCCGCAGTCCGTACGCAAACTTGTTGACCAGGATGAAATCCCCCACGTCCAGCGTCGGCATCATGGAGCCCGAAGGAATGCGAAATGGCTCGGCCACAAACGAACGCAGCAGCAACACCACCAGCACCACCGGGAACAGTGACCGCGCCCAGTCCACGGCCACCGGATCCCGATACTCGGTGCCGGCAGCGTCCAGTCGGGCCTTGCGGCGCTTGTACAACAGCAGGCGATCGAGCCCCCAGACCACGCCAAACAGCACGGTCAGGGCCAGCAAAATCGCCGAGAAATCAAATTCCATGTATCGCTCCCGTGGTGCGCGAGATAACGGGAAGAGGCACCGCAGCTTGCCCAACGTCTGCGCCTGCAGCGCTCCGCCCATGGTTCGTCACTGTTGCCGCCCGCTACTTGTCCACCTTCAACACCGCCATGAAGGCTTCCTGCGGAATCTCCACGCGGCCAACCTGTTTCATCCGCTTCTTGCCTTCTTTCTGCTTTTCCAGCAATTTCTTCTTGCGGCTGACGTCACCGCCATAGCATTTGGCCAGCACATTCTTGCGCAAGGCTTTCACCGTCGAACGCGCGATGATCTGTGCGCCGACCGCGGCCTGGATGGCCACGTCAAACTGCTGGCGGGGAATCAGCTCCTTCATGCGCTCCACCAGCTCGCGGCCGCGCCGCTCGGCGTAACTGCGGTGCATGATCAGGCTCAGGGCGTCCACCCGTTCGCCGTTGATCAACACATCGGTGCGCACGAACGGACCAACCTCGAAACGATCGAAGTGATAATCCATCGACGCGTAACCGCGTGAGACGGACTTGAGTCGATCAAAGAAATCCATCACCACTTCGGCCAGCGGCATTTCATAGCTGATCTGCACCTGGGTTGCCAGATACTGGATCGAACGCTGCACGCCGCGCTTTTCCTCGCACAAGGTGATCACGTTGCCGATGTAATCCGGCGGCGTCAGGATGTTGGCAATGATGATTGGCTCGCGAATCTCCTGGATTTGCTGCACGGGGGGAAGTTTGGCGGGGTTGTCCAGCATCAGGATCGAGCCGTCGGTCTTCAGCAGCTCATAGACCACGGTTGGCGCGGTGCTGATCAGGTTCAGATTGTATTCGCGCTCCAGGCGTTCCTGCACGATTTCCATGTGCAGCATGCCGAGAAAGCCACAGCGGAACCCAAAGCCCATGGCCTCGGACGATTCCGGTTCGAAAAACATCGCCGCGTCATTCAGGCGCAACTTGTCCAGCGCCTCGCGCAGCGCGGGATAATCATCGGAGGATACCGGGAACAGCCCGGCAAACACCCGTGGCTGCACTTTCTGGAAACCCGGCAACGGGTGGTCCGCCGGCTTGCCGGCCTGGGTCAGGGTGTCACCGACTGGCGCGCCGTGCACGTCCTTGATCGCGGCATTGATCCAGCCCACTTCACCCGGGCCAAGGTGATCCAGCTTCTTGCGCCGCGGGGTGAACACGCCCACCTCGGCCACCTCATGGGTACGCCCGGTGGACATCACCAGCAGCTTGTCACCCGGGCAAATTTCGCCCTGCATGATGCGCACCAGCGACACCACGCCGAGGTAGTTGTCGAACCATGAATCGATGATCAACGCCTGCAGACGATCCGTGTCGCGCGGTCGCGGCGGCGGAATGCGAGCGATGATCGCCTCCAGCACCTCGACCACATTCAGTCCGGTCTTGGCGCTGATGGCAATGGCGTCCGTGGCATCAATGCCGATCACTGCCTCGATCTCACCTTTCACTTTTTCCACGTCGGCGTTGGGCAGGTCGATCTTGTTCAACACCGGCACCACTTCCAGGCCCTGCTCCACCGCGGTGTAGCAATTGGCCACCGACTGTGCCTCCACGCCCTGGGCGGCATCCACCACGAGCAGCGCGCCTTCGCACGCGGCCAGAGAGCGGCTGACTTCATAGGAAAAGTCGACGTGTCCGGGCGTGTCGATGAAATTCAGCTGGTACGTCTTGCCATCGCGCGCGGTGTACGGCAGTGAGACAGACTGCGCCTTGATGGTGATGCCACGCTCACGCTCGATCGGGTTGTTGTCC
>Ga0207707_10002617_pt1 | contig 16122 bp, 23 predicted proteins | sample KBSC83BmetaG_FD_184336 | JGI IMG/M metagenome (GOLD analysis project Ga0207707, IMG submission 184336) | Corn rhizosphere microbial communities from Kellogg Biological Station, Michigan, USA - KBS C8-3B metaG (SPAdes) (version 2) | ecosystem: Host-associated > Plants > Roots > Rhizosphere ...
AGATCATCCGGCCTGTCTTAGAAAGCCAGCTTTCTATAGGCTTCATTAACGGTCGAGAGCGTGAAGAGCTGCTTATAATCACCGCAGCGCAAGAGAGCTTGGGGGGTTATTGGCTGGAGCAGGTTAATCCTAGGGGGCTTCCTGTAGGGCCTGCTAAGGGCATCTACCAAATGGAGCCGGCTACGCACGATGATCTATATGAGAACTTTCTAAAATATCACAAGCTCCTATGGGGCAGGCTTACGGGCAGCGAGAACACTAAATGGGACGCTAGCCGGCTTGTGTGGGATCTCAAATATGCAACCGGCTGCGCAGCTCTGCAATATTACAGATTTCCTGAGAAAATACCTGATGATTTGGACGGACAGATTGATTATTACAAACGACACTGGAATACTGCGAAAGGGGCTGCTGACGTGGCGGAAGTGAAGAAGAATTATCTGGCTTACGTGGGTAAATAAAAGATTGACTCAGAAAATAGCGATGTGCTATTGTCCTTCCCCAATTTATGAAGTATCTAACCCCCCAGAAGCTCGGACAGGCTAGGCGCATCATCAGGGAACTTCATTCTTTTGTCGCCATTGTGCAGAAAATAGAAAAAATAATCAAGGACGGCAAAGTTACGAGGCGTTCTCAGGAGCTAGACAAGCTCGCCAAACAGCTAGCCGACGGAATTGACGCAGCGCTAAAGCTGGCAGAAGCGCTCAATCGCACAGCGAGAGTGCTGTATATTGAACTGAAAATGCGGGCGTGATATAGTGGTGGGCGCTTTTGGAGGTGCTTCATGCTCAAGCAAAAAGGCCAAAGCATAGTCGAATTAACGCTAATAACCCCGCTGATGCTTCTGGCTCTCTACGTGCCCTTTGACTTTGGTATGGCGCTTTACACAGCCTCTCTCGCGCAGAATGCCGTCAGGGACGTTGCTCGCAAGGCGTCTACGAAAGATGGCGCTGCGTTCAACGCCGGCACGCTACAAACTGAGATCGTCAACCGCATGCCGTCTATGGCAATCTCGCCTGTTGCTACGGTTATTAAGAGCACCAGCGGGCCGGCTAATTGTATGCAATGGGTGCAGGCTTCCGTCACCTACACATATAGTTTTGCGTGGTATAAATTCGCTAGGCTGTTTAGCTCGGCTGTGCCCGATAGCGCCAGCGTCACACGCACGACCCAAATGCGGCTTGAGTTTCAGCCCGATAGCAATGGCGGCACAGGCCCTATCGTGGTTGTGTGTACGGGGGCATAATGCGCAAGCTTGCTTTCATAGCCCTGCTCGCTTTTGTCATGCTCGCTGTTATGGTGCTAAACTCCAGCGACAATCATGTGCTGAAGATTTCTTTCGCGTTCGTGGCAGCCTACGCGATTGCTAGAACACGTCGCTGGGCAAAGCGGGCTTGACAGAAGCCTACGGCAGATATAAAAATGCCCGCTATGGCAATCTCTGCTATAGCGGGCATGGAGAACTGAAGATGGAAATGTTGTTAGGACTAAGTGCCGTCTTTATTGTGTGTCTGGCTGCTGGGATGCTTCGGGAGCTTGTGCAGCTTTTGGTAGACGCGCTACCGATGCGCGGAAAACCTGCGCGGCAGTAGAGACAGCGGATAGGTTATTGATCGACCCGCTTTTCACCATCTCGTTTATCATACGACGGCCTATTGGATAAGCGAGCATAGACCCCAGCAAAGCGCCCCCCAAAGCTTCCTTGCTTCCGCCCTGCGTGTAGCCTAAAGCACCCCCCAGCGCAGCCCCTCCTAGACGGCTTTCCACCCACTGTTTGAGAGATACGCTCTTAGAGAGCCGTTCGAGGGTGTGCTGAATATCGTTTAGCTCTGCGTCATCGAAACCGCCCATTAGAAGCCGGTTCTTTGGAGATAGATCGGAGCGGGGTGTAGCGCGTAATTCAGAGAGCGATTTCGCTGGATCACCTGACTTGCTGATAAGTGTCTGAAGCCGGCCCACATTCTTTTCTCTCCCGCTAGCCTCCAGAGCTGCTTTATAACCCGGATTAACGGCCTCAATGCCATCGGTAAGAGCTGTGCGCAAGGTTTTTAGTTCTGTAGCTATTGTCGGGTTGTAGTTTGAGCCGCCGAAATGTGAGTAGTAATTTATATAGCCCTGAATATCGTCTTTAAGCGCCCCTGCTGCCTCCATAGAAAGCTTGCCAGAAGTCACTTGGTCGAACATGTCATTAAGAAATTCCGGGCTGTTCTTGCCCAACTTCGTGCTTGCGTCTATGACTTTCTGCGCGACCGGCGCGAGGGCTTGCTGGTCGAGCGCGTTAGAGCCAGCTTTGGCAAAGAGCGCCGCGCTGGTTTCTGCTGGCAGCAATTTAGCGATCTGTTTAATAGCTCCAGCTTTGCTAATCGGTAGCGCTTTAGCTGCTGCTCCTAAGAGACGCCCGCCTACGGGGGCAGCGCCGGCTAGCACTACTTGTCCGGTGCTAGGCTCAGAAAGGCCGAGCTTCTGCGATAGATACTCTCCACCCGCAGACCCCGCCATCTCACCCACTAACGCCCCTCCAGGAACAGGCGTAGCAAGCCCGCCAGCGGCCCCTAGCAAGCCACCTGCTGTGGGCAGTGCTATTGCGCCAGCATTGCGTCCGTAGCGCAGAATACGGTCTTTTAGGCTCTCCGGCTGTTCTGGCGCAGGACCGGCCATCTTGTTGACTAGCGCTTGGTCAGCGCCAGCCGTTGGCTGGCTTTGGTCAATCTGGATATTGACGGGGGTTAAGCTTTTGCCGTCCCACAAAGCTTTCTGGCCCGTCTTCTCGTTCGTAACGAGCTTGCCGGGTAGAGGCTGCATGTTTTGGCCGTCCCAAATAGCAACTTCCCCTGTAGAGGGGTTATGGATTAGCTTTCCTTCAGCAGGCGTGTCCATTAGTATTTCCATCCCGCAGGAGGCGGAGGCAGTTCTTTTCTAGGAGCAGTGGCAGGCGTGCTAGCGGTCGGCGCTGGCGCTTCTGCCCCAATACCTTTCTTAGGCGTTGTAGCGTACTTCTTCGTATTGCCTAGCGTGCGCTGGGTATCCCCTATAGCCTTCTCAAGCCCCGGTCCGTACACTTCGGGCAGGTCCGTACCCTGAGGTAGAGTGCCTAGCAAACGAGCTGCTTCTGGCTCGCTAGTTTGAGCGCCAGACTGCACACGTAAGCGAATATCGGAGAGGTATTCCTGTGCTTGGTGGAATTTGATTTCTTTTGCGCTAGGAACCGCGACCCCCGGCACATAACCGCCTGTCTGCCGGCGAACATTATAACTACGATAGGCAGCAGGCCCTACGAACGCGGGATCATAGTTGTCTTTAAGAGTTTGGAGTTGTTTGCCCAGTTCCTCGTATTTGACCACAGTAGCCTGCACGGGAGCCGGCAGAGGTGTGTTTTGTGCTACAGCGCCAGCCTTATTGCCGGCAAGCTGTACCTCTTCCTGCAAAGCTTGCTGGTGCGCCTCCGCAATGCTCATAGGCTTTCCAGCCTCTCTAGAGGCTGCCATGATTTCTCTGGTGCGCTGCGAAACATCTTGACTGTTGCTCGCTCCGCCAACATTCAATTTCATCCCGCCAGGGCCATCAAAGCTAGCGGTCACATTACCCAAGCCAGCGCTCTTAGCCTGCTCTGCCATCTTCTGATAAGCGGCAAACTGCGACTCTAAATCAGGAGCAGCGATAAACTCTTTAACGAACGCCGGGTCAAACACTCCATGTGCGTTTGCTGCAATTATCTGCCGCTCGACCTGTGAAAGTGGGCGTCCTTCTGCCAGCCGGTTTGTGACAGATGATAGTATGCTATTCCTACGCTGAATCTCTGTTGCGCGGGTCGCGTTCTCAAGCTGTCTCTGCCCTAGATTAGCTTCAGCGAGCTGCGAGTTAATCTGAGCCATCTTGTCGTCAATAAACTTGCGCGCATTCTGCTCCTGGCTGTCGCGAAACTGCTTAGGCAAGCCGGCAAACATCATCGTTGTCGCAAGGGCTTTGTCCTGGGGCATCTTGCTTGTGACAGCAGCCCCTAGAGCGAAAGCGAGCACGTCTATGGGCTGCACGCCCAGGCCGAGAATGCCCCCTGCGTTATCGCCCATGCCGAGCGACTTACCGATGTTTGGACCGTAGCTCTGCTTGGGCTTGAGGGGGTCGAGATAGCCAAGCACGTCATCTATACTGCTAGAGACAGCTTGCGCGTCTTTGGGCTTAGCTCCTTGTGGGGTTGCTGCCTGCGTAGCCATGTCCTTTACTTGATGCAGGGTTGAAGCGAGATCCTGCGGGGCTTGCTGCTGCTGTGCTTGATACATACGCTCGCCGGGAGTTGCCTGCCCGATCATCGGGAGCTGTGCGGCTACGTCCGGCCTCTGCTGCTCAAGCAAAGCACGCTTTTGTGCAAGAATATCATATATGCTCTGTGTGGGGTCTAAAATATCTGGCATTATCTTAATGCTTTCTTCAAAAGAATATCCTCAAGCATTCCCTCGGTGTAAGCGTCGAAGGTGCTAGGGTCAACAAACCCGCGTGTAGGGCTGAAGCTCTTTAAGCCGGATACAGCGTCATATAAGCTCCTGTGCCCTCCAGGGCCTGTAGCAGCCATGCCATGCACGACTTCTCCGGTGTTTGTGTCTATGAGGGCGGGAAACATCTTCTCAAACTCTACAGCCGGCGCTTTTCCTGGCTTCGCTAGCGCTGCCAGCTTAGAGATGCCGGGCTTAAACTGCTTGGCCATACCTGCCACGAGCAAGCCTTTAGGCAGATTCTCCATAGCTTGCCCGCCTGCTTCCATCTCCCCCTGCGGCATACGCGCTAATAGGCTGTCTGCCGTATCCCCTGCTTGCCCTACACGGCCCATAAACGTAAACGGGCGTGCATTCTCTAAGCTGCCCGTAGACCCCGGCGTGATTATGTCAGGACGCGGGATAGCTTGGTTATTAAGCTGCTCTATGGGGTTTGTGCCGGGGTTGCCTATCATCGCCCGCTAATTTTACGTAAAAGCTCCTGCGCTATGTCGGGCGGGAGCTGGTCAAACTGTGATTTGTTTATGCCCAGCGTGCTTTGCAAGGTGGGAGCTTGCGGGGCTGCACCGCCGCCTGTAAGGCCCTGATAGCCTCCGTATATACTCTGTGCCCCGCTTATAAGTGCAGAAGGGTCCCCCTTAACGAGAGCGCCCTTTGGCCCGAATATATCGTTAGCGCCTTTGGCAGCAGTGAGCACTGCCATAACAGGCCCTAAGCCTGGGATAGCCGCTAGCGGGCCTGCTGACGCCGCTCCGCTTCCTGAGAGAATTGCTAGAGGATTTTGCATTATTTTAACCCCAAAAACCCGCTACCCTGATTAGGCGTGCCGCTAGGGAAGCTAGGCGAGCTGGAAGCGGTAGCAAGCACGCCGGTTAATTGCCCTGCACGCTGCGCCTCTGACTTTAGAAGAAGGTCTTTAAGCGCGTCCTGCTCACCCTGCACGGCAATGCCGCTACCAGCAAGCCCGCGAGCGCCGTAGCCTCCACGGATGCTATTTTGTGCGAGCTGGTATTCCTGGCTAGCTTGGTTAGCAAACGGGTTTGTAAGAATGTCCTGCTTGATGCCCGCAACCAGCGGGTCATGTAGATCATTCTTGACAATCTGGCTAGCCTCAGAATAGCCCGGCTTGCCAAACTTAACGTCGCTACCCTTAGCCTCTGCCACAGGCCCAGCGTACTCCGTCGAAATCTCTTCAATTACGTCGAAATTTGACCCTAAAACTAGCTTGCTATAGATTTTCATGCTGCTTTCCCCTTCGTAAATCTTTGAACAATACCCATGAATGTCTCTGGCTCCATATGCAGATAAGTCGTGTGAGGAATGAAGCCGAACTTCTCCCATCTCTTGTCAGTACCGCCGTATGTGCCAATAGCCTCAAACCCCTCAGCTCCACGCTCCAGCGAAAGCCTGCCTGCTTCCTCCATCAACCGTAAGCCGACGATGCCCGCTCTCTTATCCGGCACAACGTAAAGCTCTTGCGCTACAGCTATACGAGAAGGCTTGCTATAGGGCTTATTCCCCACATAGCCGACATAAAACCCGACGGGCTTTTTACCATCATAGGCAATTAGAAAGATGCCGTCGGGGTTATCGAGCTGAGACAGGATCTCAAACATATGCTTGTCTACTTCCTGCTCATCCATGTAGGGGTATTCCAGGCCGCTCTCAACTTCGTGCATGAAATCGACGGCCATAATGCGCAATGCGCCAATATCTAGGCTGCTGGCTCGCTTAACTTTTAGATGCTGCATCGCTCTCATGTCTGACTACTCCCGCTTTGTTTTACGCTTTGCTTCCGCGACTCGCGCTGACGAACATAAAGCGTGTGTATTTCTATATCGCTCTCGTCTTCGTGCGTGATGCTAATTTGAACATCATGCGCCGGCCTCTTTAAGGGCCTTACAACTGTGTACGTGCCACGGTCAGCCAGGGACGCGGGAGAAGTCCATGTATTTGACTCCTGCGCTGTGCCTCTATCGAGATCCGCTTCCACGTCTATATCAACGCCTGTATCCATCTCGGCTACAAACCCGTAGGCGTCGAGCTTGCCTGTCTTCATCCCCGGTACTTGCATTCTGGAGCTTGTAGCCACGGACGAGCGAGCGCCGCTAGGCGTTGTCATGCTGCCGTAGAAGCCCTCTTGGTCAAGCTTCCACATATTCATTGTGCCGTGCTCTGCTGCGATAAGATCGCCGTTGAAAAGCTCATACTGCATGATCTTGTCGCCGCTGTGCGGGCCATACCAGTTTTGCTCTTGTGGGAAGATTGCAGGCCGCAAGTCTAACCACCACTCTTTATTATTTACGCTAGAGTTGCTGGCCGCTATCGACACCTTCCACGTATTGTCATGGAAGAATGCTGCTGACTGGGCTTTCAGGCTGCTGTAAAGATCGTCATCCTCTGGCACAGCCTTAAACTCAGAGAAAATGGGAAAGCCGGTAGGGTCAGGCTCCTTAGCGTTCGTGTCTAAATGGCAAGCTGTCTCCTTAGAGACAAACATCAAGCCAAAGGTGGTGTTGGTGATTGTGTGATAGCCGGGGCAGCCGTAGACAAGCGAAACTATGTTAAATCGCTGATCGCCAGCGCCTAACGTGCCATCGTTAATCATCACGGCGGAGGGCTTGAAGACAACTAGCTGTGTCTGCGCTCCGCGATCTGCTGACGTGATGGAGTTTACGGCGATACCGGAGATGACTTCTCCTGTGCCTGTGCGTGTGTCAATGAAGTTGTTAGGCGACCACGTTGCAAAGTCGAGCGCTTCAGTGAATAGCACGCGGTCACGGTTAGAGTCAGCGGGCCATATCTGCCCGTCTGCTTCCACCTCAGCCTGCGTGCGGCTATCCCCCGCTCCTACAAGCCTCTCCTGGTAGACAAGCAAGTATTGAACAGGCGGGGCGGTTTCAATCAAGCAAATCGTGCCCGCTTCAAAGTCGTAAACCCACAGGCCATTTTTGCCGTCGCAAAAGAATATCTTATTAAGCCATGTGCGAGCGTCATAGATCAGGTTTGTACCCGGAAGCTCGAAAACCTCCGTCCACCCGCTCCCATTCCATTGGTAGAGTGCGTCCGTGTCAGCGCTGCGGGTAGCCCAGCCAAATAGAAGGTCAGCTTCCTGAGCACGCCTGTAGACGTGTATATGTTTAAGCGCTACGCCGGCCATTAAATTCCTCTACAAGCTCTGCTAATGTTTGAGCGTCCTTTTGTTTCTTCGCCAGTAATATGCGAGCCAGCAAGTCTAAGGCAGCCTCTTCGCCAAGCTCGTCTAGCTTCTTGAGCACCTGAGTTCCTAGCTGGCAGTAGGGGCAGTTAAGCCGGCCTACTTGCCGTACAAACTTAAGAAACGCAGGAACAGGCAAGCCCACTTTTGTAGCCGCTACAGCTAGGCGTGCTTTTTTCTCAGCGGCTTTCTTCTGGCGCTCTATGGATACAAGCTCGTCTTTTATGAGCTGCTTGTACTTCCACGGCTTTTGCCAGCTAGGGTACTTGCCGTCTGAAGAAGGCTTAATGATGCGAGTTTCGCCTGTCTCCATGTTTTCCAGCACCAAAGGCATTAAATCTGCTCCACAACCGGGATTACTATCACAGCTTCCGAACCGTTGGCATCCGTCACCATAACAACCATGTCCTCGCCGGCAGGCACTACACAGCACTCCGCGTCAACCATCTCTTGCGTACGAACGTCAAGAAAACTCTCGCCTTCTATGTCAAACACAAGTCCGGTGTCGGGGTCGAGCCAGCCGGGGTTTGCAAAGTCTGCTATTGGCAATGGTACGATATTAAGGATTTCGCTAAACGCTGGTGCTTCGCTCCATACTGTGCCGTGCACACAATTCTTACCCGCTAGCGTGACGGCTACATGCACAGCTACATTGCCCGGATCTCCCGCAGGAGAACAACCAAAAGCGTTTACCGACCAATGAGCCGGGTTAGATACTAGGTGCGAAGGATCGGGCGTGTTTTGCGAAGTCCATGTAGTCGATAACGTGCAAACTCTATCTGTAACAACATCGCCTACTGGATTGTTTAATGAGTCAAGCGCTATATCGTGGTCGGGCGCGATATTATCCACTTGCCCGCCAAACGTGAAAAAGCCCCCGTCAATATAGCGAAACACGCAATCGTAGGGCCTTAGCCGCACGTCTACGTTAGACTCCACATAATGCCCGCTCGTGCAGGTGTCGGCTATCGTTAATTGTCCTGAGAAGCTGAAAGCGTGCAATTTAAAGAAGGCAATCTTGCCTACGGCTTCGTCGTACGTGGTAGGAGATGCGGGCCTGATGCTGACTGTGGCAGAGCGTGTGTCCGTGACATTCACATTGCCGTTGCCATCCACTACGACCCACTCAAACGGAGGCACCCCGCCTGTAACCGTCAACTCAAGCTCGCTGCCATCGAACGTGCAGGATAACTCCGTGCCACTAGGACTAGGCGGAACAATCTCAGGGGGCGTGCCATCGTCGCATAGCTCAAGGTCAAGCCCGCCACTAGCAAAGGTATCCCAACCGTCAGGAAGAGCCATTAGTTCTGTCTAGACGTGAGAATATACGAGCCAGCTTTTCTAACTGTAGGCGTGCCGTTAGATGAGTTTTGCGCTATTTGAACTTTGATCGTGCCTGCGGTGCTACCGTTGATTACCGCAAAATCAGCATGTACCATGCCGTTTGTAATACCCGCGTCTTCAGTGCCAAAATCAGCGCTAACGAAATTCCAGTTTACATCATGGTAGCGAGCTAGCGTCATTCCCACAGGGCCTATAAGCGTGAACTTCGCTGACGTGCCGGTAAACTGGAGCAGCACATAGCCGGCCCACGACTCGCTAGCCCCTATAGGAAACTCAAGCTCATCGTCGTCTGTAAGCGCTGTGTCGCTGGTTCTAGATTGATCGTTGCTAGCAATAATTACCACTTCATCGTCCTCATCAATTACAAGCCCGCCTGTGTCTGGTAGAATGTAGCCTGTGCAGGGGTTAGTTACGGGCAGGATTTCTTTTGCTACCGTAGTTGTTATTACAGGCGTACCATTCACGTACACTCTGTACTGTTCTGGATTTGTGTCGTCTGCTTCGATCTTGAAAACGTCGTTATCTACTAGCGTGGCTGAGACAGTAACTATCTGTGTTCCTAGCGTAGGCAGAGCAACGTCATCATAGAGAATTAAGCCGATTATGTGACTGCTAGGGTCATAGACAGCAGCAAGAGCGGTGAAGTGGTCTGGTGTAATGCCCTCACCGCCTCGTATGAATACACCGATGCTGTCGGTGCTGTCGTGGTAGACAACCTGTGAGTACTGCCTGAGAGGGCAAATAAACCCACAAGCCGGCGTCAGAAGAGGGCTTGGGGGCGGGCCTCCTGGCGTGCAAGTCTCCGTAGGAAACTGCACAGTCTCGGAGCTTACAAGCTGTATAGGCCCGCGCTTCTTTTTAATCGAATAAAGCTTGCCGGGAATCCAGTTAGCAAGCTGGGTAAACTTACCTAGCTCTAGCTTGCTAGCGTTTGTGGATAGATCGACTCCGCGCAGCTTGAGCGTTTCTTTCTCATTGCGGTTACGGAGCATTTATTCACATTCGGACGGGGTGGGAGGGCTTATGCTGTCGCTCGACAGAGCAAGCACGCCTCTCTTTTTCTTGATGCTGTTTACGTCGCCGGGAATCCAGTTTTCGAGATGCACAAACCGGCCAAACTCCAGCTTGATAGGATCGGCTGCTAGCGTGACGCCTTTGAGCTTGTCTGTTTCTATGTCTTTACGATTGCGGAGCATTCAATGTCTCCCTACGGCGTCAGTTCGGTCGCAGTTAGAGTTATAAGTGCTACACCACCGAAAAGCCGCGTGGTTGAAATACCGTTGGTGTAAAAAGTGGCGGCATGCCCGCCTGCTCTAATTTTATAGGTGACCGCCGACGTAGTTGCCGGAACGTGCTCGAACACTAACGGAACCACCTGGCTACGATTTGCACCTCCGCTATGGTCGCAGACGGCGGCGATTGCCCCAGCGCCGCTATCCTGAAACAAGGCTACCGTTAGGTAATCACTATTGTCACCTGCAAAATAACCGCTGAAATGTATCCGCACGCGGTTCGACGCGCTGGTCGGCGTGATCGTAACGGTTAAAATCTGCGTGCCTTCTGTGTTTTGCGGAATCGTATCGTCGGCGGGAATGTGCGTGCTCAGCGTGTCATGGGTAACGCTTTGCGCATAGATGCTTTGCACGAGTACGCCACCGCCACCCGCAGGCGTGTTATGAATATGATCGCGCCGGGCTGCTATCAGCGATGTGCCAGGCCCAGCCGTGCCAAGGTTTGCAGGGTTGGTAGTATCGAAAAGCGCCGTTAGTTTTAGCGCCGTCTCGCCGTTATCAATAGCCGCGATGTTGCGGATGCCAGAGCTTGGGGCCGTGAGCTTTGGCACATAGCCGTGCTTCGTAGTGCTAACATCTTGGGTGGTGTTGTCGGCGAGCACTTGCATCGCTTCAGTGATCGAGGCTGCTTTAACATCGGCTTTAAGTTCGGGCGTGGCATCGGTGTAGGTAAGGTCAATGGTCGCTGTGTCGGCAATCATCGCGCCTACAGCATCCTGCGCTTGCTCGTCGCTGTAAGCACCACCGGCAGATAGCCCGATAGTTACGCTACCATCGCTATTGTCAGTGACGCTAAATCCATCGCTTTGATCGAACTTAACAGTATCTACGCTCGCTACGCTTGGTGTACCGTCAAGCTCAGCTACAGTTATAGTGCTACCGCCGCCTCCGCCGCTAGGCACACCGGAAGTCTGGAGCTTCCCGGTATCGTCATAGAATCTCCAGGCCATCTATTCAGCAAACTCCTTACCGTACACAGTAATAGTAACCGCTGTAGCAGCATCAGAATCAGCTACTAGCGTATCCCCCGCCTCCATATAGATAAGCCCGTCAAACTCCGCCCAATGGCCGGCATCAAGCGTGACAGGCGGTAAAATCATGTTCACGTCTGCGCTGCCGTCATGCCAGAGAGACACGGTACGAGCGCTAGCCGTAGGGTTTACTACGCGGATATGGGGTATCTCAGCGCGCGTGCTAGCCGGCACGGTGTATATGGCTGTGGCGCTAGCGGCAGCTTGCGCTTGTGCTAGTTTTTTGCGGGTGCCTTCCGTGGTTGTGAGCGTGCCTGTTACATCAATGCGCCGCGCTTGAATATCGCCTTCCTGAAATGTGTCAATGGCATACTCAGGGGCATTATCGAGCACGAGAATACGGTAGCGCACCTCCACGGTAGCCCCGCTAACCGCAGTCACATTGGTAGCGACAACGGAACTGGGCATCGAAATGCGATGCACACCGCTAACTGTCACGCCTGACTTTAGCGGAAAGAATTTAACGGGGTCAGGCTTTGTGGGGTCGTCGGAAACTTCTATGTCTAGCGAAGCTGTGCCGCCAGTTATGTCAATATACAGAATAGTCAAGCACGAGGGATGAGGCAGCTTAACAAAGTCACGGCCCGTAGTCGTGCGCCCGCCTTCCGGCGTGAGCAAGCCCTGTACTGTCTTATTTACAGCCATTATCTATAAACGATGGGTGTAGTGAAGCGGCTAGAGAACCGCATCCGGGGAGACTTCTGAGCCTGCTTGTTAAACTTGCCCTGATAGTTGGCGATCATCTTTTGCAGGATGGTCAACTCTGTCGGATAGCGGTCGTCGTCTTCGTGCTGCAAGCCTTCAACAAAGAGAGCTTGGATAATAATCTGATCGTTAGGAAATACAGGCGTGAATGTGGCGTAAGGGTCAATGCGCGTCGGCTTATATTTGTAACGTACTTGGTACGTGTAGCTAGTGTTAGGGAGCGGGTAGGGCCTCCACGTCATGCTCTGGAGATTGATAAGCGCCGCTTGCGGGGTGCCTGTGGTGGACGGGTTTGTGATGAGATCCTGCCCGTACTGTGTGGTGAAAGCGAGCGGGATATGCGCCCCGCTGGAGTCAACCACCTGGAAAGAGTCATTGTCCCAAGGACAATCGAAGTCAGCAGGCAAGTCTACGGAAGACTGGCTAGCTGTGAGATTGCCTGTAGCGATCTTCTCCAAGAACGGCCACTTGTAGTCCTCATAGAGCCTGTCGAGCACATTAAGCAGCCACACCTCCGCGTCGTCGGTAATGACTTCATTACCTAGCTTCTTTAGCGCGGTGCTTATAAGCTCGTCACTATCGAGAGCGCTCATTAAAGCTCCTGCTTAAACTGGCAAGGGATAAACTTGACAGCCAACTTCACAGACTCCGCTGTGTCTTTCATTTCCTCAAACTCAGCTTTGCAAGCCTGCTCGCTTTTGAAGGGGCCTACCACAGTTGTTAGAAATGCTCCCTGATCATCATAGGAGGCACGCATGGCAAAAAACCAGCCAAACACTAACGCTAGGCGAATATATTTCATCCAATCCACACTTTCAGAAGCACGCCAGCTACAACTGTAGCTAGGATTGTGGCGATAGTGCCCCACCCTACTTTCTTCGCTTCGTTAGCCTGCTTGAGCTGAGCTTCTACAAGCTCTAGCCGGGTTTTAATACCCGGCTTGCCGTTGCCGTCTAACGCTTCGCTAGTGCGATCCATGTGCTTTGTGACAAGCTCCATGAAGCTATCTAGCTTTTGGTCTAAACTAGTTAGGGTTACTTTCGCCATTGGGAACGTAGACTGTGCCGGGTTCAATACCCATCTCCTCAAAGCCTACCTCTCCTTGTCCACTTTCTTTATTCAAGCGCTTAACCGTCTTGTTCATGTCGCGCATACGGTTATCGAGCACGTTACCGAGCTTGATAACTTCTTTGCTAATGTCCTCTTCAGTAGATTCGCCGGGCAGGTTGGTGGTAATCGTCACCTGCTCGCCCAACATGCTTGTCTGCTTGGTGTACTGAAGCAAATACAGAGGCTTTTTGGCTGGTACAGTTTCAGAACAACAGTACTCATTGTTTTCGCTCATAATATCTCCCTTATAGTCCGATTACCTTTAGGTGTTTATTCGGGATTGGTGCAACCTTTGGCTTTAGCTGCGGGTTGTCATAAAAGAAATTCAAGTCTTCGCCGGCAAACGGCTTGCCGTCTGCGTGGAAGCTATACGTCAACGGAATGTCGCCATAGTAGAAGCCTAGGCCCGCCATTGGCACGTTGGCATAGGGGCCTAGCTTGGAAAATTGCTCTATGGAGAGCATCGTGCCTGTCTCATCGCAGACACAGATATGATTATGCTTTGTGCGGTAAGGAGCTATGATATTCCAGTGATTTTGATCTGCGATCTTGACGGCATCGAAAAGCGCGTCTTCGTCTGTAAGCAGAATATCGTCATCAATGAGAAAGCCCCGCACAACGTCGGCGTCTACATACTTGCGCGCTTCCTGAAAGGAGCTAGTGCGTACACGGTCATACCCGTAGCAGCTAGCGTGCACGTAGCAGGGTAAGCGCTGTGTGCCGAAGATTACATTCCAAAGAACGGCTACGCTTCTAGCTACTGCCCCCTGCTCATCGCGTGTAGGGCAGATAACCGGCACGACTTTAACGCCCGGTCTAACTTTGGGCATCCCCATAGTTACAAGCTCGCTACGACGCGATTGATGTTGTTGCTTCGGTGAATGTTCGCTTCAGCGCGAAGCTTCTCCGACTGCTGCCAAGCGAGATAGTCAGCGGTACACTGCGGCACAACAACCTTGCCGGCATAGAGCCGCTGGTTAATCTGAATGCCGCCCGGAGCAATCACGCGAAACTCCACAAACGGGCACGGCTCTTCCCACTCCTCAAATTCATTCTCTTTGTGGTGGTAATGGGCAATGTCGCCCATCTTGCCGTCTTTAGAGACTTTGATTTGCTTTTTCTTCTTGACGTTCTTGCGGGCATCTGCTGGAGCAGCTTCGGCCCACACGTCTTCTTGCGCTGCCTGATCTTCAAGTTCGATCATTCGGGAAACTCCCTTTTTATATGCAAGAGCTGGTACTAGGCCAGCTCAAGATTTACTCTGCCTAGCCAGAGATTAGTGCTCCTAACAGCCGTCGCAAAGTGTAATCCCACCGGCTGCCCAAAGAATGGAAGAGCTGTTACTTAGAACGCGCTACCCGACTCAATGCGCTGCACCCAGTCGCCATTGAGCACGACAGACTTGAAAGACCCCTTGAGGCTGATCTTTCGGCGCTGCGCTGCCGGGTCGCTATCGGACGGCTTACCGTCAGTCATCATCACCCGCAGGTTGTCACCGGACAACTTAACCATGCCGTAAGACTCTTTGCCGATGGCATAAGAGGTATGAACCTCCACACCAGAAGAAGGAGCTTGCTGCGGTCTGCGTGCGCTGGCATCCGACGTAGTGAAGTTATCCACCGCCACAACCGTACCCGGCGCTTGCGCTTCAGCAAAAAGCTGAGAGTTGGCAACCGTCGCGTCGTTAGTCGCGTTGGCAACATACACGTTGTAGACAAAGCCAGTCGTAGACGGAACAGTTACGTTGACGCCTTCGGCGGTCGTCACGGTCGTCACCTTCACCGCGTAAACCTTCTCAACCAAGCCGGTCGAGCTGTTCACCGCTTCCAAGAACACGTTAACCGTGTCGTTGTTAGCAAACGAGTTGGTGATGGTCGCAGCCGCAACGGTCCAGTCTCCAGCAGTACCCAGAGTGACAGGCGGAATAAAGTTAGACACCTCAATGTCAAAACCCATCCAACTACCGATCTGGTTGTTGAAGAGCTGCTTAGCCTGACCGAGCTGATGAGCGTTCATAAAGTCAGACTGCGCTGAAATGTCCTGAGACACTTCCGGGTCGCAAATGAACACGTAGTTCGTGCCAAAGCGACGAGCGCCATTACGACTAAGAACCGCCCACAGGTTACGCATTTCAGTGCTGTTCACAACGTCAGTCGTAGCCAAGTTGCTACGGACAGTGTTGGAACCAGCAGACGCGTTAGCGAAAACCACGTCAGAACCGGCCATGAGCACCTTTTGAATTTCACGATCCACAAGCTCAGCCTGCGCGATACCCAGAAGGTCGGTAGTAATCGACACAACCGGGTGCTTAATCGTGATTTCCGCAAGGTCAGTGTGCTCAACGACGAGAATCCACTGATCGGTAATCGCCTGCACAGTCTCAACCGAGATAGCCACGCTGGTAGGCGTAACGCCTTCCGTGGCGGGAACCTGCGGCAGAGACAAGCGGGGATACCGCGAGAACTGACACGTTTTACCGTTATGTTGCGGCAAAGGAGCCATCAACGCGTGCTGCGCGAAGACGACATTCTTCTCCGCAATGTCCAAAAGTTCGTCCCTGATATACAGACTTACATCTGCGTCAAGGGACGTAGAAGTTGCATTAGCCATTTACTTGTAATCTCCTAGAGTAACTAGAAGACTAGAACTTGGCATTCTCCAGATACTTACGAAACTTCGCTTTCTCGTCAGGAGTGAGCTTATCGCCCGCCATCATGCGACGGCGGATAGCGTCAATGTCAGCACCGGGAGCGCGCTTACTATCAGCTCGGCCTTCACCGCTCTGAGTAGCTTGCACCTGTAGCTGTCTCTTCGCTTCCTCTTTAACCTGCGTCTGCTTTTTGCTTTGTCGAGCTTTGCTCTTCTCGCGCACGCCCTCTAGTCCTTGGACATAGAGAAACGCATCTACACGAGAGAGGTACTTGCCGTAAACATCA
>Ga0207707_10002621_pt1 | contig 16112 bp, 14 predicted proteins | sample KBSC83BmetaG_FD_184336 | JGI IMG/M metagenome (GOLD analysis project Ga0207707, IMG submission 184336) | Corn rhizosphere microbial communities from Kellogg Biological Station, Michigan, USA - KBS C8-3B metaG (SPAdes) (version 2) | ecosystem: Host-associated > Plants > Roots > Rhizosphere ...
TGCTGTCACCGGCATCGCAGGGAACATCGCCGACGGGCAAACCATCGCGATCTCCGGATCAAACTTTGGCGGCGGTCCAACCGTCGTGGTCTTCGATGACTTCGAGAGCGGGGACGGAAGCGACAGTCAGCCGATACCTCTGACGAGCCCTGAGGTCGGAAAATGGAGTTCGTACACGACCGCCGCCCACCCGACATACTCCTCGTATGCGCGTTCGGGTAAGCACGGCTTTCGCATCACGGATCCGACCGCGAGTGACCCCGGCAATCCAAATGTGAGCATGGGTTCCTTCACTGAACTCCTACCAGGCGAGACGACCGAGTTCTTTGTGGCGTACAGTTTCTTCGTGCCTCCGGGTACCACTTTTCCGGGGGCAAGCACTCCCGGGACCTTGCCGCCGTTTAGTAGCTGGAAGGCCTTTTGGATGTTTGACGGACCAACAGGATTCACCGGCAAGGGTCAGGCCGACCTGTGGGCGCCGGCGTGGGCCGGGTTCTGGCAACTTGGTGGGAACTCCGGAGCCGTGCTGAAAAACCTCGGCCCGCTCGGCGACTGGTTCTCGTTCAAGAATTGGAATCGATTCGCGGTCTGGGCGAAAGCTAACGCCAGCGCGCCGGTCAGATCGCCGGGCACGATCTTCGTACAAGCCACGAGTCTCGATAAGGGACACTCGGAATCGACGTGGTCGGACCGCTCACCCTTCCAGGGGCCGACAGCATTCAACAATCCGCCTTCGAGCGGAAAGTGGGATCGCTTCACCGTACCGGGCTGGTATGGCTCTGGCGATAACACTCACAACCAAATGACTTACGACGACATCTATGTGGCTGCGGGGCCCAACGCGGCCGCGCGGGTGGAGATTGGCGATGCGCCAACTTACAAGGGGTCACGTACGCTGGCGATTTCCACACCCCAGACATGGAGCGACGACAAGATTGTTTTCACGCTGCGCGCCGGTCCGTTTACGGACTTCAGTCACGCGTATCTGTACGTAGTTGATGCCAACAACAACGTCAGCAAGGGGTACGCGATCGGCGGCCCACAGCCAAATCCGCCCGAAGGCATCAGTGTGAAATAGGCCCTCTCTAGCGCCAATACGGCGGCACCTAACGCGCGTCGGCGTCACCTGCGATCGGAGGTACCAAGGGTTACTATCTGATCTGGCGCGACTGCTTATCCCTGTGCCGATGTCCGACCGCTTCTATTTATTGGTTGTCCGCTTTCCCACCGGTGGTATCCGGACGCACCTCAAATACCTCAGGGCACTAGCGCCGGCACACGCCAATGGCCTATGCCCGGTATTGATCAGTCCGGAGGGAGGTGAAGCCGACGCGCTCGCCGAGACCTTGGCGGTCCCGCCCCAGCTGAATCTCAGCAAGGGCGTGCGCAGCCTCCGGGATATGTGCCGCACCGCGCTCCATGCGAGCCGTCGCTATAACACCCGTCTCATCCACAGTCACGGCTTCAGCTCGGCCGCAGTTGCGGCACCGGCGGCAACGCTGCAACGGCGCGCACACCTCGTGACCGCCCACGACGTCATAACTGAGGGCGTCCTACGGCGTACCAGCGTGCTGGAGCGCGTCGGGCTTGGCGGCGCGATGCGCATCGCGGACACAATTCATGCCGTGAGTAAAGACTGCGGCGAGAGCGTCCGGCTACTGCCCTTCATGCGGAGCGCGCGCAACATTGTCGTGATCCCGAACGGTATCAATCCGCGTCAGTTTCGGGAAGTCGGCCCGCGGGACGTGCGCGCCGAAATCAACATTGACCCGGCCTCATTTCTGATCGGATTCTTTGGCCGCTTCATGGCCCAAAAGGGCTTCCGCACGCTCGTGGATGCGATCGGCCTGCTGCAGGCGCGCGGTGGTGGCTCGCACATCACCGTGCTCGCCGTTGGGAGCGGCGGTTTCATCAGGGAGGATAAGGACTACATCCGGCGTCTTGGTCTGGCGTCCTGCTTCCGATTCATGGACACGGTAGAGGACCCGGCCCCACTGATCGCGGGAGTTGACTGTGTTGCAATGCCCTCGCGATGGGAGGCCTACGGCTTGCTCGCGGCGGAGGTAATGGCGCTGGGCGTTCCTTTGCTGGCGAGCACCTGCATTGGCCTCCGCGAGGTCACCGTCAACACGCCGGCACGGACGTTCGCAGCCGACGATCCGCGCCTTTTGGCCGACACAATTGCCGCGGAAATGGCCGACTGCTCCAAAGCACGGGCGAAGCAGTTCGCACCGGAGGCTCTGCGGCGATTCGATTTCACCCCGAGTGCCGCACGAATTGCAGACCTTATGCAGGCCCTCTACGATCGATCCGGCCGCCTCTCGTGACGCGACGGCGAGCTCTGTTGACGTGGCAGGCGCCTGAGTAGCGCGTCTACGTATCGCCGGTCTTGCCCTCGACAGGCGGGGGGCCTCTGGTGCCATCCGCGACGACCGAGGCAGCTGCCGCCTGGCGCCCGAACTGGGCGGCGTCGATGCTGTGTTTGGCCAGCAGATCATAGAGCGTCGGCCGGGTCACGCCGAGAAGCTCAGCCGCGCGCGACAAGTTCCCCTTCGCCACTGCGAGGGCCTGCCTGACTGCCTGCGCCTCTGCGCGCTGGCGGGCGACTCGCAGGTTGATGTATTCCGGGTCATCCCCGGGATCCTCAAGGCCCAGGTCGCCGGCCGTCACGACAGCGCCCTCCGCCATGATCACGGCGCCCTTGATACGGTTTTCCAGCTCGCGCACGTTGCCCGGCCAGCGATGCGCCTGAATCGCACGGATGGCATCGGGCGCAAGTCCGCGGGTCGGCTTGCCGAACCGCTCTGAAATCTGCTGCAGCAGGAACTGCGCCAGCAACAGGCTGTCGCCCTGCCGATCACGAAGCGGCGGTATGCGGATCGTTACTTCGCTGATGCGGTAAAACAGGTCATCGCGGAATGCGCCCGTCACAATCAACGCATCGAGGTTTCTATTGGTGGCACAGACGATGCGAATGTCCAGGGCGACCGGCACACGTCCACCGATGCGCTCTACGCTGCGCTCCTGGACGACGCGCAAAAGCTTCGCCTGCAGCGAGGCGGGCATCTCCCCGATTTCGTCGAGAAACACTGTCCCGCCGTCGGCTGACTCGAGCTTGCCGGCAGTGCGCTTCGCCGCGCCGGTAAAGGCTCCCTTCTCGTAACCGAACAGCTCGCTCTCCAGCAGCGTATCGGGAATAGCGGCGCAGTTAATGGCAACGAAGGCCTTGTGCGACCGCCCTGACAGACGATGCACGGCGTGCGCGAGTAACTCCTTGCCCGTGCCGCTGTCTCCCAGCAGGAGCACAGTGGCGTTAGTGGGCGCGACCTTCTCAACTGCCCGACAAAGGTTCCGCATGGCGTCACTCACGCCGATAATGCCCTCGAGGGCCATGGCACCGCTGCGTTCACGCAGGCGCCAGTTCTCCTCCTCGAGCTCACGGATGCGCAGTGCGCGACGCACTACAATGGAAAGAACCCCGGCGTCCAGCGGCTTGTGGTAGAAGTCCGCCGCGCCCAGTCCGACGGCCGCAACCGCAAGCTCACGCGCGTCGTGTTCCGTCATTGCGATGATCTTGGTGTCAGGCAGTATGTGCAGAATCTTCCGCAGCAGCTCGAGACTCTGGGCCGCCACAGCGGGTTCACGCGCCTTCCCCAGATCGAACAGGACAACGTCCGGTTCTGTACGACGCACAAGAGCCAAGGCTTGCTCGGATGTCTCCGAGGCCGTCACATCTAGATCAGAGAACATGGTCTCGAGCTCGCGCCGCAGAGCGCGGTCGTTCTCCAAGATCAAGAGCTTCCGGCGCTGCATGGTCGCAGCCATCAGCGCGCCCCCTTACCCAGCAGGACTACTTCAGCAGTCTGCACCAGGATCGCTAGGTCGAACAGCAGGTTGTTGTTCTTTATGTAGTAAAGGTCGTACTGCAGCTTCTCGAGGGCATCGCGTTCGGATGAGCCGTATGGGTAGCACAGCTGCGCCCATCCGGTAATGCCCGGCTTCACGCAGTGGCGCTGGACGTAGTAGGGAATCTTTTCCGAAAGTTCTGCGACGAACTCGGGACGCTCGGGTCGTGGCCCCACGAAGCTCATGTGGCCACGCAGAACGTTGAAGATCTGCGGCAGCTCGTCGACGCGGAGTGTGCGTATCACACCGCCCACCCGCGTAACGCGCGGGTCTCGGCGCTGAGCCCATTGGGCACCGTTCAGCTCCGCGTCCTGGCGCATGCTGCGGAATTTCAGGACTCTGAAAGTACGACCGGCAAGGCCGACCCGTTCCTGGGTGTAAAAAGCCGGTGCGCGCCAGCCGTCCTCCAGCTTGATTGCGATCACAGTCAGCAGCATTACGGGTGCGGAGACCAGGAGCACCCCGAGGCTTGCGATCAGATCGAAGGTTCGAAGCGTGAACAGCCGCAATGGCCCGCGACGAAATCCCTGCCCAAAAATCATCCAGCTGGGATTCAGCACATCAATGCGCACACGGCCGGTCTCACGTTCGAGAAACGTCAGGAGCTCCGTTACGTCCACTCCAGCCAGGCGACACTCGAGGAGTTCAGGTATGGGAAAGCCGCGCCGGCGGTCATCCATCGCCACTACCACTTCCGTGACGCCGAGCCGCTCACACAGCGTGCGCAGATCGCCATTTGACTCTAGGATCCGATCGTGGTGTACGGCGCGCTCCTCCCCGGGCGGAGATACGAAGCCGACCAGCACGAATCCTCGACTTTCAGTTGAGCGGCGCAAACGAGCGACGGCTGCCGCAGAGGTCCCGGCGCCGTAAATCAAAACACGATGCTTGAAAATGTCCTGGTCGACGGCCCGGCCAAAGACCACGCGAGTAACGAGCAAGGCGCACCCGGTCAAGACAACAGCAAGCGCTGCGGCACCGCGCCACAGATGCAGCACCGGCAAAATATAAAACACCGCAGCAATCGCAGCCGACGCAACTGCCAGCGCCGCTGCCAGGCGGACGACGACTCCAGTCAGTGGCGCACGCTGGCGGGCGCTGTACAAACCGAAGGCCAGGAGACAGACGATCGCTATGGCACTGAAGATCAGTGCGCGGGGCCACAGCGGGCCCAGGTGCTCCTCCAACCGATGCAGTTTCACGATGGGCGTGTCAAAGCGAATCAGGACGGCCGCATACATAGCAAGGAATGCGAGCAGCGCCTCCACGAGCGCAAGCGCCGCGATTGATGCGGGCAGGTATTGCCCGAGGACGCGAATTCGCATCTGTGATCTAACCCTGGACAGCCGAAAGCAACCGACACGGGGCGGAGTCTTACAGCACAGTGTAAAGCGCGCAGCCGGGAGCGGTGTAAGCATCATCACAGTTAGCGCGTCGGCTGAACATTTGTCTTAATCTGCCGACAGCGCAGGCAATCGCGCGCTTCCTGCGCGTTAGGGCGGGAGGGGTCTCAGCCGCTGGCCGCCGGACGAACCTCCACCGGCGATCCCCTGCCGATTCCCTCGACATGCCAGCGCTGCGGGAAGAATACGAGGCCATGGCGGCTGTCGATCCGCCGCGTCGACCCGTAGATCGGCCCCTCCTCCACGTCAAGATGCACGGCATGCTCCAGCATGTCGTAGAGCTTGGTGCTCATTGAGGAGTCCAGCTGCAATGACAGAAAATACCGACCGGGGATGAGATTGAGTGAATCGATCTCGAGGTCGACGTAGCCGTCTCCCACCGGGGCGAGCGGGATGTCCAAGCCGTGTAGCCACGTGCCGGTGTCGGTTACGAGCGTGCCGAGCTCGGTATACATTCTGAATCCGAAACTCGGCCGCTCTATAGGCTCGCTGGCATGGTAGTGCAGACGAATAACAACGCCCTTGCCGCACCGCGTGACGGTCTGCAGCTCCCCCTCCTTGGACATAAACTCGACCTTGGTGTACCTGGCCTCCCCACTTCCACGTCGCGCACCCACCACCGTGGTGAGGTCGCTCATCGCGGCATCCGCTGAAGCGAAGGACCCCATGTAAGCTTCGATTACCTGGTGCGTCGGTCCGTCCAGCCGCACACGTCCTTCCGCTATCCAGATTCCTCGTGAACAAAGGTTCTCGACGGCGGCCATGTTGTGCGACACGAACAGGACAGTTCTGCCGCCCCCACGCAGATCCTGCATCGCACTGATGCATTTCTTCTGGAAGACGGCATCGCCGACTGCCAGCACTTCATCAACGATGAGCACGTCCGGCTCGAGGTGTGCGGCTACCGCGAAACCAAGGCGCAGACGCATCCCACTCGAATAGCGCTTAATGGGCGTGTCAATGAAGCGCTCAACGCCCGAGAAGGCGACGATCTCGTCCAATTTCGCGTCCACCTCGCGCTTACGCATGCCAAGGATGGATCCATTGAGAAATATGTTCTCGCGGCCGGTGAGCTCCTCGTGGAACCCGGTTCCAACCTCGAGCAAAGATGCCACGCGGCCGCGCGCCCGAACCCTTCCAGAAGTTGGATATGTGATCTTGGACAGAACCTTGAGCAAGGTGCTCTTGCCGGCGCCGTTACGGCCAATGATGCCGACCACCTCGCCCTGCTCAACGTTGAACGAGACGTCCCGCAGCGCCCAGAGAATCTCCTTGGGTAGCCGCCGCCGGAACGGCGCACGCAGCAGGTGCACTAGCTGGGCGCGCAGTTGGTTTTCCTGCTGGAGCGCCCCCAGTTCGTACCGCTTGCAGAGGTTTTCTACGGTGATTGACTCAGTCATGACCAGCGCGTGCCATTCATACGATATCCGCGAACACGCGCTCAGTGCTCCTGAAATGGAGGCCGCCAGCTAGCAGCAGCAGAAGCGTTACCACCCAAGAGCCTACCACGAGCTGCCAATTGATCGACCCGATCCCGAGCAGACAGCCGCGGAAGCCTTCGATGACGCCGGCCATTGGATTTAGCACGAGCAACCATTGGTAGCGATGCGGGAGAAAGCTCACCGGATAGATTACCGGTGTCACGAACAGGCCAATCTGCGTAAGGAACGGAATGGTGTATTTCACATCACGATATCTCACGTTTAGGGCTGCAAGGAGCATTCCCGCACCCATAACGAGCAGAACCGTTTCGGCTACAAACAGCGGAGTTAACAGAATCGTCCAGTGCGGTGAAACACGGTAGTAGACCATCATGGCAACCAGGAAGGTAGAGCCAACTAAGAGATCAAGTAGCCCTCCCAGTGCGGCCGCCCCCGGCAGAAGTACGCGGGGAAAGTAGATCTTGGTAATCAGGCTGGCATTCGAGATCAGGCTGTTGCCGACCAGTGACAGAGTGATCGAGAAATAGGTCCATAGCAGAAGCGCCGAGTACGAGAACAGCGGGTACGGCACCCCGTCGCTCGGAATGGCCGCCAGCCGGCCGAAGAAGAAGGTGAAAATAATCATTGTGAACAGAGGCTGAAGCACTGCCCAGGCTACGCCTAGGACGGCCTGCTTGTACCGCACTTTGACGTCGCGCCACGCGAGGAAATACAGAATCTCGCGTGAGCGCCAGATCTCGGACAACCACTCGCCCACTACGCGTCTGCTCGCACTTGGTCGGTAAGACCCTGCTGGACGAGGCGCCCTATTCGCATGGTCATATTATCGCGGCACTCATTGAGCCGCGACTCGCGCGCCGGTAGCGGCCCGCCGTGGTCGTGGACCCCCTGCTTCGCCGCCCGCGGTCCACCACACAGAATTTGAGCCATATTGGTCGATCCCTAGCTGTCCAAAAGCAGCGCATCCTGCGATGTTACGGCACCCGTCTGCGTCTGGCGACGACTCGCATCGACCCACCGTGCCGACGCGCCGTGCGTTTGATAGTCTACACGCACCGACCACGGGAAATCCGGCCTCGCCTGTGAGTCGCAGCAAGAGGGGGAGGCACTGAATGAAAACCTGGTTGGATCTAACAGATCGTTTTCCTATCCGGTTTGACGTCGAGAAGATGAAGGCCGATATCGCAGCCTTCCAGAATTCCGAAGCTTGGCTTACCCACTACGACCAAGCCCTATCGCAGGGGTGGCGGGCGATACTGCTCAAGAGCAAGAACGGTGACGTTTCCGGTCCCACATCCCAATACCCTTCGTGGGATTTCTCCACCTATAGTCACACGCCATATGTCGATCAGCTCCCTTACTTCCGTGAGCTGATGGATCAGCTCAAGTGCCCGCAAGGCAGAATACGGATCATGAGGCTGAACCCGGGTATGGTGATCAACCTCCACCGAGACGTTGGCGCGGAAGTAGGCTGCGTAGCGTTCCGGCAGGTCCGTCTGCACGTACCCATCGTCACCAACGACCGCGTTACATTCTTCGTCGGCGGCGAAAAGATAAAGATGCAGGTCGGCCACGTCTACTATGTGAATTTTTCAAAGCGCCACTATGTTCGCAACGATGGCGCAGAGCCGCGCACTCACCTGGTTATGGACCTTAAGGTTAATGACTGGCTTGCACAGGCGTTCCCTCAGGCATCCATTTGGGAGCAATTTGAGTTCGCCGCTGCCCGTTTTACGTGGCCCGCGTTCTGGAAGCTACGTCAGCTGCGCGTGCGTACGGAAAGGCAGTTCTGGAAGCACTATGAGGGGTCGCGATCTCAAAGCATCTTGCGTCGAATCCGTGGCAAGAACCGAGCCGCGGCCTGACCGAATCGCTTTAACCGTCAGCACGCCCCAAGCATGGCGGGGTGCAACGCCCGCATTCAATTCACCCAGGCTGCGCCTCGCGGCGCCACATCGAGCGCCGCCGGCTCGCCGCAATGGCTGAACCCGCTCGCATCAGCGTGGTAATCCCTGTGCACAATGGGGAACGCTACATCGAGCAGACGATCCGCTCCGTGTTGGCGTCCGATATCGGCGCACTCGAGATCCTGGTCGTCGACGACGGCTCTCGTGATAGGTCTGCCGAGGTCGTAAGTGATGTCAAGGATCCGCGCATCACGCTGATGCAGCATAGCGCCAGCGGTGGTCCTTCGCGCCCACGCAACGTTGGAATAGCCCACGCACAAGCACCCTACGTTGCCTTCCTCGACGCCGACGACCTCATAAGGCCGGACAAGCTCTCATCGACCATCGACATGCTGGATCGGACCCCGGACGCGGGCTTCGCTTTCGGTGAGTTCGAGCACATCGACGCGGACGACCGCGTGCTCGAGGCCTCCGTGTTGGCTTACAAGCTGGCCGACTGCGGCATCAAAAGCGAGCTCATCAGCAACTCATGGCATGTCATCCCTCGCCATGAGCTGCAGCGTGGATTGCTGCAGAGGAATTTCATTGGTACGTCCGGCGTCGTCGTCCGAAAAAAGATACTCGCACGTGTCGGAGGCTTCGACGAGACGCTTGTCTATTCCGAAGATCTGGATTTGTGGTTCCGCCTCGCGCATCACTGCTCGGCTCTCTATCGCGATACCGTTGGGCATTCGTACCGCCTTGCGCCGGGAAGCTTGACGTATGCACCTAGCATCCGCACCGCTCAGGACCGAATCACCGTCCTGCGACGCGAACGGCGGCGACGTTCGACGAGAAACGAGCGACGTCAGCTCGACCGACTGATCGCAGATAGCCTTGCGGCGATCGGTTATGCGCATCGGCACAATCGCCAGCCAGTTCCGTCCGCGCTCGCGTTCGCGCGTGCATTCGTAGCACATCCGAATTTCAGATGGGCGCGCGCGCTCGTTGGTTCCCTGATGGCGAGCGATAAAAGTGGGAGTCCTTAGTGTGACGCATGACGTACGTGTAAGCGTCGTGATGCCCGTCCACAACGCTGCGGCGTACGTCGGAGCTGCGGTCCGCTCGGCCCTGGCCTCGGACCTACGTGAACTCGAAGTCATAGTAGTGGACGATGGCTCGCAGGATCATTCCGCCAGTATCGTTGCCGCCATAGCAGACCCGCGCGTGATGTTACTGCGCACGCCGCCCAGCGGCGGACCTTCCCGCCCGCGCAATATCGGGGTCACGCACGCGCGCGGTGACTACATCGCCTTTCTGGATTCCGATGACGTCCTCAAGCCCGGCAAGCTATCAGCTGCGGTGAACGCACTGGACCGCCATCCGCAAGTCGGCCTCGCGTTCACGGACTTCGAGTCAATTGACGAACACGGGAAGTTGCTCCGCAAGTCAGTTCTGCACGAGTACATGGCCTGGCCGACGCTCACATCCGGATCTGCAGAGGATGACTGGCACATAGTCCGGCAAGCAGCTCTGGCGCGAGCACTTGTATATGAGAACTTTATCGGTACTTCAGGGGTAGTCTTGGACAAACGCCTACTGGCCGATGTCGGTGGATTCGATGAGTCGCTGAGGTATTCCGAGGATCGGGACCTGTGGTTCCGCATCGCGCATCGGTGCGATGCACTGTTTTGTAGCCACGTCGGGCATGCGTATCGCGTTCGGCCCGGGAGTCTGAGCGATAGCTCACAGATGCGTAACGCAAAAGCTCGAATCTCCGTGCTTTACCGTGAGAAGAGTCGCTGGGAGCGCGGTGAACGCGCCATCCACCGTCAGATTGACAGCCTGGTAGCCACCAATCTTGCGGCGATCGCCTACGAAGAGCGCGACCACAATCGCCTACGCGCCATGGCTATGTTTGCGCGTGCCTTCGCGCTCTCGCCGCGGCTCCAATGGCTGCGCGGCTTGTTTGGATCAATCCTGGGTTAGCGCGAAGTGTCGTGCCACCGATATAGCGCCGGCAAAACTGGACCGCGCACCAGCTGCACACAACTGAGCTCCCGGCGGTCTTGGCTTAAGTGCCGCTTGTAGTCCTGCCTCTGACCCGGACCGGCAAGGAAGTCATAAACGGCAACACCCCGGTCGGCCGCCGCCTCCATCGCGTAGCCGAGATGAATTAGACCAAGCGATAGGCGAGCGTTGAACGATGGATCGAACGCCATCTTGATGTTGTATTGACGCGCTCCCTTGCGAATGTCGTAGAGAACCGACACAACCTCCTTACCTACCCGGAGCCGCGACAGCGCGAGTTCCCCTGCAGCACTTAGGCGACGCGCGAGGTCAGTGTGAAACGCCAACCGCTTGGCGGAAAACGCCGGCTTACGCCAGCGTAGGTGATGGAGGCGATTTAGGTCCCCGAAGCCGCCGGAAATCTCGTCAAAAGGCACCTGTTCCAAGCGGACGGGGCCTTGCTGCGCAAGCCGCTGACGAAGACTCCACACACTGCGACGCGTGGATTGCCCGAGCACCTTCAGGTACAGGCCAAAACCATGCACGAGATTAGCTTGGTAACTGGTCGATCGATCAAGTTCACGCACATAGTGGCTACGGTCGGGCATCCGGGCATTGATCGTATCGCGCCATTGTTCACCTACCGCGGTAAGACCGATAACGAGCTCCTGCCAATCCGACTCTTCGAGTAGCTCTCGGACGCAAGCCTCCCGCACCGCGGCCACGTCCTGCTGCGCCGCAATCACGTCCAGGTACTCGGAGATAAGAGGAGCTGGATCGCGCCAAGAAAGTCCGATCATCTGCACTGAACGGGCAAACACCAGGCCGCCACGTCTGACAATCCGCCAATAGAGTGGCGCAAGTCCCACGAGATCCGCCCCGCGATAGAACGCCAAGATCCGCGGCGGGTGTCCGAACGTGTAGCCGTAACATTGCCACCAGTGCGTGAGCCACCCCCAGGATAGAAATAATGGATCCGCGCTTGACCGCGCCAGCAATGCATCCCACGACACCTGGCTGCGCGACCATTCGTCAGGACTCCACTGACGCGCGACAATCTCTCTCACGCTGACGACCAAGTTAACTTCTTGATGTCAGTCATCACGTGTCCTTGTCGCCCTGGGTGACGAACCACTCACTGGATTCAGCAGCGCCGGTCCGAGAATGGACCTGGAATACTGAGTCAGCGCGGCGCGCAATGAACCCAAGCCCCCGCAGGCACCCCCGCAACGGATGGCGCTCGTCCAAAATCATACGTAGCGAACTCAGCCCCGACGACAACCCTCGCAGGACGCACAGAGCGAGCATGGCGCGGGCATCCTCGGTCGTCGTTGCCCCCAGATCGTAGATTGAGCAGCTTTGACCGAGCATGTCGTCTTCAAAAATCACGAATCCGCACAGCTCCCCTGCCCGATAGAACCTCCCGATTGAGAATTCAGTACGCGGATGCTCCGCGTACCTCCACTTGAGGGAGGCCGGGGTCAACTCACGAACGGCACCCCCGTGACCAGGGAGCGCACAGGCGAACTCAAGGGTAGATCTGTCCAATGCGTCACTGACAAAAAGCGCGCCGTCTTTTGGTGCACGCCAACGCGTCACAGTGCGGGCCGCACTCGCCAGCCAACCCGCAATCCATCGAGCCGCGCTCTCTCCGCGCAAGAACGAGCGCAAATAGCGCTGCGCGTCGAGGACGTAAACATACGGTACCAAACGTCCGCGCGTGACCCAACCCAGCCTTGTCAATACCCGCCGGGCAGCTTCGGTCGGTATCACAAACGCCGGTAGCTGGGGGTAGTGTGCATCGAGATGATCGGTCATGTACTGCAAAAGTCTCCGGCCGAGGCCCCGCCCCCTCCACCGAACATCGAGCGAAATGTCCCCGACTACGGCTGTCACAACGCGCTGCTGGTCGATCAGGTAGGGTCGGAAGACTACTGATGCCATGCCAATCCGCTCGCCGCCCGCCCGCAGTAGCCAAAACACTAGCGGCTGTGGAGCGTCCGCTGTACAGCGGTAACGCCACTCGAGATACTCGAGCGTCTCGAGCCTGTCCCGATTGGCGTTGCGTAGGCGGAGAATCTCGCTCTCCAAACCTGCAAAACCGGTCACTTCGCAACTGAATTCGGCCTCAGCCACCCATAGCTCCAAGACCACTGGCGTTTGGCCCTTTCATTTCTCGAGCGCACAACAGTCGGTAAAGACTGGCGTGTTCCGCACACATCTGCTGGAGTGAAAACCTCTGCTCGATGCGTCTGCGGGCCGCGTGGCCCATTGTCTCCCTGGTCGCGGGATTGGCGTGCAACTCGATCACCGCACGTGCGAGCGCTGCGGAGTCAAAGGCCGCCAAAACACGCCCGGTTTCGCCATCGACGACGGCTTCGGCGTTGCCTCCGACATTAGTAACCACCGTGGGCAGACCAACGGCCATCTGTTCCAGCAAGGCATTGGAGAATCCCTCGTTGCTTCCCGGGGTCAGGCAGCCCACATCCATAGCCCACAGATAGGGGAGTACATCGTCTACAGCTCCCGTAAAGGTGGTTCGTGCTCCGAGCTCAGTAGGCGCAATTGCTTTCTGAAAGCGCGCCAGTTCCGGGCCGGTCCCCACCGCGAGCACCCTTAGCGACTGAACGCGGCGCAACACAGCGCTAAGTCCGTCAAAAAACATGTCATGGTTCTTTTCCGGGCGAAACGCCGCCACCATGCCAACTACAAAGTCTTCCGCAGCAAATCCAAGGCGGGTTCGAACTTCGGCTCGCTCGCGCAAGCTTGGCACCCGAAAGCGTTCGGCATTCACGCCGTTGTATATGGTCACGACGCGCTCCCTCGGGAGTCGGTCCCTCGCGATCACGGCAGCTCCTACGGCGTCCGCGACCATGATGTACGCTCGAAACAGCGGCCTGAGGCGCCGATTTATAAAGGAATGCCACGGCCTCCGCAGCTCGCCAGTATCGCGCTTGCTGGAGACCAAGCGCCGGCAGCCCGTCAGCCACGCAATCAGCGCGCCATAAGTGTCAGCTTTTTGGTGCATTGTCTGAACGATGGTGTAGCGGTTGCGGCGGATCAGGCGCGCAAGCCGCCATCCCTGCAAAACCGCATTCGGGACGTACTCGCGCTTGACGGGTAGACTGATGATTGGCACACCGTGCCTACGCAAGTCGTCCAGGAGGGGATTCGCACCGAGGTCAAAGACGACGATCGAGCAACTGAACTCGTTCGCGGGCAAGCCGGCTACGAGCTGCGCAAGATGTTTCTCGGTGCCACCAGTGCAATGGAAGTAGTCAATGATGAACAGGATCTCGATCCGTTCGCACCCTGCAGCGCGCACTCGCAGCCCGCCATCGTCAGTGCCCTGCTGCGGCATAGGTCTCTTGCAGTCCGTCGTGCTGGAATTCCGCCGGTTCAGCAACAATGTTGGGAGACCCGGCAGTCTTACGCAGCCTGTATCCGCGTTCACCGAGCCACGCAGCCACGGAGCCAGACAACGAACCCTCAACGATAAGCACGGGCCGATCCTTGCGCAGCAGGCCCTCCATCCCAATGAGCACCTGCAGGTCGTGACCCTCGGCATCTATCTTCACCAGCGTGACCTTCCCAAGGATGGGGATTGCGTCCAACCTCAGGCACAGCACCGGAAAGTCGCCTTCGCCGCTTATGCGTGCCTGGTAATAGTTGCGCACGCCGCTATCCGTATAGCGGGGAATGGTCATAGCGGACACCGCTGCCTCGGAAGACAGCGCCAGATTGAACAGAGTGACATTGTGCATACCCGACGCCCGAACGTTTGCGGCAAGCAGCGCGAACGAAGTCGGTACAGGCTCAAACGCCAGCACTCGGCCCGACGCCCCAACGTATTTCGCCATCGAGCAGGTGTAGTGGCCGACGTTTGCCCCCACATCGATTGCCCAGTCGCCACCTTTGAGGTAGTCCGCAACTAGGCCCATCTCGGGTTCCTGCGATGAGAACCTGACCATGCGAATCTGCCGCGCGAAATTGAGACGGCGCAGTTCGAACTGGACCCCAGCCGGCAGTCGGGAAAAAACTGGCGCCAGAATTTTCTTATGCCAAATCATGTATCGCACTCCTTGCGATTGACTTGCGCGTTCGGCGCGGCCGAATCGCCCCTACCAGTATAAGAGGCCAGCTTCTGAATCACTCATGTGTACTCGGTCTGTGGCGGCATCGCGGCGAATCTGTGGGGAGCCGCCGCAACGCATGAAAACCCCTGTTATTACAATTACTTAGGCAGGTCAATTGGCCAGACCGCTGTCGGACGCCCCCGGCTTCGCGTACGAGTTCGCGATGGCCGCGCTTAGGTCGCGCGCCGCACTATTCCAAAGAGCTGTCAGTTCCGCGCGCTTGCACTCGGCAGCCGCCTCAAGGGTCGATCGTTCTGCGCGCAGTTGGGACAGCGCACGACGGATGTCTGTACTGGTGTTGTCGGTGAAAACCGCGCTCGCCCCGAATAGTTCGCGGCTCGCTGGACTGTCGGACAGCACCATGGGCTTGGCAAGCGCCAATGCCTCGTACGAGCCGCATACCAGGCAGTTTTCCTTGAGGGTCAGATCAACGATTGCATCCGCCGCCCGCAGCAAACTCCAATACGACTGTTCATTGAGGTATCCGGTGAAGTGAACGTTGGGCGGGACAGCCGCAGCAGCAGCAGTGGTCAACTTGCGTGAGTTGCCGGTGACGTACAGCTCCAAGTCCGTCCCCTCTACTGCCGCGAATACCTCGGAGCAGGGCTCGTCGGTGTCGAAGGTCGCGACTAGCACAACATTGAAACGGTCACTCAGCTTCTTAGCGGGAGCATGTGGCGGAGAGGGGACCCGATCGGGAAGAATGAACGGCCTTCCCCCCTGCTCCACTACTTGTTCAGCAAGATGACGATTCGTAACGATAGTTAGATCCGCACCGCGGATAACCCAGCGCGAAAGCGACGCAACCCACCGCTGCCGATTCTTGAACGGTTGTACCGCTTCGTTGTGAGCATCCACGATCAGGCGGTACCCCAGCACGTGCCGCAATACCAGTGCGAACGCCGCCAGAATCAGTGACGGGTTTTGCACGACCACAACATCCGGTTGGCGTCGTACGAACAGCCTCAAGGTCCGTGCACCCAGCAACAGATATCGCAACGGACCGCGTAGACGGGTCGTATAGATTGCCAGCTCGATATTCAACCCCGCGCACAGCTCGGTGGTGCGTCGGTGCCCGAACCACGTAACGGCAATCGAGCCACTCATGACGTGAGTCGCCGACTCGGTCTAGCCGTGCCGGCCGTCACAGGCCGCGCCAACCCAAGGTTGGGGCCGACCTAGCGCTGACCGCTCTGCCGCGCGGACGTTGCCGCAGCCCATAGTAGTCTCGGACCTCGATCCGATGACCTGGATCGGCGCGCGGTTCTTCCGGTGTACACGACTGCGACAGCTTTGTCGCCAAACGCGCCGTGACTACTGACAACCCGC
>Ga0207707_10002627_pt1 | contig 16091 bp, 16 predicted proteins | sample KBSC83BmetaG_FD_184336 | JGI IMG/M metagenome (GOLD analysis project Ga0207707, IMG submission 184336) | Corn rhizosphere microbial communities from Kellogg Biological Station, Michigan, USA - KBS C8-3B metaG (SPAdes) (version 2) | ecosystem: Host-associated > Plants > Roots > Rhizosphere ...
TTCACCAGCCCGGAGTCTTCCACGTCGATCTTCACTCCGGTCTGTTCCACGATCGAGCGAATCATCTTCCCGCCCGGCCCGATCAGGTCGCGGATCTTGTCGGTCGGGATCTGCACCGTGTAGAACCGGGGCGCGTAATCGGAAATCTTCTCCCGCCCGCTGGAAATCACTTCCTCCATCTTTTCGAGAATGTGCATCCTGCCGCGCTGCGCCTGCGACAAAGCCTCGCGCATAATCTGCGCCGTAATGCCGCCGACCTTGATATCCATCTGCAGCGCAGTGATCCCGTCGCGAGTCCCGGCAACTTTGAAATCCATGTCGCCGTAATGATCCTCAGCTCCGGCGATGTCGGTCAGAATCGCGTACTCCTCGCCTTCTTTCACCAACCCCATCGCCACTCCGGCCACCGGAGCTTTCAGCGGCACGCCAGCGTCCATCAGCGCAATCGAAGCCCCGCATACCGTGGCCATCGAAGACGACCCGTTCGATTCCAGAATGTCCGAGACCACGCGCATCGCGTAAGGCCACTTCTCTTCCGGCGGAAGCATGGCCGAAATGGCCCGTTCCGCCAGCGCCCCGTGCCCGATCTCTCTCCGTCCCGCCCCCCGCATAAACGCGACTTCCCCCACCGAAAACGGCGGGAAGTTGTAGTGCAGCAAGAAGCGTTTTTTGGCTTCGCCTTCGAAGCCTTCCAGGCGTTGCATGTCGTCGCTGGTGCCTAGAGTTGTGGTTACTAATGCCTGGGTTTCGCCGCGGGTGAAGATTGCGCTGCCGTGGGTTCTGGGCAGGACTCCGGCTTCGATCCAGATTTCGCGAACTTCGTCGAACGCCCTTGCGTCGGGACGGCGCTTTTGCTTGATGACCTGGTCGCGGAAGATTCGTTCGCGCAGAGCTTCGTAGTAATGATTCAGCTTCTGCTTGGCCTCATCGTCGTCTTCCGGAAGTGCTTCTTGCAGTTTTTTCTTTATTTCTTTTACCAGGCTGTAGCTTTCCGCTTTGGGATGCTTTTTGGTATCGAGCGCATCCGTGAGTTGGGCGCCGACGCGCTTCTCGAGATCGTCGTAATACGCCTGATCGAATTGCGGAGGCTCGACCGTGCGCTTGGGCTTGCCCGCCTTCTTTCGCAGATCGTCAATGGCGGCGCAGATTTTTTTGATTTCGGTGTGGCCGAACTCAATCGCGTCCACCACGGTTTCTTCTTTTACTTCCTTCGCGCCCGACTCAATCATCACGATGCCTTCCGACGTTCCCACGACCATGATATTGAGCAGGCTCTCGCGCATTTCGTCGTATGTGGGATTGACTACGAACTGTCCGTTGACCAGTCCCACGCGCACCGCGCCAATCGGGCCCAGGAACGGAATGTCGGAAACGTGCAGCGCGGCCGAGGCGCCGTTGATGCCGCAAACATCGGGATCGTTATCGGTGTCGGCGGAGAGCACAAACGCGATGACCTGGGTCTCGCACTTGAATCCTTCGGCGAACAGCGGACGCACCGGTCGATCGATCTGCCGGCTGGTGAGCACTTCGCGCTCGCTCATGCGGCCTTCGCGCTTGATGAAGCCTCCGGGGAAACGTCCGCCGGCGTAGGTGTATTCGCGGTAATCGACGGTGAGGGGGAAGAAATCGATGCCCTCGCGCGGGTCAGGATTGGAAGTAGCTGTTGCGAGCACCACGTTCTCGCCGATGCGGACCACGGCCGATCCGTGCGCCTGCTTGGCTAATTTTCCGGTTTCAAAAGTGATGGTTTTGCCGCCGCTGAGACTGACTGTAACTGTCGTTGGTTCAGGTTTCATGAATTTTCCTTTGGAGTGCTTGGGGCAGTGAGCCATGCGCTCGAACCCGAGCGATGAGCAATGAGCGATGAGCCGTGAGGGATGAGATCTCAGCAGGCTGATCGCTTTGAGAAAAGAGGCCCTCAGGGACTAAAGTCCGCATTCGCCGCGAAACGCTAGCGGCACGACTGGAAGTCGTGCCCTTCCCGTTCCGCGGGTTAGCGGGATGGTCGGGACCACACGAAGTGGTGCCCATCCCGTTATTGGCTTCAGCGGGGAACAATGAGGGTTGCGCTGCTTGACGCACGTGTGGAGATTTCCTCGATGCTGAGCCGTCTCAACGGAGACGGATCCTCAGAAATGCCTGGGAGAGCAAAGCGGGTTTCAGGTTTCGAGTTTCAGAGCCTTCAGGCGGAGAAACACGAGGGACTTTGAAGCCTTAGATGCCGTTCCCTTCCGTTATCCGAACGAAGGGACCCAGGCGCGCCGTTACTTGCGGATGCCGAGTTTCGAGATGACGGTCTTATAGCGCTCGGTATCGTATTTCTTGAGGTAGTCGAGCAAGCTACGGCGCTTGCTGACCAGCATGAGAAGGCCGCGGCGCGAGCCGTGGTCTTTCTGGTGCGTCTTGAAGTGCTCCGTCAATTGGCCAATGCGTTCGCTAAGCAGAGCGATCTGGACCTCTGGGCTCCCGGTATCGCTGGCAGTTCTCCCGTACTGGTCAATGAGGGATTTCTTTTGCTCTCTGGCTAACACTAAGTTCCTGCACTCCTGTCTTTAATCGATTGTCTTTGTGACGTTTAGAGGATATCACGGGCGGCGAGGGGGGAGCAATGAGAGGGGGGAGCAATGAGCTGTGAGCTGTCAGCTACGAGCTAGGAGCTGGGCCTGTACGCTTGAAACCTAGGTTTGAAACCCGGTATTTCCGCAGCAACTCGTAAAGCACAATCCCTCCCGCCGTGGCGACATTCAGCGACTTCTTCTGTCCCAGCATGGGAATGCGCACATGCGCGTCGGCCATCTCCAACAACTCCGGACGAAGTCCGTCGACCTCGTGCCCGAACGCCACGCAGACCGGGAATTGAGGTTCCCACTCGAACAGATCCACCGCCTGCAAGCCGGTCTCGATGGCGGCAATTGCGAATCCGTCGCGGCGGAGTTTCTCGGCCATGTGGACGGCATCCCAGTCGTGCTCCCATGCGACGGTCTCTTCCGCGCCGAGGGCGGTCTTCGAGATCGCCTTCTTAGGCGGATGCGCGGTAATCCCAGCCAAGCACAACTTCTGCAGACCCACCCCGTCGGCCGCGCGAAAGAATGCCCCGACGTTGTACATGCTGCGCACGTTGTCGAGCAGGACGGCCGCGGGGAGATAGAGGCTGTCGTAGCCGGGCGACATCATCGCAGCGTCATCCCGAGCGCAGCGGTTTTCTTCGCGGGGCGAAAGATCTCGCGTGGAGTCGCAACCTGCAGCTTACCGATGGAAGAGTTCTGATGGCCATGATTACTCAGCAATCATAGGTCAAAATCTTATGGTATTGGCATTCCGGCACCCCACTCTTTCGCAAAATGCGCGAAAGGCTGGGCCACCCGCGTTGATACCGTCGAAGTCGTCCTCGGGATGTACCAGCGACTGCCACTTGTGAGTGAGAGTGCCGCTCTGGAATTCGGCGATACCGATTTGACAGATGCTCGACAGCTTAGAGTTGGCGGTCTCAACGTCGACGGCGACGAAGTTCACGTAAACCTCCGTCCCGACTATGCTGGTGCGACGGCGGTCGCGTCTGTGACTGCTGTCACGGTAGGTGGCCCAGCCCCTTGCTGTGTAGATTTCTCATCCTCGCTGCGACTACGGGTGCCCAGTCCTCGCGCTTTTTTTGCAAGGGCAGGTTCGACTGTACATAATTCGGGGACAGAGGGGACGTTCAGCTTCTTAAAAACCGTGGTACGTTCCGTCTGTCCCCGATTTTCCAGCGCCAGCCGCAGGGCAAGGATGCCTGGAATCAACGCCCAGTCGGTCGCATGACGTTTCGTATGTTACTGAAAGTAATTGAATTGCATACTATCGTTTGATATTTCACTTGACAACTTCACAATTTGTGAAGTACCCTCGCAGTGTGCACATCGTTACGCGGAAGCATCTGAAGGAGGCAGCCGAGAGCTACCAAGATGCAGCGGAGGAAATAGCCGCGTGGACGGCTATCGTGGAGGCGGTTCGATGGCACAATTTTCCGGAGGTTCGCGGCACGTTTACGGACTCCGACTGCGTAGATAATTACGTGATTTTCGATATCAGACAAAATCGTTATCGACTTATCACAGTTATCCATTATGCAAAGACGACGGCCGAAAAGCGAACCGAGGGGCATGTTTATATACGTTCTTTTCTCACGCATAAGGAATACAACAACCGCAGCAACTGGGACAGGAGGTACGGGACAAAATGAGCATAGTTCTTGCAAACCCTGCAGAAATGATGGCCAGGGGCGCTCCTCGGGTCATTCACACGGAAGACGAACTTGAGGCGTACACAGATGCTCTGTTCCAGTTAACAGCTCTAGAAAACCCTACCCCTTCTGAGGACGAGGCTATAGAGCTCCTAACGTTGCTCATAGAGCGTTACGAGCGTGAACACTACCCAATTCCCGAGGCGGAGCCGGTTTCCATTCTGCGTTACCTTATTCAAAAGCAGAATCTCACGCAGCGGGATCTTGTGCCGGAGTTCGGTTCAGAGAGTGCCGTTTCGATGTTTATGACGGAAGCCAGACCAATCACTCTTGAGCAGATACGAAGGCTGAGTGCTCGGTTTAACCTTCCAGCAGATATCTTCATGCCGAAGAAAAAGCCCGCGGCTCGTGCAGCAGTCGCCAGGGCAGCCCGCCGGTAGAAAAGGAAAAATCGGCAGGACCAATTCTGCAGGCAAATAGGGGAACAATCCAAACTGGGGACGGGACGTTCCCCGAGCAAAAAAGGGAACAGACAGGACGTTCCCTTTTTTTCACAGTTTGATGAAATTTGCGGCAGACAAGAGACGTGATTTGCTTTTCGTTGCCAAATCGAATAACAGAATTCGGATCGTTCCGGTTGTCCCCGATTTCCCGACGATTGAGGCTCCGCAAACTGGTTGCAACTACTTCTTGTTCTTGCTTTCGATCTTCTCTTTGAGATGTTTGGCGCAAGCTTCCGCTGTACTCTTCTTTCCGTGCGCCGAACTCTCTTGTTGGCCGAGTACGCAAAAACAATTTCACCGGTCTTGAGATTCACGGCCTGGACAGACGGGACGTTCCCCAATTTTCGACGAATGAAGATTCGGCGGGCGGCCCACTCTACGCGCCTGTCGCAGGGTGGGATTTCAGAAGCTTCATCCCGTCAGAACTTGCCTTACGACTTATGCGCCTGCATGTAAGCGCCGAGAACTCTGAAACCGACTTTTTCCCGTGGCAAGATTGAAGAATGGTCAAGGGTCAAATCCAAACCGCAGCGCTCTCAGCAGCAACGTACCCGCCCTTGCAAAAATCGCAAGGACGGGGCACCCTCTTTGTGGTTTCTGTTAGCGAAAGCAAAACCCTAGGCCACCCGCCTGGCGAAGACGAACATGGAATACATCATCGGATTGACAGTGGCCGCGGCCGTGGCCCTTTTCGCAATTCTGGTTGGACTGGCGCGCGAGCGCTCCTTCTATGCAACCGTGCTGATCGTCGTCGGGCACTACTATGTGTTGTTTGCCGCGATGGGCGCTTCGTCACGCACGCTGGTGACGGAGATCGTGGTCGCAGCCATCTTCCTGTTGGCTGCGGTGCTCGGATTCAAGCGAAATCTCTGGCTTGTCGTCGCTGCGCTGATCGGGCATGGCATCTTTGACTTTTTCCATCACCTATTCATCGACAACCCCGGAGTGCCGCGCTGGTGGCCGGGTTTTTGCCTGGCGTTTGATGTGGTCTTCGGCGGGTTGCTGGCGTTGCGGCTGATACGGCACCCTCGTTTGTCAGCTGGCGCCCCGCTTGTATAGGGACTGGCGTCCGAAGCAAGAGGCTAGAACAACTTGGATCGCATGTTCCTGATCTGCGAAGGAAGGATGCGCATTTCGTGCTGCTCGCTACGCATCGGGGACACCCCAAGGGGCTGTCCCTACCCGAGTTGGGTTCAGATGCGTCTAGTATGGTGGAGCTAGTCGGGATCGAACCGACGACCTCATCGTTGCGAACGATGCGCTCTCCCAGCTGAGCTATAGCCCCGTGCAGGTTGGAGAAACTTCCGAATCATTTTAGCAGCGTCCCGGAGTAGCCAACAAATCGTCTTGACGAATCGCCCCTTTCCGCGTCTAACTAGGAACATATAGCTCTGGACCCATCTCGTCCGGCAGCGGGGTTTTACTCGAAGCAGCGCATGTTCCAGCAACTCAAACCAGGATCCGTAAGGCATGAGCGCGCACTTAAGCTCGTCTCCATCACGGTGCACGCGCTCGCGCTGGCCTGGCTTCTGCACGCTCCCGAACCGCGCCTGCTCAATCCCAATTCCGTCGCCTACGGACAAAACGGCACTTCGGTGACGCGCCTCTACTGGTCAAGCCAGAATCCTGATGACAGTTCCCACAGTTCTTCCGACCTTGCCACCCAGCGCTACCGTCACCAGCGACTCGGTCAGAAGCTCAAGTGGAAGGCCCCGCAGAACGTCGCAAAGTTAACCGCGCCGGAGACTCCCGTCTCCAAGGCCGAAGCCGCGGACAAGGCTAAGACGCAGACGCTCTCCGCGCTCGGGCACGGCGCGCAAGCCGGAGCCACATACGGTACCTTGGCTCAGGGCTCGTTGTATGGCAACGAGATTCGTCCCGCCCTGCCCATCACCACCTCGGATCCCAGCGTGTGGCCGTGGCAATTGCCCGCTTCTCCCGGGAACGAGGTTATCGAAATTACAATAGACGAGCGCGGCGAGATCACTAACAAAGTCGTGCTCCACAGTCTTGGCCCGGATATCGATGACAAGTGTCTGGCCGCCCTCGAAAACTGGCATTTCCATCCCGCCACCCGCAACGGCACGCCCATTCCCTCCAAGCAGGACGCCATCTTCCCTTTCCGTGCTCGCGGCTAAATCGCGACATCTCCCTTGCCGCGCTCAACCGCTATAATCAGAGTGTGCCCAGTCAAGTTCAGCAGATAGCCTCGGCGGAGTTCCCTACGCGCTGGGGAAAGTTCCGCATCTACGGCTTCCGCGCCCAGAATGGCGAGGATGTCGACCGCCGCGTCGAAGAAGCAGTTGCGCTGGTCATGGGAGAGGTCACTTCTTCTCCTCCGCTGGTGCGCGTGCATTCGCAGTGCATGACCGGGGACGTTTTCCATTCTTTGCGTTGTGACTGCCGCCAGCAACTGGAACTTTCACTCGCGATGATCGCCGAGGAGGGCGCGGGCATCCTCATCTACGAGCAACAGGAGGGCCGCGGCATTGGGCTTATGGCCAAACTTCAGGCGTACGAGTTGCAGGACGCGGGCCTGGACACCGTCGAAGCCAACGAGCGGCTGGGGTTCAAAGCCGACCACCGCGATTTCACGCTTCCCGGCGAAATCCTCAAGGCCTTGGGCGTGACCGGGGTGCGCTTGCTGTCCAACAATCCCGACAAGGTTCACGCGCTCGAAAAAGCCGGCATCACAGTTGTGGAGCGCGTGCCCTGCGAAGTCACGCCCAGCAAGCATGCCGAAGAATATCTAAAGACCAAGCGCGACAAACTCGGCCACCTTTTCACCGTCGCCCAGAAATAGCGAGACATCCGGCGTGAAGATTTACCCGGGGGGGGCCCACGTCTCGCCTCTGTTGCGAGAACATGGCAATCACGAACGTCAGAGTTACCCCAGTTGCAAAAGCTTTTTAGCCGCGTTGCATCTAAACCGGCTCGGAATGGCTGATCTTCAATCGGAATTTCGCCGTACCCAAATCGTCCCCGCACTGGCTCTGGCGCTCGCCTGCGTGGGCGCGGCTTCCATGGTGTACTACCATCTCGGCTTGTTCATTCCTCGCGCCCTGCAAGTCCGGGCCTCGATTGGCCTCGGCAACGGCTACTCCTTCGGGGATGACTTCTACCCAATATGGTTCACCGCCCGGCAAGCGCGGCTCGGCTATCACGATATCTACAGCTACGAGATGACCCGGCAGATTCAGATTGGACTGTTTGGCCGTCCCGTTGACCCGCACAAAAAATCCGATCCCCCCATCGACTACCGTCAATACTCCTATCCAGCATTCACGAATCTAATCCTTTGGCCCGCCGCGCTCTTTGACTTTCCCCGGCTCAGGATGGCGTTGACATTGCTGCTTCCCACCCTGACCGCGCTAAGCATCTGGATGTGGCTCAAGGCACTCCGCTGGAAGATTCATCCCATGTGGGTAGCCACCATCATGGTCCTCACGCTCAGTACTTACCAGTTGCTCGAAGCGTTTTTCGCGCTCCAGCCGGGACTGTTCGTTGGATTCTTCCTGGCGGCGGCCGCCCTCGCCATCCGCGGCAACCGCCTGATGCTCGCCGGCGCACTCTGCGCACTGACCCTCATCAAGCCTCAAGTCACCATGCTTGCGATCTTGTATTTGTTGCTGTGGAGTCTCTCCGACCGCACCCGCGCCCGCTTCTGGCAAGCATTTCTGCTGGTCACCGCCGCGCTGATGATCGGATCTCTGGCGATCTGGCCCCACTGGATAGGTCAATGGATGACGGTCCTGCTGGGATATCACCGTTACGCCATGCCGCCGCTCATCAATGTTCTGCTCGGCCCCTCTGTTTCCAGATATATCGCTCCCGCGCTCATCGCCGCGATGCTTGCACTGGCCATCGCCATTGCCTGGAGAAATCGGCGCGCAGCGCAGGACTCAGCCCGCTTTTGGTTCACTTTGAGCGTAGTACTGGCGATCACGACGATCACCCTTCTCCCCGGCCAAGCCATTTACGACCACATCATTCTGATTCCAGGAATTCTGCTGCTCCTCCGCTATGCCCGTGAACTCGCGAAGGCTGGCCGGATCGGACGCTCACTTCTTCTTGCCGGAGGACTCGTCGTCGCGTGGCCGTGGGTCTCCGCCTTCGTCCTGCTGATCATCCGCCCTTGGCTGTCATCACAGATTTTCTATGCCGTCCCCATATTCGCGCTCCCCATGCGCACAGCCGCTTCCCTTCCGTTCGCAGTGGTTATCCTGCTGGCGTGGACGTGGAAAGTCATTCCTGCCTCCCGCTCCGCATAACTCTCAATTTCAGGAACGCTCTTTCAGCAATCTCCGCAGCGCAGCCTTGTTCTTTGCGGGAAGATACTGCAAAGCGGCGCCCGCCAGAGCAACGTACACCCGGCGGGCAGCACGGTTTCCGCGCAGAATTTCGAGATGCCGCTTCACCGTCTCAACATCTCCGCGAATGATGGGCCCGCTGAACCCGCGCGCGCCTCCAAAGTCGCCATAATTCGCGAGTGTCTGCCGCAAAATCGGCATCATTCTGCCCCGCGCGTCTTCTCCTCGCAATCCAGCAAGCTTCGCCACTTCCTCTGTGGTCGCCAGCAGCGTCGTCAGCAAAGGTGACGTGAATGTCGCCCAGGCATGGTATGCCGCCTTGTCCTGCTTGCGAATGGAATATGCGTAGCCCCCGAGTTCTTTCACTATGTATTGAGCGACTCGCACCGCCGCCCGATCTCCCTCGATGGCGAACGGCACTCCAGCGAGCGCGGCCTTTGATTTCCCCACAAAAGTCATCAGCGGATGCACCGACGCCACCTTGGCTCCCTTCTGCCTCAAGCTCTGCAATTCATCGCTGCTCAGCGCTCCGCTGGAATGGAAGGCGACTCTTCCGTTCCATGAACCTGCACTGGAAAAGAGCCGCGCCGCCGCTGAGATTTCCGAATCCGGCACGCAGAACCAAACCACTTCGGCCGTCAGATTCTTGCCATTCACCGCGGCGCGAGACTTCACCCGCTTCGCCAGCGCGTGCGCCTGATTCAACGAGGGCCCGGGACCGCGCGCGAAAATCGCGTCGATAACGAATCCGGCTCGCGCCAGAGCGTGAGCCAGCGCGCTCCCCAGATTCCCAGGGCCAACGATCGCAATGCCAGGTCCGGCCGGCATGCCGGGCAGCATACCAGAAGCCGGGTTGCCGTCCCGCCGCGAACGCCCCATCAAATACGCTCGCGTTCGTTTTGTTTCTTCTTGGCGTACCCGTTCTCGCCCAGCAGCCTGGCATGGGCACCCGCGTGAATGGCAGGATGTGGTCTGATCGGGAAATCCGGCCGGAACCACCGCATTCCGATATTCAAACTGCGCGTCTTCAAGCCATTCACCATGACGCGCAGGAACCCTCTCAACTTCAGTCCGCTCTGCAAGAGCAACTCCAGCTTCTGCAAAAAGGAATGCTGCACAGAGACCTGGCTGAAAACTTAAAGACCGAAAAGCTCGCCAAGAAATTGCGCCAGGAAGTCACGCCCTAGGCCGGTTGTGCCCGCGGCCGTGCTTTATATTGTCTGCATGGCCAAAGCTCCGTCGAAAAAGAATAAGAAATCCTCCCCTGCACGCCTGGTTTCTTCCAAGGTCGTCTATCGCGGACCTGTCTTCTGGATCACCACCGATCAGGTCCAGGAACCGGGCGGCGTGAAAGTTCGCCGCGACCTCATCCATCACTCCGGCTCCGTGGTCGTGTTGGTCGTGGACGACTCCGGCAGGACTCCACGCGTGCTTCTCGAGCGCCAGTACCGCCATGCCGCCGGAGCTTATCTCTGGGAGTTGCCCGCAGGACGCATCGATCCCGGCGAGGATGAACTTAAGGCCGCTCAGCGTGAACTCATCGAGGAGACCGGCTACCGCGCCACACATTGGCGCCGCATTCTGAAGTTCTACGCCAGCCCGGGCTTTCTGGCCGAGACCATGTCTGTCTACCTCGCCACAGGCCTGCAAACGGGTGTCGCCGAGCCCGAGGAAGACGAGATGATTCGCAAGCGTATGTTTCCTCTCCCGGCAGCAGTGAATATGATTCTCACGGGCAAAATTCACGACGCGAAAACCATCTCTTCGGTACTGTGGCTCGATCGCGCGTCGCAGAGAAGCGGCAGGCAGGCCCTGATCAACCGCAAGACTAGCGGTCGTTAGTTGCTGTTGGCTCGCCATTCGGTTGTCCGCTAACTTGCGCCAATTTCTTTCGCCTCCGCCTTTCTTGACAGCTTAACCCTTCTTTTACAAATGGCATCTATCGGTGCTAGCACGTCCTTAAACCCCCCGGAAAGGCGTGCGAAAGAAGGGGGTACGAGGTGGAACGATTGAAGGGCACAGTGAAGTGGTTCAACAACGCAAAAGGGTATGGCTTCATCGGCCGTAACGATGGACCAGATGTCTTCGTGCACTACAGCGCGATCAGCTCCGAGGGCTACAAGAGCCTGCAGGAAGGCGATCAAGTCGAATTCGAGATCACTGAAGGCCAGAAGGGACCACAGGCAGCCAACGTCACCAAAGTCGCTTAGCTGGAAATTGATTCCGCCGTTCCGTCTCAGGTAGTGTGCTGCTGGAGACATCCGCCATGTCTCTGCCACTCTAGCCCTGCTCGCCGTTCTTGTTTATCTTTAGCATGTGGATAACAAGGCAATCGCCAACATCCTCTACGAGACCGCCGACCTGCTCGAAATTGATGGGCAGGATTCTTTCCGCATTCGCTCCTACCGCAATGCCGCGCAGGCGATCGAAAGCCACGCGCATCAACTGAAGGACATCATCAGCGATCCCAAGCAGGTGCTCGCCATCCCCGGCATCGGCAAGGGGATGCTGACCAACCTGCAGGAACTGTTCAACACCGGCAAGCTCGGGGTCCAAGCCGGATTGCTCGAGAAGTATCACCCCTCGATGCTACAGCTGCTGAAAATCCAGGGGCTCGGCCCCAAGACGATCGCGCTAATCTGGAGCGCCTACCAGGTCTGCGATGTGGATGGGCTTGAGAAACTGGCGCGCGAGGGGAAAATCCGGGAACTGCCCCGGATGGGGGAAAAGCACGAAGCCAAGCTGCTCAAGGCCATCGAAGATTATCGCCGCATCGGCGGACGCTTCCTCATCGACGCGGCCGAGATCGAGTGCGAAAAGATCACTGCCTACGTCGAGAAGTTTCCCGGGATTGAGAAAATCACGCCCGCCGGATCGCTGCGCCGCGGCCGTGAAACCGTGGGCGACCTTGACATCCTGGTCACCGGAGAAGCGTGTACCACCGAAGAAGGCCGCCAGAAAGCCATCGCCTACGTGGCGCAGTACCCGCCTTTGATGGACGTCATCGCCAGCGGTGACAACAAGATCAGCTTCCACGTGCGCAACGGCATGCAGGTGGACGTGCGCTTGCTCCCTCCGGAATCGTTCGGCGCAGCCATGCAGTACTTCACCGGATCGAAGGCGCACAACGTGGCGCTGCGGCAGCGCGCCTTGAAAATGGGGTACACCCTCAACGAATACAGCCTCGCCACGCTGGAGGACGAGAAGCCGGTCGCCGGAAAAACGGAAGAAGAAATTTACGACAAGCTCAAACTCGACTACATCGCGCCGGAGATGCGCGAGAACCTGGGCGAGATCGATCTGGCGCAGAACCATGCGCTGCCGAGCCTGATCACGCAGGCAGACCTGCAAGGCGATGTGCACATGCACACGGTTGAGACCGACGGCCGAAATACCATCGAAGAAATGGCCGAGGCCGCGAAGGCGCGCGGCTACAAATACATGGCGATCACCGATCACTCCAAGAATCTGGCCTTTGCCAATGGTCTCGACGACAAGCGCGCGCTGGAGCACATACGGCGCATCCGCGAAGCGGCAAAGACAATCGACGGCATCACGATCTTTACCGGGGTGGAAGTCGACATTCTCGCCGAAGGCGATCTGGATCTATCAGACGATGTCCTGGCTCAAATGGATATCGTGATCGCCAGCGTGCACTCGGTCTTCAACATGGAAGCTCCCAAGATGACCGAGCGGCTCATTAAGGCAATCGAGAACCCGAATGTCTCGCTGATCGGGCATCCCACGGGCCGCATTCAACTGCGCCGCGACTCGTATCCCTTTGACATGCACGCCGTGTTGACCGCCGCCGCGAAACACAAAGTGGCGATGGAATTGAACGCCTATCCTGACCGCCTCGACCTGAACGACAACAACCTTCGGCAGGCCAAGCAACACGGCGTAAAGATCGTGATCAACACCGACTCGCACCACACCTCGCACATGGAAAAAATCCGCTACGGAGTTCTGCAAGCGCGGCGTGCCTGGCTAACGAAGGAAGACGTACTAAACACGCTCCCCCCAGACAAGTTCGCGCAAGCCATGAAGCACGCTTGGTGAGATTCTAGGTAGCGACAGCCGCCATCGGCTTTCCAGTCGAGCGAAGCTCGACCGTTTTTTGCGCCACGCCAGATTCGCCCGTGAGCGGTCCCGAGACATGGGAATTCGAAACCCGAATCCGCCGAGTAGTAACCCAATCCCTACTTAGTCAGCACAATCGGCACCGTGTAGTTATAAGGCCAAATCACCGCACTCACCGATTTCCTCTGCTGGAACGCATCGAGCGGCACCGGGAACACCACGATAATTGTGCGACTCACACTCTGCCCCACTTCCAGCCGCACCTCGGGCGCGAGCGGCAATTGCGCCCCTTCCTTCAGCGCAGGGAATGCCTGGAAATACCGCTCGAAGTCCACCGACGACACCGCATCCGCGGTCGACTCGCCGCTCGAGGTCGTCACCTTCCCCTGCAGCTCGCGCACATACAGAGCCTTGTCACTGCCGTTGTGCAGCGTGAAGGTCAGGGCCACCATGGTGGATTTTTGGTCCGGGATTTCGACTGCGACCACGTTATCCAGCGATCCCGAACCCTGCGGCTTGGCGCGCTTGAGAAACGACGCGATCAGAACCACAACCACCACCGCCCCGATCGCAATCAGCACGATCTTCGTAGGCGGCAGATTCTTCTTTGCAGTCCCGTACTCTTCACCGATGTTGATAGTAGGACCAGCAGGAGTGGCGGGAGAGGCAGGCGCAGGGTCAGGAGGAGTTGCACCAGGCAGAGCGGGTATCTGATCGGAAAGCGGAGTCGCAGAAGGCGGATTGGGGGGTTCGTCGGGCATAGGTCTGTGCCTTACCAGCGAAGATTCTACCCCCGCGAGTACAACTCCGGCGAATCCCGCTGTGTTCGCGCTTATGTAGGGGACAACCGCCACCGGCTGTCCAGCGGTGCGAAGCTCGCCGGTTTGCGCCCTCCACCAAACACCTTGGGATGCCCCATGTCTCGCTGCATTTTGCGAGACATGGGAATTGGGAATCCCGACTCCAGTCACCCAAACACAGCGAGGCCGCCATCCGTTTTCCACAACAAAAATCGTCGCGATGTGACGCATAACCTTTACCCAGGCAATAGGAAGCGCAAACTGGGATCGTGAGCACGATTGTTCAACCCGCAGCAGCAAAGAACAGAGGAACTCACCGTAAGTCCTTATTCCCGAATACTTTGCCTCTAACCCGTGTAAATAGAATACTTTGCGGGCACAAGTTGGGATACCCCTCTAGCAACTCTCATCGATTGAATACTTTGCGCAAAAGGGTCCAAACTTTTTTTCACGCAGTACCAGCCAAGGAGCAACATGTCCACACCAAAAAGTTCGACCACTGATCTGAACGGCTTCGCCTGGACCTACGCCCAGCAAAGCGGACAGCTTGAGCAGGACGGCCGGCCCGTCGCGACCGGATACTCCGGCGCGAAAGAAGGAAAGAACAACCCAGCCTTGCAGAACGTTCCCAATGTTGGCCCGATCCCGTGCGGACGATGGACCATCACGGGCCCTCCCCTCGACACCCATGATCACGGTCCTTATGTTCTGCACCTCCAACCTGAGGCAGAAACGCAGACCCATGCCCGGACGGGATTTCTGATCCATGGAGATTCCAAGGCAAATCCGGGAACCGCTTCTCACGGCTGCATCATCCTGCCCCGCGCCATCCGCGAACAGGTCTGGGAAAGCGGCGACAGGGATCTGGAAGTTGTCCCCACAATTCCGGCGAAGAATGCGAAATCCAGTGACTTTTGACGAAGTAGCGGCCGCGGTTTGTGTTCCCCTCGATGGTGGAGACGTAGCTCCGCTACGTCTCCTTCCGACGCCATCCCAGACGTCGAACTGCGTCGTCCCCACATCTTTAACGTTTATCCCGGCGTCTCGAAGCCTCGCGATCCCCTGCTTGCGTGAATCGCGCAAATGCGCTTTTATTATTCGCATGAAAACTTCGCACCTCTATCTGGGTTTCGCTCTGCTCCTTTTATTCATGACGTTTGTAGCGTCGCTCGCCTCGGCAGCTCCCGCGAACGGCAAATATCTTTTCTACGTCGGCACCTACACGCAGGAAGGCAGTAAGAGCAAGGGTATTTACGCCTATCGCTTCGACGCCGCAACCGGACAGAGCACGTCGCTGGGGCTCGCGGCGGAAACGACGAATCCCTCGTTCCTCGCGCTGCATCCGAGTGGGCGCTTCCTGTATGCCGTGAACGAAGTTGGAAATTACAAAGGCCCGAACAGTGGCGGCGTGAGCGCGTTCTCTGTCGATGGTGAGACCGGCAAACTGACCTTCCTCAACGAAGTCCCGTCCCGCGGCGCCGACCCCTGTTACATCATCGTGGACAAGGCAGGAAAGAACGTGCTGGTGGCGAACTACACGGGTGGCAGCGTGGCAGTGTTTCCGATCGCGGAGGATGGCCGGATCGGCGAAGCAACCACATTCGTGCAACACCATGGACATGGCGCAGACCCCAAGCGCCAGGAAGGCCCGCACGCCCACTCCATCGATCTGTCGCCCGATAACCGCTTTGCCTTTGTCGATGATCTCGGGCTCGACGAGTTGCTGGTGTACAAATTTGACAGCAGCAAAGGATCGCTCACCCCGAACATTCCGCCCTTCGTGAAGCTCGATCCGGGTTCCGGCCCGCGCCATTTCGCGCTGCATCCTTCCGGCAAGTTCGGCTACGTTGTGGCGGAGATGGCGTCGGCAGTGACCGCATTATCAGTCGATCTGAACAGGGGCAGAGTGCGCCGGCTGCAGACCATTTCAACTCTGCCGAAAGACTTCAAAGGCGAGAACGATGACGCCGAAGTACACGTTCATCCCTCCGGCAAATTTGTCTACACCTCCAACCGCGGGCATGACAGCATCGCGGTGTTCGCCGTCGATCCGAACAAAGGCACGCTGACCCATGTCGACGACGTTCCCACGCAGGGCAAGATCCCGCGCAGCTTCGAAATCGATCCCACGGGACAGTTCCTGCTGGCGGAAAATTCGAAATCTGACAACATCGTCATC
>Ga0207707_10002628_pt1 | contig 16085 bp, 15 predicted proteins | sample KBSC83BmetaG_FD_184336 | JGI IMG/M metagenome (GOLD analysis project Ga0207707, IMG submission 184336) | Corn rhizosphere microbial communities from Kellogg Biological Station, Michigan, USA - KBS C8-3B metaG (SPAdes) (version 2) | ecosystem: Host-associated > Plants > Roots > Rhizosphere ...
GCCCGCGACCTGGCGGCAGCCGGCATCGGCACGCTGAAGCCGCTCGCAGTTCCGCAGATCGAAGGCAGCTTCCCCTGTCCGGTCTCGGTCCGTATCGAGGATCCGGAAGGCTGCCCTGCCTTCTTCGGCCGAGCGGTTCGCGGCTTGAAGAACAGCCCTTCCCCCGAGTGGATGCAGCGCCGGCTCAAGGCTGCCGGTCAGCGGCCGATCTCGGCGCTCGTCGACATCACCAATTATGTGATGCTCGACCACGGCCGCCCCGCGCACGCCTATGACATCGCGAAGCTCAGCGGCGGGCTGACGGCGCGGGCCGCCAAGCCCGGCGAGAAGGTGCTCGCGCTCAACGAGAAGGGATATGCGCTCGAGCCGTTCATGACGGTGATCGCCGACGACAGGCAGGTCCACGACATCGGCGGAATCATGGGTGGCGAGGATTCGGGCGTCAGCGAATCGACGACCGACGTGATGCTCGAGATCGCCTATTTCACGCCCGAGCGGATCGCGCGCACCGGCCAGGCGCTCGGCCTGATCAGCGACGCCCGCAGCCGCTTCGAGCGCGGTGTCGATCCGGCCTTCCTCGACGAGGGGCTGGCGATCCTCACCGGGCTGATCCTCGACATCTGCGGCGGGGAGCCGTCTGCCGTTGTCCGCGCAGGCGAACCGCCGGTGGAGAAGCGGGTCATCGCGTTCGACTTCGGACGGACCAGAGCGCTGGGCGGAATCGACGTGCCCGAGCAGCGGCAGCGCGAGATCCTCGAAAGCCTCGGCTTCGAGCTGAGCGGCAACCTCGTGACCGCCCCGACCTGGCGGCGCGATGTCGAAGGACCGGCCGACCTCGTCGAAGAGGTCGCGCGGATCGTCGGCTACGACCAGGTGCCCTCGACCCCGCTCGAGCGTGCGCCCGGAGTCGCCAAGCCGACGGCGACGCGCTCGCAAATGATGGAACGCCAGGTGCGCCGGACTGCCGCCGCGCGCGGGCTCGACGAGGCGGTGACCTGGAGCTTCATTTCCGAGACGGAGGCCGCCGCGTTCGCCCTTCGAGACGCGGCTGTCGCGGCTCCTCAGGGTGAGCGGGATCAATTGTGGCGGCTGGCCAATCCGATCAGCGAGGAGATGAAGGTGATGCGGCCTTCGCTTCTGCCCGGCCTCATCGCCGCCGCCCGGCGCAATCTCGACCGCGGCGCGTCGTCGGTCCGGCTCTTCGAGGTCGGCCGCCGCTATCTCGCCGAGGCCGAGCATCCCACGCTCGCCTTCATTCTCGCGGGCGAGCGCAGCTGGCGGGACTGGCAATCAGGCAAGGCGCAGCCGTTCGATGCGTTCGACGCCAAGGCCGAGGCGATCGCGTTGCTCGAAGCCGGCGGCGCTCCGGTCGACAATCTCCAGGTTTACCCGGATGCCGGCCCGACCTGGCACCCCGGCCGCTCGGCTACCCTCCGCCTCGGTCCGAAGACCGTCCTCGCCGCATTCGGCGAGCTTCACCCCGGCCTTCAGAAGAGCGTCGACGCCCCCGCCGGCGCGGTCGCGGCCGAAATTTACCTCGACGCTATCCCGGCGCCGCGCGGCAGCGGACATGCGCGGCAGGCCTATGCGCCGCCCGCGCTCCAGCCCGTCACGCGCGACTTCGCATTCATTGTCCCCGCGGAGGTGACCGCGGATGTCCTCCTCCGCGCGATCCGCGGCGCGGACAAGATAGTCATCACCGGCGCCCGCCTGTTCGACCGCTTCGAGACTCCGGAAGGCCTGTCCCTCGCGTTCGAGGTCACGCTTCAGCCCACGGAGAAGAGCTTCACCGACGAGCAGATCGGCGAGGTTTCAAAGCGGATCGTCGCCGCCGCGGAGAAGCTAGGCGCTCGCCTGAGGGCCTAGCTCCAGCGCGTTGATAGCGCAGTGCACCCGCGCTTCGATTTCCTTGCGTGGCAGTCCCGCAGGGATGGTTTCGCCGACACGGAAGGTGACCGTTCCGCTGCGGTGGACCAGGCCGCGCCCCCACAGCCGGCCGCTGTCGACCGCCACCGGCGCCACCGGAAGTCCGAGCGCGCGGTAGAGCGCTGCGAATCCCGATTTCAGCTCCGGCGTCTCGCCGGCACGCACCCGCGTCCCCTCGGGATAGATGATGACCGGCCGCCCGCCCGCGATCGCCTCGCGGCCTTCTTCGACCAATGATCTCAACGCCTTGGCCCCGGCGGCCCGTTCGACCTCAATGACGCCATAACGCCGCGTCAGGGTCCCGAAAAGCGGGATCGCGCCGAGCTCCTTCTTCATGACGATGATCGGAAGGTTGGTGATCCGCACCATCTCCAGAGTCTCCAACATCGATTCGTGCTTGACGGCGATCAGGAGCGGCCCGCGCGGCACCTCGCCCTCGACCCGCACGCGGATTCCGAGGACATGGGTCGTCAGCCAGTGGTGCATTTCGACCCAGCTCAGAACCACCGCCAGCGTCGGCCGCCGGCCGAACAGGCTGACCGGAACGCCGATCACGACCCACAGCAATGTCAGCGGATAGAAAGACGCCGCGTAGAGCAGCGAGCGCAGCAGCGCCATCAAAGGTCCGCCCAGACCGCGATCCGGCGCAGCACATATTTGTTATACTCGCCGAACAGGGTCAGGAAGCTCGGTTCGGTGCGGACCGCGTCGGGGATGATTTCATATTTCCCTTTCAGCACCTTGCGGAACTCGTAGCGGGCGCGGCGCATGTGCCAGTCGCTGGTGATCAGCCGGATCGAGCGGAAACGGTGCTTTGCGAGCCAGCGCCCCGCTTCTTCCGCGTTGGAGCGGGTGTCGACCGATTCGCTGCCAAGATCGACGCAGCATTGCAGAAGCTTGGCGCTTTGAGGGATGCGCGCGGCAAGGTCGCGCTTGCGAACCGCGGGGTCGGCGCCAGCAACAAGCAGCCGCTTCGCCTTTCCCTGGCGTAGAACGTCGAGCGCGTGCTCGATTCGGCCGCTTCCGCCGGTCAGCACGATCGCGGCGTCGGTCGCCTTCGCGCTCGCCGCCGCCGGCTTGCCGAGCGTGAAGGCGAACAGGACGAAGCCGATCAGGTAGATCAGCAGGACGAGCGAGGTGATGCGGGCGATCATAGATTCTCGCGCAGTGCCGCGAGAACCGCCATGCGGGCAACCCATGCCGCGAGCGCGGTCAGCGCGAACGGGAGCAGGAGCAGGAGCAGGAAATCGACTCCCGAAAGGCTGGCTCCGCCGGTGAGCTCGCCCACGAACGAAGCTCCGCTCGCAAGGAGGACCAGGACGAGCGCACCGGCCAACGCGCCCGCGAGGCTTCCCACAAGCGCGTCGAGCGCGATCTTGCGCTGGAAGATGTGGGTCAGCTGGAGGTCGGTCGCGCCGACCCCGTGCATCACTTCGATCGTGAAGCGGTGGGTGTCGAGCGCGCCCCTCGCGGCGAGAACCACAGCGGCCGCAGCGGCCGCGCTGAGCAGCAGCACGAGCCCGAACGCGAGCCACTGCAACGCGCGCATCGATCCGAGCAAAGGGGCCACCCGGTCTCGGTGTGCGCTGATCCGCGCCGCCGGCGCGATCGAGCGGACCCGCTGCTGGATAGCGCCGATGTCCGCGCCGGGCCGGGTGTCGAAGTTGACGAGCGCGGGCACCGGCAGGTCCGCGCTTGCGGCGGCGGGGCCGAGCCAGCGCCCGAGCAGGCGACGCATCTCGCTTTGCGAGACCGCCTCGACCGCCGTCACACCCGGCGCCGACTTCAGCGTCGAGACGAGCGCCTCCAGGTTCTTCCCGCCGTCCGGCACCTCGAGCGCGTAGCGCGCCTCGATCGCCCGGCTGAGCGACCCGGCGGTGTCCGCGAGTGCGAGTCCGGTCGCGGCGATGATCATGATCGAAAAGCTCATGATCGCGATGACCCAGGGGGTCGGGCCGCGGAAGCGGCTGGCCCCGAGCAACCGGCGGTCGGCGGGCGAGACGAACAGCCAGCCGAGCATCATCCGCGCTCCGGCGGCGGGTTGCGCAGCGAGCCTGTCGGATCGACGAGGCCGCCGCTTTCGAGCCGGATCAGCTCGGCGCCGGGGGTGGCGCGGATCAGCCCGACGTCGTGGGTTGCGACGACCACCGTCGTCCCGAGCCGGTTCAGCGCGGTGAACAGGTGCAGCAGGCGCTGGGCCATCTCCGCGTCGACATTGCCGGTCGGCTCATCGGCGACAAGGAGCTGGGGCCGGTTGATCACCGCGCGGGCAATGGCGACACGCTGCTGCTCTCCGCCCGACAGCGTCGGCGGGCGCGCGCTCGCCCTGTCGGCGAGGCCGACCCAGGCCAACATCTCGCGCACCGGTCCTTCGACCTCCTCCTCGCGCGCGCCAGCGACGCGCAGAGGAAGCGCGACATTGTCGAAGGCGGACAAATGCCGGATCAGCCGGAAATCCTGGAACACCACGCCGATGCGGCGGCGGAACGGGGGCAGGTCCTCACGCGGCGCCTCGCTCAGCTCCTCGCCGAACAGGCGAATGCGCCCGCGGGTCGGCCGCTGGGCGAGATAGAGCAGCTTCAGAAGCGACGTCTTTCCGGCGCCCGAAGGCCCGGTGAGGAAGTAGAAGCTCCCTTCGCCAAGGCGGAAATCGAGATCGCGCAGCACTTCGGCGCCCGTGCCGTAGCGCAGGCCCACGCTGTCGAATTCGGCGATCGCTGCCAGCTTCCCTGCCTCCCCGCGGCGCGGCCAAGGCGCCGCGCCTTGCCAAGCCCCATCCATTACTGTTTACCGTGCCCTGACCGTCCCGGAAGAGGGCTTTTTGAAGCATGATCCTCACCTGCCCGAGCTGCGGAACGCAATATGTGGTGAAGGACGGAGCGATCCCGCCCGGCGGGCGCCAGGTCCGCTGCGCCGCCTGCAAGCACAGCTGGCACGAGGATCCGCAAGACGGGGCCGCGGCGGGGGAACCGGAAATCACCGAGCCGGCGCCGGCCGCGCAGTCGATTGCCGAGGAAGCGCAGCCGGAGCCGCCCGGCGAGGACGAGTTTGCGCCTGTTGCAGAGGAAGCAGAGGAAGCGGACGAGGACGAAAGCCTCGCCGAGGCGACCTTGATCGAGCCGCGCAGCGCCGAAGAGCGCGCCTTCGAGGAAGCCGCGATGGAGGAGCCCGCGGTCGAGCGGCCGGCCGAGGAGACCTCGCCTGCCGCGGCGACCTATGCGAACGCACCGTTCGATATCGTCACTCAGCAGGCTCCGCCGTCCGTGGCCGGGGAGGATTGGCAAGAGCCTCCGCAGCCCGAGGCGCAGGATGACGAGTTCACGCCGTTTCCGGCGGCGAGCGAAGTCGAGCCGAAGCGTCGTGGCCCAATGCTCGCGATCCTGATCGTGATCGTCGTGGTCGTCGCGATCGCGGCGGCTTTCTGGTTTCTCGCGCCGCCCGACCTCAAGGCGCGGCTGGGCCTGACCGGCGCCGGAACCAGCCCGCTTGCTCTGGTTACCACGCACATGGATCGCCAGCGGCTCGAGAGCGGGAACGAGCTGCTCACCGTTACCGGCCGGGTGATCAATCCGACCGGCAAGGAGCAGGATGTGCCGCCGCTCCAGGCGCAGCTCAAGACGAAGGCGGGGAAGATCGTTTACAGCTGGACGATCGCCCCGCCGGCGCGGTCGCTGGCGCCGGGCGCGAGCGCCAGCTTCAACAGCGCCGAGGTCAACGTTCCGCCGGGCGGCGAAGAGCTGACGATCACGCTGGGGTCCGAAGCGACCTGAGCTTATTCGAATTCGATGAGCCGCGCGGCCTGGACCTTGCCGTCCGACGTAACCTTGCTGTCATGCGCTTGCGGAGCACCCTCGTTGGTCGGGGAATCGAGCTTCAGCCGGACGCCTCTCACGATCCGTACCGTCGCGACGGCTTCGGCGGCCACCGGGGCCGGCACCGCGCCGGAGAAAGCCGGAGCCGGCATTGCAGTGCCCGTTGCGACGGCAGCAGCGGCGGCAAGAAGGAACATGGCCAGCACAGGTAACGCCGTTCGTTCATAAAGGTAAACGCGGCGGTAAGGATTGTTCCATTATGGACCATTTACGGGCCGGCGGCGCGCGCCATTGCGCCCGCCAAGGGGCTTTGCTAGGGGCCGCGCCTTGCCAGAGGCGGCTGCTCTAGCCGCCTGATTTCATGACGTGCGGTCGTGGCGGAACTGGTAGACGCGCAGCGTTGAGGTCGCTGTGGCCGAAAGGCCGTGGAAGTTCGAGTCTTCTCGACCGCACCATCAAAAATCCGAGCCAGTCCGGGGGACTGGCTGAATTTTTGATCGCTGCCTCAATGCAGCGATGAGCTCGGAAGCCCCGCGGCGGCCTGCGCGAGATGCGGCTGATTTACCGGCTCGACGGTTCCGAGCCGCACCACCGACTTGTCCGGGCTGACGGTAAAGTGCAGCCCGAGATCCGCGGAAATCTTTGCCGCGGCAGCCGAATCCTTCGCCACCCGGATGGTGTAGGAGCCGTAGGCGACGCGCTCGAACAGGAAGAATCCGTCATAGTCGGTGCGCGTCTTGCCGATGACCTTGCCGCCCGCGTCGACGAGCTCGAGATCGACGCCCTCGAAGCCGAGTCCGCCGCTCTTGACCAAAGCGCCCTCGACATCGCCGCCGCCGACCAGGCCGATCTCGACATCCGCCGGAACGCCGGGGCGCGGAATGACGACCTGGAGCGCCTTCTTGGGCACGAGCATCGGATCGGCGAGGCTGGTGAGATCGATGCCGACGGCGACGGGACGGAATGGGATGAGTCCGCCGACGACGACTGCGCCCTTGGAATCGGTCGCCTTTTCCGCTTGCTGGGTGCCGGTCGTCACCATCGCGCCCGGCTCGGCCGGCTCGCTCGGGTCGCGCGCGCCATTGTCATTGAGATCGCGATAGACCGTCGCGCGCACCTCCCCCGCCTGCGCGAGCGGGCGCCGGGTCACCGCAATCCCGTGGCGCGGGTCGAGCGAAAAGTTGAGGTTGATCCCGAACGCCAGCGAGCCGTCGCTCGCCGCTTCGCCGGTGAGCGCCACCGCGAGGCTGCTGAGGCGGCGGATGTAGGAAACGCGCGCACGCGCTCGGTGCGTCGTCGCTTCGTAAACGAGGTCGCCCTCCAGATCGACGTTCTCGCTCGCCGACCAATAGGCTTCGAGCTCGGCGGCTTCGAGCCGCGCGGCGGGCGAGACGTAGAAGCTCGTGGTTCCACGCAGACGGACGTCGCCGACATGGCCGCTGCCGATGACGTCGACCGTGGTCTGGGCGGGCGCAGCCTCTCCCGACGCCGTGAACGGCTTGCGATAGTGGATGCCGGTTGCGAGGTTGAACCGCTCGAGGTTGGCGGAGAGCCGCGCCGCCGCATCGAGATATTTTGTCCCGTTGCGGTCGGTCAGGTGTACGTCGGCATGGGCCGGAAGCACGGTTCTCCCGAGTTTCAGTGGCGCGTCGAGCGACAGCGAATAATCCCGAAGATTCTGGACTCGGCCTCCGTTCAAATGAAAATCATTTGCAAAAAGCGCCTGCGCATTGACGTTCACGGGTCCGATCTTGCCGAGCATCTGCGCCCTTAGCGCGGTGCCGCCGGTCGATTCGCGTGCCGCGCCGGCCTCAATCAGGGCTGCACCGACCGAACGTCGGACCGTCCCTTCGACGAACGTCACCCTCTGGTCGTCGATGAGCATCGCGCGCGCGAGCGCGGCGACCGACGTTCGTGTGTCGATCCCGTGCTCGAGCGCGATGGTGGCCTGGGCCCTCGGCAGGTTGGACCCGTCCGGAGGTTTGTTCAGCGTGAAGATGTCGCGAGAGGGTTGGTTGAAGCCAGCCCAGTACCAGGTCTTGCCGGGCGGCGCGTTGTCCTGGCCGACGTTGATCGTCTCGTCGCGCTCGCGGATCTGGCCCTGGGGGCCGTAAAGGACAATCCGGATGCGGTTCTCGCCGTACAGAAGCTCCACATTGTCAAAGACATAGCGCTGATCGGAAGTCGGCTTCGAAAAGGCGAGTAGCTGATCGTTGCGGTACAGCTCCGCGTCCCAGCCGGCCGGCAGGTCGCCTTCGAAATGGCTTCGGTCGAAGGCGCTCTGGCTGGTCAGCGGCCGATTGGTGATGACCGCGCCGCGGCCGAAGGCGGCGGTTCCCGTCAGCTTGCTGTCGAAGCCCTCGACGTCGCCGAAGCCGAAGTGGGTCGCCTGCGCGGGGCCGAGCAAGTGGCCGTCGGGATCGGAGCGGTAGGCGCGCAACCGCACGTTCGCGGGCATCCCCTTCTGATTGGTCGTGATCTGGGCGTCGTAGGACAGATGCGCGATCTCCCCCGCGGCATAGACCGAGGATTGCCGGTCAACGCGCATTCCGTCCGCCGCGCGATAGGTGACTCCGGCACTGACCACGAAATCGAGCGCCGGAGCGCGCCACATCCGGTACGGGATGCGCACATGCGGCAGGCTCGACAGATCGAACCTCGCCGGCTTGATCCGCGCCGCGCGCGCCTCGCGCTCCATTGCCAGCTCGACGGGCAGCTTCGCCTGCGACTGGAGCACCAGTACCGATCCCGCGGTGACGGGGGTCACTCCGATCCCGAACCAGCGTGCGAGCGCCGTCGCCTGGACGCACCAGCCTTCGGGCGTCTCGCGGATCGTTCCCGGAGCGATCGCCTCGCTCTTGCCCGCGCCGTAGCTGGCGGTGCCGGCGGCGTAATCGATGGAAATCCGGTTGGATTCCTTGAACGCCCAGCCGCTTGCCGACTTGGCGCCGATGTCGATGCGCATCGGCACGTCGAGCGTGGTCAGAAAGTCGCCTAAGACGACACAGGTCCCCTCGGGCGTCACGTAGGCGCGCACGCCGTCGCCGAGGCGAAGCTGGCGGATGTGCACATCGAGAAGGAATTGCTCTTCCGGATCGGCCTTCCAGGCGGCCGCGGCGGATGGCGGAGGCGCGGAGGCGCCGACGCTGCTGGCGCACAGCCCCAGCAGCATCGCCGCCTGGCGCAGCCAGCTGGGGCCGCCGAGCACGATCCTGGCTCCTGAGCGCCTGATGGCCTCCTAGCGGAGGACCGCCTGCGTTTCCGCGATCTTCTCGTTCCCGTCGCGGTAGGTCTCGATATATTGGACCGTCACCGGCCCGCTGAGATCGCCCTGGTAGGCCGGGTCGACGGGAATCGTGACGTGGCGCGTTCCGAGCTCGGTATAGACGGCGACGGATTTCAAAATCGCGATCGGGTCTTTCACGCCTGGCTTCAGAACGAGCAGCTCGCCGAAGGTCGAGCGCGAGCCCGAGCGGTTCAGATCGAGGCCGATCGCCGGCTTTCCGTCGCTCTTTTCGAGCTCGACGTTCGAAATGCCCGCCTTCACCTCGAGCCTGCCGAGGCGGACGATGACGGGGATGGTCACTCCGTAAACCGGGATCAGCTGAAGCTTCAGGCCCTTCCCGTCGGGCGCGTCGCTCGCGGTGACGGGCGTCGAGGGGGGTATCGCACGGAATAGCAGGTGCACCCGATATTCGCCGTCGGGCAGACCCTGCGGCGGGCGCGCCGCGATCCGGATCGACTGCGGCTCGTGCGGCGCGAGCGTGACTCGCCGCGGCGCGTACACCACCATGTCGGCCGCCGCTTTCTCCTCGGGAGTCGCATCGGTCACGTCGACGAGGTTGCCGTCAGCGGTCATCCGGCGAAACTCGACCGAAACCCGGTACGTCGCCGGAGCATCGCCGATGTTGTTGAGGATGATCTCGGTGCCCTTGCGGCCGTCGAGGACAATGCGCGTCGGCGCGACCAGCAAATCTCCGACGCCGGCGGCGGCGGGAGCCGCGACGCCCGTCACGATCGCAGCCGCAAGCACGGCCGGCGCAAATTTCCAGTTGAAAGCAAACATCCGGCGATCCCCATTTTGCTCCTTAGGAGCGATCGCCTCCGTATTGCTCCGGAATGGTTTATTTTCGGTCAACCATGATCGGGATCGCGGCCGGGATTCACTGATAATCGACCGTCACGTTGATCGTGCCGCTGTAGGTGCCGCCGACGGTGGTCGAATCGAGCGTGATCGAGCCGCCCACGTTGAACAGGACCCCCTGGTTGCCGGAGTTGGGAAGCGTAACCTGCGCCGGGCTGTCGACGGTCAGGGTGAGCGTCCGCGCGTTGTCGTTCTGATTGACGAGCGTGACGCTCGGAGCGGTTACGAGCACCGTCATCCTGTTGCTTCCGGTGACGTTGAAGCGCGCGGTCGTCGGCGCACCCGTGCAGATCACCTTCGCGCTGCAGCTGAACACGCCCGCCCGGGAGATGCCGACCGTCGCTCCGCTCCAGCTTCCCGGGGGAAGGGTGACGGTGCCGAGATTGAGATTCTGCAGCGCGACCAGGGTCAGCGGCTTGACCACATTGGCGTTGACCGAGGCGGTTTGGGTGACCGCCTGGGCGGGCGCGCCGAATCCCGCGGCACAGGCCACGAACAGGATCGGCAGATGACGGGCGTGGCGTATCATTGCGCGCTTTCCGGCTCCCGCAAGCCTCTCGCTTTTGGTCCGGAATGGTTGATATTCTCTCAACCATAGGCGTGAACTTGCACGAAAAAGGGGCCGCCGGCTTGCCGGCGACCCCTTCTGAAGCAGCGCGGCAGTGCCGCACGGCTCCGTCCGCTTACTGGTAGTTGGCGGTCACGTCGAAGGTGTTCGAATAGACGCCGTCGACGGTTCCGTTCGGGATCGTGAGCACGCCGCCGACCGCGAAGGTCGCGCTGCCCAACGAGTCGAGCGTCGGATCCGCCGGCTTGTCGCCGGTCAGGTCGACAGTCAGCGTGCCGCTGACCGAACCGTTCAGAGTGACCGAATCCGGGATCGTCAGAGCCACGCCCTGGTCCGGCGTGCCGGTCACCGTGAACGACGCGGCCGAAACCGACGCGTTGCCCGAGCAGGTGATCGTGGCCGGGCACGGATCACGAGCGCCAGCCGTATCGACGTGCACGGTCTCGCCCGCAAATGGGCCGACGATCGTTCCGAAGTTCAGGCCCGAGTTGTTCACGAGCGTGAGCGGCGAAACGATGTTGACGGTCGCTTCGGCCGACGCCGTGTTGGCCGCAAGGGCCGGAGTGCTGAGCGCCAGGGCGGCGAGCGCGCCGGCGGAGGTCAGGAGCATTTTCATTGCGGAATTTCCCCACTGGTTCAAAAATCCGGCTGTCCCGACGCACGTCCGGTCACCCGTGGCACTGCAATTAACCTTGCCCGCTTACAGCTTCCCTCAAGGGAATGGTTAACGGGCAATTAGGCTTTCATCCGAACCGGACGCATCGCTCTTCGGCAGAGTAAAGGCGCGGCTCACTGATATTCGACGGTGATCGGCATCTCGCCCCGATAATCGCCCTCCGAATCGCCGAGGACCGTGACGCGCCCGCCGAATCGAAAGGTGAGGTTCCCCGCCGAATCGAGCCTCGGCAAGGAGGGCAGGTCGCTGGCGACATCGTCGACGGTGATTCGCCCGCCACCAACCGAGTAGAGATCGATTCGGTGCGGCAGCTCGACCCGGACGGCGCGGCCCGGCGCGCCGTGGATCGCCGCGGTCCCGACCATCGCGCGCGCGCTGACGGCCGACAGCGCGCCTTGGGCGCCGCTCGATCCGTCGGGACGGATGACAGCCGCGCCCTGCCCGTCTCCGGCAAGGATCAGCCGTCCGAAGTCGAGGCTGGTTTGGATCTCGAGCTCGATCGCGTCGCTCTCTGCCGGATTGGGCAGTGCGGTTGTTGGCGCGTCGCACAAGCGGCATTGCCCGCGCGCCGGGGATGTGCCGGCGGTGGCCGCGGCTAGCGCCGCGAGCAGCAGGGCATGAGGTTTCAGCAGGCCCATGCTCGCGGGCGTAGCCGAACAGGGGCTAAAACAGGGTTAATGCCGGGCTAACCTTCGTAGCCGCAACGATCCGCCGCCGGCCGCGCCGCGGCCGCGCCCACGAAGAGGAACCTCGCTCTGCATCCCTATTGTCGCGCGGACCGCAGCTTTCTATCCCTTGGGCCCGAATGGCCCGCAAGCGCTCCGAACCCCGCTCCACAAGGGGCCTGTCATTGATTGGCGTCCTGAAGGGCCTTGCGTACGCCGCCATCCTCGGAATCCTGGCGCTGGTCGTCGCGGTCGGCGTCGCAACGGCCTATTTGCCGAGCTACGGCGAGCTCACCAAGCGATCCGACCTTGGGCAGATGATCCGGGTCCGCGCCGCCAACGGGCAGGTGCTGTTCTCTCTCGGGCCCAGCTTCGGCCGCTGGCTGACCTACGACCAGATTCCGCCGGAGATGCGGGCGGCGATCATCTCCACCGAGGATCGGCGCTTCCGCAGCCATATCGGCGTGGACCCGATCGGGCTCGCGCGCGCGGTCGGCTCGGCAGTGATCAACAATCACCGGATCGGAGCGACGTCGACGCTCACGCAGCAGCTCGCGCGCAACATCTTCCTGACCAACAACCGCAGCTTCGTGCGGAAGGTCAAGGAAGCCATCCTCGCGCTCGCGCTCGAGCGGAAGTTCAGCAAGGACCAGATTCTCGAGCTGTACCTGAACCGCGTCTATTTCGGCGGCGGCGCCTACGGGATCGACGCCGCATCCCGTACCTTCTTCGGACATGGCGCCGATCATCTGAGCCTGGGCGAAGCAGCGATCATCGCCGGCCTGGTGAAGGCGCCGTCCAATTATTCGCCGACCGCCGACGTCGAGGCGGCCCGCAACCGCTCCAACGTGGTCCTGCAGACCATGGTCAAGAACGGTTTCATCTCCGCCGATGCGGCGGCCAGCATCGATCCGGCCAAGATCAGGATCCAGCAAACCACGAACAACAACAGCGTCCGCTATTTCACCGACTGGGCGCTGCCGCAGCTCGACACGTTGATCGACGAGACGACCGACCCGATCGACGTGTGGACCACGCTCGACCCGGGGATGCAGGTCGCCGCCGACAAGGCGATCCGGGCGAATGCGCCGGACGGGGCGCAAGGCGCGCTCGTCGCGCTCGACCATGACGGGGCGGTTCGCGCGATGGTCGGCGGCAAGGATTATGTGAACTCGATCTACAATCGCGCGACCCAGGCGGAACGTCAGCCGGGATCGGCGTTCAAGCTGTTCGTCTATCTCTCCGCGCTCGAATCGGGGATGAAGCCGACCGACATGATCGTCGACGAGCCGGTGACGATCGACGGCTGGAGCCCGCGCAACGCCAACCGCACCAACCTCGGCCCGGTCACGCTGCGCGAAGCCTTCTCGCGCTCGATCAACACGATCAGCGCCAAGATCGGCGCGCAGGTCGGCTTCGGAACGATCGCCGACATGGCGCGGCGCTTCGGGATCACCACGCCGATTTCCACTTACCCCTCGATGGTGCTCGGATCGAGCGACGTCCGCCTGATCGAGATGACGCAGGCCTTCGCATCGGTCGCCAACAACGGCGTGCTGGTGCGACCCTACGGCATCCGGCGCGTGGTCACGGCCGACGGCCGGCTGCTTTACAGCCGCGATTCGGACGAAGGCCGCGTGCTCGTCGCGCCGTGGGTCGCCGCGGAGATGACCGACCTTCTCCAGTCCGCGGTCCTGACCGGGACCGGGCGGGCGGCGCAGATCGGGCGGCCGGTCGCTGGCAAGACCGGCACCACCAGCTCGAACAAGGATGGATGGTTCATCGGTTTTTCTAGCGGCCTGACCACCGGTGTATGGATGGGCCGCGACGATGCGAAGCGGGTCGCCGGCCTTGCGGGCGGAAGCGCACCGGCGCGCGCGTTCCACGACTTCATGACCGTCGCCGTCGCCAATCGTCCCGTCCAGCAGTTCGAGACGCAGGTCCCGATGCCCGACTGGCAGCTGACTCCCGAGGAGGAAATGTACGGCGACGAGGCGCCCGACATGAACGACATCGGGCCGATGATGGTCGACGAGAACGGAATGCCGATCATCGCGCCGCCGCCCGGCACCGGGTTTCCGCAGCAGCAGCCGATGGTCCAGCCCGACGGGAGCGGGCCGCCGACCCAGCAGGAGCTGGACCAGGCCTTCCCGCCGCAGCCCCAGCAGCGTCCGCAGCAGCAGCCCGCGGTCAGGCGGCCGCCAGGCTACGTGCCTCCGCCCCAGCCGCGCCAGCCGCCTCCGCGTCAGCCCGACCAGCCGACCGAGCCACAGCCGCAGCCGGGCTCAGGAGCCTCTCCCGATGCGCCTGAGGCGCGGTCCTACACGCCGTAGAGCCGCTTTCGCCTCGGCAAGCCCGGGCCCGAACAGGCGGGCCTCGAGCGCCTTGAATTGCGGTCCGTGATTGAGATGAACGAGGTGCGCCACCTCGTGCGCGGCGACATAGCGGCGGACTTCGGGCGGCGCGAGGATCAGGCGCCAGCTCATCCGGATCCGGCCGTCAGCCGAGCAGCTTCCCCAGCGCGTTGCGGCGTCGCCGATGGTGACCGAGCGCGGATTCGCTCCAGCGGCCTCCGCGAACCCGGCGATGTCGCCCGACATGGTGTCTCGCGCGCGGCGCTTGAGGAACGCCTCGATTCGGCGGGGCAAAGCGTCGGCAGGCCCGCCGCAGCGCAGCTCGCCATCGGTCAGCTTCGGGGTGCGCGGCCAGTCCTCGCACCAGGCGATGCCCACCTCGCCTCCCTCCAGCGGAAGGAGCGCGCCGGGCACGAACGGCTCTCCAGGCTCCGAGCGCGCGATTTGGGCGTCGATCCAGTCGCGCTGGTCGAGCGCCCAGGCGAGCGCCGACCGCCGGCTGGTGCGCCACGGGCATGTCAGCTTGAGGAGGCCGGTCGCCTCGTCGAAGCGCAGGCGCAGACGGCGCGCATTCCGCAGCCGGCGGATTTCGATCGGAACGGGGAGCGCCGCCTCGAGCGAGGCCTCAGAGCGAGCGCTCGACCACATGATATTCGAGCTCGCCGGCGTCCTCCTCGCTGACCGTCCAGCCGCGGGTCGACTGACCGGCCTCGTGCACGCTCTCGCGGCTCCCCGAGATGAGGTAATGCCAGTCGCGTAGCGGCTCCCCCGCGGCGCGAAGGCGGTAGGCGCAGGTTTCCGGAAGCCAGTCGAGCCCGTCGAGGTTGCTCCGGTCGAGCCGGACGCAGTCCGACACGCGCTTCATGCGGTGCTTGTAATCGAGACACCGGCCGTTCCGCCGGTCGAGCAGCTTGCATGCGACGTTGGTCGGGTAGAGCAGCCCGGTCTCTTCGTCCTCGAGCTTGTGCAGGCAGCACCGCCCGCAGCCGTCGCACAAGGCTTCCCACTCGCCGCGGTCGAGCGCGGCGAGTGGCTTTTCCCAGAAAGGAAGCGAGCTGTTCATGACAAGTCGAGCCTTGCTCTGCTAATCGGCGGCGATCAAGCGGGGAATCTTGAGGCTAAGTCCATGAAGTCGTTGAAAATCGCTCTCGCCGGCGCACTGCTCGCGCTGACCTCGGCGCCGGCGCTCGCGCAATATTACGGATCCGACGGCGATCAGTTCGTCGAAGCGGTCGCGAAGCGCGACGGCAACAAGGCGACTGAGCTGCTCCAGAACCATCCGACCATCATCGACACCAAGAACGAAAAAGGCGACACGCCGCTTCTCGTCGTCCTTCGCGACGAGGATTCCGACTGGACCGGCTTCCTGCTCAACAAGGGCGCGGACGTGAATGCGCATGGAGCGAACGGCGACACGCCGCTGATCGCCGCCGCGAAGGCGGGCTTCGACGATGCCGCCGTGTGGCTGCTCGGGATGAAGGCCGACGTGGACGAGACGAACAGGTCGGGCGAAACCGCACTCATCATCGCGGTCCAGCGCGGCAACGCCAGGATCGTCAAGCTTCTGCTCGACCATGGCGCCAACCCCGACCGCACCGACGCCGTCGCCGGCTATTCGGCGCGCGACTATGCCAACCGCAACTCGCGGGCGCGCGAAATTCAGAAATTGATCGAGGACAAGAAGCCCAAATCAGCTTCTTCCGCTAACTAGCTTCGCCCAACGACGGATCGATCTGCGCCGATAGCCGCCGCGCCGCGCGGCGGGCGAAACGGAGCAGCTCCGCCTTCCGCCGCGCGGGGGCCAGGGGCCGGTCGGCCGCCTGCCTGACCACTGCAGCGTCATAGCGGTCGGCGACGATCAGCCCGGCGTCGCCCGGCAGATAGCGCTCCTCCTCGAGAATGTGCGCGAGATGCGGAGGGACCGCCCAGAAGAAGCGGTC
>Ga0207707_10002631_pt1 | contig 16073 bp, 15 predicted proteins | sample KBSC83BmetaG_FD_184336 | JGI IMG/M metagenome (GOLD analysis project Ga0207707, IMG submission 184336) | Corn rhizosphere microbial communities from Kellogg Biological Station, Michigan, USA - KBS C8-3B metaG (SPAdes) (version 2) | ecosystem: Host-associated > Plants > Roots > Rhizosphere ...
GCGGTAGGATTTGCGGCCGTCCATGACCAGTGCCACCGTCTTGGTCGCCTCGCCGAAGGCGAGCGGCAGCACGCCGCTGGCGAGCGGATCCAAGGTCCCGGCATGGCCGAGCTTGGCGGCGTCGAACAGCCGCTTCACCCGGCCGACGACGGCGGCCGAGCTCGGACCGGACGGCTTGTCGAGGATGAGCCAGCCATGGATCGGCCGGCCCTTACGCTGCCTCGCCATCGTCCTCGTCTTCGAGATCCCGCGTCACGGCCGGATCTTTGAGCAGGCTGTCGATGCGCGTCGCCTGCTCGAAGGTGCGGTCCGCCTCGAAGCGCAGGCTGGGCGTCACGCGCAGCACCGCCTGGTGCGCGAGCTCGCGCCGCAGGAAAGGTGCGGCGCGTTTCAGCGCCTTCACCAGCCCCGCCGCATCGCCGCCGCCGAAGCGCGTGACGAACACCGTCGCCGCCTTCAGATCCGGGCTGACGCGCACCTCGGTCACCGTCACCTGCGCCTCGGCGAGGTCGGGATCGCGCAGCTCGCCGCGCCCGAGGATCTCCGCCAGCGCATGCCGGATCTCCTCGCCCACCTTCAGCTGCCTCTGTGTCGGCGCACCCCCGCGCGAGCGAGTCATGACGTCCCCGGCCTTCCAAGATCGTCATGCCCGGGCTTGACCCGGGCATCCACGCCTTGTCGATCCGCCGCAAGACGTGGATGGCCGGGTCAAGCCCGGCCATGACGGTTGATTTTAGATGCTCCGTGTCCTCCGTGGAGAATTTGCGGAGCCGGCTACCTAGAGCGTGCGGGCTTCCTCGACGATCTCGAAACATTCGATCTGATCGCCGACCTTGATGTCGCTGTAGTTCTCGAAGGCCATGCCGCATTCGAAGCCCTGCTTGACCTCGCGCACCTCCTCCTTGACCCGGCGCAGCGTCTTCAGCGTGCCTTCGTGGATCACGACATTGTCGCGCAAGAGACGCACCTTGGAGCCGCGGCGGACCATCCCTTCGGTCACCATGCAGCCGGCCACCCTGCCGACCTTGGTGATATCGAACACTTGGCGGATGTCGGCATAGCCCAGGAAGTTCTCGCGCACGCTCGGCGAGAGCATGCCGGAAAGCGCCGCCTTCACGTCATCGACGACATTGTAGATGACCGAGTAGTAGCGGATATCGACGCCGTCGCGCCGCGCCAGCTCGCGCGCCTGGGCATTGGCGCGGACGTTGAAGGCGATGATGAGCGCGCTCGACGCCTTGGCCAGCGTCACGTCGGATTCCGACACGCCGCCGACGCCCGAGAACAGGATCCGCGCGCTGACCTCCTCGGTCCCCATGCGGCCGAGCACGGCGAGAATGGCTTCCAGGCTGCCCTGCACGTCGGTCTTGACGACGACCGGGAATTCCTTGGCGGTGCCGGCCGCGATCTTGCTCAGCATCTGCTCGACCGTGCCGCGGGCGCCGGCCTTGTGGTCGGCCTCGCGCTTGCGGCGCTGGCGGAAGTCGCTGACCTCGCGGGCGCGGCCTTCATTCTCGACCACCGAGAAATCGTCGCCGGCGCCGGGTGTGCCCTGCAGGCCCAGCACCTCGACCGGCACCGCGGGACCGGCCGATGTGATCTGCTGGCCGCGATCGTCGACCAGCGCGCGTACGCGGCCCCATTCGCCGCCGGCGACGAAAATGTCGCCGGTCTTCAAGGTGCCGCGCTTGATCAGCACGGTCGCGACCGGGCCGCGACCGCGATCGAGCTTGGCCTCGATGACCACGCCTTCGGCGAAGCGGTTGGGATTGGCCTTGAGATCGAGCAGCTCGGCCTGCAGCACGATCGCCTCGGCGAGACGATCGAGCCCCTGCCGTGTCTTGGCCGACACCTCGACCGCCAGCACGTCGCCGCCCAGCTCCTCGACCACGAGGCCGTGCTGCAGCAGCTCGGTGCGCACGCGCTGCGGATTGGCGTCGGGCTTGTCGACCTTGTTGATGGCGACGATGAGCGGCGCCTCGGCCGCCTTGGCGTGCTGAATCGCCTCGACCGTCTGCGGCATGATGCCGTCGTCGGCGGCGACCACCAGCACGACGATGTCGGTGACATTGGCGCCGCGGGCGCGCATCTCGGTGAAGGCCTCGTGGCCGGGCGTGTCGATGAAGGTGATCTTGGCGCCCGAGTCGAGCGTCACCTGATAGGCGCCGATATGCTGGGTGATGCCACCCGCCTCGTGCGCCGCGACGTCGGTCGAGCGCAGCGCGTCGAGCAGCGAGGTCTTGCCATGGTCGACATGGCCCATGATGGTGACGACCGGCGGCCGCGTCTCGAGATGCGCGTCCTCGTCGGCATCGCCCTTGAGGCCGATCTCGACGGCGGCCTCGCTGGCCCGCTTCACCGTATGGCCGAACTCCTGGACGATCAGCTCGGCCGTATCGCTGTCGATCACCTCGTTGATCGTCGCCATGACACCCATGCGCATCAGCGCCTTGATCACCTCGCCGCCGCGCTCGGCCATGCGGGCCGCAAGATCCTGCACGGTGATCGTGTCGGGAATGACCACTTCGCGGAGGACCTTTTCCTGGCCACGGGTCTGCATGCGCAGCCGCTCGCGCTCGCGCGCCCGGCGTACCGAAGCGAGGCTGCGCGTGCGCTCGCTGTCCTCGTCGCCGAGCGCCTGCGTCACCGTCATCTTGGCGCCCATGCGGCGGCGCGGCTCGTTGCGCTTGACCGGCGCCGGACGCTTGGGAATGACCTGGCCGGGCCGGCGGCGGGCGACCTCCTCCTCTTCCTCCTCGCGTTGCGGCGCGCCCTTGGCCTTTTGCGCGGCGAGCTCGGCGGCGGTGGCAATGCGGGCCGGTCCTTGCGTGTCGCGGATCACCGGCGGGGCATGCGGCTGCGGCGCTTGCCCGGCCGCGCCCGACGCCTCGTCGCCCGGCGCCGCGTCGGCGTCGCGGCGCGCTTCCGCTTCCTCTTCGACGCGGCGGTGCGTCTCTGCCTCGGCCTGGAGCTGCGCGTCCTCCTCGGCCCGGCGCGCGTCCTCCTCGGCGCGGATGCGCGCTTCCTCGTCGGCGATCTTGGCGCCTTTGAGGGCGCGGACGCGCGCCTTGCGCTCCTCCTCGGTCAGCTCATGCGCGGTGAGGTCGCCCAGCATCTTGGGCTTGCGGCCCTGCTGTCCGGCCGCCGGCTGAGCGGTCGGGCTCTGGGCCGGCGCCGCCTCGACGGTCTCGAGCTTGGGTGCCGCCTCGGGTGTCTGGCGCCGCTTCGGCTTGACCTCGACGGTCACTGTCTTGGAGCGTCCATGCGGGAAGGACTGGCGCACGCTGGCCTGGCCCGGATCGCCGCCGACCGGCCGCTTGAGCTCGAGCTTGCCGCGCCCGGCGAGGCTCAGTGGCTTCTTGCGTTCCTGTTCATTCTCGTTGGTCATGCTTCCCAGACTTTCTCCAGAGACGCGGCAGCGCGCAGGCCCTTAAGCCGCGTGAGGTCGCTTTGCAAGCGCCGCGCGAGCCCGCCCCGGGCGAGCGCGACATGAACGATGTGATCGCGGCCGAAAGGCGCCGCGAGCTCGGCGGTGCCCAGCACGGCGAATTCCGGTAGCGCGCGCGCCTTGCCGGCGAGCTTGGCGCGGCCGGCTTCGGATCCGTCGGCGGCCTGCAGCAGCAGCACGGCCTCGCCGCTTTTCAGCCATTCCGCGACGCGGTCATGGCCGGCGATGGCCTGGCCGGCGCGACGGGCGAGGCCGATCAGCTGCTGGCAGCGCTGCACGAGCAGCGCTTCCAGCCGCGCCGCGAGATCCTCGGGCACCGTCACCGGCTGGCGCGCGGCGCGCGAAAAGCTCTTCTTCTTGAGTGCCAGATCGATGGCCGCCCGGTCGGCCGCGACATAGAGGCCGCGGCCGGGCAGCTTGTGATCGAGATCGGGGACGAGCGTGCCGGCGGGATCCAGCACGAAACGGAGGAGCGCTTCCTGCGCCTCGGAGCGTCCGGTCGCGACGCAGCGCCGCTGCGGCGCCGCGTCCTCGGACGTCAGAGGCGGCGGGACATCGGCATTCGAGCCGGCTGGCGTGGGGAGCGCGTCCGCCAAGTGGCCACCTCGCTCACGCCTGCGGTGCGGCGGCACTGCCGTCGCCCTCGCCGAACCAATGTGCGCGCGCCGCCATGATCAGCTCATTGGCCGCGTCGGGCTCGATCGCATCCGCCCCCACCATCTCGATCAGCTCGTCGGAGGCGAGATCGCCGACATCGTCGAGGCTCTTCACCCCCGCCTTGCCGAGCTTGACCAGCATGCCGGGCTTCATATGCGGCAGGCTCGCCACCTCGTCGGCGACGCCCAATTGCTTGCGCTCCTCCTCGAAGCGGGCGTCACGCTCGGTGATGAAGGCCAGCGCGCGGCTCGTCAGCTCGTTGCCGACATCCTCGTCGAAGCCTTCGATATCGGCGAGCTCGCCGACATCGGCATAAGCAATCTCCTCGACCGTCGTGAAGCCCTCGCCGACCAGCAGATGGGCGATGACGTCGTCGACATCGAGCGCCTCGATGAACAGCGCCGAGCGCGTACGGAACTCCTCGGTCCGCCGCTCCGATTCCTCGGCCTCGGTCATGATGTCGATGTCCCAGCCGGTCAGCATCGAGGCGAGCCGGACGTTCTGGCCGCGGCGGCCGATGGCGAGGCTGAGCTGGTCGTCGGGGACGATCACCTCGATACGGTGATTCTCCTCGTCGAGCACCACCTTGGCGACCTCGGCCGGAGCCAGCGCATTGACGACGAAGGTGGCGGGATCGCCGGACCAGGGGATGATGTCGATCTTCTCGCCCTGCAGCTCGCCGACCACGGCCTGGACGCGGCTGCCGCGCATGCCGACGCAGGCGCCGACCGGATCGATGCCGCTGTCGTTGGAGATGACGCCGATCTTGGCGCGGCTGCCGGGATCGCGCGCCACGGCGCGGATCTCGATGATCGAGTCATAGACCTCCGGCACTTCCTGGGCGAACAGCTTGGCCATGAATTGCGGATGGGTGCGCGACAGGAAGATCTGCGGGCCGCGGGGCTCGCGGCGCACGTCGAAGATATAGGCGCGCACGCGATCGCCGGGCCGGAAGGTCTCGCGCGGCAGGAGCTCGTCGCGGCGCAGCACCGCCTCGGCGCGGCCGAGATCGACGGTGACGTTGCCGAACTCGACGCGCTTGACCAGGCCGTTCACGATTTCGCCGACGCGGTCCTTGTATTCCTTGAACTGGCGCTCGCGCTCGGCCTCGCGCACGCGCTGCACGATCACCTGCTTGGCGGTCTGGGCGGCGATGCGGCCGAAATCGATGGGCGGCAGCGGATCGATGATGAAATCGCCGATCTCGGCGTCGGGATTGCGGTGCTTGGCGTCGGCGACCAGCATCTGCGTCGCGTCGTTCTCGATGGTCTCGACCACCTCGCGGTAGCGCTTCAGCTTGATCTCGCCGCTGTTGCGATCGATCTCGGCGCGGATGTCGTGCTCGGCGCCGTATTTGGAGCGGCCGGCCTTCTGGATGGCCTGCTCCATCGCGACCAGCACCTCCTCGCGGTCGATGCCCTTCTCGCGGGCGACGGCGTCGGCCACCTGCAGCAGCTCGACCCGGGTTTGCAACGCTCCGATATCCATCGCTTCCGTAACTTTCAGCCTGTGCGGCCTCACGGCCGCGGGATTATGTCAAACGCGCGCGCACTCGATATGGCTTCAGCTGGGCGGCCGATTGGGGCTTTGCGCCAGCAGCTCGTCGTTGAGGACCAGCTTCGCCTTGGCAATTTCGGAGAGCGGCACGGCATGCTCGGCCTCGCCCTCCTTGACCCGCACCGCGCCGTCGGACAGCCCGAGCAGCCGGCCGCGAAAGCGCTTGCGGCCGCCCACGGCGCGGCCCGTCTCGAGCTTGACCTCGTAGCCGGCGAAGCGCTCGAAATCGCGCGGCCTGGTCAGCGGCCGGTCGATGCCGGGCGAGCTCACCTCGAGTTCGTAGCGGCCGGGCACCGGATCCTCGACATCGAGCAGCGCCGACACGGCCCGGCTGATCTCGGTGCAATCCTCGATCTGCATCGGCTTCTGGTCGAGCCGCTCGGCCATGATCTGCACGGTGGCGCGGCCGCCGGGAATGAACTGGACGCGGACCAGATCGTAGCCCAAGGCTTCGAGCGCCGGCACAATGAGGGCGGCGACGCGGGCGGCCACGCCTGCGCCAGATCCGTCCGCCGCTACCATCGCGTTGCGAAGCTCATCGGGCATGGGGTTTGCTCAAAACAAAAGGTGGGCCGAAGGCCCACCGGAACTCGACGTCGGATGATGGACCCGACCCGTATCTAACCGGCGGTAATATAGCGCTATCGCCGTCCGCCGCAACCCTCATCGCAGGACAAAAGCCCGTCCGGCTGGGGCTCGAACGCCATGATTTCGCCCCTTCCGCGCTTTAATTCCCCTTGGCGGGACCGCCTAGCCCTCATCGGGGCGAGAAGCTAAGCTCCCGGCCCGGACATGCGGCGGGCAACGAGCCAAACGTGGGCCCGGCAGCGCGCGCGAGGCCCACACAAGAGTTAGAGGCAGCTGGCGCGAGGAGGAGGAAAGTCTGATGCGCGGTCCACATGATGTCGGCGGGCTCGAGGCGGGACCGGTCGAGACCGAAGCCCATCCCCTAACCTTCTGGGAGAAGCAGATCGACGCGGTCAATGCGCTCCTGTCCCAGAAGGGGCTGAAGCGGACCGACGAGAATCGCCGCTACGTCGAGATGCTCGGTCATGACGCCTATAATTGCCTGAATTACTACGAGCGTTGGACCGCCTCGCTCAGCCGGATGATGATCGACAAGGGCGTGCTGACCCAGGACGAGCTCGACGCCAAGATCGCCGAGATCAAGGCGCGGCTCGGGGCGGACGCCGCCTGATGGCGGAGCGCTTCAGCCCCGGCGAGACAGTGCGCATCCGTGAGGCCTATCCGCCGGGCCACATCCGCACCCCCGTCTATGTCAGGGGCAAGGTCGGCGTGGTGACGCGGCCCTTCGGCCGCTTTCGCAATCCCGAGACGCTGGCCATCGGCCGCGACGGCTACCCCGAGAAGATGCTGTACGAGGTGCGCTTTCTGCAGAAGGATCTGTGGCCGGATTATCGGGGATCCGGCTCCGACACGCTGCTCCTCGACATCTACGAACATTGGCTGGAAAGGGCCTCTTGACCCATGCCGGATCTGCACGAGCACGAGCACGGCCACGATCACGCCCCTGGCCATGCGCCGCCGCAACCGGACGAGACGATTCACTCCTATTACCAGCTGCTCGGGCTGGCGATGAAGGAGCTGCTGATCGAGAAGGGCGTGTTCACCGCCGAGGAGATGCGGGCGGCGATCGAGGCCCGCGACGCGATCGAGCCGGCCCAAGGGGCGCGCGTGGTGGCGCGCGCCTGGAGCGATCCCGCCTACAAGGCGCGGCTGCTGGCCGACGGGCCGGCGGCGGTGCGCGAGATGGGCATCGATCCCGGCGAGACGCATCTGATCGTGGTCGAGAACACGCCCCAGCTCCACAATGTCATCGTCTGCACGCTCTGCTCCTGCTATCCGCGCCAGATCATCGGCCTGCCGCCGAGCTGGTACAAAAGCCGCGAATATCGCGCCCGCATCGTGCGCGAGCCGCGCGCCGTGCTGAAGGAATTCGGCACCGAGCTGCCCGAGCATGTCGAGCTCAGGGTGCATGATTCGACGGCCGATATGCGCTATCTCGTGCTGCCGATGCAACCGAGCGGCAGCGAAGGCGCCGGCCCGGATGCGCTCGCGGCGCTCGTCACCCGCGATTGCATGATCGGCGTGACCGTGCCGAAGCTTGGCTGACGGCACTTTCGCGACGTCCCGTACATTCCTATCGAGCGGTTCCCTCCTTTGCCCCCGGTTTGTCCCATGATCCTCGCCTCTCCCATCCGTCGCACGCGCGCGCTCAGCGTCGCCTGCCTGCTCGTCGCCCTGTCCGCGTGCAGCAGCGCCCCCACTGTGTCCTCCGTCCGCAGCGAGGCGCGCGAGCCCGGCGACCTGCCGCTGATGCGGCAGGTCATGGGGGTGGTCGAGCGCAAATATGTCGTGCCGGTGCCCGAGGACAAGCTGCAGACCCAGGCGCTCAAGGGCATGCTGTCGGGCCTCGATCCGCATTCCGACTATCTCGACGAGCAGGAATACCAGCAGATGCAGAGCGATCTGCATGGCCAGTTCGGCGGCATCGGCATCGAGATCACGCTGCAGAACGGCGTGCCTTCGGTGATCTCGCCGATCGACGGCACGCCGGCGGCGGAAGCGGGCATCCAGCCGGGCGATCTGATCGTCAAGATCGACGGCCAGCCGACCAATCGCGTCAGCCTCGACGAGATCGTGAAGCATCTGCGCGGCACGGTCGGCACCGCAGTCAAGATTCAGATCGTGCGCACCAACCAGAAGCCGATCGACGTGACTTTGACGCGCCGCACGATCGTGGTGCAGTCGGTGAAATCGCATCTCGCCGCGGCCGGCATCGGCTATATCCGCATCACCACCTTCGGCGAGAGCACCGCCGACGATTTCGAGGATGCCGTCGACAGGCTGAAGAAGCAGGCCGGCGGCTCCTTGCGCGGGCTGGTGCTGGATCTGCGCAACAATCCCGGCGGCCTGCTCGACAGCGCCGTCAATATCGCCGGCGAGATGCTGGATGGCGGCGTGGTGGTCACGACCCACGGCCGCGACAAGGGCGACGACCAGGTCTATTCGGCGCCGCGCGGCGCGAATCATCTGGGCACTACGCCGATCGTGGTGCTGATCAATGCCGCCTCGGCATCGGCCGCCGAGATCGTCGCCGGCGCCTTGCAGGATCGCGGCCGCGGCCTCGTCATGGGCACGCGCAGCTTCGGCAAGGGATCGGTGCAGTCGGTGATGCGCGTGCCCGGCCACGGCGCCGTGCGACTCACCACCTCGCGCTATTACACGCCGGGCGGCCATTCGATCCAGGATCGCGGCATCATGCCGGACGTCGCCGTCTCGGTGCCGAAGAACGAGCAGGTGACCAATGCCAGCCTGATCGTCCGCGAGGAGGATCTGCATGGCGCGCTGGAGAATACCGGCTCGCTCGACGGCGCGCGCACGCCCAATCCCGGCACCACGGCGCCGGTCATCCAGACCGCCGTGCCCAATACCGACGAGGCGCCGATCAACCCGGCGCTGCTCGGCGGCGAACGCGACACGCAGCTCGCCGCCGCGGTGCGCCGGCTGCAGCAGAGCCCGCTGCGCACCGCTCGGCAGCCTTAGGAAGTCAGCTCGGCGAAAACAGCGTGTCGTGCTCCGCCGCACCCGCCACGCCTTCGATGGCGAGCAGCCGGCGCTTGGTCGCGACTCCGCCATCGGCCGAGAAGCCACCGAGCTTGCCGCCGGCCGCGAGCACGCGGTGGCAGGGCACGATGATCGCGAAAGGATTGCGCCCGAGCGCCTGACCGACGGCGCGCGCCGCGCGCGGCATGCCGAGCGCCCGCGCGATCTCGCCATAGCTCGTGGTGCGGCCCGGCGGGATGGTGCGGGCAATCTCATAGACGCGGCGGTGGAAGGGCGGCACATGGGTCATGTCGAGCGGCAGGTCCTGGAGGTCGCGGGCGCCGTCCTCGAGCAGCGCGCAAATGGCATCGATCGCGCGGCCGATACAATCAGGCGGCGCCATCTCCCGGCAATCGGGGGCTTGCGCGCGCAGACGGGCCGAGGTCGCGCGCTCGGTCGCCTCGGGCAATTGCAGCGCCCGAATGCCGCCTCGGCCCCAGGCGATGCCGCAGCGGCCGATGGCCGTGTCGAACAGGGCGAAACCGCTCATGCGCGAGGCCTCCCGTGGTTTCAACCGGGCGGACGGGACTGCCTTATCCGCCCTGGCTTCCGGCGCCGCAACAGGACAGAGTCGGTCCTCTGCGGGCCGGCGGATCAGCCTATGCTCTCGGCCGTTCCTGCTGCAGCCTAGCGGATCTGAGCAGGAGACTTCCATGCGCCTCGGCGACGAGCGCGAAAGCGTCAATGTCGAGGATCGCCGCGACGGCGGCGGCGGCTTCGGCTTCTCGCCCGGCATCGCCGGCAGCGGCATCGGCGCCGTTGCCATCGTCGTCATCGGCCTTTTGCTCGGCGTCGATCCCGGCACGCTGCTGCAGCTGGTGGCCGGCAACGGTCCGGCCGAGACCACTCCGGCGAGCCGTCCGGCGCAGCAGCCGCAACCGCAGCAGCGCGCCGCTGCCGACGATCCGCTGAAGCGTTTCGTCGGCCAGGTGCTGGCCGAGACCGAGGATACCTGGCACGCTGTGTTCCGCCAGCTCGGCCGCAGCTACGAGGACCCGCATCTCGTGCTCTATTCCGGCGCGACGCAGTCGGCCTGCGGCTTCGCCCAAGCCGCGGTCGGACCGTTCTATTGTCCCGGCGACCACAAGGTCTATCTCGATCTCGCCTTCTTCCGCGACATGCAGCGCAAGCTCGGCGCGCCGGGCGATTTCGCGCGCGCCTATGTCATCGCGCATGAGGTCGGCCATCACGTGCAGACCTTGCTCGGCATCACCGCGCGCGCCGATGCGAGCCGCCGCAATGCCGACCGGGCGACGAGCAATGCGCTGTCGGTGCGGCTCGAGCTGCAGGCCGATTGCCTGGCCGGCGTGTGGGCGCACCAGGCCGACGGCGCGCGTCACATTCTCGAGCCCGGCGACATCGAGCAGGGGCTCAATGCCGCCAGCGCCGTCGGCGACGACCGGCTGCAGCAGCGCGCCCGCGGCTATGTCGTGCCGGAAAGCTTCACCCATGGCAGCTCGGCGCAGCGCGTGCGTTGGTTCAAGCGCGGCTTCGACAGCGGCAAGCTGCAGCAATGCGACACCTTCAACGCGGCGCAGCTCTAGCGACAAGCGTGACGCGAGGCCTGTTAAACAATCCTAAGGCCGAGGCTTTGCGCGCCTGCTAGCTTCGGCGCATGAACGCCGAGCCGAGCTGTTGATCCTGCCGATTCTGGGCCCTGCTGCGCGCCGGCGCCGTCGTCGGACGTTGCCGGCATCCGCAAGGCGGGGCCGATTTCTGCCGCGCGACCGTCTGTTGCCCGCGATGAGAAGCCGAACGGCGCCGCAAGCCGCGCGCGGCCGCCATCACGCCATCCGACCGCGCGGTACCGCCGCGATCGAACGGGCGCGATCCGCGGCGAGAATGACGCTATTCCGGCGCGTTCCCGGCCGTGGTGCGGCGCTCGACGAGTGCGGCCAGGCTTTCGCAGTCTCTGATCAGCTTGACGAGGATGGCGCGGATATCCGGGTCGCTGCAGCCATTGAGCATCATTTGGATCTCGACGGCGCGCAGGCGCCAGGCGGCCGGATCGTAAAGGGACACGCGCACTCTCCGTCAGCATGCCCCCGCAGCCAGCTTGAACGTTCGAGCGGCGAGGAGGATCGGGCGGGCCGGAGGCTGTCCTACAGATTCATGCGCCTAGGAACGCAAGCCGCGAATTCGCCTCGCGGCCTGTGCCGGCGCTCCCCCGCCTCAGCGCACGCGCATGCGCACCATCACACGGCCCTCGGCGACCTTGACCTCGTGGGTCTCGAGCTTCAGCCCGGGATAGGACAGGCATTCGCCGCCGGTGAGCTCGAAGCGATAGCCGTGCCGGTAGCAGGTGAGGACGCCGTCCGCCTCGATGTCGCGCGAATCGACCGCGATGCCGCGATGCGGACAATAGGCCGCAAAGCAGCGGACCTCGTCGCCATTGCGCAGCATCAGGAGCTCCTCGCGGTCGATCACCAGGTCGCGGGCGCCGCCGTCCGGTATCTCGCTGAGCAAGCCGGCGGGACGCCACCCCTCATTCTCGAGGCGAACCGGCGCCGTGGCCGCAGCTTCGCCCTTCACCTCGGCGATCTCCCTGATCTCGGGGCAATCGAGCTTGAGGGCGCTGGCGATGACCGAGCGCAGGGTGAAGGACTGCGCCGGGCAGCCGTCGCAGGCGCCGAGGAAGCGCATCTCGATGCGCGGCGGGGCGATCGCGATCACCTCGATGTCGCCGCCATGGGTCGCGAGCTGGGGCCGGATCTTGGCCAGCGCCTTGGTGACGCGCTCCTCGATCGGCGGCGTGATGATGTCGTGCCGGCGCAGCACGGTATAGACGACCTCGTCGGCGGCGGCCGATTCGAGGAGGGCGGCGGCATTCGGATCGGCGCGCAAGCGACGCACCAGCCTGCGCAGCGCCTCGCCATGCAGCTTGTCGAGGGCACCGCGATAGGCCTCGAGCTCCCAGCGCTGTGCCTTTTCGGCAATGCGACCCTGCGTATAGGCCAGCCGGTCGAGCAGCGTGTCGATATCCGGCCCCGGCGCCTCGGCGCGATCTTCATCCATTCCGTCCTGCCTCGACTCCTGAGCGAGCAGCCTGCCCCGCGCCGGCACAATAGGCCGGCTGGCTGCGCCGCACCTAGCCCAAATGGCGTAGCGAACCGCGCGCGCATGCCGGAGCCCGCGCCGATCAACGGTTCGCGTCGACGCCACGAAAGCGGCAGGCGCTTGCGGCGATGCAGCCAAAATCGGTCACGAGCGTTTTAGGTGCAATTTTGATTTTTTCAAAGATCGCCCCGCTTTTTCGCTTAAGCCCTTCGGGGCGGTTTCTCAGCTGCAATCAAACGGGTACCTCAACGGCAAGGCAGAGGAATTCACGTGACATCCCTTCGATCTTCGACCGGCGTCCCGGGGTTGGACGATATTCTCGACGGCGGCTTGGTGCGCGACCGCCTGCATCTCCTAGAGGGGCTGCCCGGCACCGGCAAGACGACGTTGGGGCTGCAATTCCTGCTGGCCGGACGTAAGGCCGGCGAGCGGCTGCTCTATGTCAGCATGTCGGAAACCCGGCGCGAGATCGAGGCCGCCGCCGCGACCCACCACTGGTCGCTCGACGGCATCGAGATCTTCGAGCTGGCGCCGCCCGGCATGGAGGAGGATGCCAGCCGGCAGACCTTGTTCCATTCCTCGGAGGTGGAGCTCAGCGAGACGATGCGGCTGCTGATCGACAAGATCGAGAGCGCCGATCCGCAACGGCTGGTGCTCGATTCCTTGTCGGAAATGCGCCTTCTCGCCCAAAGCCCCTTGCGCTATCGCCGCCAAATCTTCGGGCTGAAGTATTTTCTGGGGCAGCGCAACGCGACGGTGCTGCTGCTCGACGACATGACCGGCGACGGGCATGACCTGCAGCTCCACAGCCTGGCGCATGGCGTCATCACCCTGCAGCAGCTGGCCCTCGACTACGGCGCCGAACGGCGCAAGCTGCGAGTCACCAAGATGCGCGGCGTCCGCTTTCGCGGCGGCTATCACGACTACATCATCCGCACCGGCGGCATCGACGTCTTTCCCCGGCTGGTCGCGTCGGAGCACCCCGGGAGCTTCCCGCGCGACGTGGTCGCCAGCGGCGCGGCCGGGCTCGATTCGCTGCTGGGCGGTGGCTTGCGGCGCGGTACCAGCGCCCTGTTGATGGGGCCGGCCGGATCGGGAAAATCCTCGATCGCGCTCAGCTTCGCCTATCACGCAGCCGAGCGCGGAGAATGCCCGGCGCTGTTCGCCTTCGACGAGGGGAGGAACAGCATCCTCGACCGGGCGCGCGGACTCAGCATGGACATCGGGCCGATGATCGAGGCCGGGACGTTGCGCCTGTTCCAGATCAATCCCGCGGAGATGTCGCCCGGAGAATTCACCGCCCTGGTGCGCAAGAGCGTGAGCGAAAGCGACTCCAAGCTGGTGGTGATCGACAGCCTCAACGGCTATCTGCATGCCATGCCGGACGAGCGCTATCTCGCGCTCGAAATGCATGAGCTGCTGACCTTCCTCAACCAGCAGGGCGCCGTGACCTTGCTCACCATCGCGCAGCACGGGCTGCTCGGCAGCATGTCCTCGCCGGTCGATCTCAGCTATCTCAGCGATGCGGTGCTGCTGCTGCGCTTCTTCGAGGCCTCGGGCAAGATCCGCAAGGCGATCTCGGTCATCAAGAAGCGGGTCGGTGCGCATGAGGACACGATTCGCGAGTTCCGCCTCAGCAATGAGGGCCTGACCGTCGGCGAACCCCTGGTCGAGTTTCACGGCATCATGACCGGCGTGCCGACCTATCAGGGCGGCGAGCGCCTGCTACGCACGACGCGGGCCGATGCCGCATCCTAGCGACGCCACGCTCCGCTCCCGCCTGCTGATTCTCGCACCCGCCGGCCGCGACGGGCCGCTGGCACAGTCCGTCCTCGCGCGTGCCGGCCTGGCGGGCGTCGTCTGTTCGGATTTGAGCACCCTGGTCGAGGCTTTGCAGGAGGGCGCCGGCGCCGGTCTCATCGCCGAGGAAGCCTTGCAAGACGGCATCGCGCCGCTCATCGGCTGGATCGAGCAGCAGCCCTCCTGGTCGGATTTTCCCTTCATTCTGCTGCTGCACCGCGGCGGCTCGGCCGAGCATGGCGGCGCCGAGCGCCACCGGCTGCAACGCGTCGGCAACCTCACCTTGCTCGACCGTCCGGTCGGCACGGCGACGCTGGTCAGCACCGTTCAAGCCGCCTTGCGGGCGCGCGGCCGCCAATACGAGGTGCATGACACGCTGCAGGCACTGGCCGCCAGCGAGGCGCGGCACCGCAACCTCGCCGACGAGCTCGAGCGGCTGGTCGCCGAGCGTACGCACAGCCTCGCCGAGGCCAATGCCAAGCTCTCCGCCGAGATGGCGGAGCGGCAGCGGACCGAGGAGGCGTTGCGCCAAGCCCAGAAGCTAGAGGCGATCGGGCAGCTCACATCGGGCGTCGCGCATGATTTCAACAATCTGCTCACGGCCGTGCTCGGCAATCTCGAGCTGGTCGAGGCGCGGCTGACCGACAGCGACAGCCAGCGGCTGGTACGCTCAGGCATGCGGGCGGCGCAGCGCGGCGCCAGCCTGACGCAGCAGCTGCTGGCCTTCTCGCGCAAGCAGCGGCTGGTTCCGCAGCCGCTCGATCTCAACCGGCTGGTCCGCGATGCGAGCGAGATGCTGACCCGCACCATGCGAACGAGCGTCACGGTCGAGATCACCCTCGAGGAGGAGCTGTGGCCGGCGCTGGTCGATCCGACGCAGATCGAGCTCGTCCTGCTCAACCTCGCGATCAATGCGCGCGACGCCATGCCCGACAGCGGCACGCTCACCGTCTGCACCGCCAATGTCAGCGGCGCGTCGGTGCCGCCCGAGCTGCCGCGCGGCGATTACGTGATGATCTCGGTCAAGGACAATGGCAGCGGCATGAGCCCCGAGGTGCTGACCAAGGCGGTCGATCCCTTCTTCACCACCAAGGATGTCGGCAAGGGCAGCGGGCTCGGCTTGAGCATGGTGCATGGCGTCGCCTCGCAATCGGGCGGCTGCCTGCGCATCGAGAGCGCCGTCGGCCAGGGCACCAATGTGCGGGTCTATCTGCCGCGTGCCCTGCGCCAGCCGGAGCAGATCGCCGCCGAGGAGGCGATCGCGGTCGCGCGGCACGATCAGGCGACCATCCTGGTGGTCGATGACGATCCCGACGTGCGCGAGCTCACCGTCACCTGCCTGCACAGCTGGGGCTATCGCATCCTGGTGGCCGAGAACGGCCTGATGGCGCTCGACATCCTGGTGCGCGCCGAGCAGGTCGATCTGCTGATCGTCGATCTCGCCATGCCGGGCATGAACGGCGTCGAGGTGGTGCGCCGCGCGCGCGAGCTGCGGCCCGGCATGCCGGCCCTTCTGGTCACCGGCTATGTCGATTTCGCCGCCTTCGAGACCGATCCCGGCGATTTCATCCTGCACAAACCCTATCGCGTCGAGAAGCTGGCCGAGGCCGTCGCGACGGCGCTCGATTCCGCGTCCGCCCGCGTCGTGCCGATGAAGCAGCCGCAGCGCCGCAAGGGCTGATCGCAGGCTGCTTCTTGTCAGCTGGCGGCAGCGCGACGACGTCGCGCCCTTCGAGCGGGGACATCAGCCACGCGCCGCAAAGGGTTCGTCGTCCAGGTCGAGAGCGAGCGCAGGCGCTTGGGTCGGCAGTGAGCTGAGTAACTCATTGGGTTATGATGCGTGCCTGTGCTGAGCCGCTCGCCACCCTCGCGGCATTGGCGAAGGACATTCGTTAGGGAGCGTGATGTGACGAAGCGCGTTTTTTCA
>Ga0207707_10002633_pt1 | contig 16050 bp, 11 predicted proteins | sample KBSC83BmetaG_FD_184336 | JGI IMG/M metagenome (GOLD analysis project Ga0207707, IMG submission 184336) | Corn rhizosphere microbial communities from Kellogg Biological Station, Michigan, USA - KBS C8-3B metaG (SPAdes) (version 2) | ecosystem: Host-associated > Plants > Roots > Rhizosphere ...
GGAGCGGGCGTGGTGACCAAGATCATCGAGTAAAGGTTATTGCTGCGCGGATTGGATTGGGAATCATCTGGAAACGCATTGCGGCGCAGCAACAACTCCCGGTGTTCATGCGGTACAGCCGCATAACACCGGGAGAGCGCGACACATGAGTTCTCGGACCACACGCCAGTAGCTCAATTGGCAGAGCAGCGGTCTCCAAAACCGCAGGTTGGGGGTTCGAGTCCCTCCTGGCGTGCCATTGGATTGTGCGGCGGCGCGACGACATCACCGAAACCGCAAAACCGGATGCAGACGTGCCGGACAGGAAACAGATGAACGCGAAAGTGGAACGGGCCGGCGGCATCAACGCCGCCGACATGGCCAAGCTGGCTCTGGCGGCGCTGCTGCTGGCGGCGGGCATCGCCGGCTATTACTGGTACGCCAACGCGGCGTCGCCGCTGCGGCTGGTCGGCATGCTGGCCGCGATAGTGGCGGCTTGCGCGGTGGCGGCGTTCACCGCGCCTGGTCGCGGAGTTCGCGATTACCTGCGCGAAACGCAGTTCGAAATGCGCAAGGTCGTCTGGCCGACTCGGCAGGAAACCATCCGCACTACCGCGGTGGTGATCCTGGTCGTGGTGATCCTGAGCGTGCTGCTGGGCCTGATCGACGTGTTCCTCAAATGGGCGATCCTCGACCACCTGCTGAAGATCGGCACATGAGCGAAACAAACAACAACAAACGCTGGTACGTTGTGCACGCCTATTCGGGTTTCGAGCACCAGGTCGCGCGCGCACTTGCAGAGCGCATCGCGCGGGCGAACATGCAGGACAAGTTCGGCGAAGTGCTGGTGCCTACCGAAGAAGTGGTGGAAATGCGCGCGGGTCAGAAGCGCAAGAGCGAGCGCAAGTTCTTCCCTGGCTACGTGCTGGTGCAGATCGAGACCGGCGGCGAAGCGCGCGCGCCGCGCATCGACGACGAATGCTGGCACCTGGTCAAGGAAACGCCCAAGGTAATGGGCTTCATCGGCGGCACCGCCGACAAGCCGCTGCCGATCAAGGACAGCGAGGCCGATGCGATTTTGAGCCGCGTCAAGGAAGGCGTGGAAAAGCCGCGTCCGAAAGTGCTGTTCGAGCCGGGCGAGATGGTGCGCGTCACCGATGGTCCGTTCAACGACTTCAACGGCGTGGTCGAGGAAGTCAATTACGAGAAAAGCCGCCTGCGCGTGGCGGTGCTGATCTTCGGCCGCTCGACCCCGGTGGAACTGGAGTTCGGGCAGGTGGAAAAGGCTTGATTCGGTAAGTCGCGCACCACGTGCGCTGCAAATGGTGAAGGGTCAATAAAAGCACGCTTTTGTTGACTCTTCGCAGGCGGCGAGCCTAGCGAGCGACTTGCATTTTTCAACCAAGGAGGAGTCCCGCAGTTCATTCGAACGTGCAGACGCTTGGACTCCAGGAGCAAGAGCAATGGCAAAGAAAGTCACCGGTTACATCAAATTGCAGGTCAAGGCCGGTCAGGCCAATCCCAGCCCGCCGGTCGGTCCGGCGTTGGGCCAGCGTGGTTTGAACATCATGGAGTTCTGCAAGGCATTCAACGCCGCCACGCAGAAGCTGGAGCCCGGCCTGCCGATCCCGACCATCATCACCGTGTATTCGGATCGCACCTTCACCTTCATCACCAAGACCCCGCCGGCGACGATCCTGCTGAAGAAAGCGGCCGGCCTGGGCAAGGGTTCGTCCAAGCCCAACACCGACAAGGTCGGCAAGGTCAACCGCAAGCAGCTCGAGGAAATCGCCAAGGCCAAGCAGCCTGATCTCACAGCCGCGGATCTCGACGCCGCCGTGCGCACGATCGCCGGCAGCGCGCGCAGCATGGGCCTGAACGTGGAGGGCGTTTGACATGTCCAAGACCAGCAAGCGCTTCAAGGCCATGCAGGGCCTGGTCGAGCCGGGCAAGACCTATCCCGTGGAAACGGCCTTGAAAATCCTCAAGGACAACTCCAAAACGAAGTTCGTGGAATCGATTGACGTGGCGATCCGGCTCGGCATCGATGCCAAGAAATCGGATCAGGGCGTGCGCGGTTCGACCGTGCTGCCGCATGGCACCGGAAAGACGATGCGCGTGGCGGTGTTCTGTCCGCCCGGCGAAAAGGCGGAGGCTGCGAAGGCCGCCGGCGCCGATGTGGTCGGCATGGACGACCTCGCCGCGAAGATGCAGGAAGGCGACATCGATTTCGGCGTGGTGATCGCCACTCCCGATGCGATGCGCGTGGTCGGCAAACTGGGCCAGCTGCTCGGCCCGCGCGGCCTGATGCCGAATCCCAAGGTCGGCACGGTGACGCCCGACGTCGTCGGCGCGGTGAAGAACGCCAAGGCCGGCCAGGTGCGTTACCGCAACGACAAGGCCGGCATCGTGCACTGCTCGATCGGCAAGGTGAATTTCGAAGTCAACGCGCTGAAGGAAAACCTCGACGCGCTGATCGCCGACCTGATGAAGTCAAAGCCGTCCACGGCCAAGGGCCAGTATCTGCAGAAGGTTTCCGTGTCGAGCACGATGGGCCTGGGCGTGGCGGTGGATCCGTCCACCCTGGTCACGACGCCGGCGCATTGACGTTTCAAGGCCGGTGATCCCGCGATCACCGGCCGATTCGATTTGAGGGCGACCGGTCCGTAACGCATAGCGGACCGGCAGCCGTCAAAGACCGCAGGCGATGCGCGAATCGGTTACACGATCCGCAAGTCTCAAACGAAGTTTCGCGAGAACTTTCAGCCTGCGCAGATGGTGTCGCCCGCAAGGATTTCCCCGGATTGACCGGGGTTGATCGGAGCGGCCACCAAGATTGGCATCGAAGGATGCCGGCGGATCGGAAGGGATTCCATCGATTCGCTCATCTTCGGATTCTTCGCGCGGATGCGCGGTGGATCCGGGTTCGGAGAAAGCAATGGCGCTCAATCTCGCTGCAAAGAAAGAGCTCGTTGCCGAACTGGCGACGGTCGCAGCTTCGGCGCACTCGCTGGTCGCCGCGGAATACGCGGGTCTCACGGTCGGTCAGCTCACCGAGCTGCGCAGGAAGGCGCGCGAATCCGGTGTGTTCTTGAAGGTGATGAAGAACACGCTGGTGCGGCGCGCGGTGGACGGAACCGAATACGAGTGCACGAAAGCGCAACTCGTCGGTCCGCTGCTGTATGCCTTTTCGACCGAGGACCCCGGCGCCGCCGGGCGGCTGGTCAAGGAGTACGCCAAGGCCAACGATCAGTTGAAGCCGAAGCTGGTTGCCATCGGTGGCAAGGCGTACCCCGCCTCGCACGTCGATGTGCTGGCTTCGCTGCCGACGCGCGACCAGGCGTTGTCGATGCTGCTCAGCGTGCTCTCGCAGCCCGCCACCATGCTGGTGCGCGTACTGGCCGAGCCCGCTTCGCAGATCGCACGCGTGATCAACGCGGCCGGTCAGCAGAAGCAGGCAGCCTGAGTTCGCTCAAGTTCGGACAACCGTTCAACCCATCAAACCGCATCAAGAAATTCCAGGAGCAAGAGTCATGTCACTGAGCAATGAGCAGATCATCGACGCGATCGCCTCCAAGTCCCTCGTCGAGGTGATGGAGCTGGTCAAGGCGATGGAAGAGAAGTTCGGCGTTTCCGCCGCGGCCCCGGTGGCCGTGGCCGCCGCGCCTGCCGCGGGCGGTGCCGCCGCCGCCGCCGAGGAGAAGACCGAGTTCACCGTAGTGCTGTCCGCCATCGGCGAAAAGAAGGTCGAGGTGATCAAGGCCGTCCGCGCGATCACGGGCCTGGGCCTGAAGGAAGCCAAGGATCTGGTGGAAGGCGCGCCGCAGACCGTGAAGGAAGGCGCCAGCAAGGAGGACGCTGACAAGTTCAAGAAGGAACTCGAAGCCGCCGGCGCGAAAGTGGAACTGAAATAAGTGACCACAGGATGTGGTTATCCCGTGCAGCACACGGACGTGCGATGACACGAGACCCAGCGCCTTTGACAGACAAAGTCACTGGATTCCCGTTTTCGCGGGAATGACTGGACCCGAGGCTGGGAGTGAAAGCTCCCGGCCTTTGGCCGTTGCATCACGCAAGCATGCGAGCTGTTAGCTGGAAGTAGCGGGAGATGGCCTAGCTGGTGCCGGCAATACCAGCCACTTCCAGGTGACGGTTTCACGTTTTCCCGCGGCCGTGGACGCACGGCCCGAAAGAGAATCGAGGCTTTTCCCCAATGACCACTTATTCGTTCACCGAGAAAAAGCGCATCCGCAAGGATTTCGGCAAGCGTCCGCCCGTGCTGGAGGTGCCGAACCTGCTGACCATCCAGACCGATTCCTATCGCGACTTCCTGCAGGCCGACGTCGCGCCGGGCAAGCGCGAGGACAAGGGCCTGCAGGCCGCGTTGAAATCGGTGTTCCCGATCAGCAGTTACAGCGGCAACGCCGCGCTCGAATACGTCGACTACCGTTTCGGCGAACCGGCGTTCGACGAGCGCGAGTGCCGCATGCGCGGCATGAGCTACGGCGCGCCGCTGCGCGTGACCGTGCGGCTGGTGATCTACGACAAGGACAGCCCGGCGTCCAAGAAGGCCGTGAAGCTGGTGAAGGAGCAGGAGGTCTACATGGGCGAAATCCCGCTCATGACCGAGACCGGCACCTTCATCGTCAACGGCACCGAGCGCGTGATCGTGTCGCAGTTGCATCGCTCGCCCGGCGTGTTCTTCGACCACGACAAGGGCAAGACGCACAGCTCCGGCAAGCTGCTCTATTCCGCGCGCATCATTCCCTACCGTGGTTCGTGGCTGGATTTCGAATTCGATCCGAAGGACGCGCTGTTCACCCGCATCGACCGCCGCCGCAAGTTGCCGGTGACGGTGCTGCTGCGCGCGCTCGGTTACACGAACGAGGAAATCCTCGGCATCTTCTTCGAGCACAACGTGTTCCATCTCGGCGACGCCGAGCACGTCAAGCTCGACCTGGTGCCGGAACGCCTCCGCGGCGAAACCCTGAACTTCGACCTGGTCGCCGACGGCAAGGTGCTGGTGGAAGCCGGCAAGCGCATCACCGCGCGCCACGTGCGCGCGCTGAAGGACGCAAGGATCAAGACGCTGGAAGTGCCCGACGAGTATCTCGCCGGCCGCCTGCTGGCGCGCGACATCGTGGACACCAACACCGGCGAATTGCTGGCCGCGGCGAACTCCGAGTTGATGGCCGACGACATCGCCAAATTCCGCAAGGCCGGCATCGACACCGTCGAGACGCTTTACGTCAACGACCTGGATCGCGGCCCGTACATCTCCAACACGCTGCGCATCGACAGCACGCGCACGCAACTGGAGGCTCTGGTCGAAATCTACCGGATGATGCGGCCGGGCGAGCCGCCGACGAAGGAAGCCGCGCAGAACTTGTTCTACAACCTGTTCTTCACCTTCGAGCGCTACGACCTGTCCGCGGTCGGCCGCATGAAATTCAACCGCCGCGTCGGCCGCAAGGAGATCACGGGCCCTGGCGTGCTGTACGACTGGAAATATTTCGGCGAACGCAAGGACGAGCATTCGGAAAAGCTGGTCAATGAACTGGGCCAGACGTCCGACATCCTCGAAGTGCTGAAGGTGCTGATCGCGATCCGCAACGGCCAGGGCACGGTGGACGACATCGACCACCTCGGCAACCGTCGCGTGCGCAGCGTCGGCGAGATGGCGGAGAACACCTTTCGCATCGGCCTGGTGCGCGTCGAGCGCGCGGTCAAGGAGCGCCTGTCGCTGGCCGAAGCCGACAACCTCGGTCCGCAGGACCTGATCAACGCCAAGCCGGTCGCGGCGGCGGTGAAGGAGTTCTTCGGCTCCTCGCAGCTCTCGCAGTTCATGGACCAGAACAACCCGTTGAGCGAAGTCACGCACAAGCGCCGCGTTTCCGCGCTGGGGCCGGGCGGCCTGACGCGCGAGCGCGCGGGCTTCGAGGTGCGCGACGTGCACCCCACGCACTACGGTCGCGTCTGCACCATCGAAACACCGGAAGGCCCGAACATCGGCCTGATCAATTCGCTGGCCGTGTACGCGCGCACCAACCAGTACGGGTTCCTGGAAACGCCGTATCGCAAGGTCACCAACGGCAAGGTCACCAACGACGTCGAATATCTTTCGGCGATCGAGGAAGGCGATTACGTGATCGCGCAGGCGAACTCGCCGTTGAACAAGGACGGCAAGTTCGAGGAAGACTTCGTGTCCTGCCGCTTCCGCGGCGAGTCGGAATTGCGTCCCGCCTCGGACATCAACTTCATGGACGTCTCGCCGATGCAGACCGTGTCGGTGGCGGCGGCACTGGTGCCGTTCCTGGAACACGACGACGCCAACCGCGCCCTGATGGGCGCGAACATGCAGCGCCAGGCCGTGCCGACGCTGCGTTCCGAAAAGCCGCTGGTCGGCACCGGCATCGAGCGCGCGGTCGCGCGCGATTCGGGCGTCACCATCGCCGCGCGCCGCGGCGGCGTGATCGAACAGGTCGACGCCGCGCGCATCGTGGTGCGCGTCAACGAGAAGGAAGTCGGCGAGAACGACCCGGGCGTCGACATCTACACGCTCACCAAGTACGTGCGCTCCAACCAGAACACCAACCTCAACCAGCGTCCGCTGGTGAACGTGGGCGACGTGGTGGCGCAGGGCGACACGCTGGCGGATGGCTCCTCCACCGACCTCGGCGAGCTCGCGCTCGGACAGAACATGCTGGTCGCGTTCATGCCGTGGAACGGCTACAACTTCGAGGACTCGATCCTGATCTCCGAACGCGTGGTGCAGGAAGACCGCTACACCTCGATCCACATCGAGGAGCTGACCTGCCAGGCGCGCGATACCAAGCTCGGTTCGGAAGAGATCACCGCCGACATCCCGAACGTGGGCGAACAGGCGTTGGCGCGCCTGGATGAAAGCGGCATCGTCTACATCGGCGCGGAAGTTAAGGCCGGCGACATCCTGGTCGGCAAGGTCACGCCCAAGGGTGAGAGCCAGCTCACGCCGGAAGAGAAACTGCTGCGCGCGATCTTCGGCGAGAAGGCGTCCGACGTGAAGGACAGCTCGCTGCGCGTGCCGCCGGGCATGGACGGCACCGTCATCGACGTGCAGGTGTTCACCCGCGATGGCATCGAGAAGGACAAGCGCGCCAAGCAGATCGAGGAAATGGAGATCAAGCGCATCCGCAAGGACCTGGACGATCAGTTCCGGATCCTGGAAGGCGCGATCTACGACCGCATGCGCGAGAAGCTGCACGGCAAGCACGCCAACAGCGGTCCGCAGGGCCTGAAGAAGGGCGCGGTGATCACCAACGATTACCTCGACGGCTTGAAGAAGGACGAGTGGTTCAAGATCAATCCCAAGGACGAGGAAGCCGGCGAATTCATCGAACGGGCGGGCGAGCAGATCAAGCGCCACAAGGAAGCCTTCGACCGCCGCTTCCGCGAGAAGCAGGCCAAGATCACCGCCGGCGACGACCTCGCACCGGGTGTGCTGAAGATGGTCAAGGTGCATCTCGCGGTGAAGCGCCGCATCCAGCCCGGCGACAAGATGGCCGGCCGCCACGGCAACAAGGGCGTGGTCTCGATGATCGTGCCGGTGGAAGACATGCCGTTCATGGATGACGGCACGCCGGTCGACATCGTGCTGAACCCGCTGGGCGTGCCTTCGCGCATGAACATCGGCCAGATCCTGGAAACGCACCTGGGCTGGGCCGCGAAAGGCATCGGCCAGAAGATCGGCAGGATGCTGGAGGCGCAAGAAAAGGCATCGAAGGTGCGGGATTTCCTCGACCAGGTCTACAACCCGGAGAAATCCGGGCGGCACGTGAACCTGAAATCGCTGAAGGACGAGGAAATCGTGCAGCTCGCGCGCAACCTGAAGGAAGGCGTGCCGATGGCGACGCCGGTATTCGACGGCGCGAACGAGGACGAGATCAAGGCGATGCTGAAGCTCGCCGATCTGCCGGTTTCCGGGCAGACCAAGTTGATCGACGGGCGCACCGGCGAGCAATTCGATCGTCCGGTCACGGTCGGCTACATGCACATGCTGAAGTTGAACCACCTGGTGGACGACAAGATGCACGCGCGTTCCACGGGGCCGTACTCGCTGGTCACCCAGCAGCCGCTGGGCGGCAAGGCGCAGTTCGGCGGCCAGCGTTTCGGCGAAATGGAAGTGTGGGCGCTGGAAGCCTACGGTGCGGCCTACACCCTGCAGGAAATGCTGACGGTGAAGTCGGACGACGTGCAGGGCCGCAACCAGATGTACAAGAACATCGTCGATGGCGAACACGAAATGGCGGCCGGCATGCCCGAGTCGTTCAACGTGCTGGTCAAGGAAATCCGCTCGCTGGCGATCGATATCGAGTTGAACGAGAGATGAGGGATGAAATCCGCTTCCAATCTCCTCTCTCGATCACCGGAGTAATCCAATGAAAGACCTTTTGAACCTGTTCAACCAGCAAACCGCACCGCTGGACTTCGACGCGATCAAGATCGCGCTGGCTTCGCCCGACCTGATCCGTTCGTGGTCATGGGGCGAAGTGAAGAAGCCCGAGACGATCAACTACCGCACCTTCAAACCGGAGCGTGACGGCCTGTTCTGCGCGGCGATCTTCGGTCCGGTCAAGGACTATGAGTGCCTGTGCGGCAAATACAAGCGCATGAAGCACCGCGGCGTGGTCTGCGAGAAGTGCGGAACCGAGGTGACGCTCGCCAAGGTGCGCAGAGAGCGCATGGGCCACATCGAGCTGGCCTCGCCGGTCGCGCACATCTGGTTCCTGAAGTCGCTGCCCTCGCGCATCGGGCTGATGCTGGACATGACCCTGCGCGACATCGAGCGCATCCTGTACTTCGAAGCCTACGTGGTGATCGATCCGGGCCTGACGGCGCTCGAGCGCGGCCAGATGCTGACGGAAGACCAGTACCTCACCGCGGTCGAGGAACACGGCGACGAATTCGACGCGCGCATGGGTGCGGAAGCCGTGTACGAGCTGCTGCGTTCGCTCGACCTCAACGGCGAGATGGTGCGGCTGAAGGAAGAAATCGCCGCCACCAATTCCGAAACCAAGCTGAAGCGCCTCACCAAGCGCATCAAGCTGATCGAGGCCTTCGTCGACTCGGGCAACCGTCCGGAATGGATGGTGATGACCGTACTGCCGGTGCTGCCGCCCGACCTGCGTCCGCTGGTGCCGCTGGAAGGCGGCCGCTTCGCCACGTCCGACCTCAATGACCTCTACCGCCGGGTGATCAACCGCAACAACCGCCTGAAGCGACTGCTGGAACTCAACGCGCCCGACATCATCGTGCGCAACGAGAAGCGCATGCTGCAGGAATCGGTGGACGCGCTGATGGACAACGGCCGCCGCGGCCGCGCAATCACCGGCACCAACAAGCGCGCGTTGAAATCGCTCGCCGACATGATCAAGGGCAAGCAGGGCCGGTTCCGCCAGAACCTGCTCGGCAAGCGCGTGGACTACTCCGGCCGTTCGGTGATCGTGGTCGGCCCGACGCTGAAGCTGCACCAGTGCGGCCTGCCCAAGAAGATGGCGCTGGAGCTGTTCAAGCCCTTCATCTTCTCAAAGCTGCAACGGCGTGGTCTCGCCACCACCATCAAGGCCGCCAAGAAGCTGGTCGAGCGCGAAGAAGCCGAAGTCTGGGACATCCTAGAAGAGGTGATCCGCGAGCATCCGGTGCTGCTGAACCGCGCGCCGACGCTGCATCGCCTCGGCATCCAGGCATTCGAGCCGGTGCTGATCGAAGGCAAGGCGATCCAGCTGCATCCGCTGGTGTGCACCGCCTTCAACGCCGACTTCGACGGCGACCAGATGGCCGTGCACGTGCCGCTGTCGATCGAGGCGCAGCTGGAAGCGCGCGCGCTGATGATGTCGTCCAACAACATCCTCTCGCCCGCCAACGGCGAGCCGATCATCGTGCCCACGCAGGACGTGGTGCTCGGGCTGTACTACATGACCCGAGAGTTGATCGGCGCCCGGGGCGAGGGCATGGCGTTCTCCGACATCGCCGAAGTGCGCCGCGCCTACGACAACCGAGCGGTTGAACTGCACGCGAAGGTGAAGGTGCGCATCCGCGAAACGGTCAAGGACGCGGCCGGCGAAACGATCGGCAAGACCTCGCTGGTGGACACCACCGTGGGCCGCGCCCTGCTGGCCGAAATCCTCCCCGAAGGCCTGCCGTTCGCGCGCATCAACACCGAGCTGACCAAGAAGGCCATTTCGCGCCTGATCAATGCCTGCTACCGCGAACTGGGCCTGAAGGAAACCGTCGTATTCGCCGACCGGCTGATGTACACCGGCTTCCGCTTCGCCACGCGTGCCGGCATTTCGATCGGCATCGACGACATGAAGATCCCGGGCGAGAAAAAGGCGATCCTGGAAGAGGCAGAAAAAGAGGTCGTCGAAATCCAGGAGCAGTTCCAGTCCGGCCTGGTCACCGCGGGCGAGCGCTACAACAAGGTCGTCGACATCTGGTCGCGCACCAACGAGCAGATCGCCAAGGCTATGATCGAGGGCATCGGCACGCAGAAGGCGAAGAACGCCGAGGGCAAGATGGTAGACGAGAAATCGATGAACTCGATCTACATCATGGCCGACTCGGGTGCGCGCGGTTCGGCGGCGCAGATCCGCCAGCTCGCCGGCATGCGCGGACTGATGGCCAAGCCCGACGGCTCGATCATCGAGACGCCGATCAAGGCCAACTTCCGCGAAGGCCTGGACGTGTTGCAGTACTTCATCTCGACCCACGGCGCGCGCAAGGGCCTGGCCGACACCGCGTTGAAGACCGCGAACTCGGGTTACCTCACCCGGCGCCTGGTGGACGTGGCGCAGGACGTGGTGGTTACCGAACCCGATTGCGGCACCGAGAACGGCCTGACCATGCAGCCGATCGTGGAAGGCGGCGACGTGGTCGAACCGCTGCGCGAGCGAGTGCTCGGCCGCGTGGTGGTCGAGGACGTGTACGCGCCCGGCGAGGACGACAAGCCGATCGTCACGCGCAATACCCTGTTGAACGAAGCGATGGTCGACAGGCTGGATGCCGCCGGCGTGCAGAGCGTCAAGGTTCGCTCGCCGATCACCTGCGACGCGCCGTTCGGCGTGTGCGGCCTGTGCTACGGCCGCGACCTCGCGCGCGGGCATCTCGTCAACATCGGTGAAGCGGTCGGCGTGATCGCCGCGCAGTCGATCGGCGAGCCGGGCACGCAGCTCACCATGCGCACGTTCCACATCGGCGGCGCGGCTTCGCGTGCGGCGGCGGTGGACAGCGTGGTGGTGAAGACCACCGGCAACCTGAAGTTCAACAACCTGAAGACCGTGCAGCACAGCCAGGGCCACCTCGTCGCGGTGTCGCGTTCGGGCGAAGTGAGCGTGATCGACGCGCACGGGCGCGAGCGCGAACGCTACAAGGTGCCCTACGGCGCGACGATTTCGGTCAAGGACGGCGCCGAGGTCAAGGCCGGCCAGACCGTCGCCAACTGGGATCCGCACACGCATCCGATCGTGTCGGAAGTGGCCGGCCGCGTGCGCTTCATCGACTTTGTCGATGGCGTCACCGTCCAGGCGCAGACCGACGAACTCACCGGCCTGGAATCGGCGGTGGTCACCGATCCGAAGCGCCGCGGGACCAGCGCCAAGGACCTGCGCCCGACCGTGCGCCTGGAAGACAAAAAGGGCAACGATCTGAAATTGCCCGGCACCGACATCCCGGCGCAGTACTACCTGCCGGCCGGTGCGATCGTGTCGATCCAGGACGGGGCGGAAGTCGGCGTGGGCGACGTGGTCGCGCGCATCCCGCAGGAAACCTCGAAGACCCGCGACATCACGGGCGGCCTGCCGCGCGTGGCGGATCTGTTCGAAGCGCGCAAGCCCAAGGAACCGGCGATCCTCGCCGAGCGATCGGGCGTGGTCAGCTTCGGCAAGGACACCAAGGGCAAGCAGCGCCTGATCATCAAGGATGCCGAGGGCAACGAGCACGAGGAGCTGATCCCGAAGTGGCGCCACGTGATCGTGTTCGAAGGCGAACACGTCGAGAAGGGCGAGACCGTGGTGGATGGCGAGCCCAATCCGCACGACATCCTGCGCCTGCTGGGTGTCGAGCCGCTGGCCGCGTACCTGGTCAAGGAAATCCAGGACGTGTACCGCCTGCAGGGCGTAAAGATCAACGACAAGCACATCGAGGCGATCATCCGCCAGATGTTGCGCAAGGCGGAGATCACCGAGCCCGGCGACACCACGTTCCTGCGCGGCGAACAGGTCGATCGCCTCCAGGTACTGGAGGTCAACAGGAAGGCCGAAGCGCGCAACGAGCACGGTGCACAATTCGATCCGGTGCTGCTGGGCATCACCAAGGCATCTCTTGCCACCGAGTCGTTCATTTCGGCCGCGTCGTTCCAGGAAACCACCCGCGTGCTGACCGACGCGGCGGTGAAGGGCAAGCGCGACGACTTGCGTGGGTTGAAGGAGAACGTTATAGTTGGCCGCTTGATTCCGGCCGGTACGGGCCTCGCTTACCACGCTCGACGCAAGAGCACGGCCAGCGGGTTGACCGAATCGGAAATGGAAACACTGGCCGGCGGCGTCTCCAGCACCCCCGAGGAAACGCCCACCGTCGAATCGACGCAGGGTTAAGCGCCGGGCGGGTCCCCGCGACTCCAGGCGCGGCGAGCCATCCCTGGCTCGCGGTGGATTTGAAGGTTCGCGTGAATGCGAACCTGCACAATCGAAATGAGGCGCAAGGATGCGCTTCGTGTTCGAGCGCAAGGAGCCACCGCGGCGCGAACGCTTGTGAGGGTTCGCGGTTCCGTGTTAAATTTCCGCTTCTGGGCAGGCCGGTTTTCACCGGTCTGCCCTTGTGTTTCATAAGGGATTCGAGACCAATGTCGACCGTCAACCAGCTGGTGCGCAAACCGCGCAGCCCGAAGACGTACAAGAGCGCTTCCCCCGCGCTGCAGAACTGCCCGCAGCGACGCGGCGTGTGCACGCGCGTGTACACCACCACGCCGAAAAAGCCGAACTCGGCGATGCGCAAGGTCGCCAAGGTGCGCCTGACCAACGGCTACGAGGTGATCAGCTACATCGGCGGCGAAGGTCACAACCTGCAGGAGCACTCGGTGGTGCTCATCCGCGGCGGCCGCGTCAAGGACCTGCCGGGCGTGCGTTACCACACCGTGCGCGGCTCGCTGGATTGCGCCGGCATCGCCAAGCGCCGCAAGTCGCGTTCCAAGTACGGCGCGAAAAGGCCGAAGGGTTAAACAATCATGTCACGCAAAGGTTCGCATCCCGCCCGCGTCACCCTGCCGGATCCCAAGCACGGCAGCCAGCTGATCGCGCGTTTCATCAACATGGTGATGAAGAGCGGCAAGAAGTCGGTCGCCGAATCCATCGTCTACGGCGCGCTGGAGCAACTCGGCCAGAAGCATGCCGAGCCGGTGTCGCTGGTCGAAAAGGCGCTGAACAACGTCGCGCCCGCGGTCGAGGTGAAGTCGCGGCGCGTCGGTGGCGCGACCTACCAGGTGCCGGTCGAAGTGCGCTCCAGCCGGCGCACCGCGCTGGCAATGCGCTGGACCATCGACGCGGCGCGCAAGCGCGGCGAGAACTCGATGCCGCGCAAGCTGGCCGCCGAGCTGCTGGACGCCTCCGAGAACCGCGGCGGCGCGGTCAAGAAGCGCGAAGAGACGCACCGCATGGCGGAGGCCAACAAGGCCTTCTCGCACTACCGCTGGTAAGAAGTTTTCAAGAACATTTTCATGGCTAGAAACACACCAATCGAGCGCTACCGGAATTTCGGCATCATGGCCCACATCGATGCCGGCAAGACCACGACCACCGAGCGCATCCTTTTCTACACCGGCGTCAATCACAAGATCGGCGAGGTGCACGAGGGTGCCGCGACGATGGACTGGATGGAGCAGGAACAGGAGCGCGGAATCACCATCACTTCCGCGGCCACGACCTGCTTCTGGAAGGGCATGGACATGTCCTTTCCGGAGCATCGTTTCAACATCATCGACACGCCCGGGCACGTCGACTTCACCATCGAAGTCGAGCGTTCGCTGCGCGTGCTCGACGGCGCGGTGTTCGTGCTGTGCGCCGTCGGCGGCGTGCAGCCGCAATCGGAAACCGTGTGGCGGCAAGCCAACAAGTACGGCGTGCCGCGGCTTGCGTTCGTCAACAAGATGGATCGCACCGGCGCGGATTTCGACAAGGTCGTTTCGCAACTGAAGTCGCGCCTCAACGCGCGCCCGGTGCCGATGCAGGTGCCGATCGGCGCCGAGGACAATTTCGAAGGCGTGGTCGACCTGGTGAAGATGAAGGCGATCTACTGGGACTCCGCATCCCAGGGCACCAAGTTCGAATACCGCGACGTCCCCGCCGAGCTCGCCGACAAGGCGAAGAAGGCGCGCGAGCACATGGTCGAATCGGCCGCGGAAACGTCCGAAGAGCTGATGAACAAGTACCTCGAAGGGAGCGACCTCTCCGAGACCGAGATCATCGAAGGCATCCGCGCCGGTACGATCGCGAATTCGATCATCCCGGTCTATTGCGGCACGGCGTTCAAGAACAAGGGCGTGCAGGCGATGCTGGATGCGGTCATCCAGTTGCTGCCGGCGCCTTCCGACCGTCCGCCGGTCAAGGGCATCGACGAGAACGAGCACGAAGCCAGCCGCAAGGCCGGCGACGACCAGCCGTTCTCCGCGCTCGCGTTCAAGATCATGACCGATCCGTTCGTCGGTTCGCTGACGTTCTTCCGCGTCTACTCGGGCACGCTCAACTCCGGCGACACCATCTACAACCCGGTGAAGTCGAAGAAGGAGCGCATCGGCCGCATCCTGCAGATGCACGCCGCCGAGCGCAACGAGATCAAGGAAGTGCGCGCGGGCGACATCGCGGCGGCGGTGGGTCTGAAGGACGTCACCACCGGCGACACGCTGTGCGCGACCGATCACGTGATCACGCTCGAGCGCATGGTGTTCCCGGATCCGGTGATCGCGATGGCGGTCGAGCCGAAGACCAAGTCCGACCAGGAGAAGATGGGCATCGCGTTGTCGCGCCTGGCGCAGGAGGATCCGTCCTTCCGCGTGCGTACCGACGAGGAATCCGGCCAGACCATCATCGCCGGCATGGGCGAGCTGCACCTGGAAATCATCGTCGACCGCATGAAGCGCGAGTTCAACGTCGAGGCCAACGTCGGCAAGCCGCAGGTCGCGTATCGCGAAACCATCCGCAAGGCCGTGCGCCAGGAAGGCAAGTTCGTGCGCCAGTCAGGCGGCAAGGGCCAGTACGGCCACGTCGTGCTGGAGATCGAACCGCAGGAACGCGGGGCCGGTTACCTGTTCGAGAACGGCATCGTCGGCGGGGTGATCCCCAAGGAATACATCCCGGCGGTGGACAAGGGCATCCAGGAAGCGGTCGCCAACGGCGTGATGGCCGGATTCCCGATCGTCGACGTCAAGGTGCGCGTGGTGGACGGCTCGTACCACGAGGTCGACTCGTCGGAAATGGCGTTCAAGATCGCCGGTTCCATGGGTTTCAAGGAAGGCTTCAACAAGGCCAATCCCGTGTTGCTCGAGCCGATGATGAAGGTCGAGGTCGTGACGCCCGAGGATTACATGGGCGACGTGATGGGCGATCTTTCCCGCCGGCGCGGCATCCTGCAGGGCTCCGATGACAGCCCGTCGGGCAAGGTCATCAATGCGCAGGTTCCACTGGGCGAGATGTTCGGGTACGCGACGTCGTTGCGCTCGATGAGCCAGGGCCGCGCGACATTCACCATGGAATTCGACCACTACGCCGAAGCGCCCAACAGCATCGCCGAAGCAGTGATCAAGAAGAGTTGAGGATCGGGAATTTCCCGACTCATTCAAGACAACAAGCAAGCATCAAAGGTAGCCAGCCATGTCCAAAGAGAAATTCGAGCGCAAGAAGCCGCACGTGAACGTGGGAACGATCGGACACGTGGACCACGGCAAGACGACGTTGACGGCGGCGCTGACGAAGGTGGGCGCGGAGCGCTTTGGCGGGGAGTTCAAGGCGTACGACCAGATCGACGCGGCGCCGGAGGAGAAGGCGC
>Ga0207707_10002635_pt1 | contig 16041 bp, 18 predicted proteins | sample KBSC83BmetaG_FD_184336 | JGI IMG/M metagenome (GOLD analysis project Ga0207707, IMG submission 184336) | Corn rhizosphere microbial communities from Kellogg Biological Station, Michigan, USA - KBS C8-3B metaG (SPAdes) (version 2) | ecosystem: Host-associated > Plants > Roots > Rhizosphere ...
CCGAGCGACGCTGCGATCCGTGTGCCCTCTCTCTTATCCCTCCAAAACTGTCGTACGGTCAGGGTCAGAGTCGATTGAAGTGCTGACGGGAATCGGCAATCGGGAATCGGGAATCGTGGAAATGGGAAATGGGGAGGCCGTTTCCCCATTTCCACGATTCCCGATTCCCGATTGCCGATTCCCAAGGAAGGGATGGCGTGGAGCGGTCGACTCTGACCCCATTTGATCCCAGCTACCAGCAACCAGCAACCAGCTACCAGCTACCAGCTACCAGCCTGACCCCATTGATCCCAGCAACCAGCTACCAGCTACCAGCCACCGCCTTACTCCGGCTTCCCCATCATCCCCGGCATTTCCTTCTTCGTGAATCCGGCGGGGGGCTCAAACGCGCTCCTGGGGGCGACGCCTGGCTGATACGCCGTCACCTCCATCGAGCCATTGAACTTGCCGTCCTCATTGGTCGTCGCCTTCATGATGCCGTAGCCCTGCGCGAGCAGAGTGCCGATGGGTCCCATTTCGGCGAGATGTTTCTGCATCGTCGCGCGCTGGCGCGCCCCCATCTGCCCGGGCATCATGCCCGCGGCGTTGGCACCCGCCATGAGACCGGCGCCCTTGGCGAGACACGCCTCACCGGTCACACGCTTGCCGTCCTCCGTGCCCTCGAACGTGTAGTCCTCGCACCTCACGCCGGCTACCGTTTCCGATCGACCCGTAGCCGTGAGACTTCCCTTGGGCTTGTTCTTGTCCTCCGTCGTGCTCTCGGGCGAGTCCTTCATGGACTCGGCCATGCCGGACATCATTTGCTGCATGGGCCCGAGCGGGATGACCATGTAGCTCTTCTGCGCCGTATTCACCATCGTCATCGTCCCCGCGGTGGTGTCAATGATGATCCCGCCAGTCGCGGCGCCCTTGCTATTGATCTGCATGGCAGACTTGCTGCCTTGTCTCACCTGCGTGATCTGGGTCGTGTTGCCATCCTTGTCGCGCAAGCTGAAGCTCATGGTGCCCTGAAATCCCTGCGCCATTGCCTGGCTTGGAGACATGGCGCCTCCGACGAACGCCAGTGAAACGGCACCGGCCAAAACGATACGTCGCATCGTTGCCCCCTGCGAATGTGAGATCGGACCGGAACCCGCAAATAATAGCTGACGGCAGCCCCAGCGGGCGACGGCGGGGTGCGGGCCGCAGTCCGGATGGGGCCGGCACACAAAGGGCCGGACGCCATTGTCGTCCGGCCCCTGCGTTTCGCGATCGGGTCGCTTCAGGCAGTTCCCCTTCGCAGCCCTTACGGCCCGGCTTACGAGCCCAGCTTGATGTGGATGTCCACGAGCACGGACTGCGGCGCCGCTTCAAAGACGACGCGCTCAGCGTCCGGGCGGATCACCATGCGCTCGACCGGTCCCAGTCCGCGCCCATGGCCGCGATTGCCACGCCGGTAGTAGACCACGCGCGTCCCTTTCACGATCTCGATCTTTACCACGGTGTACCCGTGCGCGACAAGCACCTGTCGCGCGACATCCGACGCGTGATCCATCGTCACGACCTTTTTCGCCTGTCCCGGCGGCATGCCGCCTGGCGGACCGTGATGACCGCGTCCCTGCGCGTTTGCGGTGATCGAAAATGCGAATGACAGCACCAGCACGAACAGCGTGCGAGTGATCAGCGTCAGCGACCGAGTCGACATGTGCGCTCCGTGGACCAGGTATTGGAGATGGATCGAACCATACTGTCAGACGCGCACCTGGCTGAGCAGGCAACCGGGCGCGGCGTGGTTGCCTGCAAATGCCTGCCGGGCTATTCTCGGTCGCCCCCATGGAGGATAGCCATGCATCCGCGCCACGTTCTGTCGCTCGCCACCATCCCTGTCGCCGCTCTGCTGCTCACTGGCGCGTCCTGCCTGTCGGCGCAAGCCTCATCCCACTTCCACCACCTCGCCGCCACGCCGCACACCGTCGCGTACGGGTACTACAGCGCGGCGGCCACGCCGGTGCTCCGCGTCGCGTCGGGTGATACGGTGGAAGTCGAGACGCTTCTCACGAACACGCCGCGCGGGCTCGAGCGCGCGGGGCTGCCGCCCGCCGAGGTGCAGCAGTCGCTCCGCAATGTCGTGGATTCCGTGACGGATCGCGGCCCGGGTGGCCACATCCTCACGGGTCCCATTTTTGTGACGGGCGCGGATTCCGGCGATGTGCTCGAGATCCGCATCCTCGACGCGCACCTGGCCATTCCCTACGCCTACAACGGCTGCAGCGGATTTCTCCGCGACAACTGCGGCGACCCGCGCACGCGCCTCATCCGACTCGACACTACGGGCATGGTCGCGTCACTCGGCGATGGTATCGTGATTCCACTGCACCCGTTCTTCGGCAGCATGGGCGTGGCGCCGCCGCGCGATTCGGGGCGTGTGTCGAGCAATCCGCCCAGCATCCACGGCGGCAACATGGACAACAAGGAGCTCGTCGCGGGGACGACGCTCTACCTGCCCGTCTGGACCGCGGGCGCCCTGCTCGAGATTGGCGACGGGCATGCGGCCCAGGGCGACGGTGAAGTGGATCAGACAGCGATCGAAACTTCGCTCACCGGGCGCTTTCAGCTCATCGTGCGCAAGGACATTCACCTGAGCTGGCCCATGGCCGAGACGCCCACGGATTACATCACGATGGGCATGGACCGGGATCTTACGAAGGCCACACAGATCTGCGTGCAGCAGATGGTGGATTTCCTCATGGCGAAAAAGCTTCTGCCGCGCGTGGAAGCGTACCGCCTCGCCAGCATCGCCGCCAACTTGCGCATAACCGAGCTGGTAGACGGCAACGTCGGCGTGCACATGATGATTGCGAAGACGGTGCTGGGGACCACCGGGGGGATCAAAGGGGTCAGAGTCGATTGATCGCCACCTCATTTCCCCGCCCGCGGGAATGATCCACGCCCCGCCGCCCTTCCCTCGGGAATCGGCAATCATTCCCAGCCGCCCCATACCGCCCTTGGGAATCGGCAATCGGGAATGGGGAATCGTGGGAATGGGAAATGGGGGCGGACTGCCACCCCTATTCCCCATTTTCGATTGCCGATTGCCGGATCAAAAGGGGCAGAGTCGATTGATTCTCATCAGCCGGCGGCGACCGGGCACCAGCGATCGTGGCTTAACCAGCTTTCAAGCGAGACAGGATTTCAGGATGGACAGGATTTACAGGATTCTCACGGTGCCGTTCCAAAAGCATTCGCCGTCGTTCAGCGAACTCACTGAAGCGTTGGGGCTCGGCTCCCAACAATCGTGTTAATCCCGTCAATCCTGAAATCCTGTCTTCGTTGGGCGACCAATGGGGTCAGAGTCGGTTGAACCTGGGAATCGGCAATCGGGAATCAGTACTGTCCGGTTATAAATCGAAGAGTGGTAACTGGTTCGCGTCGGCGACTGCGAGGTTGTCGGCGGCGGCGTGCGTAAGTAGTTGCACCAACGGCGTTTTCTCGAAGAGCGTCACGCTCAGAATCTGGAGAATGGTGTAGAGCGGGAGCGGCAGCGCGAGCCGCTTCTTCACGATCGCCACGAGCACGTAGACCGTCATGGCCGTCCACACCTGCGTCTTGACGGCATTCTCGGAGGTGCCATAGAAGGCCTGGATCCGCAAATGCTGCTTGATCCATTTGAAGAAGAGTTCCACCTGCCAGCGCAGTTTGTAGAGCGCCGCGATGGTGAGCGCGGGCGCCGACACGTGGTTGGTGAGAAACGTGAAGCTGCGCGGCAGGGTCGCGTCCACAAAGCGGACGCGGCGCAAGTGGCCGGGATAGGCAAACTGGGTCCGCGGCCCCGTCAAGCGAATCGTTTGATCGCTGCGCAGGCCCGTCGTGCGATCGATCGGATGCGAGTAGACGCGCGCGTGCTGCAGGCGCTCGCGACTGCGCAGCACGAAGAAGCCGCCGGCCTGCGCGAGCGCGTAGAGCCGCCGGAAGCCCAGGTACCCGCGATCCATGACATAGATGGCGCCGGGTTCCACGGCGAGTTGGTCGAGTATCGTCAACTCGGCGATCCGGCCCGCGGTGATCGCGATGACCGAGGGAATGTTGCCCCGCAGATCGAGCAGCGTGTGGAGCTTGATCGCGCCCGCGGCGCGGCGGAAGTGCGCCCAGGGGAAGAGCGACAAACACAGATCGATCGTCGTGGCGTCGAGCGCGTAGACGGTCTGCGTGAGCTCGAGCCCCAGGTCGTCGTCCGCATACAGCCCGCGTGCGATCGCGATCAGCTCGTGCGCGAAGTCGGCATAGATGCGCCAATCACGCCGCTCATTCGCCTCGGCCAGCGTCGTGCGGGCGATCGCGCTGCGAAAGCCCGCGTGATAGAGCTTCGGCTGCATGGCGCGGAGCGCGGTCTCGATGTCGCGCAAGCTTTCGCGATGGGTGAGCTGGGCGAAGGCCAGGGTGCGGAATTGATCGAGACAGGAAAACGCCCGGACCTTGTAATCGCCCCGATAGCGGGCGACGCAAGCGCCGAAGGTGCGCAGCGGCAGGAAGTCCATCAACTGCGCGAAGACCGTTCGACCCGCATGCATTGAACCACCCCCAGACGGTGAGATGGCTCAATGCTACAGGGCGAATTGAAATCGATGCAGGACGCCGACGCTGGTAAGGCGTTCGCTCAAAGTGGGTTAGCGGGCACCTCCGGCACGATAACCGGACAGTAGTGATTCCCGATTGCCGATTCCCCAAATCCCGATTCCCGATTCCCGATTCCCGATTCCCATGCATGGTCTCAAAGGTGAACGCGTCCTCATGCGCATCCACATCGGAGAGCGCGACAAGTATCACGGCAAGCCGTTGTATCAGGCCATCGTCGAGATGCTCCGGGCGCGCCACTACGCCGGCGCCACGGTGTTCCGCGCGATCATGGGATTTGGCGCGAGCGCGCACCTGCGCACGGATCGCGTCGAAACGCTCTCGCTCGATCTGCCGGTGATCGTGGAATGCGTGGAGACGGAGGAGCAGATCGAGGCGATTCTCCCGGAGCTCGATGCGATGATCGGAGGCGGGCTGATCACGCTCGAGCGGGCCAGAGTCATCATGTATCGTCCCGATCTTCCGCCCGAACGCCGGTCGGGGAGCTGGCCGGTGGACGTCAGCGGCAAGTGGAAGTCGTAGTGCAATCGGCGTCGGGCGCGCCTCTCCTTGACCATCGCGCGCGTCACTCGTCATCTTGCGAACGGACGACAATCAACGGGCGATGGAGTTCGCCATGAACCGCTGCGAACCGGCAGCTGATGACTCCTGCGTGGCACCGCGCGCAGGGGTCTTTTTGTGTCCCGTGCGCACGTTCACCGACCTTTTCACCAGCGCACTCTCATGGTGTGGTTCATCGCGGTTGGCAGCGCCGCCGGCGGCGCCCTTCGATACCTGCTCGGACTGTTCATTCAGCAGCGCCTGGGCGGGACGTTTCCCCTCGGAACGCTGGTCATCAACGTCTCGGGCTCGTTGCTGCTCGGATTCCTGCTGCACTATGCGCTGGCCACTCCTGCCATCAGTCCGGAGCTGCGCGGCCTGCTCACCTCCGGCTTTTGCGGCGGCTACACCACGTTCTCCACGTTCAGTTACGAGTCGCTGAGCATGCTGGAGGAGGGCGACTATCGCCACGCCGCGCTCTATATCGCGCTGAGCATTCTGGTCTCGCTCGCCGGCGTGTATCTGGGCATTACGCTGGCGCGTGAAACGCTCGCCCTGCGAGAGCGCATGTGATGGTGCCTGCACCGCTCCAGCGAGCGGTGCCAGCCGACTTCACCTCAACCTTCACGTAGCATGGCTGTCACGCCCAACATTCCCAGATGACCATTCGTTCCGGGTCCCCAGTGCCAGCCGCGAGCGGAGCCGCGCGCCGCACGCTCTCGCAGGGCAGCGCCATCCGCTTCGTCATCTTCCTGGGCCTGGTGAGCCTCTTCGCCGACATGACGTACGAAGGCGGACGCAGCATCACCGGACCATACCTCGAACTGCTCGGCGCGAGCGCAACGGTCGTCGGCGTCGTCGCGGGGATTGGTGAACTGCTCGGCTACGGCCTGCGCCTGGCGTCGGGGTACCTGAGCGACAGGACCGGCCGCTACTGGACCATTACGATCGTGGGCTACGCGATCAACGTGCTCGCCATTCCGGCGCTTGCCCTCACCGGCAACTGGCCGGCCGCGGTGGCGCTGATGATGCTCGAGCGTACGGGCAAGGCAGTCCGCAAACCTGCGCGCGATGCGATGCTCGCCCACGCGTCGAGCGAGATGGGACGCGGCTGGGGCTTCGGACTGCACGAAGCCATGGACCAGACGGGGGCGCTCATTGGCCCGCTCATCGTGGCGCTGGTACTGCATGCACGCGGCGGCCAGTATCGCGTGGCGTTCGCCGTGCTGATCGTGCCGGCGCTGCTCGCGGTGACCGTGCTGCTGATGGCTCGCGCGCAATATCCACGGCCGGCCGATCTCGAAGTGAAACACGCCGAGTTCCAGACCAGAGGCGTTCCGCACACCTTCTGGATGTACGCGGTGGGAAGCGCCCTCATTGCCGCCGGGTACGCCGATTTTCCCCTCATCGCGTATCACTTTGCCAAGGCGTCCATCGTGACGCCGGCGGGGATTCCGATTCTCTATGCGGTTGCCATGGGCACAGCCGGCATTACGGCGCTCGCGGCGGGACGATTGTTCGACCGCGTCGGTCTCCCCGTCCTGATTGGCGCGGCCGCGCTCGCGGCGGCATTCGCGCCGCTCGTTTTCCTGGGCGGCGTCACCCTCGCCGTGGCCGGTATGGTGCTCTGGGGGATCGGCATGGGCGTGCAGGACTCGATTCTGCGGGCCGCGCTCGCCGCCATGGTTGCCGCAGATCGCCGCGCGGCCGCATACGGTGTCTTCGATACGGTCTTCGGCGGCGCGTGGTTTGTGGGCAGCGCCCTCATGGGCGTACTCTACGACCGCTCGCGTCTTGCGCTCGTCGCATTTTCCGTCGTCGCGCAACTCGCCGCACTTCCCGTTCTGTTCCTTGTCGCGCGGCAGATGCGTCGCACGAGTTCGCCGGGCAGCCGGTAAGAACGCTCAGCCTCCCGCAAGCAGTCTCGCGATAGCCGTGAATTCCGCGTGCAGTTCGTCCATTGCGGGGTCCACGACACTCGCCGCTGCCGGGTTCACCGCTCCGTAGCCCCGCAGCATGGTCGCGTAGCTGTCCTCGATGCGGAGCAGCTCGGCGGTGACGATGGCCCGGATGGCCCGCTTGCGCGATGCTTCTCGAGGCTCGATTCCGAGACGCCTGCCGATTACGCGAACTTTCTCACGCACGATCGCGAGGCGCGCCTGCAGCGGGTCAACCGCGCCGGGAGGCAAATCGTCGGCCCAGCGTGTCAGCTCTCGTGCGGGCTCCGACTCAGTGCGGGCAAGGCGCTCCATCTCGGCCAGCGAGTCCTCCATCATGGCGAGCAGCACGGCGAAGTGATTGCGCTGCGGCTTGTTGAGAAGGGCCATGTGGGGCATGGGGGACAAGATAAGACCACGGACCCAACGCGGTGAGCGTGAGGCAGCGAGGCGTGCACCAATATTGCCCAGCTCAGCGGCCCGTGAGTCATCTGACCCTCGCACGCTGCCCAAGGCCTCCGCACTCTGATGTGCTGCGCTCACGCGCAACATCTCGTCGCGTGGTTGCGACATCAGACCGCAACCGCCGGAAACGATCGTGCGACCTGAAACGCATGAAGTGCCCTATTCGCAAGGAGATGATTAGTCTTGGCTCATGAACTTTCCATCTCTTCAAAATCTGCACTGCGGCACGATTAGTGAGTTGGAGGGTGAGAAGCTGTCGCATTGTTCTTTGCCCGCGCGGGACTCCGGTCCTGTCGGGCGCCGGTTCAGTTCGCGAGGTGCGTGATGCTCCCAACTCCAAGAAAGGACGTGATTTTCAAGCGGTTGCGCGATGGGGCGGTGGTCTACCATTGCGCTGACGAGATCTACTTCGGGCTGAACGCCGAAGGCGCTCGCCTGTGGGAACTGTTGCCGCCCAACTCGGCCACGTTCGAGGAAATCGTTGACCGCATGGCCGCCGAGCATCCGGAAATGGATCCCGCGCTCATTCGCTCGGATGCCGAGGAACTGTTCGAGGCGCTCGAGAAGTTCGGTTTGATCACGACGCCGCCGGCCCGCGCAGCGTGAGCGCACTGCTGGGCGTGTTCGGCGCACCCGGGGCCGCGGCGGATCCGCGGCAGGCGGCCCGCATGCTTGGCGCCATGGCGTCGCGCGGTGCCGACTGCTCGGCGGTTCGCCGTATCGGGACCGTGGTGCTCGCCGCGGCGCGACATGCCTGGGAGCTTGATGCGGCGCTCTCCGGTTCCGTGACCGTCGTTCAGCAGGACGATGTCGCCGTCGCCGCCGACGCCTCGCTCTTCTATCGCACCGATCTCGTTCGCAAGCTGCGCGAGCGCGGCGTCCGCCCTCTGGGAGATTCGCCGAGTCAGCTCATTCTGTCGGCATATCTGGCGTGGGGAGTGGATTGCGCGCGGGAGCTCGAAGGGGACTTCGCCTTCGTTGTCTGGGACGCGCGAACGCGTTCGGTCTTCGCTGCCCGTGACTTCACCGGAAAGCGTCCGCTGTTCTACGCGCAGGTGGGCGACGGCCTGCTGGTCGCATCCTCCATCGTGGCTCTGGAAGCGCACCCGGAGTGTCCCAGGGAGCTGGATCTGGCCGTGCTCGCGGAAGAGGTTGGCGCGCTCACCGGCTCGGAGACGGACACGTGCTGGAAGGGAATCCAGCGGCTGGCGCCGGGGCACTCATTGCGGTGGCGGGCCGGAGAGCCGGTGCACACCGCGGCGTGGTGGCCGGTGCCTGAGTTCTCCGATAGCGGCGGCGCGTCCTTTGATGACGCGGCGGCCGAGCTGCGTACCTTGCTGCTGGCGGCAATGAACGAACGGATGGCGGCCACGGGTCCCACGGCGCTCTGTCTGAGCGGCGGGTGGGACTCGCCGTCGCTCTTTGGCGTGGGGCGGGAATTGCTGCGCTCCGCCGGCGACACGACGCGCCGACTGGAGCCCATCTCCATCAGCTTTCCGCCGGGCGATCCAGGGCGCGAAGATGATGTGATCTCGAGCATTGTCGCGTATTGGAAGGCGGACACCGCGTGGCTGCGGTCGGACGACATTCCTCCGCTCGATGATCTTCTCGAACGCGCCTCGCGTCGGGAGGAACCCTTTCCGCACCCGTTCGAACTGATGAACCGCGCACTGGCGCGCACGGGTCGCTCGCTGGGCAGCCGGATCGTGCTGGACGGCAATGGCGGTGATCAGCTCTTCCAGGTGTCCACGGCCTATCTGACCGATTTGTTCAGCTCCGGCAAATGGCCCAGCCTGGCACGGGAGTGGCAGGCTATGGGAGGTGGGGGATGGCGGAGTCTGCTTGGTCAGACCGTGCTGCCATCTTTGCCACCAGGGGTCCTGCACCGAATGGCCGGAGTGGGTGGCAAGGCAGTCCGTTCGGCGATGCTGGAGCGCCGGCCTCCACCGTGGATGAGCGAACGGTTCGTGCGTGAACACCGGCTGCTCGAACGTGAACGATCGCACGTGCCCGCGCGTGGAGACCGCAGTCACTCGGCTTACGAGACGGCGTGGCAGCTCACGAGACCGCTTGTTGGTCGCATGACCGCGCTGCTGGGGACGTTCGCAATGGAAGAGGGGGTGGAACACCGATCTCCGTTCACCGACTCGCGCGTGTTGGCATTCGCCGCCTCGCGTCCGGTGACAGACCGGCGCTCCGGCCGGGAAACCAAGCGGCTGCTCCGCCATGCGGTGAAGGGGTTGTTGCCGGAGGCGGTGCTCGCGCCGCGCCCGTATCGCACCGGAAGCCCCATTCGGTATCTCACGAGCGCGATCCAGAGCGCGATGCCGTCGCTGATCGAGCGGACCATGAAGGAGCCGATCCTGGGTGATCTCGGCATTCTGGATCCGAAGGCGTTTCGGCAGTCCTGGGATGACAGTGTAAGGCAGGACGATCAGAACCTGTGCGTGTCGCTCTATCTGACCATGGAAGTCGAACTCTGGTTGCGCGCTCGTGCGGCGCATGATGCTGGTGAAGTACGTCGGTCGCAATCGGCCGGTACACGACTGGCCATTGTCAGTTGAAGCTGTGCGAAGGCGGCGCGGCCACGAGGGTCGCGTCACCACCGGGTACCGTATCGCCCGGGATTTTAACAAGGAGGGCCTTTGATGTATTCAGCACCTCGCGTGGAGCGCTTCGGAACTCTGCGTGATCTCACGCAGGGCAAAAGCGACCCGGGCTGGGACCTGTCCGTTGGAATTGGCGAGGACGCCAATCAGCCCAGCGGTTGCACCGCCAACGCCGCCCCCGGCTCCGCCGCGGCCTGCATCGGCGGACGCTCCTGACAACTGAAGGTGGCGGAAGATCCAGGATTCGGGTCTTCCGCCACACTCGGTCTCCCTTCTGCATGCCTGACTATTCCGTGTACGGCGGATCTCTGCGTTCGGAGATCCCGTTTTCATTCTTGCCCGTCGCCACAGAAGCCCCGCGCTGGTATTTCCGGCGCGCGCCGGGCGCGGTGCCGCTCCGGGCTGGCGAGGAGCTGGGCGAAGACCGCGTCGATGGTGCGCTTCACGTGCGCCTCTATCGGAACGAGGAGGGCTTCCGCCTCGTGTACGACGACACCGGCACGTTCGACGTGAACGCGGCCGGCACGCACATTGACTGGTTCGAAGCACCTGGTGCCGTCATGGAGGCCGTGCAGCTCGACGTATTGGGCCGCGTGCTGCCCACCGCCATGTATGCTGCCGGTGCGCTCTGTCTGCATGGCAGCGCTGTGCAACTGGAGAGCGGTGCGGTGGCGTTTCTCGCACCCAAGGGACATGGCAAGTCCACCCTGGCGCACGCCCTGGTGGGTGCGGGCGCACGACTCCTGTCCGATGACGTTGTTCCCATCGATCTCGACGACGCGCCGCGCATGCGCCCTGGCGTCGCGCATGTTCGTCTGCTGCGGGACTCTGCGCGGCACCTGCGCGTCGGCGACGGACATCCCACGGGAGCCGGCGGCAAGCTGGTGATCGGGCCGGGGGACCTGTTCGATGTGGCGAATGCGCCCCTGCCGGTTGCCGCGCTCTACCGGCTGCAGCCCGTGCATGCCGACAGTGCCGGGCAGGCGGCGGCTCGCACGCGCCTGACCGGCGTTGCCGCCGCCATGGCGGTGCTCGCGCAGGTGCGGCTCGCGCGTCTGCTGGGTGGGATCGAGGCGCCGGCGTTGCTCGATCGCGCGTCGTGTCTGGCCGAACGCGTCCCGGTGTTCACACTGAACGTCGCCCGCGATTTTCAGCGACTGCCTGACGTCGTGGCGCAGGTGCTCGACTGGCACGGCGGCGCCCCGGCAAGGCGGGAATTCGTCGCGACGTGACGGTCACCCTCACACGGCCGGGCGCGCCAGCGCAGATTACCCGCGTGAACGACAGCGCCACCATGGTTCGGGTTGACGGCCTGACCAAACGATTTCCGGTCCGACGTGGATGGATGGAGACCATTCGCCATCCCGTTGCGCGCCAACACGCCACCGCGCTCGCCGGCGTGACGTTCACGGTAGAGCGCAGCGAATTCTTTGGCCTGCTCGGTGAGAACGGCGCGGGCAAGACGACACTGTTCAAGATTCTCGCCTCGCTCATCGTGCCGGATGCCGGCACCGTGACCGTGAACGGGCTGGACGTGGTGAAAGACAGCGCGCGCGTGCGCGGCCTCCTCGCGCCGGTCATCGCGGACGAGCGCAGTCTGAACTGGCGATTGTCCGCGCGGGAGAATCTCCGGCTCTTCGCCGCGCTGCACAATCTGCACGGCGCCGCCGGCGAGCAGCGGGTGAATGAACTGATGGAGATCACGGGCATCGCCGACACGGGCAGCAAGATGGTCGGACAGTTCTCCTCGGGCATGAAGCAGCGGCTGCTCATCGCGCGCGCGCTGCTCTCGCGCCCCTCGGTACTCCTGCTGGATGAGCCAACGCGCAGCCTCGACCCGCTTGGCGCACGACGCTTCCGCGAATTTCTTCGCGACGAGATCGTGGCGCGACAGCGGTGCACGGTGCTCATTGCCACCCACCGGGCAGAAGAAGCGCTCGAGTTGTGCGACCGGATCGCGATTCTCGATCGCGGCGTCGTGCGCGCCGTCGGCACGCCGACCGAGCTCGCCAGCCGGATCGTGGGCGAGCGCTACTACCTGTGGACACTGGCGCCATCGCACCCCGCACTGGCCTGTCTCGCCGCGCAGGGCACCGTTACGAACGTCGTGACCGGCGAGCGTGACGAGGATGGGTGGACACGCGTGCAACTGGAGATTCCGGGAGGCCCGCGCACGGCGAGCGACGTGATCGCCGCGCTGGCCGCGGAGCACATGCCCATCGCGTCGTTCGAGCGTGTTCGCCTTCCGCTGGCGGAGCTCATCGAGCGCATCGTGGCCAATCGCGGCACGGTGATGGCCGATGCATAAGATATTCGCCCTGGTGCGGGCGTCGTGGCTGGTGGGCGCGAGCTATCGCATGGCGATCATCACGTCGTTCGGGTCGCTCATCGTAACCGTCGTGCCTGTGTTCTACATCGCGCGTGCGCTGCAGCCCATGATGGGCAAGGTGGTGCAGGGGCAGGGCGGGGATTTCTTCGGCTTCGTGCTGGTGGGCATGGTCGCGTTCATGTTCATCGGCATTGCGGTCGGCACGTTGCCTGGCATCATCAGCGGCAGCGTGAGCTCGGGCACGCTGGAGGCGTATCTCACCACGCCGTCGTCGCTGCCCACGGTACTCGCGGGACTCATGTCGTACGACTTTCTCTGGTCATTCGCGCGGGCGGTCGTGCTGGTCATCACCGGCGCGATACTTGGCGCGCACATCGCGTGGGGCAAGTCGCTCCTGGCCATTGGCATCCTCGCGCTCATCGTGCTCTCGTATCTGCCGTTCGGCATTCTGGGTGCGTCGCTGATGCTCTGGTTCCGCACCACGGGGCCGCTCCCCAAGGCGGTGATCGGGCTCTCGGGCTTTCTGGGTGGCGTGTACTATCCGACGCACGTGATCCCGTCGTGGCTGCATTCGGTGTCGTCGGCGATCCCGCTCACATATGGTCTGCGGGCGCTGCGCCGCGTGATGCTCGAGGGGAAGCCCTTGAGTGCGGTGGCGCCGGACCTCGGCATCCTGATGCTCTTCATTGTGGGATTGTGCGCGCTCAGCGTGCTGGCGTTTTCGCGCGCACTGCACGACGCCAAGCGGACAGGGTCGCTGGCGCAGTACTAGGGGGGGCGCGCGATCTGCCACGTCGCGAACTGCGTCACACAGCTACCTGGCAGCCGCACTGCCAAACACAAGCGAGACGCTCGATCGTCGCGCTCAACTTGTGCTCGAGGTTCGCTACGCCGTCCGCAACGATTTGTCAGGACTCGCGCGGCGAGGAGATCGTGAACCGGAACCCGTCAGGGTCGCGGAGCCGGAAGGCGCGCTTTCCCGCCACGGCGATCGGCTCCGTCTCGAGCACGCCTCCGCGCACCTTGATCCGCGCGGCGAGCTCGTCGATGTCCTGGGCCGTCGATACCTGCAGCGAGAAGCCCTCGCCTTTGGCCCGGTCGAGTCCCTTCGCGCCGTCGTCCTGCACAAGCAGGATCTCCACACCCCCGGCGTTGAGAGCGATCGCTATCAGCCGCTCGTCGCGACGGTACTCCCGGGCAACGGCGAAGCCCACCACGTCGCGATACCACGCCACGCTCGCCGAGAGGTCGCGGACAGTCAGCGAGGCTTCGAGGCTCCGGGCGACGAGAACGTCGGTGGGAACAGCCGGTGGGGGAGAACCACTGGGCATGAGAGGATTCCTTGCAGCCGAGTTGTTGCGACCTGGGGTCGTGGGCGAGATCTAATCGTGTATTTCTGCACAGCGTAGCTCAACTCCCCGCCGTCGAACGCCTTCGCGGCTGGCGACGCGCTCCCGGCTGTGGAGCGTGTCCGAAATCCAGCCTGCCGCGTTACTCCCTACCTCGCCGTCACCGGCTCCTGCCGTGCACCGTGGCACACAACACAGCGGACGCTCCCGTGGCGTAGCACCGGGCGACAGGGCGCGCATGGACCGGATCACTCCCGCCGTCGCGCGAGGCGAGCTGCACGACGCGCGACGAATTGAATCGCGTCCAGCGCGCGACTTCGCCGCGCACGTCAATGTGCGCGAACGGTCCGCTGGGGCCCATGGCGTCGTACAGACCAAGGCCGCCCGAGAGTTCCGGGTGCGCATGTTCCACGCGCTCCACTGATTCCTCGATCACGCGCACGTCGCGCGCGTCCACCCGGCCGTCGTGATTCAGGTCATCCATGCGCCCATCGTGGTTGGCGTCGATGATGATGTCCGCCGCGTCGCCATACTGGTGCCGGCTCTCACGCGCCCGGCCGCTCGCGTCGCCCAGCGCGAAGTTGTACGATGGCGTGCGGAACCCCGACAGCACCACCACGTGCGATGTGGGCACGCCGCGCCGCGCGAGGTCCTGCAGCACGAGTTCCAGCTTGTCGAGCAGCGCGGCGCGCAACACGACGTACTTGGGCCACACGCCGGGCTGGTCATGCGTGAGGAAGTCGCGTAGTGTGAAATGCGCCGAGATTCGCGTGTCCTCGTTGGCCGGCGTGACCTCCACGAAGCCCAGCGGGTTGGCGTACGCCGCGGAGCGCACCGTGTGCAATTCCGCCGGCCAGTAGCCCATCTGGTAGCGTCCAACGAACGAGCCGAGTTTCCGGGAGAAGTCGATGCGCTGGATAACGGAAAACGGGACGCCGTCCACACCTCCAGGCACCGCGAGCACACCGTCGTGTGCTGCGCTGGCGGCGCCCGGCAGTTCCACGAAGTCGCCGGCGCCCACAAAGCTGGCGCGCAGGGCACCACTCAGGCCGAGCGCGGTGTCCCCGAGCGCGAGAACCGGAGCCGGTTCGGCGGACGGCGGTTGCAGTTCGGCGCCGGTGGCCGGCACGCGCCAGCGCAGGACTTGCGCCGCATCGGCGGCGCGGGCGCGCGCGACGGATGCCGCCAAGACAGAAGCGACCCCAACGGTGAGCGCCGTAGTGGCGCACCAGCGAAACGGCAGACGGGAGATCACATTGCATGGACGCACCGGCTGAAACCCGGGTCACCGCGCCATCGTACGGCGGCATGAGGAGGTGGAACATGATCGGACTGCTCGGACTGGCGGCCACTGTTGCCGCGATCATTCTGGGGTATGCGAATGCGCGGCGCTTCGTTCGCACGCGCCTTCGTTACGTGGATGCGATACAACGCAAGCTCGCGCCGTGGGCCGCGGGAGCTGCCGCAGCGGTGGTCGTGACCCCGCTGGCCTGGTTGCTGCCTGCCGTGGGCATTGGCTCGGTTGTGCTGTTTGGAGTCGCCATTGGAACTGGCGTCGCCCATGGTGCGCGCGACGTTCGCCGCGCCGAGACCGGGCTGCTCCGGCCGTGATGGCGAGAGCAAGTCAAATGAAGTAACTGTCCCCCGGGATGGCGACGATCGCCGCCATTCCGGGGGACTTGCCTATTGCGTGCCGGCTTTTGGCGCGTACTTTTGCCGTCGCGGCCTCTCGCAACGCTCTCATGCGGGCCGCGATCCCACCCTCGCAGGAGGAATCTGCCATCCACCCTTGTATGCGCGGCACCATCCGAATCACCCTAACCCACAGCACGAACCCGTCCTGCCGCAATTTCGTTCGCGGTAGCCTGCTCCGTCGTATTGACTGGAGCCCGGCCAACCGCGCGACACCGTGCAGCATCCGCCTTCCGACATTATCAGGAGGACTGTAATGCCATTGACCGTTGGCGCACCGAACCGGACATCACTATTCCGTGTTCGGACGCGCGGCAAGCCGCAAATTCTGCTGCGTGCCCTGTTCATCGCGGGCGCCGCGAGCGTGATGCTCACGGCCGCCGCCGCGGCACAGGGTGTCGTGGCTGGCACTGTCACCGATGCCGACTCGCATCAGCCCGTGGTCGGCGCACAGGTGAGCATTCCCAATACGACGCTCGGCAGTCTGACGGATGAACATGGGCATTTTC
>Ga0207707_10002637_pt1 | contig 16020 bp, 15 predicted proteins | sample KBSC83BmetaG_FD_184336 | JGI IMG/M metagenome (GOLD analysis project Ga0207707, IMG submission 184336) | Corn rhizosphere microbial communities from Kellogg Biological Station, Michigan, USA - KBS C8-3B metaG (SPAdes) (version 2) | ecosystem: Host-associated > Plants > Roots > Rhizosphere ...
AAAACAAATGGTGGAGCAGAGGGGGGTCGAACCCCTGACCTCCGCATTGCGAACGCGGCGCTCTGCCAAACTGAGCTACTGCCCCACGCGGAGTGCCATATTAGGAAGCGCGGTTGAGGAGTGTCAAGGCGTGGGTGAGTGCGTCACCGATTTTCGAAACGTTCTTGCCACCGCCCTGGGCGATCTCGGGTTTGCCACCGCCGCGGCCGTCGAGCATCGCGCACGCTTCGCGCATCAATGCATTCATGTCGCCCACGGCATCAGCGGAACGCGCAAACACCAGGCGAGCAGTGTCTTTGCCACGCGAGGCGAGCAGCGCAACGGTGCCGGGATGCATAGTCAGTGCGTGTGCGAGTCGCTTCAGTGACTCGGCATCGCGGCTCTCGAAGATTTCAAAAACCACACCATCGCGAGCACGAGCCAACAACTTCGCCGCCTCAGCTTCAGCCACCGACTCCTCGAGCACACGAATACGGCGATTCAACTCCTTGTGCTCTTCAACCATCTGTGCCGCGACGTCCGGAGCATCATCTCGCCCCGTGCTGAACAACGCCGCAACTTCGCGCGCACTCTTATTTGCCTTTCGATAATCCGCCAGCGCGCGCGTGCCTGCGACAAACTCGATGCGCGTCAAACCTTTGGCTCGTTCCCACGAGCGCACCCCGATCATGCCCACCTCGCCCGTGCGATACGCGTGCGTGCCGCCACACGGCGTCAGATCGAAACCTTCGATCTCAATCAAACGCAGATCGCCGTCACGCGCCGGTTCCTTTCGCAGCGGCAGTTCGGCAGCCTCAGTCGACGTCACGTTGCGAATCGTGATCGCTCGATCCTCCCAAACAACATTGTTCGCCAGTTCGACAGCGCGTTCGATTACCTCGCTGGTGGGAGTGTTCAAGTCGACGTCGATCTCGCACGACGCGTCGAGTACGCGAAAGCTCTTCGTGGGCGCGTTGAAAAGCGTGACGAAAGCTTGCGAGAGAATGTGCTGGCCGGTGTGTTGTTGCATGTGGTCCAACCGGCGCGACCAGTCCACACGACCATGGACCAGCGCGCCACGCGACGGCGCCGCGCCCTTGATCACGTGGAGCACGCCATTTTCGCCATCGTCGATACACTCCTCCACGCGCGCTCCATTGAGTGTTCCAGTATCGCTCGGCTGACCACCGCCAGTCGGATAAAACGCTGTGCGGTCGAGCACGATCGCAGTCCAACCGCTGACCCGATCGCTCAGATCAACCACACGAGCGTCGAACTCGATCAGGTGCGAGTCGGAATAATAAAGACGTTCAGTTACAGCCATACGATCCACAGATTACGCAGTTGTACATAGATCTTTGTAAGATAGCCGCCATGAGGCTAACTCCGAGCAGAATAATCGTCGCGGTGGCGTTCATCGCGGCATTCAGCAGCGCTGTCTTCGCCCAGGACCCGCCGTTGAAATCGATCACTTACCGGCTGTCGATGTCGCGGCCTATGTCGCACCTTTTTGAAGTGTCGATCCTAATCGAATTGCCGGATCAATTGAAAGACAAGTCGCTACAGTTGCAGATGGGGAGGTGGTCCCCCGGACGTTATGGCGTCTTTGATTTCGCAAAGAACGTGCAGGAGGTGCGCGCTGTCGCCGACGGTGCAGCGCGACAGGTGACGCGCGTCAACGATCAAACGTGGAGTGTTTCACCGCTCGGAGTCTCGAGGCTGACAGTCTCTTACAAAGTGTTCGGCAACGATCTTTCCGGGACTTTCTCACAGCTCGACCAACGCCACGCAAATTATAACGGCGGCTCGATATTCATGTACGTCAAAGGCCATAAACGCGATCCGGTGAAGCTCGAGATCAACGCACCAGCGGGTTGGAAGATCGTCAACGGCCGCACCGATCGCCTCGGCCAAACTGAGTGGCAGTTTCCAAACTGGGACATCATGATCGACACGCCGACAGAAATCGCGCCCGATTGGACGCGCGACGATTTCGACATCGACGGCAGGAAGTATCACGTCGTCGTACACTCCTTCGGTCCGGAAGGCGGCAAGCGTCCGGCGCTCGTGAAGGACATCGAGAAGATCGTTCGTGCGGAGATAGCGATGTGGGGCGCGCCGGAGTTTCAGGAGTACACGTTTCTGCTTCACTTCGCCGCCGACGATCATTCCGGCGACGGCATGGAACATCTCACCTCGACTCAGATCATTCAGCCCGGCGCGCTCGGTGATCCCGGTACGTACGAGCGCACGCTCGGCACTGTGGCCCATGAATTCTTTCATGTGTGGAACGTCAAGAGACTTCGTCCAGAGGAACTTGGACCATGGGACTTCACGCGTCCCCTCGCGACGCGCGGCCTCTGGATCGCCGAGGGCTTTACGAACTACTACGGGCATCTGATGTTGCGTCGCGCAGGACTCTGGGACGAACGAAAGTTTCTGGATGCAGAAGGCGAAACCATCAAAGGCATCGAAAGCGCACAGGGAAGCCGGCTCATGAGCGCGGAAGAATCGTCACTCTCGGCGCCGTTCATCGACGGCTCTCCGCAAGCGCAAACGACTAACCTTCAGAACACGACGATCAGCTACTACCCGAAAGGCGAGCTCATCGGCATGGTGATGGACTTGCTGGTCCGCGGACGAACAAAAGGGAAGTCGTCTCTCGATGACGTGATGCGCGCGATGTACGAGGAGTTTTATCTGAAGAGTCCGAACAGCAGTTACTACCTGCGCGGTCGCGGATATCAAACCGAAGATCTCGAGCGCGTAGCGTCGCGACGATCGGGAGTTGATTTCGCTGACTTCTTCAAACGTTACATTCGCGACGTCGAGGTGCTGCCTTACGAAGAGGCGTTTGCGTATGTCGGGTTGCGGCTCGTTAAGACGCAGGCTAAGGAACCGTTCAATGCCGGATTATCGATTCAGGGGACGGTTATCGAGAATGTTCGGAACAACTCGCCCGCCGAGGATGCGGGACTGCAAGCCGGTGATCAGATTCTCTCGCTCGCTGGAAAAGATGTGACGAAAGACTGGTTGAAGACCCTTGCGCGTTTCAAGACTGACGATTCGGTTCCGATCACTGTGAAACGTGATCGGCAGACAATCAAGACGAACATCGTGTTAGGCCAGCCGGAGAGGTTTGATTACAGGATTGAAGAGCAGACGGATGCGACGGCTGAGCAGAAAGTGTTGCGCGCCGCGTGGTTGAATCCCTGATGACACAGACTCAAGGAACGATTACTTCCAAAGAGTGCGGGGCGATCTCGAAGCGCATCGGTAAAGCGCCGAGTAACTCGCCATCGATCTGCACCTGGGCGTTGCCGTAGGCTTTGACGTTCACCGCCTTCACAAAGCGCACTTCGGGTTTGTCACGTGGCATGCCGTTGCGCATCGCGTGGGAAAGAAGTTTCAGATAACGAACGCGGCTCGTGGTTTCGATGATGCAGACTTCGAACTCGCGCTGGTCCAGTCGCGCACCGGGAGTGATTGCGAGATCGCCGCCGTAACGTGCGGCCTTGCCAATCGCGGCAAACGTTGCTTTGTATTTGTCGCCGTTGATTTCGAGTGTGAAAGGCTGTGGGTCCCAGTTTGCCAGATGACTCAGACCGGAAACCCAAAAGGCGCCTCTGCCGATTCGTTTCTTGAGTGACGGTTGCACGCCCTGGACCACAGACGCATCCAGACCGATACCTGCCATCAACACGAAGTAGCGACTCTCATTCGTGTTCTCATCAATCACCACTCCGAGATAGATCTTGCGTGACTTACCTTTCGCGACCACTGCGAGCGCTGATTCTTCGTCGAGAGGCAAACCAAGCTCACGCGCGAGCACGTTGCCCGTGCCTCGAGGAATGATCGCGAGACTCGCCTCAGTTCCGGCCAACCCCTGAATTGCTTCGTTGATGGTCCCGTCGCCACCCGCAACAATCACTTCAGTGCTGCCATCGCGCGCAGCGCGCGCGGCGATCTCCGTCGCGTCGCCTGGACCACTCGTCAACTGCAAGTCCACCGCGACGCCGAGTGATTCGAGACGCGAAGCCACATCCTGAATGGATCGCCGGCGCGAGTTGTAACGGCCAGTCTTCGGGTTGGAGATCAATGTTGCTCTGCGAGTAGGCATGAGTACAGAACTAATTTTGGAGCAGGACAGCGGCGTCGCGCAAATCATCGGTCTCGAAACCTTCGGTGAATGATTCATAAATCGGTGCGAGCAGATTCCGGGCTTCGACGGGTTTATCCTGCGATCGATAGAGTCGCGCGAAGCTCAGCGCCGTACGCAGTTGCAACGACTTCGCTTTCTGCGACTCCGCAATCGCCAGCGATCGCCTTAAGCACTCCTCAGTCTTTGCCTGGTTATCAGTCGTCTGCTTTAAGAGCAGCTCCCCTTTGAGTCGATACAGCTCGGCCTCGTAGTAACGCTCGCCTTTGCTGTTTACCATCGCCATCGCTGAGTCTAGCAAAACGAGTGCCTCTTCGATTCGGTCGATTTTGGCAAGGACTTCGGCAAGCAGTGCAAGAAAATGCGGACGAACGAGGAATGTTCCTGTCGCATCGAGCGCGGCGAGTCCTTTGTTGATCTGAGCTATCGCTTCGTGTGCGCCGCCCTGCTTGCTCGCTGTCCACCCCTGCATGATCGACGCCATCGCACCATACAACGCTAAGCCATGTTCGCGTGAGATGTCGATCACAGCTTCAGCGTAGTATTGGGACATCAGAACATCGCGGCGCAGTTGATAGAGAACACTCGCGAACAACGCCGCGTGTGCCATTCCAGTCGGCTCAGATAATTCACGCGCGAGCGTGAGTGCTTCTTCAATGCGTTCGAGCGACTGATCAGGGCAGCCGCTAAACCAAAGTGCCCAGGCAGCGAAACACGGCATGGCGACGCCGGGATTCAGCGCGTAGAGAAAAGAGTCATCGCGATGTTGCAGGGGATCATAGACGGCGAGTGCTTTTTCAAAGTGGTCCAACGCGAGCTCGAAATTACCGAGATGCGTGAACGTAGTTTCCATGGTCCAGTGAGCGCGCAAAGCGAGTCCCGGATAAGGCAGCCGCTCAGAAAGACGTAGAAACTCTTCGGAAATCCTGCGCGCTGCTTCGAAATCTGCGCTCACTGTGTGGAACGTCCACAAGCCCCAGAGAACTTCAGAAACGTCGGGCGAGTCGCCGAGCTCTTCGTAAAGTTCCCGCGCTTTCAGATAAACACGCCCGACGTTCGGCGATGCGTAACCCTCGATCGCGACGAGGGGAACACCGAGTGTGAGGTGCAAACAAAGCGCATCGTTTAGAGTCTCGCGAGTGTGGGGCAGCTTATTGATTAACTCGATCGCTCGGCGCGCGAGACTGACGGCTTCCTGATACGCAAAACGACGGATGGCAGTGTTCGCACCGAGCCGGAGATAGTGAACGGCGCGCCGGTAGTCTCGACCGCGTTCGAAGTGCATCGCGAGCTCAACCGAGATCTCCGCGGCGCGCTCGCCGTAAACTTCCTCACCACGCTCCGCGATGAGACGGTGTATTTGCGTTCGGCGAGTCTCAGGCAAACGTTCATACAAAACGTTCTGATACAGAGCGTGAACGAAGCCATATCGCGTCGTCAGTTCGCCGTTCGGTAGTTCATGAATGCCGCAATCCTGAATGTACTGCCGGTTACGCGCGAGCTCGACGCAGCGATCTTCTACTTCAGTTGGATCCTCTTCGAGTCCTGCGACGAGCGCGAGGGTCGAAAACTCGACCCCTGCGACACTCGCTGCTTCGAGTGTTCGTTGCTTGTCGGGCCCGAGATTATCGATCTGTCTTTCGATCATCTGCCTGATGTTGTCAGGCACGCCGACTTCGACGTTATCGATATCGACGCTCAGGTTCCACCTGCCGGCACTCTGAACAATCAGGCCCGCCTCCAAGAGGTAGTCGACGGCATTCACCATGAACAGCGGGTTTCCATCAGTGCGGCTGTGTATCAACTCTGCGAGTCGAGCAGGGAACCTGTTGCCGGGAAATCTGACCATCAAGTAATCACGAGTGGCTGCGACGTTCAGGTATTCAAGCGGCATCTCCTTGCACAACTGCTTTGCCAATAACTGTTGCTTGACTGCTTTCAGCGGATGACCACTGACGTTGAGCTCGATATCGCGATAAGTTCCGATCACCATCAGGTGAGCAGGGCGGCGTTGCGTCGCGAGGTACGAGATCAGATCGAGTGTTGAGTAATCGCTCCAGTGAAGGTCTTCCAGAATAAGGACGAGCGGAACTTTCGACGCGAGGAGATCCAGAGCTTCGCCCATCTCGCGCAACATACGTTCGCGCGTTGCTCCCGACATCTCCCTGCTCAACAACTCACGCTCGGACGAACTCAACAACCACGGCATTTGCAGTAACCACAAAGGCGCGTGTGCCCGAAGCAGTTCAGTGACTTTTCGCTCCTCGCGGCATAAACGTCCGATGGCCTCGAGAACCGGCAAGTATGCTTCACCAGTTCCGTACTGCTCCAAACATTGCCCGCGACCTACGCGAACAGTTCCTTCAGCAGGAATCGTGCGGACAAACACATCAATCAATGACGTTTTCCCGATGCCGGCTTCGCCACTGATAAATCCGACTTGCCGCTCGCCACGCATCATGCGTCGCAGCCAGCGTTGCAATCGCGCTAACGCCTCCTGTCGGCCTACCACATCGCTGAATACCGGAAACGCGCCCGAGTAGAAGTTGTCTCGCGAGGTTAGATCCGGGGTTAAGAGTGGCGGAGCTCCGACGCGGCCGATGAAGCGATAGCCGCGCCGGTGAGCAGTTTCGATAAATTGTGGCGACTTCGGATCGTCTTCGAGTGCTTCTCGCACTTGTTGAACGGTGACTTTAAGAACTGCGTCACCGACAAACGTCTGTGGCCAGACAGCGTTCAGCAACTCGTCCTTGGTCACCATCTGACCAGGACGTTGCAGCAGGTAATGGAGTAGTGCGAACGCTTTCGGCCTGATTTTGAGCGGCTCGCGGCCTCTCCACAGGCATTCATTAACAAGGTCAAGTGAAAAGCGATCGAAGGCTATCCGGTTCTCGTTCGCTATGGGCTTCAACGAGGCAGACCTCCATCTTCTTATCGCGCATTTTGAATACGATTTGGGTCTTTCGAATGGTCCAAAAACATTACCACGCGTTTACCGAAACTTTATGACTGCGCTCGCAGCGATCTCTATATTACGTTCGGAGGCACTTAAGTGAACCAGCAGACTAAGAGGAGTTTGCTATGAAAAGATTATTCGTAAAGTTCGGGTTGCTCGCGGTAATCGCGCTGATTTCAGCGGGCGTTACGGCAAAGGCGCAGAGCCTTCAATACAAGTTAACCGTAAACATTCCGTTCGATTTCACGGTGGCCGACAAGAAGCTGCCGGCGGGTAAATACTCGATCGGCCGCGCTCAAGTTGGGCAGGGAGATGTGGTCATTGAAATCAGCAGCGTCGCGGGAGAAGAGACGTTGACTCGCATTACCATTCCGGTTGTTCAGCGTGATGCGGTGAAAGATGGCGTGCTCGTGTTCCATCAGTACGGAGACGAGTATTTCTTGTCAGAGATTTGGCCGGCGGGCGGCCATACGGGGCGTGCACTTCCAAGGTCACGCACCGAACTTGAGCTTGAGCAAAGAGGCGGGGACGCGAAAGTCGCTCAAGTTCGATTCCAGAACTAGACAGTCGCAAGTACTTTCAGAAACTAGACAGCCACGGATGGCCAGCAACATCCGTGGCTTATTTTTCGTGAAGAAGAGTACACACAGAGGCAAAAAGAGAAAGTCTTCTTAGTGCCTGTGTCTTCCTTTTGTGCCTTGTGTGAACTTGTTTTATTCGAGGCGGTAGTTCGGGGCTTCCTTCGTGATGATCACGTCGTGAACGTGCGACTCTTTGAGTCCCGCTGAGGTGATGCGCAGGAATCGCGTGCGTTCCTGAAACTCCGTGATCGTGCGGCAGCCGGTGTAACCCATGCCGGAACGAAGACCGCCGACGAGTTGAGTCACCATTTCCGCAAGCGTGCCTTTGTACGGAACGCGCCCCTCGATTCCTTCCGGAACCAGCTTCGCATCGTTTTCAGTCATGTCCTGTGCGTAGCGATCGCGAGAACCTTCTCGCATTGCTCCGATCGATCCCATCCCGCGATACGATTTGAACGAGCGACCTTGAAACAGGATCACTTCACCGGGCGCTTCTTCCGTGCCGGCAAATAGTGAACCGATCATCACGACGTCTGCGCCCGCCGCAATCGCTTTCGCAACGTCGCCGGAAAACTTCACGCCACCATCGGAGATCACCGGCACATTCTTCGCGTGTGCGGCTTTAACGCAACTTGAAATCGCCGTGATTTGCGGAACACCCGCGCCCGTCACCACTCGCGTCGTGCAGATCGATCCTGGTCCAATTCCGACTTTGATCGCATCAACTCCGGCGTCGATCAACTCCTGCGCACCCGCGGTCGTGCCGACGTTTCCTGCGATGAGATCTGTTTCGCCGTGTCGTTTCTTGATCTCTCTGACTGCCTCGATCACGCGTGATGAATGGCCGTGCGCCGTGTCGATCACGAGACAATCAACGCGTGCCTTCACGAGCTCGTCAGCGCGTTCGCGATAATCTCCGGTAGCGCCGATCGCAGCCGCGACTCGCAGTCGTCCTAGATTGTCTTTCGCCGCGGACGGATACTTGATCGCCTTCTGAATATCTTTAACGGTAATCAGTCCTTTTATATGTTTGTCGTCGTCGATAACGAGCAACTTCTCGATGCGGTGTTTTTGCAGCACCGCTTTCGCTTGTTCCAGTGTGGTGCCAACCGGAACCGTTACGAGCGGCTGTTTCGTCATCACCTCAGAGACCGGAATATCGAACCGCGTTTCAAAACGTAGATCGCGATTCGTAATGATGCCGACGAGATGACCAGACTCATCGACGACCGGCACGCCGCTGATGTGAAAACGTTCCATCACCTGCAACGCTTCGCGCACGGGGCGGTCCGGTCGGATCGTCACCGGATCGACGATCATTCCCGATTCCGATCGCTTTACCTTATCGACTTCTTCAGCTTGCCGTTCGATGCTCAGGTTCTTGTGAATGACTCCGATGCCGCCTTGCTGGGCCAAAGCAATCGCGAGTGCGGCTTCCGTCACCGTATCCATCGCCGCGGAACAGAGCGGGATCTGTAGCCGGATGTTTCGCGTGAAGTTGGTCGAAGTATCAGTTTGGGAGGGTAGAACGTCGGAACGATCTGGAATTAAAAGTACGTCGTCGAAGGTTAGTCCTTCGTAAATGTCAGGTGTAATCATGTAGCATCATTATACATAGGAGCCTGCGTTTGTCTGAGTGCGACTGAAGTTGAATTGCTTGTCGGGAGCACTGCTGCGCGCCGCTGGAACCAGTGCAGAGCGGCGAGCGCGGCAGCGGTCAAAACTGCGAGGATCAGGATGGCCAGAATGACGGTCAACACCGGTGAACGCGTGGCCGGCGTGTCTGTGTAGACTTTCGAATGAAGCGGTGTGGTGTTGACGTCGTCTGCCGACTCGCCATGCTCACGCATGTAGCGCGTGTAACCCTCGATCGCTTCGCGCTCGTCATAACCAACGCACTTCGCGTAGGCCTTTATAAAACTGCGATTGAAGACACCACCGGGAAGGCGCTTGTAGTCGTTCGCTTCGATGGCTTCAAGATAATGGACGGAGATTCGTGTTTGATCGCAGATCTCGCGCAGGCCAATGCCTCGCTCCTCGCGGGCGAGTCGCAATTGTTCGCCTATACTCGCTGCCATCTCCAATCGCTCGATTCCTGGTGTCAGGGTTGGTTGGACAGTTTAGCCCAGGTCTATCGCTGCGCCGCTTGAAGAATCAGGTACAACTCCCACTTTTTCTGCACTATAGCTTGCGCTGCTAAACGGTGTCAAACTTTTGCGTCGCAAAAGATCTGCGTCTCTTGCTTCTTGTCGCTCGCGGTGGTACGTTGACGGAATAGTGACCCGATACAGTCGCTTTTAATCTCTACAATAGACAAAAGTGAGGACAAAGAGATGCCCTTGGAAGCACTCGGAATGGTTGAAACCAAAGGATTCGTGGGTGCAGTTGAGGCCGCCGATGCGATGGTCAAAGCAGCGAATGTACAACTGCTCGGCAAGGAGTACATCGGCGCCGGCTATGTGACGATCTTTGTGCGCGGCGACGTTGGTGCGGTTAAAGCGGCGACAGATGCAGGCGCGGCAGCAGCGCGCAGAGTCGGAGAGTTGATCAGCGTACACGTGATCCCGCGTCCGCACGCTGAAGTCGAACGTGTGCTGCCGGTAAACGGACGCACGGGATTGAGCCCGGATGAGCAAGCTCTTCAGGGCGGCGCTCGCGGACAATTAGGCCAGGGCGATCAGGGCCGTTCACTCGGCGCTGGCTCGCGCGAACCAAACAAAGAGCGCGCTCGATAAGATTCGTGTAATCCGCGGATAAAGGGTTTAGGAGTTCGTCATGTCCGTCGATAAGGATCTGGTTTCAGTACAGCAAGCGCGCGATCTTGTCGAGGCTGCGCACCGCGCGCAGGCGCAGGTCGCCGAATTCGATCAGGCGAAGATCGATCGCATCTGTGAAGCGATGGCCAAAGCCGCGTTGGCTGAGTCAGCCCGACTGGGCGCGATAGCCGTCGAAGAAACCGGCTACGGCATTCCGGATGACAAACGAGAGAAGAATCGTTTCGCTGCTGAAGACGTGTGGAACTATTTTCGCGGCTTACGGACCAAGGGAGTTGTTTCCGAAACGAAAGATGTTGTAGAGATTGCAAGCCCGCGCGGAGTCGTGGCGGGCGTCATTCCATCCACTAATCCAACTTCAACTGCCATCTTCAAAATCCTGATCGCGATCAAATCACGAAACGCAGTCGTGTTATCGCCACACCCGTCGGCAGCGAAGTGCATCAACGAGACGGCGCGCGTGATGCGCGACGCCGGAATTAAAGAAGGCCTGCCCGCGGATGCGATCGGTTGTATGACGACAGCGACGATCGAAGGCACCGAAACGCTGATGAAGCACAAGCAGACGGCCGTGATCCTCGCGACCGGGGGCATCGGACTTGTGCGCGCAGCCTATTCGTCGGGCAAGCCTGCGTTTGGAGTTGGACCAGGTAACGTGCCGGTCTGCGTTGAGCGAACTGCCGACATTCCGAAAGCAGTGCAGGACATTCTCACAGGCAAGTGTTTCGATAACGGAACAATCTGCGCCTCAGAGCAGGCAGTGATTTGCGACGCGCCGGTCGAGCAGGCAGTGCGCGAACAGTTCAAACTCCAGGGCGCGCATTTTGTTTCCGCTGCTGAAGCGGATCAACTCGGAAAAATAGTGGCCACGCCGCAACGCTCACTCAATCCGGGGATTGTGGGTAAGTCAGTTGAAGTCATCGCGAAGATGGCGGGTTTGACAGTGCCGCCGGGAACGCGCTGTTTGATGGCGGACGTGGCGGGAGTCGGGCGCGATCATCCGCTGTCGATGGAGAAGCTGTCGCCGATCCTCGCGTTTTATGTAGTCGATGGTTTGCAGGCGTGCGCTGCGCGCGCGCAGGAAGTTCTCGGTTACGGCGGCATGGGCCACACCGCGGGCATTCACACGCGCTCGCGTGAAGCAGCAGTGAACTTTGGTTCGCAGATGCCTGCTTCGCGTATCACTGTGAACACACCGACGACACACGGCGCGATCGGATTCTCGACTGCGTTGCCGCCGTCGATGACGCTTGGTTGCGGATCGTGGGGCGGCAACGTGACGTCTGACAACGTGTCGCCGCTGCATTTGATGGATATCAAGCGTGTTGCGTTTGAGACTAGACCAGTGAAGAGCGTGCGTCCGGTTGTTAGCGCGCAATCGGTGTCGCAGCAGCCGGCAGTCGCAGGTGGAAAGATCGACCGGCAGGAGATCGCTGCGATCGTCGATCGTTTCCTTGCCGGCAAACGTTTGGAAACGCCGAGCTCACCGCTACCGCCGCCGGTGATCGAGAGTGAAGCGGGAAGCATGTACACCGCCCCGGCGCCGAAAGAGACGCGTCAGGGAAATGGCACTGAACGTGTACCAGAGCCACCGCGCAGACAGTCGCCCACGCCACCCTCAAGCAACGGCGCAAAGGCAGTTGATTTCGTGAGTGAAGACGATGTCCGTCGCGCGATTCAGAAGGGCGAAAAGATCTACATCAACGCGCGGACGATCATCACGCCCGCCGCGCGGGATATCGGCGAACCGGCGGAAATCTTCGCGAAGGTCTAAATGCAAATAGAGAGTTCGAGATGTTTCTAGGAAAAGTTGTAGGCACAGTCTGGTCAACGAAGAAGTCGCCCGATCTCGAAGGCGTCAGGTTCCTGATTGTGCATCCGTACGATCTCGATAAAGAGCCGACGCGGAACATCGTCGTCGTCGCCGATCGACTCGGCGCAGGCACAGGCGAAATGGTGATGTGCGCGTTCGGTAAAGCAGCGAGATCGGCGATTGGAAATCAGGACATGTCGATCGAAGCCGCGGTAGTTGGCATAGTCGATCGCGTCGACATCAATGACACTCTGTCGGAAGAGATGCGCGAAGCAGCCCGCCGGCTGGTACAGGAAAACGGCAGACCTTAACCACTTGAGCAACCACGCCTAATCACTCATCGTCTCGCATGGCCAATGAAGACCTGATCTATCGAATCACTCGTGCGGTTTACGACCGCCTGGGAAGTACGGTTGACGATACGACAGTCGAGCTATTGGTCACAGAGATTTATAATCAGGTACGAACGGCGACTCCGACCAGCTCGCCATCTGCGATTAGCGGGAGCGCGTCGCAGTTGAGTGTGACGGAAGGTTCGTCAGACCGGATGGTAATCTCAGTCTTCGGATTGGACCATCCCGGCATCGTCGCCGGAGTTTCACAGATTCTGGCGGAAGCCAGTTGCAGTATCATTGACATCAATCAAACTGTGGTGCAGGGAAAATTCGCCATGGTCATCATTGTCGAGACATCGCGCGCGCGCGAAACCACTGCCGAGTTGAAGGATCGACTCCGACTGGAAGGCCAGAAGCTCGGCGTTCGCATCTACGCGCAGCGAGAAGATCTCTTCAACGCGATGCATCGGATTTAACGTTTCTATGTCAGAGCCGGAAATTGCCCGTCGTTGTGTTGCCTGTGGCGTGACCGTGCGCGAGCGCGCGTTGTTCTGTCCTCAGTGCGGCAATCCAATCCCGCAGCCGGAATCGAGCACGACAAACATGTCCGCTGCCGACACGATGATCGACCACGCACCGGCCGAGACGCGAACAGATCTCGGCATTACTCGGCCGCTCGACGCAGTCACACCGCCGCCTGCGGAAAGTAAACCAAAGCCGGCGATTATTAACGCACCGACCGATCATTCCGTCAGAGGTCGAGTAGAGCACATTCGCAAGGTGTCGAGCGTGGTGATCGATCAGGCTGCGTACGATCCGAGCCTGCGTTTCCTGCTCGTGGCGGCCGCGTTCTTCATACTGTTCATCGTGCTGCTCATTGCCAGCAAAGTAATCGGATAATGGAATACAGCCAGGCCGAGATTCTTCAAACTGTCGCAATGACCGAGATGGAGCATCTCGACGTGCGTACGGTTACGCTTGGTCTGAGTTTGCTCGATTGCACCAGCGACTCGCTCGCCGGTGTGGCCCAGAAAGCGGGCGACAAGATCCGCAAGTTTGCGGCGCGGCTGGTGCCGGCGGTGGATGAGATCGGCGAGCAGTTTGGGATCAGAGTCGCTAACAAACGCATTTCAATTACGCCGGTTTCACTCATCACCGAGGGATTGCGCGGCGATCTCGTCCACGTTGCGCGTGCGATTGACGACGCGGCTGGAACAGTCGGCGTTGACTTCATCGGTGGTTACTCGGCGCTGGTCCAGAAAGGCGCTACTCCTTCAGAGTCTCAGTTTCTCGATTCGATTCCCGCAGCCTTATCAGCTACCGAACGCCTGTGTTCTTCAGTCAACGCAGCAACGACGCGTGCAGGGATCAACATGGACGTCGTGGGCCAGGTCGGCAGGATCATAAAGGACGCGGCGGAAAGAACTCGCGAACACGGCGGACTCGCGTGTGCGAAGTTTGTCTGTTTCGCCAATGCAGTCGAAGACAATCCGTTCATGGCCGGTGCTTTTCACGGTGTGAGCGAAGCTGAGGCTGTGATTAATGTCGGTGTGTCTGGTCCAGGTGTGGTCCATCATGCAGTCAGGCACGCGGATCGCGATCTGCCGCTCCAGGACCTTGCGGAAACGATCAAGAAGCTTTCGTTCAAGCTCGCCCGTGCGGGCGAGTTGGTGGGAAGGGAAGCCGCGCGGAGGCTCGGAATCCCGTTTGGAATTATCGATCTTTCTCTCGCGCCGACGCCGGTACCAGGGGATTCAGTGGCCAACATCATCGAAGCGATGGGCTTCGAACGCGCCGGTACTCACGGCACGACTGCGGCGCTCGCGTTGCTGACCGATGCAGTTAAGAAGGGCGGCGCGATGGCGAGTGGTTCGGTTGGAGGCATGAGTGGCGCGTTCATTCCGGTTTCGGAAGATCAGGGAATGATCGAAGCAGCACAGTTGGGAGCATTGTCGCTGGCGAAGCTGGAAGCATGGACCAGTGTGTGTTCGGTCGGGATCGATATGGTGGCGGTTCCCGGTTCGACTTCCGCGGAAACGATCGCTGCGATCATCGCTGACGAGATGGCGGTGGGAGTGATGAACAACAAGACGACGGCCGTGCGGATCATTCCGGTACCGGGGCGTGACGTCGGCGAGATGGTTGAGTTTGGCGGTTTGTTGGGAAGCGCGCCGATTATGCCGGTGAGCGCTTTTTCGTCCGCGGGCTTTATTCGTCGCGGCGGTCGCATCCCTGCGCCGATCCATTCATTGCGAAACTAAAGCTGGACCAGCCACAAAAAGGCACATAAGTCTCAAAAAGAAAAACTTCAGATTGCCTTTCTACTTGTTACTTTTGTGCCTTTTTGTGGCCTAATTTTGTTACTATTCTTGTCCACGGAGGATCGCATGCCTGAAGCACTCGGAATGGTTGAATGTCGTGGGCTGGTGGCGATGATCGAAGCTGCTGACGCGATGGTGAAAGCCGCGAACGTTCGCCTCGTCGGTTGGGAAAAGATCGACGCCGGGCTCGTGACTGCGATCGTGCGTGGCGACGTTGCCGCCGTTCGAAGTGCGGTCGATGCAGGCGCAGCGGCAGGCAAGCGCGTCGGCGAAGTGGTTGCGACGCACGTGATCCCTCAACCCCATTCCGATGTCGATCTCGGTATCCCCGTTTTGAATACAGGCGAAACTACGCGCAAAAAGATCAGTGGCTCAGTCAAAGCCAAACACTGATCGTCGATTGTTCCCTTCGAAGTTAGCCCCCAGAGATTTGTTTTAGTGTCTGGAGATTAGCGATGCCGCGGAACAAGAGAAACAAGATCAGTGTATTCCTGGAAAAATTTTCTCACCAGGCCACCAGAGCTACCGGAACATCAGTCGCATTTGTACTCGCCGTATTAGTGATCGTCGTGTGGCTTATTAGCGGACCAATCTTTCATTATTCAGATACATGGCAGCTCGTGATCAATACCGGGACGACCATCATCACTTTCCTGATGGTGTTCTTAATTCAGCGCGCGCAGAACAAGGATGCGCTGGCGATTCATCTCAAGCTCAATGAGATCGTTGCGGCGCTCGAAGGCGCGAGTAATCGTTTGATCGACGTCGAGGATTTAAGCGAACCCGAGATTGATGCGTTGCGGAATTATTATAAGCGACTGATCGAGTTGGCGAGAACAGACGATGTTCTCACCACCACGCACTCGATTGAAGAGGCCGCCACGAGACACGGAACGAAGTACAAGAGGAAGCCACAAGAAGGCACAAAAGAAAAAGAGTCCGAGGGGAATGGAAGTCCAAAAACGTGACTTGTCCCTATTTGGGTGGCTTCTTGTTTGGTGTGGTGGCGCCGGGCATCCTCACGTCCGGTGGTCTCGGTGCGGTCGCGCTTTCTTTGCGCGCGAGGCGTCCGGTGCGAGTGAGCGCGATTCGCTTGTCGCCA
>Ga0207707_10002643_pt1 | contig 16011 bp, 15 predicted proteins | sample KBSC83BmetaG_FD_184336 | JGI IMG/M metagenome (GOLD analysis project Ga0207707, IMG submission 184336) | Corn rhizosphere microbial communities from Kellogg Biological Station, Michigan, USA - KBS C8-3B metaG (SPAdes) (version 2) | ecosystem: Host-associated > Plants > Roots > Rhizosphere ...
TGTTGACGGGTGCGGAAATGCAGCTCGGCCGCGGCGAGACCATCGCCGACACCGCGCGGGTGCTGTCGCGTTACGTCGATGCGATCATGATCCGCATTCTCAACCACGATGCGCTCCTGGAGCTTGCCGCGCACGCCACCGTGCCTGTCATCAACGGGCTGACCCGGCGGTCTCATCCCTGCCAGGTGATGGCGGATCTGATGACGTTCGAGGAGCACCGCGGCCCGATCGAGGGCCGTACCGTGGCGTGGACCGGCGACGACAACAACGTGCTGGCGTCGTGGGCGCACGCGGCGGAGCGTTTCCATTTCAATCTCCGCGTGGCGACGCCGCCGCAGCTCGCGCCGAACAAGTCGATGAAGGACTGGATCAAGGCGACGCAAGCGCCGATCGTGCTCGGCAACGATCCGGAAGCAGCCGTTCGCGGCGCCGATTGCGTGGTCACCGACACCTGGTTCTCGATGGGCGACAAGGACGGCGAGCACCGTCACAATTTGCTGAAGCCGTATCAGGTCAACGCCAAGCTGATGTCGCTGGCGAAACCCGACGCGCTGTTCATGCATTGCCTTCCCGCCCATCGCGGCGACGAAGTCACCGACGAGGTGATCGATGGTCCGCAGTCGGTGGTGTTCGACGAGGCCGAAAATCGCCTGCACGCGCAAAAGGGCATTTTGGCGTGGTGTTTTGAGGCGGTGGCGTAGAGGCATCGCTCAATAAAATGCATCGGCGGATTTTCCGATCGTCATGCCCCGGCAAAAGCGCGAAGCGCGTCTTCGCGCTAGATGTCCCGGGCATCCACGTCTATCTGAACCGCAAGCAAGCAAGACGTGGATGGCCGGAACAAGTCCGACCATGACGCAGAAGAGGCCCTTTCGTTCCGCGCCCGCCGACCCCAGATAAGGCGCCATGACTTCACAATCCCCCGACATGAAAATCTCCATTGAAACTCCGATCCGCGCGCCGTCGGCGGTTCCGGTCGACGACGCGGTGCTGCCGTTCGAGGTCACTTCCCTCGATCTGCGCGGCCGCTTGACCCGGCTCGGCCCCGCGCTCGATGACGTCCTGACCAGGCACGATTATCCGGCACCGGTCGGCAAGCTGCTCGGCGAGGCGATCGTGCTCACGACCTTGCTCGGCTCGTCGCTGAAATTCGAGGGCCGCTTCATTCTGCAGACCCAGACCGACGGCCCGGTGTCGTTTCTGATCGTGGACTTTCAGGCGCCGGACCGCTTGCGCGCCTATGCGCGCTTCGATGCCAGGCGGCTCCGGGAAGGCCAGGACTCCGGCGCGCTGCTGGGGAAAGGCCATCTCGCCATGACCATCGACCAGGGGCCGGACATGAGCCGCTATCAGGGGCTGGTGGCGCTCGAAGGCGGCACTCTCGAGGACGCCGCGCATGAATATTTTCTGCGCTCGGAACAGATTCCGACCCGGGTGCGGCTTGCGGTCGGCGAGGAGTGGCGCGGCGGTGGCGAAGGCCCAAAACACCGCTGGCGCGCCGGCGGAATGCTGCTGCAATTTCTCCCCAAGGCGCCGGAGCGGGCGCGGCAGGCTGATTTGCATCCGGGCGATGCGCCGGAGGGCAGCGTCACCCACACGGTGGCGGAAGACGACGCCTGGACCGAAGGCCAGTCGCTGATCTCGACCGTCGAGGACGTCGAACTGATCGACCCCGATCTCTCGGGCGAGCGGCTGTTGTACCGGCTGTTCCACGAGCGCGGCGTCCGCGTGTTTCGGCCGCTGCCGCTGCGCGCGCAATGTTCGTGCTCGCGCGAGGCTGTCGCGGCGATGCTCGCGAGCTTCGCGCCGAAGGATCGCGCCGACATGGTGAAGGACGGCAAGGTGGTCGTGACCTGCGAGTTCTGCTCATCGGTCCATCAATTCACGCCGCAGGAAGCCGGCGTGGAGTAGGGGGTGCCACCGTCGTCACCCCCACCGGGTCGGCGCCGCGCGCAAGGGCTCGTCAATTCAATGTCCGCTTGCTGTCGGGACTGTCGAGCGAGAAGGTCGGCACGTCGATCTCGAACCGCTCGCCGCTCTCGCTCACCATCTGATAGCGGCCGGTCATGAAGCCCGAGGCGGTCGGCAGCGGCACGCCGCTGGTATATTCGAAGCGCTCGCCCGGCGCCAGCACGGGCTGCTCGCCGACTACGCCTTCGCCGCGGACTTCCTGCTTGCGGCCCGAGCCGTCGGTGATGATCCAGTGCCGCGTCCGCAGCTGCACCGTTTCCTTGCCGGCGTTGGTGATGACGATGGTGTAGGACCAGAAATATTGGCCATTTTCGACCGACGAGCGTTCCGGCAGGAAGTTCGGCTCCACGGTGACTTCGATCTGGCGGGTAACGGCGCGGTACATGCGGGCGATCTTCCGGAATCCTTGAAAGCATCATACCGAAAAGTCCAGACGGAACCAATCGCCGGGCCGATATGGACGGCATCCGTGTCGCTCAAATTGCGATCCTCGTTTCAACATAGTTCCGACTTAAAGCGCCCCGCGGGCGCCCCCCGCGACGCATCTTGCTTGCAACTTGCGGGCCGGTACTATCCTTTCGTGTAAAGCCGAGCTGCCCGAGACGGTACCAGATGACGTCCATTGCCGATCGAATTGCCGGACCACCCCTTGCGGCCGAGGCGGATGCGATCGCGCCGGCGCCGGTCGCATCCCTGCCCGCTATTACGCTTCCCGCGGGCGGCGAGCGCGAATTGCGGCTTGACCTGTTTCGCGGGCTGGCGCTGTGGCTGATCTTCATCGATCATCTGCCGCCCAATCTCCTGACCTGGCTCACGATCCGCAATTACGGATTCAGCGACGCCACCGAAATTTTCATCTTCATCTCCGGCTACACCGCAGCGTTCGTCTACGGCCGCGCGATGCTCGAGGCCGGCTTCGTGGTCGCGACCGCGCGCATCCTGCGGCGGGCCTGGCAGATCTATGTCGCGCACGTGTTCCTGTTCACGATCTTTCTTGCGGAGATTTCCTACGTCGCCACCAGTTTCGAGAACCCGCTGTACTCGGAAGAAATGGGGATCATGGATTTTCTCAAGCAGCCCGACGTCACCATCGTCCAGGCACTGCTGTTGAGATTCCGCCCCGTGAACATGGACGTGCTGCCGCTCTATATCGTACTGATGCTTTTTCTCCCCGTTATCCTGTGGCTGATGAAGTGGAGGGCCGACGTCACGCTGGCGCTCTCGGTCCTGCTCTATGCGCTCACCTGGCAGTACGATCTGTATCTGTCGGCCTATCCGAACGGCTTCTGGGCCTTCAATCCGTTCGCCTGGCAATTGCTGTTCGTGTTCGGCGCATGGTGCGCGCTCGGCGGCGCCCGGCGAATGTCGCGGATTCTCTCGTCGCAAATCACGCTGTGGATTTGTCTCGCCTATCTGTTCGCGGCGTTCTGCGTCACCATGACCTGGTATTTCCCGCAGCTGGGTCACCTGGTGCCGCGCCGGGTCGAGCAATGGATGTATCCCATCAACAAGACCGATCTCGACGTGCTCAGGTTCGCGCATTTTCTGGCACTGGCCGCCATTACCGTGCGCTTCCTGCCGAGGGACTGGCCCGGATTGAAGTCGCCCTGGCTGCGGCCGCTGATCCTGTGCGGGCAGCATTCGCTGGAGATTTTCTGCCTCGGCGTGTTCCTGGCGTTCGCGGGGCATTTCGTGCTGGCTGAGATTTCCGGCGGCGCCGGGATGCATTTCGTTATCAGTATTTCCGGAATTCTCATCATGTGCGCGATGGCGTGGGTGATTTCGTGGTACAAGCATTCCGCCGACAAGAGTGCATCGCGAAATAAAAGCACCGCCGGCAACGCCGATATGGCGGGAGGAGGCTGATGAAGTCCAACTCGGGAGTCATCCTGGGCTTGATATTGCTGGTCGGTCTTCTGGCCGCGGTGCCCGCGCGCGCCGAGGATGCGCCCCAGAGTTGCGAGGTTCCCGCTTCTCTCCTCACAAGCGAGAGCGCGCTTCCCAAGGTCGCGGATGCCGTGAAAAGCGGCCATCCGCTGGATATTCTGGTGGTGGGCAGCCGCTCGTCGACCATCAATTCATCGGATGGAAGCGCCTATCCCGGCCGGCTGCAGGCGGCGCTGAGGGAGAAGCTGCCCTCGATTACGGTCAACGTATCCGTAGAACTACAGGTCAAGAAAACCGCCGAGGAAGCAGCCAGCGGGTTCGGCAAGCTGGTGGGAGCTCAAAGGCCTACTTTGGTTATCTGGCAGACCGGCACCGTCGATGCTATGCGATCCATCGACCCCGATGATTTTCGCGGCGCAATCGACCAGGGAGTTGCTGCGCTGCAAGATGCGGGAGCCGATGTGGTTTTAATGAATCTGCAATATAGCCCGCGCACCGAAACCATGATTTCCGCGTCGCCCTACCTGGATAACATGCGCGTGGTTGCGCAGCAGCACGACGTTCCGCTGTTCGACCGGTTCGCCATCATGCGCAACTGGAACGACTCGGGAGACTTCGACCTGTTCAGCGCATCGCATGGCATTGAGCTTGCAAAGCGTGTCCATGATTGCCTTGGCCGGGCGCTGTCGAAATTCGTGATCGAAGCGGCTCACCTCAACCCGGCGCAGCAGAATTGAGGATCTAGCGTTAATGAGTCGCCACCGCCCTTTTTACCGAACTGCAGCGCTGGCTGCGCCCGCGGTTGCGGCACTCGTGCTGCTGACGTTGGCGTCGATTCTGCCCGCGCGCGCCCAGCCCGCGCAGGCGGCCCTGGCCCCCCAACAGACGACTGACAGCGCCAAACCCGATAGCGCCAGGCCGCCCGTATCGCAGACGACCGGCGCCGGCAATGTTGCGGCTGTCGACCAGGCCAATCCGCCGCAACAGAAGAGCCTCACCTCCAAGGCGATCGAAAAGGTGAAGGAAGTGGCGAAGTCGGCCAGCGACATTTTTAGCCGCGTTCCGTGCCTGCCGCCGAAGGGCGGCGCCCAATCGTTGGGATCGCTGCCGCATGTGGCAAGCAAGCTCGCCTCGGGCGAGCCGGTGGTGATCGTCGCATTCGGATCGTCTTCGACATCCGGTTTCGGCTCGACGTCGCCCGAATTCACCTATCCCAACCGGCTGGCCGCGCAGTTGCACCGGCAATATCCGAGCGCCGACATTACCGTCGTCAATCGCGGCAAGGGCGGCGAAGACGCGCCCGAAATGATGAAGCGGCTGCAGAGCGCGGTGCTCGACATGAAGCCTGATCTGGTGATCTGGCAGGTCGGCACCAACGCCGTGCTGCGCAACCTCGATCCCGCCGAGACCGCAAAGCTGGTGGAAGAAGGCGCCAAGCACATTCAGGCCGCGGGCGCCGACCTGGTGCTGGTCGATCCGCAATATTCTCCGAGGGTCAACGAGCGCGCGGAAAGCGCGGGCCAGATCGTCAAGCTGCTCGGCAAGGTCGCCAAACTCCGCCATGTCGGGTTTTTTCCGCGCTTCGAGGTGATGCGCGAATGGCATGAGGAGCAGGCAATCCCGATCGACAATTTCGTCATCGCCGACGGCCTGCACATGACCGATTGGGGCTACGCCTGCTTCGCCCAACTGCTTGGCGACGACATCATCAAGTCGGTCGGCCAGATCAAGCTCGGCGTCAACGTGCCATCCAACGTGCATACCTATCGGCCGATGTGAGTTGAGCGAATAGCGAGTAGCGAGTAGTGAAGGTAGCTATTCGCTATTCGCCCTCTGGCCTCACGCCGTCTCCAGCGCTCCCTGCAAATCCTCGATCAGATCGTCGGGATGCTCGAGCCCGGCCGAGAACCTGACAAAACCTTCGCTGATTCCGAGTTCGGCTCTCGCCTCCGGCGTCAGCCGCTGATGGGTAGTGGTCGAGGGATGGGTGACGAGGCTCTTGGCGTCGCCGAGATTGTTTGAAATCCGCGCCAGCTTCAGCGCGTTAAGGCAGCGGAACGCCGCTGCCTTGCCGCCTTTGACTTCGAACCCAACCAGTGTCGAGCCGGCTCGCATCTGCTTCTTCACCAATGCGGCCTGCGGATGATCGGCGCGGCCGGGATAAATCAGCCGCGAGATTTTGGGATGCCGCGCCAGCGCTTCCGCGACAGCAGCGGCGGTTTCGGTTTGCGCGCGAACGCGGACGGCGAGCGTCTCCAGTCCCTTCAGCAAAACCCAGGCGTTGAACGGCGACATCGACGGGCCGGTCTGGCGCATGAAAGTGTGAATGTGCTCGGCAATGAACGCTTCCGAGGAGAGAATGATTCCGCCGAGGCATCGGCCCTGGCCGTCGATATGCTTGGTCGCGGAATACACCACGACATCGGCGCCCAATTGAAGCGGGCTCTGCCAGATCGGCGTCGCAAACACGTTGTCGACGATCAGCCGCGCGCCGCCTTGATGCGCGATCTCGGCGATCGCGCCGATGTCGAGCACGTCGAGCGTCGGATTGGTCGGGCTCTCCAGAAAACAGCTTTTGGTATTCGGGCGCATCGCCTTCTTCCACTGATCGAGATCGAGGCCGTCGACCAGCGTCGACGCGATGCCGTAGCGCGGTAGCAGGTCCTCCACCACGTAGCGGCACGATCCGAACATCGCCTTGGCGGCAACCACGTGATCGCCGGCTTTCAGCGGCGCCAGAACGGCCGTCGTCACCGCCGCCATGCCAGTCGCGGTGGCGCGCCCGGCTTGCGCGCCCTCGAGCTCGATCATGCGGCGCTCGAACATCGAAACGTTAGGATTGGAAAAGCGCGAATAGAGAAAGCCGGGATCTTCGCCCTTGAACCGCGCCTCGCATTGCTCGGCGGTGTCGTAGACAAAGCCCTGCGTCAGGAACAATGCCTCGGATGTCTCGCCGAATTGCGAGCGCAATGTGCCGGAATGGACCAGCCGGGTTTCGGGACGATAGCGGGCGGCTGATGACGCCGGTGCGGTAGTCTTGGGCATGCGACCTCCATCGTGACCACTTGAAAATGGTCACAAAAAACCGGCCTGGAAAATTCCACAGGCCGGGATCACACGTGTCCCCGGCCTGTTTAGCGACTTATTTTACGTGGCTGCAAGCCGGCCGGCTCAAATCACCACGGGATAAGTCATGCTCATATTCTCTCGCGCCCTTTCCGTCAAGGCGGCCATCGGATAACCGGTAAAAGTCCATATTTTCAGCGTCTGGATGGCAAAGTCATGCCGGGGACCCTATCGTGACGTTCACGCTTCAACCCGACGCCAATGGCATTCTGCCCGACCGAATGATCGCGGCGATGGCGGATGCCGGCCTGATCCTGCCGGCCTATCCGTTTGTCGAAAGCCAGATTCAGCCGGCGAGCCTCGACCTGCGTCTCGGCGACGTCGCCTATCGGGTGCGCGCGAGCTTTCTGCCGGGGCCGGGCGCGACGGTGGCGGAGCGCATCGACGAATTAAAGCTGCACGAAATCGACCTGACCGATGGCGCGGTACTGGAGACCAATTGCGTCTACATCGTGCCGCTCCTGGAGTCGCTCGCGCTGCCGCCGGAAATCGTCGCCGCCGCCAACCCAAAGAGCTCGACCGGACGGCTCGACGTATTCACTCGGGTGATCGCGGACGGCACACGGCGGTTCGACATGATCGGCGCGGGCTACCATGGCCCGCTCTATGCCGAGATCAGCCCGAAAACATTTCCGGTGTTGCTGCGCGAGGGATCGCGGCTTAGCCAGGTGCGCTTTCGCACCGGCGATGCCATCCTCAACGCCGATGAACTCGACGCGCTGCATGTTCTGGAGCGGCTGGTCGATTGCGACGACGCCGATCTCGTCAACGGCGTGGCGCTAAGCGTCGATCTTTCCGGCGACAGCACCAATGGTTTCGTCGGCTACCGCGCCAAGCGTCACACCGGCGTGGTCGATATCGACCGCCGCGGCGGCTACGCGATCGATGAATTCTGGGAAGCGATATCGGCGCGGCCCGACGGCAGCCTGATTCTCGATCCCGGCGAGTTCTACATTCTCGCCTCGAAAGAGGCCGTGCAGGTGCCGCCGGATTACGCCGCTGAGATGGTGCCGTTCGATCCCCTGGTCGGGGAATTCCGCGTGCATTATGCCGGCTTCTTCGATCCCGGCTTTGGCTATGCCGGCGCCGGCGGGCAAGGCTCCCGCGCGGTGCTGGAAGTGCGTTCGCGCGAAGTGCCGTTCATCCTCGAGCACGGCCAGATCGTCGGCCGGCTGGTGTATGAAAAAATGCTGGCACGTCCGGATGCCCTGTATGGCCAGCGCATCGGCTCGAACTATCAGGCGCAGGGCCTGAAGCTGAGCAAGCATTTTCGGGCCTAGTTGCCGCCGTGATTGCGAATGAAGCCCGTAGCCCGGATAAGCGCAGCGCATCCGGGGACAAACGCGACGCCGACCCGGATTTCGCTTCGCTTCATCCGGGCTACATTTCGTGCAGGGCACGCCTACCTCACCGCCGACTTTGCCGCCGGCGTCACGCGCCAAACCGTGTTGCCGACGTCGTCGGCCACCAGCAGCGCGCCCTGCTTGTCGATCCGCACCCCGACCGGCCTCCCTTGCGCTTCGCCCTTGTCGTTGAGGAAGCCGGTCAGCACGTCCTGCGGTTTTCCTGCGGGTTTGCCGTCGACGAACGGCACGAAGATCACCTTGTAGCCGGCGCGGGGCTTGCGATTCCACGAGCCGTGCTGGCCGACGAAAGCGCCATTGGCCATCTCGGGCGGAAACAGATTGCCGGTGTTGAAGGCGAGCCCCAGCGACGCGGTATGCGCGCCCAGTGCGTAATCCGGCGCAATCGCTTTCGCCACCAGATCGGGCCGCTGCGGGCTGACGCGGTCGTCGACATGCTGGCCGAAATAGCTATAGGGCCAGCCATAGAAGCCGCCATCCTGCACCGAGGTCATGTAGTCGGGGACGAGATCGTTGCCGAGTTCGTCGCGCTCGTTGACGGCGACCCACAGCGCGCCGCTCTGCGGCTGCCACGACGGCCCGTTCGGATTGCGCAGGCCGGATGCGAACACGCGCCACTTGCCGCTCGCGCGATCGACCTCGAGCACCGCGGCGCGATTGGTCTCGGCCTCGATGCCGTTTTCGCCGACATTGCTGTTGGAGCCGACGGTCGCGTAAAGTTTTGCGCCGTCGGGGCTGGCGGCAAGATCCTTGGTCCAGTGATGATTGAGGGTGCCGGCGGGCAGGTCCGCAAGCTTGACGGCGGGCGCGGTGATTTTGGTGTCGCCGGTATGGTAGGGAAATTTCATGATCGCATCGGAATTGGCGACATAGAGGTCCTCGCCGACCAGCGCCATCCCGAACGGCGAATTCAGCCCTTCGAGAAACACGGTTTTGGTCTCGGCGATGCCGTCGCCATCGGCGTCGCGCAGCAGCGTGATGCGGTTTGCGCTCGACACGCCGGCGCCGGCGCGGCTCATCACCATTTTCGCGATCCAGCCCTTGATGCCCCTGCTATCATCGGGCTTCGGCGGCGCGTTGGTCTCGGCTACCAGCACGTCGCCATTCGGCAAGACATAGACCGTGCGGGGATGGTCGAGCCCGGTGGCAAAGGCATTGACCGCCATGCCATGGGCGGCGGCAGGCTTGCCGCCGGCAGGCCAACCGGTCGCGGTGGCGACATTGACGGTCGGTATCCAGGAATGTTGCGGCGGCGGCAGAGTAGGAGAAGGTCCAAAAGTCTGTTCGGCGGTGAAGATGTCCTGGCCGCTGCAGGCGGCAAGCAGAAGCACCAGCGCCCCGACGCATATCGCCCGCAGAATTTCCTTGCGCATGTTTGCTCCCCGCATATCGCGGTACAATAGAGAAAACCGGCTGATGTTGGCGGCTTCTGCTATGAAATTAGCGTGAATTGACAAACGCGGCATAGACCAGCGGAAACAAGGATTTGAGGATGGCGAAGACCGAAGTGACGAATGACGCGCGTGAGGCGCAATGGCTGCGATGGCGCAGCCTCGCCGACCTCTATCATGCTTATTTCACCGGCTTGATCCTCACCGTCGTGACCCGTCGCGGCGCGGCCGCCGCCGCGCAATTCGTATTCCGGGTTTTTCGCCGTCAGCAGCAGGAGCGTTTCCTGCCCGGGCTGGAAAAACTCGGCCTCAGCCACCTGCCGCCGGCGGTCGCCGCCGCGCAATATCATTATCTCTCCAACTGGATCGGCGGCGTCTGCGTCGAATACATGTACGAGACCGATCGCAAGGCCTGGATCCGCTATCCGCCGCCGCGCTGGATCTGGCGCGGCACGGCGATCTGCGGCGTGCCCGGCGAAGTGTCGCGCGCGATGCTGCGGGGATGGCACGCCAACAACGGCGTTGCGCTCGGCAATCCCAACCTTGGTTTCGTCTGCACCAAGCAGAGCGTCGACGGCCAGGACGGACTCGAAGGTTACTATTTCGAATACGATCATGCGCTCGAGATCGATCAGCGCCTGGTGTTCGCCCGTCATCTCGAAGCGCCCCTGTTCGATCCCGCCAGCGCGCCGGAGTTGCCGGTTGAGAGCTGGCCAAAACCGCGGCTGGAAAAAGCTTATCGGAATTATGCAATGGAATATGTGCGGACCGCCGCACCCGTCATGGTGCAACTGTTCGGCCCTGAAGATGCCGGCTACCTGCTGCACCTCACCGGCAAACTGATCGGCATGCAATATTTCGACGAGATCGCGCGCGGCTTCGGCCTGGGTCGCGGAACCGCAAAAGAGTTTGATGAATTCCTGTGCGCATTGTTTGAAGCACAGGACGACATTGCCGAAATCGGTGAGGACGACAGTGTTTTCGAAATCAGGCAGCAGACATGGAAGCTGATGGCCGATGTCGCCGATTATCATCCGGCCTGCGCAAAAGTTCTTGAGGGATTGTTCGAAGGCCTGGCTGCCGGCTGCGGCCGCCACATCGCCGTGGATATGAAGCCGGCGGCCGGCGGTAGGCCGCCGTTTGTGTGGTCGATCGGTTAAAGCCAGGGCTTTCTTTGCGCTCGTCTGCAATCGCAGGCCCCCATTGCGCCGGATGCAGGCGGAATCCGGTTCGATCGTGTTAGGAAGCATGCAGGTGCGGCCAAGTAGATCGTGCGCCTGGGAGAAGAAATGTCCGATATCGGTGTCGCCGAAATACCGGTTGACGAGGACGAACAGCCGCTTCCGCCCGTCGCGGCGCCGATGCGGAATGCGCTGGTCGACGGCCCGATTCTGCGCACGCTTTTGTGGCTGGCATGGCCGAACGTCGTCGCGCTCAGCGCCGGCACCTGCGTGGTCATCGCCGAGACCTCCTATATCGGCCGGCTCGGCGTCGAGTCGCTGGCGGCGATGGCGCTGGTGTTTCCGTTCGTGATCCTGACCATGACCATGTCCGGTGGCGCGATGGGCGGCGGCGTGTCGTCGGCGATCGCGCGTGCGCTCGGCGCCGGCGACCACGAGCGCGCCTCGGCACTGGCGGCGCATGCGCTGCTGATCGGCGCCTGTTTCGGGCTGACCTTCACGCTCGTCATGCTGCTGTTCGGCCCTGCGCTCCTGGAATTGCTTGGCGGCCGCGGCAACGTGCTGTCGCGCGCGATCAGTTACATTCAGATTTTCTTCGGCGGCGCGGTGGTGCCGTGGCTGATGAACACGCTGGCCGCGATCCTGCGCGGCACCGGCAACATGAAGCTGCCTTCGCTGATCGTTCTCAACTCCGCGTTCTGCCAGATCATCCTCGGCGGTATCCTCGGCCTCGGGCTCGGACCGGTGCCGCAATTCGGCATGCGCGGCGTGGCCGCGGGCACGCTGACGGCGTTCTCGATCGGCACGGCCATCATGGCGTGGTACATTTTTTCCGGCCGGGCCCGCGTTGCGCCCATGATCAAGGGGCTGCGTATCCGGCGCGGCATGTTCTTCGATATCCTGAAAGTCGGCGCCGTCTCCTGCTTCTCGCCGCTGCAATCGGTGCTGACGATCACGATCTTCACCCACATGCTGGCGCAGTTCGGCACCGAAATCCTGGCCGGATACGGCATCGGCGCCCGGCTCGAATTCATGCTGACCTCGATTGCATTCGCGGTCGGCATTGCCTCGGTGCCGATGGTCGGGATGGCGATCGGCGCGCGGCGGGTTGCGCGCGCGCGACGGATTGCGCTGATCGCGGGCTGCGTGTCGTTCGTGTCGGTCGGCCTGGTCGGCAGCGTGATTGCGATCTTCCCCGATCTGTGGGTCGATATCTTCACCAGGGATCCGGGGGTACGCGCCGCCAGCCGGCAATATCTGTCGACCGCAGCGCCCATGTACGCCTTCATCGGGCTGTCGATCGCGATGTATTTTTCCTCGCAAGGCGCTGCGAAGGTTTTGGGACCGGTGCTCGCGCAATCCGCGCGGCTGGTGTTCGTGGCGGCCGGCGGCTGGTGGCTGTCGAGCCATGGCGCGACCGCTGCGAACTTTTTCGCGCTGGCGGCAGCCTCGATGGTGGTGCTCGGCGTGCTCTCCGCCGCCAGCGTCATCCTGAGCAGGTGGGAACCGAAGGCCGGTGCTGTCGCGGAAGTTCGTCCCGCGCTGTCCTGAAGCCGTCGACCAGCGCCACTGGTGGTGGGCTAAGCGACACGTCTGGCAGAGAAGTCGACCTGGAGGCGCCAGCTCGCTCCGTTATCAGCCGAGATTTCGCCCCGCCAGCGGAACGAATCGGGCGAGATCTCCGAAAAGCTCCACCGCATCAGATTGCCATCCGGCCGGGTCCCGAGTTGAACGATATCGTCGCCTTGCTGGCGGCCGATCATGTGGAGAAAATTCTGCGTGACCGGATCGGTCCACTGGATTTGCCATGCATCGATCCGGGGATCGTAGATCCGCAAGGTCGTACCATAGGAATTGACATTGGCCGCGGCGTCGCCACGGCGCGATTCGCCGCGCGGCGGGACGATCCAAACGTCCTGGATCGCGCGGCCTTCCAGCGCCCAGCCGAAATGCCATTCGCCCTTGCGTTGACGCTTCGTGCCGTCTTCGGGAAATTGCGTGACGTCGAGGTCCCACGAGCCGACGAAGCGTCCGTAAAGCTCCATTTTGCCGGCCCGGTCTGCCGCGGGGCCGTCGGCGCCGAGCGCATCGAGGAACGGGGAAGTTGTCATGCGGCGGTGCGCCCCAGCGCTTTCTGCATCGCCAGCGCGGCCTGATCCATCTGGGCCTCGATATAGGGCGCGATTTCGTTGGGCAGCACATCGACGATCCAGATCAGGCGGCTGCGCGCCTCGCCATCGGCTGTTACCTTCACCGACGCGCTGTGTTGTTTTACCCGCTCGCTGACCACCGCGTAGACCAGCCGCCGCCTCGTGTCGTCGCAATCGACCAGCAGCTCGCGCGCCACCGTGCCGTTGTTGAAGGTTACGATCCGCGCGTCGCCATCGAGCCGCGCATCGAGCACGAATCCCGGCACCAGCCGCCGATGCGGGCTGCCGAAATCGCGCACCGCGGCCCAGACGTCGTTTGGGTGAGCATCAAGGAGGATGTCTTTGTGAATGGAAGCCATGGCTGTCTCCTGGTGGGGCTGAATGAAGGCTTTTTATCCCTCCCCCTCGTGGGGAGGGTGGCCGGCCGAAGGCCGGTCGGGTGGGGGGCTACTTGAGCAAAGGAGATGTTTGCGCACTCCGTGCGCTACCCCCACCCCGGTCTTCGCTTCGCTCCGACCGACCCTCCCCACAAGGGGGAGGGATGAAGAAGCTACGTGCAAACCGCCTCGACATTGTTGCCATCGGGGTCGATCAGGAACGCGGCGAAATAGCTCGGGCTGTATTCGGCGCGCGCGCCGGCAGCGCCGTTGTCGCGGCCGCCGGCCTTTAGTCCATCGCCGTGGAATTTCCTGATCGCGGCGTGGTCGGGCGCACGGAACGCGATGTGGGCGCCGGCGCCGACCGATCCCTTGTGCAAATAAAGCCACAGCGCCGGCTCGCCCTTGGGCCCGAAGCCCGCGCCGCTTTGATCGCGCGAGCACAAAACATACCCGAGCGGCGCCAAGGCTGCCGTGTAGAAGCGCACGCTGGCATCGAGATTGCCGACTTTCAGTCCGATGTGGTCGTACATGATGATCTCCAACTAAAGCGCGTTCGACCGCGCGGTCCGGAGACGACCTTAGTCAGTGCAGGGCGAGCCGTTCTTGGAAAATCTTGCGCATCCCGCGCGAAGCCTCGTGGAACCTGCGCGGCGAGACGCCGGCGGCGCGGTGGAAGGTGCGCACGAAGTTGGAGAGATCGCCGAATCCGACGTCGTAGGCGACGTCGGTGATGGAAGTGCCATCGTCGGCCAGAAGCCGCGCCGCATGACGCAGCCGCGAGCGCACCAGATATTGGTGCGGGGTGACCCCTAGCACGCTCGAGAACAGCCGCAGGAAGTGGAACGGGCTGATGCCGGCCTGCGCGGCGGCGTGCTCCAGGTCGACTTGCCGGTGCGAATGCGCATCGATCCAAAGTGCTGTTTCCACGGCGCGGCGGCGATCCCGGGCAGCCGTACGCACAGGCTGGCGCGGCCGCCCCGAAACCGCCTCGACAAAGCGGCTGGCGAACGCCTGGCCGACTTCGTCGAGACCGATATCGCTGCGGCCCTCGGCCGCGGCCTGCGCCAGTTCGCCGAGCACCATCAATTCGGGCAACGGCGGGGCGGCGCCGATCTGCCAGATCTCTGTCCGGTCGCCGATCGCTTCCACCAGTTCCGGCGCCAGAAAAAACGACAGGCACTCGTCGCCGCAGACGTGATCATGGGTGCAGGTGTATTCGTCGCCGGGATGGCCGACCAGGATCGATCCCGCCACCAGCTCGAAGAATCGGCCGCGCGTGCGGCAGCCGAAGCTGCCCTTGCGCACATAGGAGACCGAGTGGCTGCGGTGCCGCTCCACGAACGGCGTATCATCCGGCCCGGCGCTGCAGCGGAAGTCGGACACCGAGATGGATTTTTGCTGCAAAAGCGTGGTTGCGGTCATGCCGCAATTTTAGCCCTGCGGGCGGGGCGGAGCAACCGGCAGCAGCACGTCGAACAGGGTCTTGCTGAAGGTCATGTTGGCGCCCTCGATCGAAAGCAGCCGGCGCTTGGAGATGGTGCCGCCGTTCGGGGAAATCCTGTCGGCGTAGCCGCCCGCTTCGAGCACGCGATGGCACGGCACCACGATCATGAAAGGGTTGCGGGAAATCGCCTGCGCCACCGAATGCACGGCGCCCGTAGCCCTGAGACTGCTCGCGACTTCGCCATAGGTGCGGGTTTCGCCGCGTGGAACGGTGCGCGTGAATTGATAAACCCGCGCATTGAAGGCCGGTATCCCGGTCATATCGAGCATGACCTCGGAAAGATCGGCAGCTTTACCGCGCAGCAGCGCGACAATGCCATCGATCGCAAGTTCGACATTGAGCGGCGGGCGAAGCTCGCGGGCCTCGGGATAGAGGTGAAACAGCCGGCGGCGGGTTTCGATCTCGCGCGCCTCGGGCAGCTGCACGCCGATCACGCCGCTATCGCCCCATGCGATGCCGCATCGGCCAATCATCGTGTCGAATATGGTGTACCCACGCCCCGCCATCACGCCACCAACCCCGAGAGGGATCATAGCACCGTCACCAACGGGCGCACCTGAAAAATTTAAATTCGGTTAAGGCAGGCGGGGGGCAAGTGGCAAGGCGCTTGGCGGACCGCGCGGTCTCGGCTAAATCAGGGGAGAGCATGATCCGGAAAAGTGGATGCCGGTTTTCCGAAAAAGATCATGCTCAAGACTTTGCGACCGCGGGCGTAGTTCAATGGCAGAACGGCAGCTTCCCAAGCTGCATACGAGGGTTCGATTCCCTTCGCCCGCTCCAACATTCTCCTGACCGACCGAAGCCGGCCGATCGACAGCAGCCTATCTTTCCGCCTCGATCGCGCGTACGGTGCTGATGTCGCAAGACGATGGCGCTGAAACTTGGAGTGGACTGCGGGCAGACCCGGGGGCAGTACCCGGCGCCTCCACCCTAGCAGCTTGAGCTTAAAGGTCTCATCCTTGGTGAGATCGATTCCGCCGCAAGGCAGAATCCCTGGGCTGCTAAGGCGGGGGCGAAACAGGATCGATGGTCGCGAAGAAGCTCTGAATTGTGCCCG
>Ga0207707_10002645_pt1 | contig 16005 bp, 30 predicted proteins | sample KBSC83BmetaG_FD_184336 | JGI IMG/M metagenome (GOLD analysis project Ga0207707, IMG submission 184336) | Corn rhizosphere microbial communities from Kellogg Biological Station, Michigan, USA - KBS C8-3B metaG (SPAdes) (version 2) | ecosystem: Host-associated > Plants > Roots > Rhizosphere ...
CTTCGCTTCCTCTTTAACCTGCGTCTGCTTTTTGCTTTGTCGAGCTTTGCTCTTCTCGCGCACGCCCTCTAGTCCTTGGACATAGAGAAACGCATCTACACGAGAGAGGTACTTGCCGTAAACATCAGCAGCTTGCCGTCTAACTTGCTCCACCTGTTGGAACACCTTGTTCATGCCGTCTTCGCTGTCCAGCACGTCGGGGTGATTCCGCATCAGGTACATCTCAAACTTCAACGCATCGTTGCCGTCCAAGGCGCTAGCTAGATGGTTATTGAGAGGATCTAGGTGTGTCTTAAGCCGCTTAGAAAACAGCGGGTCAAGGGTCTTGTCCAGCTCTGAAAGCTCAGGAGATAGTGAAACCTCCTGCTGCTGAGGAGTCTGGCGCTGCCTAGCGTACTCTTGAAACAGCCGGTTATTCTCTTCTAAATAACGGCTGCGCTCTTCCTGGCGAATAAGCTTAGCTTCAGTTTCCCGATACTTGCCTTGCCAGTCTTCTTGCTGCACAGGAGGCGAACCTGCTTCGACTTCTTCAGTCGCGTTTTCCGCCGTTGGTTGATCGTCAGGCGTGTCTTGAATTTGCCCTTCGATCTCTACTGCATCGTCTGCCACATTAACCTCCTTTTACATCTACCCCCGCTACTACGCGGCTACTTGCGGGGTCGTGATGAAATAAAAACAAATTCCTTACACTTACTGTAAGGTTTATGCGTGTAAACGTATAAGTTGGCACAATACCCTAAAACGTATATTGCAACTGGAGCGCGGCGCTAAACTGTTAGCCTCACAGCCGCCCGTCATCTAAGACAGCCGCGCACATAAACCGCTAAAACTGCTATAAGAGCGAGCTTACCTAGCCCGAACACCAAAACCGCGCAGGCGGCTAAGCACAAAGCTAGCTTACTCACTCTTTTTCTGACTGATCTTGGTTTTCAACAACCGAATGCGCTCTTCCGGCATGGTTGTAACGGTCTTTATCCCGCTAGCCTTGCCTGCCAGCCATTCTCTGTGCTCTGACTTCTGCTGAAGAACTACACCAGTAGTAGTGAAGTATAAGTGCGTGGATTTAGCTGCTATATAAGCCCAAAAGCGAGTTTTTATACCCTCTTCAAGCAAAGCTAGCTCTTCTTCGTCGGTAAGGTCTTTGATATTAACCATTATTGACCTTGTGAGAGGATTCCTTGACTAGCGGCCCCCTCAGTGTTGTACTGCGGGGCCTCTTGCGGACGAACAGGCGGCGTAACACCGCCAACAGGCCCTCTGTTTGTGCCACCAGGAACACCGCTAGTCTGTTCTTGTGCTTCCTGGGCTGCTAAGAGTTGCTGTTGCTGCAAATCTTCAATCCTAGACTGATGCGACCGTATAAGCTCCATCTTACGAAGCTTAGCAAGCTCGCTACCCGGCATCGGCATGGCCATATGAGCTTGTATATGGGCTAGATGGTACTGAATAGTCTCACCCACTGCCGCCTCAATCGGCCTGCCTGCGTTTGTAAACTCTTCTTCAAGCTCTGGGGGGATACCCGGCAAGCTAACCGTGAGGTCTTCGACGTACTTCTCAGCGTTATCGTCCGTAAGGCCGTTAGCCGCGTCCACAAAAAGCTCTTTGTACTTGATTCTGAAGCCCTGCGAGCGCTGCACGTCCTGCGGAATCCCGATTGCGATGTTAAGCAGGTTGAGAAACTGCTGTGACTTGCTCAATTTCTGCCGCAAGCGCGTGCTGGCAACCCAGCGAATGTCATTAGAGAGCTTCAAATCCTGCGGCTCTATGACTGCCTGCGTGACAACCACACCATCAGGCCCCATCATGCGGATTGCTACGTTAGCATCCATGAATTGATGAGCGGCTGTCTCGGTCATCTTCAGCAAAGGCGTGAGCACTTGAGGCTCCAGCTCTTCAACTTGGTCAATGATCGCAGAGTTACCGGAGGCGGCTAGCTGAGAAACACCTGTGGCCGTGCCTACGGCACGCCCCAGACCTTCGCGCGGAGCACCGGAGACAATCGCATTCGCCTTAGAATGCTCCTGCATGATGTTGATGAGGAACCTGACCATATTCAGGCCCTCTAAACTCATCTGTGCAGGCGGGCGCTCAAACTTAATCGCGTCAGGAGCAGCGAGCCACTTAGCCATTGGCTCAAACTGGTACATGTCAGGATCGTCAACCTGATTCGGATCAATGATGGTGATAGGGTTGAGCGAGTACGTGCCAGCGTCCATAGTCTGATTGACTAGATCGTTGGTCATGTACTGCCACATTTCCAAACCTTCTACCGTACCGTGCCCGTAGAAGTAGTCATGCTCTCGGAAAATAGCGCCGAAGAGGTAGGGCGGAGTCTGAAACCACCACGGATTTTCCTGCACGCGCAAGATTTCCTCACCGCAGTACGTCACCCATACCCAGTCTTCGTCTGTAGCGTCGTCAACTTCAGGCAAGCGATAACGCACCCACAAGTCAACTATGTCTAACTCATCGTCTGCTAGGTCGTCGGTCTGCCCTGTCTCTTTAGCTTTTTGAGAAGTGGACTTCTTTTTCTCTTCTAGGTCTTTCTCACGCTTAGAAATAACCCTCTCGACCGCCTCTGACGAGTACCAGCCCTGCTTAGCCTTAACGCGCAGCTTGTCAAAGTTGGTCGTGCTGTCTTCCCACACCATACGCAGGCTGTTGTAGTCTGTAGCTGTCTCAGGCCACACATAGACGTGGGACATATCGACAACTTCAAGATTAGGACCGTAGCACTCATACTGCGTGCGAGTTTTGATTTCTCTATCGTCGCCCTCACGATATTTGATCTGCCGGGGAACATCGCGCCAGGAAAACTTGAAGCAAGACGTGCCGATAATGTAGAGCTGTCGCAAGAACATGCTCATCTTGCCGCGAATGTTGGCTTGATCTTCCAACAGACTGCGGTAGAACGGTACGCCTACCTCTTTCCACCGTGGTATATCTGTTTCAACAGAAATATACGGGTCAGCAAGAATGCTATCTTTCGCAATGCGCGTAAGCGTATCTACAGCGTCTTTCAGGACGCCAAGAAAGAGCTTGCTTCTGCCGTCATAGTAAGACTGCGTGCGCCGCATGTTATAAACATCGCGGTAGCGTTCCCAGTCCCGCTCAACTTTCGAGGAGCGGTTATCTCTAGCCTTCTGGCAGATAGAGAGCTTTTTCTTAATGTCAGAAACCACGCTGTCATTTGTGGCGTAGTTTTTAAGCTCTACAGGATCGACCCCGGAGAGAGGGGCGCTAGGCTCTTGCTGTTCGTAAGGTGTGGGCATCTATCCTCTGGGGGAATCAATCGCGCTACCGAAGTACTGAAGCACCGGCGCATACATGGCGAACTCAGGATGAGTGCCAATATAGATCGCGCCAGCCATCAAACCGCCGTGAATGATCGTGCGGAGAATCTTGTCTCCGTTAGCCTTCCACCACTCCATTAACGAAGCACCTTGCTAACGATGCCTGCGGCAACCGGATTACCACCAGCCGCGCCAGCAGCGCCGGCCATCGCAGCCACACGCAAGCCAAACTCGCGCTCGTCCATAAGCAAGGGTGCACACGCAATACGAAGGTCATCCGGCACGCCTGAGCTAAACTGCTTGCGGCCAAGTCGAGCAGCCTCGAAAGCGTCAACAAAGCCGGCAAACTTCTGCACGCCCGGCAAGCCTTGCTCAACATACTTCTTGAGCACCGGGTAGCACTGAGCACCCATCTGATCGCCGCCAGCGACAGCTCGCGCAGTCGCCGCGTCGAGGTCGGCTACCGTGATTTTCTGGAGAGCTTCGACCAAAGCAACAGGCCCGTCCGCCTGATGCAGCGAAGCAAGATCAGCAGAGCAACCACTGATTGCCAAAAGAGCACCACACAAGATAGAAATAACTGATGCACGTTTCATCTTTCCTCCTATAAGCTCCTACTGCGGTTAAACCCTTTAACTTTTTTAAGCCTCGGATTTTTCTTCTTAGCCGCAGGACTAGCGTTTCTAGTTTTGCTGGCTAGGATTGCTCCCGCTGCTTCGGGCGAATAACCTTCGCCCTCGATTTGTTTTTGCACGGCTTTAAAGCCCGGATGCTTTTTCATCTTCTAACTTCTCTCCGCAAAACGGACAAAAATATATTCTCGGCCCAGTTAGACCGTCGTCAGTATCAAACCGCCACACACCGTTATCGTTCCAAAGATAAAACTCACCTGAGCAATCGTGCTTCATGGTTAGTCTCCGAAATACTGGCCTGTACAAAGCTGCTCGTAGAAATGCTCTGGATCTCGCGGAGGCGTTGACGAGAAAATCAAACGCCCGCCATTTTCCAACGTAGGCCGCAGGGAAGCGTACATATTCCTGCACTCAACATCGTCACACTCGCCGCACTCATCCCAGTAAACCAGCGAGAGAGTTTCACCTCGGCCCGGATTGCCATTCTGCGGGAAAGCCTCAATCGTGCTATCCGGCTCTCCGTTTACAGAATGCTCAACGATCATTCGCAGGATGATGCCCTTCTTGCCCCTGTAGAACTTCACCGGAGGAAGAAATGGCTTCCAATGTTCCGGCAGATGATCGTAGATGACTTTTATGCGGCCTATAAGCTTGCCGGCGTCTTCTTCTTTGAGCGAGATAAGCGCGATGACGCTGCCGGCTTTGAATAAAGCTTCCCATAGACAAACAATGCACATGATCCAAGTCACAAGCATCTGCCGTGACTTATAGACAGCTAACCGAGGAAGCTTAGCACCGAGCTTGAGAAGCTTGCTTATGTACTTCTTCTCTACGGGGAAAGGCTGTATCCGCTCGCCTTTAGCGTGGCTGTCGTGGGTTTTTACGAAGCTCGCAAAAAACTGTATGTCTTCGCTTGCGTGATAAAGCTGATCTGCTATCAGACCTAGAGCTTCGTCGTGGTCGATAGTCTCCGCTTGTGAGGTTTTCGGGCTCATTACACACGGCGCAAGTCTCTAGCTCTGTGATTTCACACAAGCAGGCTGTGCAGTACAAGTAATAACCCCATGCAAGTAATCGCAGACAAAGAAAACTGGCCTTACATAGTTACTTGTACGCCAAGATACCCAGCCATTAGTCTTGTTCCACCAAATATGATAAAACCTTAAAGTTCTTACATGCCTATAGTATTCAATATAGTTTCCGTAAGCTTTAGAGATCATCGTCTAAGCTCCCTGCCCTGCTTAGGATACTTGCCATATTGTTGTTTCATCTTGTCTCTAATGCTGTTCCAATTCTTGCTTGTGTCTGCTGTAGCGCCCATGTACACATAGCGAGCTGCGTCTACGTAATGATCGTGGATGCCGTCTTTCATAATCTCGCCGTTCTTATTGCGCTTGTAGCCGCCGCGAAAGGCTGCAATCAGGCGCGTGCACTTCTTGGGATTAACCACGATGTATGGACGCCCGCCCGTCATCATCACCATGCCCTTACACATTTCGAGAATGCCGTTCTCTATGTGCTGATCTTTGCCACGTGGATGAATACCGTAAGCGCGTAAGGTCTTCATGGAGCTGTTGCCCCAGCGATCTTCATTACGCCCGCTTACGTCCACCCAATCTATAAACGTGCAGTTGGGGAAGTTGGTTGCCGAGTACGACAACACAAGCTGCACAAATTGCTCTTCCATGATATTATCGGGCGCGACTTCGCCGATGAAGTTACGCTGCAAGTCGATAACCTGCATGAACTCGCAGGCGGGGTGAATCTTGCCAAAGTCCCATCCACGATAGATGAGCCGGCCAGCGCTAGGACGCCAAAGCAAGTTTTCGTCTTCGTGCAGGGCTTTCTTGTAATCCCCGAAGACAGGGCGCACGTCTTTTAAGCCGACCGGCTTTAGCTCAAACTCGCGGTCAAAGTCTTCAGTGGGATACTCAGTCTTAACCTTGTTCGCCCACTTCTCATCTTTCTCAGGATCGGCGGAATAATGCAGCCGTATAACTTGGAAGCCTTCTCCTAGTTCTTCGTCGTGCTGTGCTTTAGTGCTCAAAAAACCACCACTTCGGAATATCCTTTGTGTAACCCCTCAAGAGAAGCGCGGGCGCGTTATGTAAGCCGTCCGTGCTCTCGCTAAACCCGATAACCTCCGCATTGAGAAAGCGCATGTAAGCTAGCGCGTGTTTGGGGTGAAACGAGTAAAGCCAAGTCTCAACCCCCAAAGCTACCCCACGATATAAGCAAGCTCGTATAAGTTGGCGAACGGTATCTTTGTCTCTGTGTGAGCTATCGACCACAATCCGCCAGCTAGCAACCAAGCTCTTGCCTGTATTGCGCTCGCGCATAACCTGCAAAGGAAAGTCGGCGCAAACGTGCATCCCGTTCTCGCTATCGCGGGTGAGCGAGTTTGTGCCTACGAGCTTGTCGCTATCGTAAACAACAAACACGTCAGTTTGAGGGATCTTATCTAACAAGCCAGCGTAATGAACAAAGCGTTCGTCTTCTCGTGGCGTGATGTAGCCTGCCTTGAGATATTCTTTGTAGACTAGCTTGTAAACGTCTTCTCGCTCTTCATCTGTTTCAAGCAGCTTAACAAGCACAGGCTCCCCGTCAGTAAGCTAGCTGCTCCTACACAAGCTAGCCAGATTGCGAAAACAATAGCTGTATAATCAGGCCCGAAGATCATAAAAGTAGGTGTTTCCCAGAAGTCGCGTCTGGCACGCTGCGGTAGCAAGCCGACTTATGCGCGGCATCTCCCAACACCTTTGTTATTTAACATTCCGAAGCACGTAATACTTATCCGCCGCCGTCACATGCAAACGCTGCCAGTCGCTCTTGAAGTAGTCACGATAGTCAGTCATCGAAGTGACTCCTAACTGCCGGTCATACTCCGCCCGCGAAAGAAACGTGTAAACCTGCGGCCCCATGTAGCGTGTATGCCCCGGATCTCCCCACACCCATGGGTCAGGCGCAGCCGGGGAAGTAATGGCCATAAGGCCTCCCGGCTTAAGTATGCGCGCAAACTCATCGAACTGTGCAAAGAAGAAGCGCCAGTCTCCTTGCCGGCCTACATGCTCTAGCACCTCGTAGGCGTGGATCTCGTCAAACGCGCTGTCTTCTAGCGGATAGGGCAGATTCTCAAGGTCGTGCAGTATGTCGGGCTTGCAAGCGGGGTTTGCATCTAGCGTGACAAGCTTGCTCCACCCTTGGCGGCCCTCGATACTGATACGGCGATCTCGGCTATGGCCCGCGCCTATTAGAAGCTCTATTTGCCCATCTCCTGCATCTTCTTCTTGGACGCGATCAAGTCTTTGACCACCTTAGCGTCATCCGTGAGCTTCTTGCCGTCGTCATTCACATTGCGCGAGATTAGCTCCAGATACTTCGCCTTATCGCTATCGCGCTCTGCCCGGTGATAAAGCTTCTTGGCTTCCTCGATAATCCAGGCTTTCGTGACAACTATGTCGGCCCCGGTATTGCGGTCGCGCCCCTTCTCGTATTTCGCACGCCGGCAGTTCTTGCAATCAAACACCCGCTCGTCCGACTTAGGCCGGCGCTGAAAATTGTCTATAGGCTGGGCAACTTGGCAGTCAGAGCAAATACGGGCTTCAATGGAGCCATCGGGGGCTAGTATGTCCGCGTCAGTCGTCGTCACTCTGGTAGCTCTCAACATCCCCGATCAGTACGAGAAACGGGCCAAGAATAAGCTCAAATATGGCGTATTCGAAGTGGACAGCAAAGCCCAGCCCGAAGCTAGGCAGGATTTCAAGATAAATACCCAATGATGACTTCCTTACGCCAAACGCTAATGACAGCCTGCGGGCTTAAGTCCAGTTGCTCTATGTCGATTACGAATAGCCCACAACTGGAGCAGAAGGGCCATGCTTTCTTGTCGCTAGCTTGCTCGCAATGGGGGCAGGCTATTTCGTGGACATTTTGGGCGGTTAAGGGGTTTATAGCCATCTAGCAAAAATACCCCAAAAATCCTCAATAAAATCAAGCACCCACTATGCCGTTTTTTCACCATCCAGGTCTTCCTGGTAGTGTTTCTCTTTGTAATAGAACTGGCAAACGCTTTTATATGGTATTACTACCCCACTAAGATCCTCAAACCGGCGTGTTTCAGAGTTACGGCGCTGGCATGACATAGCCCGCTCAAAGAAGTCTCGATTCTCTTCAAGCTTGCCGTGGAACAAATCTACAAGGTCATCTACAGAACGCTTGCGCTTTTTCATAAGCTTCTGGAAGTCTTTAAACGTAACCAACCCAGTAAGCTCTTTCGTAAGGTAGGCACCTTGTATGTACTCTTGTGTGTGCATTGGCGTAACTCCTTGAATTAGCTTGCTTTTGCTGGCTTGTTCAAAAATCACCTGCGACCGTGCCTACCGTATGCGGGGCATAGCGGGGGGTGGGGGTCGGGTCGGGGCACAAGCTCGCTCGCTTCCTATAAAAAATCTCTAGTGTTGTCGCACACTTACAAGCTTGCTCAATGTTTGCGCCAACGCCCCCTCTAGTTTCGATGCCCATTACTGCCGGTTTAGGGTCCAATGCCGGCTTGCTTGAGATCATAATCATGCGTGTTATTCGATAGTTAGCTACGTATGCTCGCTTGATGACATATCAAGAGCGAACTAGCTTGTTTTAAGATTGCTTGCGCGCTCGCGTAAGAATCAAACAAGCAAAGCAAGCCAGCTAAACCACTATTACTAGAGCAAGCTAGCCTTGTTTACCACTATTAGCATGCCGTCTAATGACTTTAGGTTTAAAAGGCTTAGCCGCAAGCTGGTCCAAGCAAGCAAGCTCCTTCAATCGAGCGCGCCTACGCTCTATCAGCTCAATTTCCCATTGCTCTAGCTTGCTTGCTTTCTTTAGCATTCTTTAGATACACGTAGGGTTTAGCGCCCATCTTAGCCCCTCGCCGCTCCAGACCCAAGCAATAGCTATCTACTTACTATAGACGGCTATTTGTTTATTGCTTTGGGGTGGCCGTATGCGTATGAGGTTAGAAAGCAACCGAGGACCAAACCCCCGCTCTAAGGCGGGCTAAACATCCAAGGCCGTTAGTTAGAGACTTTCATCTCTTCCTATAAGGTATAAACCCACTGAACTAATTCCCCAATGATTACTGCAATGTAGGATTTCCCCCTACAAACCTCATACAAAGTGTAAACCTGCTGAAATAGCCCATTTGTGTAAGCTAGCTTTACAGTTTTGTATAGCTGATTTTGTTACATAATATGGCAAGCTTGACAAAAGTGTATGCCAGCTTTACACTTTATGGAAATACACTTTTTTATAAGCTCGCGTATTTGCTCATATAAGCTCTTGGCTTATAGATTGCTAGCTTAGAGGGCATGGTTAAAGAAACTTGCTATGCTTGTGGCCGCCCGCGTTTTACTAGCATACTACGACCAGTCTATACGTCAGATTGCCAGATTCAATATGTTGGCTCTGAATGCTTTAAGCTTATTAAGCAAGCTGGCAAAGTTGGTTATCAGCCGCCGCTTGGCGGACCTAGGTTATTTCTACAGATACCACAAAAATAAGCAGACTAGCTAACGGAGGTCAGGGATTATGGACTACGAAGAAGCATGCGAAGCAATAGTAAGCCGAAAGATGGCGCAACGCGAGATTGAGAAGCATAGCGCCGATTTCGCTGACTTTATAGCTGAATACGGCGATAAGCCTAGCTATAAGGGGCAGGACGTTCTTGACTGGCTTGGTTATTAACTAATGAGCTAAGGAGGCAGGGATTATGAACAGAAAAACTAATGTATTGTTTGTCTACCCGAAATATCCCGATGGTCAGCGTGAAGTGTTAGCTCTGTTTCCTAAGGAGCTATACGACGAGGCACTATACGGTAAAGAACAGATAGTTTGCTACATGCACGTCGGCCAACATGGTAGCGCGCGCCGATCTTTCTTGAAGCGAGCACGCGCCACTAAGGAGCAATATAGGGCACTGGCTCAAGAGCTGCGCAGCATTGGTTACAAACTAAACATTCTCAACCGATAAGGAGACCCCAATGGAATATTGGATAACAGCTAGCAAACCATACGGCAAGCAAACTCGTAAGCTAGCCGGACCTTATCTGACGCTCGAAGCTGCTGCACGTATGACCAGTACGCCGCTAGTCAAAGATAAATGCCCAAAGGGCTGGAGTATACAAGTTGAGCCATATTGGGAAGATGGCAAACCTTACAGGATTTAATTCTATGACCATTCATCAAATATTGCATATTTTAAGAAACCCATATGGAAAAACAGAAGCAGAGATCAGGAGGGCGCGTTTAGCCGCCTGCGGTTACATTGTGGAAGCGTGCGAGGTGCTGCAAACGATCATTGACCACGATGGCAAGCTAACGGGTGGTGATTTTGCAACTATACGCGCCCTACTCGCCAAGCTGGACGAGAAGTAGTAGAAAGCATTATCAACCCCTAAACCCAGGAGGACATGACAATGGCGACAATCAAAGAACTAGCCGATCAGATGTATGCACAATTCGAGAAGCGCACCCGCGACAACGGGCGAGCTGTGTCACGAAGCGCATGGCGACATGGCGCCGGATGATTGGAAATACCAATTCGTCCTTGAAGCGGTCGTGGCTCTCAGTGAAGCCGATGACCCCGACGACATACAGCTCGAAGCGGATGTGTATAACTCTGAATTGCTCCAATGGCTTGCTTCGCACCTTGAGCGAGCAGGCTACGTTGATGAAGCTGTGCAGGAATATGGAATAGGCACAAAAGACTTTGACCTGATGAGCTGCATCGGGCTCGGGCAGCTCCGCGAGAAAGAAGAAGTATTAAGCATCGTGCGGAGCTATCTTGAGCGCAAAGCCGACGAGGAGGGAGAATAACATGGCAAAGCATACAGAAGGACCGTGGACAATGAATAAGCCGGGAATGGGAAAGGTACTCGCGACTATCCCAATTGTCTACGATAGCAGGGGTAATGCCGTTGCGCACGTGCTAGGCGGATTAGATGCAGCACGCCTCATAGCCGCCGCACCGGAGATGCTGGAGGCGTTGCGAGCATTATTGAAAGACTGTGAGCCGTTCGACGATGCCGATATTCGCACACCTTCAATTGCCAAATGTCAGATCGCTCGCGCAGCCATAGCCAAAGCGGAGGAGAAATAGCCATGAAAGCGCGCTTAGACACGCCACACCTTACACCGCTCCGCTATGACTACGCGCTATTGCATGAGAGCTATAGCTTGCAACGCCCTATAAGCAGCGCGATTGCCTCCGTCCTTGTGCTCGCTGGCTTAGCCGGCTTGCTTATTGATGGCTTGCTATGGGGGCTTATTGCATGGGGGGTTTTATGAGCCAATATCCTGATCGTATTCGGTTCAACTGGGGGTATCATAATGGCGCAAACCCTAAAATACAAACTTTCGCGCCCAAGCCCAACCATTTCGATAAAGTCTACATTGCGGCTTGGTATCTAGGCAAGCATGACTTTGAGAAGGACAAATATACAGGTAACTCTGATGAAGCTTGGCAGCTTTACAAGGCAAGTAAAAAGCAAGAAGCTGCTCAATGTAAGGCTATCCGGTCTGCTGTGCCAGAACGCGAGGATTATAGGGTTTAGCATGGCTTGACTTGGCTTATAGGCTGGCTTATATTGACTTAAACAGGGTGGCGACCAAACGCCAGGGGAGAAAGAGAAATGGCACATATAACACGGCAAGAATTGATTGACGCATTAGTAAAAAACGGCTGGACGCTAGACGAAGAGGGCGATTATGTGCTCGTGAATGGATACGTTAGACTTGGGAACGACCGCGCAATCATTGGAGATATGGAGGCCGTTATACGACGCGAAGTCAGCTACAGACAAGCTCTAGCCTGGATTACTAACGACGTTGTTGCGCTCACAACGCCCGACTAAGTTAAGCTGGCTTATATTGGGGGTGTTATGAGATATAGAATCGTAAACACATGGAATGGTGGCAAAGGCGGGCGCGAAGTGGTTTTTGAATCCACTAAAGAGGACACGGAAGGCCATAATGAGTGTTTCAAGTGGGTGCATAACAACACTCCATTTTCTTTTGAGGAAGCCATAAAGCGCCAGGGCTATGTTATCGAAGAAATCAAAGAAGGAGGATCTTAATATGGTGACGGATAGCGAGCACATTGAAGCCTTACGCCGACGTTTGCTTGAGCGCCAGCGCGAGAAAGAAAATGAGCTAAGCGAGATTAAAGAAATGGTGAGGGTGCTAGGCGAAGCTCCTAAGATCCTTTCAGGGAAAGCAAGCGCGGGTGAAAATCGCCAGGAGCAACCTTCTGGCAAAATCGGTAAGCCGATCAATCTAAACCTGTCAAAGCATGTTGACGACTATCTCGCCAGCTTTCCCTACGACCAAGGCGTGAACCTGAAAGAGATGATAAGAGCGCTCAAGTCTGACTACGGCGTGGTCGGTAAGGACGAATCTCTCTACTCTTACCTGCATTCGCTCCTGAAAAAGAAGAGGGACAAAAACGAACTGTCTTACGAAAAAGGTGTGGGCTTTTACAAAAAACGTGACAGTGACAAAAAAGATAGCGAGCTTGTGGCGCAAGCTTGACATTGCGACAGATATGGCAAAAGACAACAGTGAGAAAATGACAGGCGCGCTACCAAAAACGGGCACGCTTACACTTTACATAAAACGGCACGCTGGTTGCTCTAGCGCAAATGTGTGCATCGTTGTGAACATTGTGGAGCAAAGATGAAGGCGAAGGGCGCAACGGTTGCAGATTTGCTTAGACTAGTGCAGCGGGATTACGCGGACAAGCGAAGCAAGTACAACGTGGATCTCTACATCAATAACCAACTGCTTCCGAAGATGGGCGAGCGCGTTGCTAACTTCGTGAAGAAGTCGCACGTTGAGGACTACAAAGACAGCCGCAAGCATGAGGGCGCGAGCGAAGTCACAATCAACCGCGAGCTGGCTATTCTCAAGCGAGGCTATTCGCTAGGCATAGAAGATGAGCTAATCGAGCGCCGGCCTTTCATCAAGCTCTATCCAGAGCCAGAGCCGCGAGAGGGGCATTACGAGCATGACGAATTTCTGCGCTGGCAGGATGCTTGCCGGCAGATGGGCGCGCATAAAAACTACGATGGTGAGGTGGTCGCGGACATTGTGCTCTTCGGTTACTTCTCTGGCTGGCGTCTGCGCGAATGCTTAGGCTTGCATAAGGACTGGATTAAGCCTGCCGAGAAATTAGCAGTCTTACCCGCTGCCAAGCACAAGAACAAGCGCCCTAAGATTTATCCGCTAGAGGGTAAGGTTTGGCAGATGGTAGAGCGCAGGCTTGCTAATGTAAGCCCGCAGGGGTTGCTCTTTCACAGGAGCGGAAAACCAGTAAAGAGCATCCGGCGAATATGTGCAACCGTGTGCGATTTGTGCGAGCCTAAAATCAATAGCGAACACTTCTTTCATAATCTGCGGCGCTCATGCACGACTAATCTTAATCGTGCGGGCGTGGATAAGGAGACAGGCAAGAAGATTACGGGGCATTTGACAGACCGGGTGTATCACAACTATAACCAGCACACCGTAGACAACCTAAGGTCAGCGATCAAAAGTGTGGAAGATTACCTAGAAAAGTCCTCGATAGAAAAACAAGTGAACGGTGTCAACGGAAATTCCCAGAATGGACAAGAAGTTATGGCGGAGAGGGGGGGATTCGAACCCCCGCTAGACGTTAAGCCTAGACTTGATTTCGAGTCAAGCGCCTTCAACCGGGCTCGGCCACCTCTCCGTTGAGAGTCAATTAGTTAGCAGATTGTTCGGCGGTTCTCAATCGCTGTGGGAACACGTCGGGAACATTTTTCCAGCCCAATCGCTCCGTAAAAACCCTGACTATTTCGGCGTCTGGTGGGTTGATATAACGCTGATGCACGCTCCCCCGGCTGTGCCCTGCTGCGATCTTGCGCAACTCTTCGGGAATTCCGGCGAGCGCCCAACGGGTAACGGCGTTGTGCCTTAAATCGTGGAAGTGAAAGTCTTCGAGCTTCGATTGCTTCAGAGCAGCGTCGAAGGCTTTGCGGAGAGCGTTCTTGTTAACTGGTTTTCCGTCGCGGGTGAACGCAATGTCCGCTGCGTGCAAACTGGTGAGCCTCCTTCGCTCCCTTTCCAGCTCGTCTAAGACTTCGGCAAGCGCCGGACTGATGGGAATCTTCTGCTTCACTTTTGTTTTGATGCGTCCCCCAGCCAGCTTTATTATCCCCGTTTTGTGGTGAACATCTTTGACGGTCAAATTAAGCAAATCTGACCGGCTTAAACATGCTTCATTCGCACCTATGATGATTCGCTGAAGCCATCGCGGCGAGGCATCGAGTAGCGCTTTGAATTCGTCGGCGTCGAGCACGCGCTCACGCGCAAAGTGACCTTCGGCGTCCTTGAGTCGCTTGGTCGCCGGGAGTTTTTCAAGTAGTCCGTTTTCCGCGGCGTGGCTCAACAGACCGAGCAGCGCGGTGATTTCCCGATTGACGGTCGAGCTGCTCACGATCGATCCTTTGACCGGCTTTTTGTGCCTGATGATCGGCTCGGTTTTCCGGATTTGCTTGTACTCCGCGATTTTGCTGCGTGTCACTTCGTCCAGAGGCAGAGATCCCATTAGTCTTTCGAGATGCCCGCAACAGACTTTCCAAAACCCCGCCGAAGCCATCCCCTGCTTGCTCTTCAGAAACTCGGGAATGTATCTCGCGATCGTTAGCCGTTCGGGTTGCGTTTGTAGCTTTTTCGCCTTTTCCCGTTCCTCTTTTTCCTTGTCCCAATCGTAGCGACCCTTGTTTTGATTACGAAGCTCGCCGAGTTTGTCGCGAGCATCATCGAGGTTGTCACCGGCTGGAAATTTTCTGCGTATACCCTTCCAATCGGTAAACATTACAAAATACGCGGTGCGCCAGTCACCCGCGGCTGTTTGGTATTGGCGCTTGTAAAGATGTTTTTCTATTCGCTCGAATGTTTCCTGCATGAGCGCCTCCCGGTTTTAGGACAATTTTTTTTCCCAATCAATGAACTGCTCCCAAAGATCGTCTCTACCCTTTTCGATAAGCTCTCTTTTCAGTTCTTTAATTTGTGTCCACCTATCGAACTTTTGAAGCTCAATGCGTTTAGCCTCGTCGCCGGACGCAGATTTCAGCTTCTCTTTCAAGTTTTCATACCCGTCAATATCGTCCTGAATGGCCTGGGCTATTTGTTCGGGACTCCATTCAATATCCACCACAAATCCTCCTGATTGTTTTGCGCACGCTTTTGTTTCCTCCTGCTCTGCCGCCTTACTTCCCCCGCCTTGTTCGTCGCGCGACTCTGGTCGGCCGTCCGCGAGATTTCTCCACGCGGTTTTTGTAGTTTTTATGATTAGACTCGGATTGCTTATCGGCTCCCCATTTTAGGCGGAACCGGCGCGCGGATTCCCGCGACTGACAGCGAACGGAGCAAAACTTCTGCTTTCTCACGCGATAAAAAATTCGTTTACAATCTGATGCATCACAGCGACGGATTTTTTCCGTCGATTCTTTCATCAACAAAAAGAACAGATTCAAGAGCATCCTGTCGCGCTGCGCACCATGGACAAAAAACCACGGCGCATCGCCCGCGGAGAGTTTAGCCGCTACCTCGCGGCTAAAACCCACTTCTAGATCGAAGGAGATTTGATGACGCTGCGGTTCCAAATTTCGTTCTGGCGTATCAACGACCTCGCTTAACAGCGAATACATTTCTTTTTGCAGAGTTTCGGCCTCGCTTCTCGATTCTAAAATTCCGGACGAGCCGGGGAGAACAACGGCCTCATTTCCCGAAATAGGGCCACGGAGGAAGGACCAAATATCTTCTTTAAGATTCAGCCAGTCCCCCTCCCGTAGAGCGGAAATGTCTGTCTGCGCAAAATTAACCGCAAACTCTAACAGCTCTTGATTGCTTTCGAACTCTTTCATGCGGCTAATGCTTATCACACATAATGGCAATATGCAAACAGTACGTTAAATTAACGGCATAATGGTATTGTATACTATTAACATTACGCGATATTATCGCGTCCATGAAAGCTGAGCAAAATTTGGTGGACGCGAAAAAAGTTTCAAAAGCAC
>Ga0207707_10002648_pt1 | contig 15999 bp, 17 predicted proteins | sample KBSC83BmetaG_FD_184336 | JGI IMG/M metagenome (GOLD analysis project Ga0207707, IMG submission 184336) | Corn rhizosphere microbial communities from Kellogg Biological Station, Michigan, USA - KBS C8-3B metaG (SPAdes) (version 2) | ecosystem: Host-associated > Plants > Roots > Rhizosphere ...
CGACTACCAGACCTCGCGGCCGAACGTGTTCTCCGCCGGCGACATGCGCCGCGGCCAGTCGCTGGTGGTCTGGGCGATCCGGGAGGGGCGCCTGTGCGCGCAGTCGATCGACAAGTTTCTGATGGGGACGACGAACTTGCCGCGGTAGGGATCGCAGTAGACGCCGCCTATCGGTATCGGGGCGATGAGAACGCCAGGCCCTGTACCCTAACCTTGGCGGCGTCGTAACGCGATGATACCACGTCCGCTTCGCTCACAAGCGAGCGAGATTGTGCGGCGGCGCAATATGAACCGCCTACAGCCTGAACCAGGGCATTGTCAGGTAGACGCACGCAATCATCGAGAGTGCGGGGATGACCCACACCCACCCTGGCCAGATGGCTTGGGTCCAGCGACCAGCCAAAAGCGCAGCAACAACGCCGAACATGGCTGCTCCGAGTGCAGCCGTCGCCGCCCATCCGTACCAGTACATCGCAGGAGCCAGAAACCCCATCGCGGGGTCTGCAACGTCTCGTGAGTGATGCGTACCTGCAAGCACGATGCCGAGCGACGGGAAAACAGTGAACAGAGCCCAATCCTTTGCGACGGCGACCACGTAGAGAACCGCGAATGTCGGCCCGAACGCAAATGCAAAGCGGCCAAACCGGTCGGATGACGTCATGAGCCGAAACCCATGATGTTGTTGGCGACATGACCAGTCAGAAAACTCCACCAGACGATGAAGGCAAGGATCGAGGTGAGCGCTGTACGCGTTTGAGCAGGCTCATCGGCATGCGGCCGACGCCAGCAAACCAGGTAGGCGGGTAGAAGGGCAAGCCCGATGGCTGCGAAGTGCTCCTTGAGGTCGAAGAAGCCGAGGACATGCCAGTGGCCCGCGCGCTCAAACTCGGGTCGCACGTCCACACGGAAGTAAAGGTACACGATCCCGCCCAGCAGCGTGGAGGCTGCATATAGAACGACCACGGCGTTAGCGAACGAGGCCGACGGCACGGAACGAAAGCGGCCGATGAACGAACCGGGTCGAGCGTCCGCCGATGCCCATGCTGCCAAAGTCTGGTGTGTTACCGCGCCAAGCAGTGCCACCGCGACCAAGCCGTGAATGATCAAAAGAATTGTCGCCAGAACCTCACTCCCGCTAACGCCCGCTCCCTGTCACATGAAGAGTTCTTCAGTTCCGAATGGCTCTGCCGACCATGGCCGGAAGCGATTGAGGGTGAACTTCGTCTTCTGGCCGGGTTCGACCTCGACGAGGACGTAGTTGTATTCCTCCCGTGGAGGCTGGCCCTTCCAGTAAAGATCGGGCGGATAGTCGGCGGGCACCTTGATGCTCGTGCGACCGGGAAGGATGGGGTCCTGTTCAGCGCCACCACCGCCCAGCATCAGGTATTTTACCCCATCTACATCGTAGATTTCGGTGGTGTGGACGTGCCCGTTCAACACGACCACCTCCATGTCCTTGGCATACGACGCAATCAACTTGTGTGGATTGTCGGGAGCCGGGATAGGGCCCAGGCCCGAGCGCGCAAAAACGGGATAATGAAAGACGACAAAGGCCTTGCCAATGCCATTGGCCTTGGCCTCGTCCATCCACTTTTGAAGCTGTGTCATTTGCTCGGCATACTTTGGCCGATCAGCGTCCCACTGTGACGGCGAACGGTAGTCGTACTTGCCGCTCCAGAGATAGATGAAGCGCGTGCCTTTGAAGTCGAATTTGTAAATGAGGTTTTCCGGTGTGACGCCGAACTTCTTCAGATAGGGCAACGCCGAAAGAACGCCCTCAATCTTCGGATCAGCCCACACTTCATGATTACCTACACTCATGAAAAATCGCCCATCCAGACCGGCTGCGCGCATCTCGTCGTCTGGCGCGGGTAGCTTCTTCAACATTGTTTCGTTCACGCGCTTCCAGTATGGGCTGTCACTCACGGTCAAGCCCTGATTGCCCCACCATACAGCGTCACCGCTATTGACCACGAATTTGGCGCGACCGGATTGAACGTCCTTGACGATTTCACGCGTCACCCATTCGCCGCCCTGAAGCCGGAACATCGTTCGATGCACTCCGGGAAGCAGTTTCAGGTCTTCAACGGATGCCTCGGTGACCCAACCTTTATCCACCGTCAGGGTCATGACTTCCGTCTTTGACGCGAACGGCATGACTACCTTGATCAGGTCCTTTGTGGCCGGATCGAAGATCATCTTCACATCCTTCGCCACGACAGCCTCGGCGACCTTTTCCGGCATGACCAATCCGAACATCTCGACGAAGAACTTGCTGAGGTCCGGTTGTCCCTCTTTCAATGGGAGGTACATCATCGGTCGGGTATCGCCGACCGCAGCGAATGAAAAACCGGCCCCCGTGCGAAGCGGCGCCCCCGGGTTCGTTGTCTGCGCCTGCGCACTGGCGACGAACGGTAAGTGGAGGGTTGGCAGAGCCGCGAGCGCGCCGAGAACAAGGCGACGGCTCGGGCTGCTGGGGTTGGATGATAACGGCATGATCATCGATCCGTTGATGGAGTAATTGATGCCTGCGCATCGTCGCTTTGTGAAATTAACCTCGATCACTAGCGGGCGCCTATGCAATTTCGGCCAGCGGCCAAAAAGTTGATAAATAGAACGTCGAAGACGCGTTTGGCTTGTGCCCGCCATCCGTGGCTGAACCTGTGGTGACTGCCGCCTGCTTTTTGTTGCAGGCGGGCCATGGGGGTGCGGCCTGCATCCGGCCTTCCCTGCGCCCTCTTGCTTTCGAGGACGCGCTTCCCGCAAGACCCGGACGCTTTCGCGCCGCGGGAACGCGGAGTTGTATCGCCTTGACAGCTTGCCATCCTTGCAGCCGATGATGCGCGCCAGGGAAGGCGCTGCCCGAAAACGGAGTGATCTCCTTCACAGACGCTACAATCGGGCTCTGTTATTTATGAAACGAAGTCCGCGTGCGAAAGGTTGAAGTTCCCGAATGGAGGTCAAAATGGCTCTCCTCGACACTATACCTCATCAGATTTTCACTCACCGGCATAGGACCTGCTTTAAAGCCTCGATATTGGTAGTTGCATTTCTCTGTTCGACCATCGTTTCAAGAGGCGAAGAAGCTAGCCCCCCAGGTTCAAGTCAACCCCCCGATACTACTCAATCCCGGCGCCCAGCCATTCCCATGGATCGCGCCGTCGACCGCCAACTACGACCAAAGGTTCGCGGACGATCGCATGCACCAAGTCCAAATCTGTTACCGAATCCAACCTTAAAGCTCGTCGACGTAAACGCGAGCGCGCCGGGGTCCGATTTTGTGACTCGCACGGAACCCAGCATCGCGGTCGATCCCGAGAATCCGCGCGTCATCGTAGTCCATGGTGGCTTTCAAGAGTGGGCTTCGGATGTGGACCCGCACCCCCCGCATTGCGATTCGCTTTTTGTTTCGACCAACGGAGGGACCAACTGGAACAGGGTACAGTCAATCAACCCGCCGACAAATATAGCAATTGCGACAGGTCCCAACGATACAACACTTGCTTACGGGGCGAACCACTTGCTGACAGGAAGCTTTCTAACGCTAGTCAGGTCGCGCGCGGCAAATGACATTTTCACCGGCGATGCAGCGGCTCCCGGCAACATCGCGTCTTTCAAATGGAGCACGATCGATGGGGGCGTTGTGGAGGTGGCTAGGGTTGGCCCAGCTGGTAACAACTGTTCGGGTACCTCGGTAGACAGCCTTCGCAGTGCGCAACCGACGGACCAGATCAACACGCATAATACTGATCAGCCATGGGTGGCCATACATAGTTATGTACCGGACCCCGTCGCTACGGAAGCTAGATCCAATGCGCCTTTCCCCATCCCCATGCAGAACGATGTGTATATCGCCTACGACGATTTCAGCAGACCGGATGTGCCTGTACGGGTTGCGGTGTCCGTCGGTGCCAATCCTCCCAATTTCACCATTGACCAACAGGTGGGCACGAAAGGTTCCGGATTCGTCAACCCAGGTCATCGCTTGGCGGTAGCGCCACAATCAATCGATAACAATGGAGATTTCGTAGGACGTGGCTTTGTTTATAGCTTGCACCAGCGGTGCGCCGATTGTTCGGTCAGTCCGCCTAAACTCGATATTGTGCTCAATCGCACAGCCGATCATGGAGCCACATGGAGCCTCAACGGAAATCCGGAGGGGATAGTGGTTGCACAGGCCTCAAGTCAGCAGCCGACGCCCAAATTTGGTACGGTCAATGCCCTGTTCGGTGGTCTTGATCAGGTCGCTGTCGATCCCTCCAATGGACTGGTCTATGTGGTCTATGGCGTCTTCGACGAGACGATTCAAGGTAACCGTATCGCCATGCGCAGGCTGATTTACGAAAAATGCAACGAATTTTCTGCTTGTGACGTTCTGGTTCCTGGCCCGGAAATATTTGTGGACGATGGTCAATCTCCGGCCGCGTTGCCTGCGGTTGCAGTCGCCGCCAATGGGACGGTCGGCGTACTTTATGATACCTCCGGCGGAATGATCGGCGGTTTTCCGGTTTTCGTCACTCATCTGGCTATCACTGACGGGCGTCATGGATCGTCGACTTTCAACATTCAGTCTCTGATGGCATTTCTCTCTCCGGCTCACGAAGACCATTCCGACCTTAAACAACGGGTCCTAGGTGACTTTCAGCAAATGGTCGCGGTCGGAAACAAATTTTATGGTGTCTTTCCCGGCAACGGAGCAGCATTGGGACGATCTATGGCCACCATTGACCCCATAGTTTTCATCGCCGATGTCAGTAACGCGACGCCAATCACCACGTCCCGTAACACATCGAAAACACATAAACAGCTCAAGCGGTGAGCCAACGTGCGAGTTGCCCAACGATTGGAGCTTTGAGAGTGGGCGGATACGCGAGCGACAAGATTCGGCGCACTCGCGCTGCCGCGCACTCACAACTTCGCTTTGCTTCCGACGTTTGGGTGATGTCGGCTCCGATGCAATACCCTTCAGCCGACCGCAGAGTAATTCATACTTTAGGTTCGCCGGCCGCGCGCCTTTCTAACCGTCTCGGTTAGATCGAATTTCCGCTGAGGGTCATAAGCGGAAGTGCCACATTCAACTCGCGAAAGCGTTGATCGCCAAGGCTGTTCTTTCGCCCAAGAGTGACGTTCGAGGTTGCGAAGGTACTGCCTCAGTTCAGTCGGTAGTTTAGGCCCAGGCGAACGATATTGTCCGTATAGTTCGTGTGCGTGGTGACGCGTCCGCCTGTGGTCGAGACCGACAGCAGTAAATTGTCCGGATCATCCATCGACCCAAGGTCGAGGTAGAGGTACTCCGCCTTCCAGCTCCAGCCCTTGCCCAGCGCACCCTCAATGCCGGCGCCCACTGTCCATCCTGCATTAACCTGCGAGTGACCGATCCCGGTTACCGACAGGAAGGGAAAGCCGGCCACGGTGCCGCTGACCGTGTTCGTCCCCGCGAGATTGACGCCGCCATAAGCGAGGCCGCCCGTAGCAAAGAGCATCACCCGGTCATATGCGTAGCCGACGCGCCCTCTTACGGTGCCAAACCAAGTAATCTTTGCAGCGTAATCCATGGTCGCGACGCCAGAGACAGCAAATTGCTGTGGGGTGATGAAGCTGAATGCATTGGAGAAGGCGTGGCTGGCCTTTTCGTCAGATCCCTGCAAGTCTGCCTCGATCCCGAACACCCAGTTCGGCGATGTCTGCCAGTTGTAGCCGATCTGACCGCCGCCGATCACTCCCTTTGGCGTCAGCGTATCGGAGCCGACAAAGCCCGGCGTGTTGAACGGCATGAGCCTGGCTCCGATATTGACGGTCACGGGGTCGGCATTCAGGTCGCTGGCGGCGCGACCCCAGCTATATCCGACGTTGCCGCCGACATAGAAGCCGGCCCAGCTGTAGGGCGTTACGGCCGGAGCGATCGGGGCTTTCACAGCAAGGTCAGCCGCCGAAACCGCGCTCACTCCGAGCGCTGCGCTAAGCGGAATATAAACGGAGAGGGTTAGTTTCGAGCTTCTCATGGTCGACCTCAAGGGGACAGTTCCGTAAATGAATCTTTGCTAAAGCTTTACTCGCTGGCCTAGTTCGCGTCACTTGCCGCGGCCAAAGCGGACGTTTGCGCCGCCCCGCGCAATCGCTCCCTAGAATTGACCGGTAAGCGCCAATCTCGGACCATGATTGTAGCGATTGATCTGAACCAGATTTTTCGGATCATTCTGGGCATCTAGCCCAGCAAAGGCATTGAAATAGGCATCCACTCGATAGCTCAGACTCGCCTTCATGTTCTGTGACAACCAATAGGACACGCCTACCTGAATGTCGGCGTTGAAGACCGTCGCAAATTTCTGCGCGGTGTTGACCACGGGTGGGGGGATCAGGAGGCCGCCGGGATCAGGAACAAATACAAAATTGTTGAGTACAAAATTGTCGAGGGCACGTCGCTGGAAAAAATTCTGCGTCCCAAACAGCGCTGCCACATCGCCCAGATACTCCAGGCTCCACCCCCGAGCCATCGGCACAGAACCATCAACGCCGAACCGCGGCCCTGCGCCGAGGAATTTGAGCTCTTGCAAGGTATTGACATCGCCGGCGACGAAGAGAGTCGTTGGAGGGACTCCAACGTTAGTGGCAGTTATGCTCATGCTCGCGTGCGAGTTCGTTTTCGTGCGCAATTCGGCAACACGCACGCCGAATTTGAGTTGCATGGCATCGGCGCCCGATCCGATGACATCCCGTCCCAACGCCAGGTCCGCCAGCCAATGGGTTTCCCGGTGTGTAACGAATTCTGCATCCGTTGCTGAAACCGTCGTTGGGGGCGCTCCGCCGGCGGAGACGCTAACGGAGCTGGCGAAGGCGGAGGTTTCGGTTGTCTTTCCCTCGCCATAGCGGAACTGACCGCTCACATGCCAGGGCGATCCGGCGAACCGGTAGTCAAATCCGGTGGCGGCTTCCCAGCCGACCTTCGGAACGAGTGGAAAAAATAGATCCCTTGTATCCTTCTCAAATAACGACGTAACCGTCGTGATTGTCGTGCGCGTAAAAAAGCTATCGATGGGGTCGCCGCCGCTCCAGATCGCGCCGCCTTCGCCCCATAACGTCAACCGTCCCTTTTCCGGCGGGGCTGCGGCTTTGGCATAAAGCGGCAAATCAGCAGCATATGCTTCCCTGGGTTCGTGAAGCTCAGTTCGCCCAGAGTTCACATTCACCTGGCGGCTTTTCAGGGAAGTATTTTCTTCCCGGAGCTTCTTCAATTGCCGGAGTGCCTCATTCTCTTTTTTGATCGCGGCAATTTCCTTTTCAAGCGCTTGAACGCGAGCAACCGTATCGTTTGTACTATCCGCCCTGGCAGCGGTCCGCCCGACGACTCCCAGCGAAACGGACGTCAACAGAAACGTTGCAATTGAGAATCTGAAGAAGAGCATGACCCCCACCCGGACCGCAGTCGATCATTGGAACCTATAGTTCAGGCCGACGCGCACGATGCTGTCGGTGTATTTTGTGTGCGTGAGGGTTTGTCCTCCGCTTACCGAAGTTATTCTCGGCGCCGGCGCGTCTGGATCATCCAGTGAGCCGAGGTCCGCGAAAAGGTACTCAGCATTCCAACTCCAGTTACCCGTCAGGGCCGCTTCCACCCGCGCCCACGGTCCAACCGGTATTGACCTGGGAATGACCTATGAGTGTGGTGGAAGTGAACGGAAGTGTGAAAACGGTCCCGCTGACCGTGCGCGTTCCGGCCAGCTTGACCTCGCCATAGGCAAGCCAGCCAGTCGCATAGAGCAGCACCCGATCCCAGGCATAACCGACGCGGCCACGTACTGTGCCGAACCACAAGACCTTGGCCTCGTAATCCGTCACCGCTGCCCCTTCGACCAGAGAGGAGCCGGCGCCGCCGCGCACATTGAAGCTGAAGGGATCGGTAAAGCTATTGCTGGCTTTTTGAGCGGAACCCTGGATGTCGGCCTCAACGCCCGTCACCCAGTTCGGAGCGAACTGCCAGTTGTAACCGATTTGACCGCCACCAATAACGCCCTCGGGCCTGACCGACCTGGAGCCAATAAGCCCCGGAATATCGACCGCGCTAATAGGCGCATTATTGACAACGGTTACCGTAACAGGGGCGGCGTTGAAGTCAGTATCGGCCTTACCCCAACTGTAACCGACGTTGCCGCCGATATAGAAGCCGGTCCAACTATAAACAGCGGACGGCGCTGGCGCGTAGCGGGGCGCCTTACCCGGCATGTCGGCGGCCGATGCGATCTGGAGGCACGGGACTGTGGATGCAGCAGCAAGTATTGCAATTGAAAGGTGACGCACAGAGTCCTCCAATTCAAAATGGCCTACCGTCCGATCAGCTCAATATCCGGCGGCAGGTGGGTTCGCCGCTGGCGTTGGAAGTAAAAAATACATTGTTTGGAGCGATCCCTGTGACCTGGCTTTGCGCGCAGGTAACAGTGCCGTCGCTCGCACAAATGTCCGCATTTGCGGATGAGGACGCCAAGCCAACGAAGGAAACCAAAGAACAACCAAAGAGCTTAGTTAAGGAAATTGATCGAATACGCATTACAACCTCGCGTTTTACAGTGTCGATCTTTTCAGTTCAGGCAATTAAAAAGCCGTCGGTGATCGGGTTGTGCAGTTCGTGAACGAAGTCGCTGACGACCTGGGGAGTAATCGGTTCGCCGGGAATTTGGATGGAATGGACGAAATCGCTGATCAGGTCACCGGGCGAAACTGGGTTGCCGGGGATGATGTGTTCGTGAACGAAGTCGCTGACGACCTGGGGAGTAACCGGTTCGCCGGGAATTTGGATGGAATGGACGAAATCGCTAACGAAGTGACCGAAATTCTGCATGTGAAGATCCTTTCAAATCTACGGGTCGGATGTACGCGTAGTGTCGTTGTCCATCAATGAGACCCCGCCCACCGGTCAGAATTTTATCATCACGAAACTTGATGATATTCTCCAATTGAAGGTACATTACGGTGTATTCGCCATCCTATGCGTCAGCCGAACGGCCGATAAATGTAAGTAAATAACTGCTCGGCCGGCAATTTTAAAACCACGCCTCTGGCGAATAGTTGTACGTTATCAATAACGTTAGCGAGACAGACAGCCCCGTTGCACACCAGAGCCAGATTTCGATTGGTGGCCATCTTACCCGTTCGCCTGACTTGCCCATCCGATCTACCCTTTCAGATTGGTTGAATTCGAGACCGCACTTGTCCAAGTTTGCGATTCAGACGTAATCTCATTTTCTCGGCCGCGGCGTCAGCCGAATGGCCTAGGTTTCAACGACAGCTTGGTGTTTGCGAACGATTGCCTTCGCCCGAACTAGCGAGTTTCCATGAGCAGCGAAAGCGAGTTGGCCTCGCTCATCGGCGCCATCTATGAAGCGGGAACGGATTTTGGCCTGTGGCCATATGCGCTTGCCCGCATCGCGGACGCCTTTGGGGCGCCGTCAGCCGGAATTGTGAGGCAAGGTCGAACGCCGTCAGAGAGCTGGGGCGTTTCATCTGGGGTCGAGCAACACTACGAGAGGAAATACTTCGAGCATTACCATGGCGTAAACCTAATTTGGCAGCGCTCTTCCTCGACGGCCGCCGGAACCGTTCAGACTGACACCATGGTTGTACCGAGAGGAGAACTGAGTCGAACCGAGTTCTTCAATGACTTCCTGGTGCCACAGCAAATGGAGAGTCAGCTAAACGCAGTTGTTTTGATGGAGGAGGGACGGCAGACCATTGTGGCGGTGCGGCGTAATGAGCAATTCGACGCACATAACGTGGAATTATACAAAATGCTCGCTCCACATTTGCAGCGCGCCGTACAGCTGAATATCAAGTTGGCTCGAGCCGAACTAACCCATCAGGCCTCGCTCGCAACCCTTGATCATTTGGATGACGGGATCATATTTGTCGATCTGGACGCAAATGTTCGTTTCGTGAACAAAGCAGCGGAGCACTATTTTGCAAACCGCGATTTACGCCAACGTGAGGGTCGCCTGGAAGCGACTACTTCTAATGACACCGCGACACTTCATGCCCTGATTGCGAAGTACTGCACGAGCGGGATTCAGCATCGACCGGGCGAGCTTGCTGTTGTGCGGCGTCAGGCGGGAAGATCGCCTCTTTCATTGCTGATTGCGCCACTGCCGGTCGAGAACCCGTTTCCCATTATGGCCTTTAAGCCGATGGCCGCTATCTTCATCACCGACCCCGATAAGGTCATCAAGCCACCACCTTTGCAACTCCAGGAGAAGTTCGGTTTAACACCTGCGGAGGCCAACTTTGCCACAGAAATCGCCAAAGGAGATGGAATTCAGGCAGCCGCCGACCGGCTTTCAATTTCGCGTGCAACAGCTCGGACGCATCTGTCTCGAATATTCGATAAGACAGGCACACAGCGGCAAGCGGAGTTAGTGCGCGTTCTGCTTTCCATCAAAAGCATCGTCTTCTGAGTGTCTTCGTACCTTAGATTGTCCCGGTACTTTTCCTAAAGCCTGAGCAAGATCTAGGAGCGGCGGCATGTCTGTTCAGGTCACGACCTCCGACGAAGCAGCCGCCCACGTCGGCTATGGGTCATTTTCGACCGATTCAGGTGGGATTGCCGGCTGGTCGATGTCCGCTTTCCTCTGATGGCGACGTTAATTTCGCGAGATGATACAAGCCGTTGGCGCACCTTCGACCTTGCATCGAAAATTTCTCTTCCATTTTCCAGAATTTCTGCTAATCATAAGTCCGTCCCGCGCCCACAAGAGGGGCGCTTCGCGGTCGTCACGAGTGTCGGGTGCGGGATGCGATGGACGCGATCACATTGCCAGACGTGCGATGTGGTCACGGACGGCCAAGTCGTGTGGTCCTGATTCCCCGACGCTGGAATCAAGCCCGTGGTCGATTTCACGGGCGACGGGGGCTAACAAGCCCGGTACCCCGGGGAGAGCGCGAAGCAGCCGTTAAAACCATTGCGCAGGGAAGGCCGGTTGTCGTGGCTGAACCTGTCGTTGCTTGCGTGCGTAAAGTGCACTTTCTTTGCACGCAAGGCTCGCGGGTGCGGCCAGCATCCGGCCTTCCCTGCGCCCTCTCCTGTTCGAGGACGCGATGCTTGCAAGACCCGGACACTTTCGCGCCGCGGGAATGCGGAGTCGTGCGACGACTGTCATCGCCCGCGAAGGCGGGCGATCCAGTATTCCAGAGACAGTCATCGTCCGCGGAGAAGCCGCGGCGTACTGGGTGCCCCGGTCAAGCCGGGGCACGACAGCGGAGCAAGTGGTCGCGGTGGCGCATCAAGGCTCAGTTCTGCAACCGCACGCCCAGCATCGCGACCGTCGCCTTGGAGCTCGCCAGCGGCACGTTGGACTCGAGCATGTCCTGGCGCAGCGTGCCCTTGATCCAGAGGTTGCGCGTCATCTTGTAGATGAGGTCGCCCTCGATCGAGTACGTCCTGTCGCTGCGGTTGTCGCCCTGGTAGTCGTAGGTGCCGTAGGTGAACTTGCCGATGCCGGTCAGCCAGCGGCGGAAATCGTGGTCGACCTCGAAAGAGTAGGTGTGCACCAGCACGCCCGAGGTGTTGGCAAGCGTGGTCTCGTTGATCTGCGTATCCGAGAAGAACCTCACCGTCGTGAGCGGCGTCGCGCTCCAGACCAGCGAGGCCGTGGTGAGCAGGCCCTGCAGCCGGTTGAGCCTGGGATCGGTGTAGCTGCGCTCCGACCAGCCGACCGCGACTTCGCCGGTGAGCAGCCGCGTGAATTCGAAGGACGTGCCGCCCTTGGCGTAGCCGCCATTGGAATCGCGCGCAAAGCCGCTGCGGTCGATCGGCAGGTCGTGCACGCGCGTGTCGCCCTCGACTTCCACGAACGGCTTCAGGCCGGGCTTCAGCTCATAGGCGACGCGCCCGATGCCGCCAACCTGGTTGAAGTTGCGGTCGTCGTTGGACGAAGTCTCGCCGTCGGTCAGCGTCGAGTTCTGGTAGACGGTGCGGTCGACGGTGGCGCCGGCGGACACCTGCAGGCGGTTGAAGCGCTGGTCGAAGCCGACGGTGCTGCCGAACGTGGCATAGACCGGATATCTGGCGAGCCCCGCCTGGATGTTCGGGCTGCCGGGATTGTCGGTCGCAACCCGCAGCCGCGCCTGTCCGGTGAGGTCGAAATCCCTGGTGACGTCGAGCCGGCCATCGACATGGCCGGTGAAATCGGGCCGGTCGATATTGGTCGGCGCCGGGCTGGCCTGGCCGTCGAGCGTCGTCGGCAGCGAGCCGCCATAACCGGTGAAGGAGCCGCGCAGATCCGCGACCACGGCGTGTCGTTCCCAGTCGGACACCGCGAGAAATTCGGGTGCGACCACCCAGAACGGCAAGCTGCGCGGCTGGGAGAGGCGGCCGGGATTGGAGTCGTAGCCGCTGGAGACCTCGACCGCGGACTTGACCAGGAAGCTGCCGGCGTAATCGCCGACCGCGCCGAATGGATCGTCATCGATTTTCAGCCGCCTGCGCTGCGGCTGGCCCGGCACGGCGCCGGCCATCGCCGGCGGCAGCGGCTGCTTGTTGGCGGTCTCCGACGGCGGAATCGAGAGGCGCAATTGCCCGACCGCGTTGAGCGGCGGCATTTTGGGCGGCGGCGAGCCCGGCCCTGCCGGCTTCTTCGGCTTCGCCTGGCCCGGATAATATTTCGTCTGCCTGCGCTTGCGGTTGAGCGAATCGTAGCCGGAGTCGGAAGCGCCGTTGGCGGCAGGCAGGCCGTAGGTCGGCACCTTGCCGATCCGCGATTCCGCGGGCTGGTCCGTCTTGCGCTTCCTCGGATCGCTGTTGGGGTCGAACCCTGCATCGGGATCGAGCGCGGTGCTGCCCGGGCTGCCGGCGATCTGGCGCGGCGCCAGATTGTCGGAGGCGACCTGATTGGTGCGCTGGGGGCTGAACAGGTCCGGCGTGACCGATTGCGCCCGGGCCTTCGTTTCACTGAGGGCGATCAGCGCAAGGCAAGCGAAAAGGCAAGCGAAAGCCGCGTACGCAAGAAGCGCGCGCCATTTTCGGCCCCGTGCTGGCCCCGCCCTCACGATAAAGGAAACTCCAACGAAATCATGCACTTCACCGACAAATTCCCGCCGCCCGCAAAACCCCGGTGAAGCAAAAAAGTCGTTAATGGAGTTAAAACGTTTATGGTTAATGACGCGTTGAGGACGGCCCTCTCGCGTCGCCTCGCCCGAGCGATCGTGTTAATCAGGCGGCGGGGAAGGCCCCTCTTCCGGGAACCAGTTATGGCAAGCCAACAACCGCTGATGACCCCATCATCCGGCCCTCAGTCCGCTGACGCCGCCGTGCAGTCGGCGCTGCGCACGCTCGAGGTCGGCACCGGCGGGATCGCGGCCATCGCGGCGGCGCTGCAGGGCCCGCTCGGTGCCGCCTTTGCGCAGGCCGTGGAATTGATCCGCAAGGCCAAGGGGCGCGTCATCGTCACGGGGTTGGGCAAGTCCGGCCATGTCGCGCGCAAGGTCGCGGCGACGCTGGCCTCGACCGGCACGCCCGCCTTCTTCGTGCATGCGGCGGAAGCCAGCCATGGCGACCTCGGCATGATCACGCCGGATGACGCGATCGTGGCGCTGTCATGGTCCGGCGAACAGCCGGAGATGAAGAACCTCGTCAACTATTCGGCGCGGTTTGCGATTCCGATGATCGCGATCACGTCGAACGCGGAATCCTCGCTTGGCGCAGCCGCGCGGATCGTGCTGGAGCTGCCAAAGGCGCGCGAGGCCTGCCCGCACAACCTCGCGCCGACCACCTCGACGTTGATGCAGGCCGCGATCGGCGATGCGCTTGCGATTGCGCTCCTGGAAAGCCGCGGCTTCACCGCGCTCGAATTTGCGAAATTCCATCCCGGCGGCAAGCTCGGGGCGATGCTGAAACACACCTCCGACCTCATGCATACCGGCGACGCGGTGCCGACGAAGCCGGTCGGCACGAAGATGTCGGACGCGTTGATCGAGATGTCGGCGAAGGGCTTTGGCTGCGTCGCCATCATCGACGCGCGCGGCCACATCGCGGGCATCATCACCGACGGCGATCTGCGCCGCCAGATGCGGCCCGACCTGATGACGCTGCCGGTCGACGACATCATGACCCGGAATCCCAAGGCGATTGACCGCGACTCGCTCGCCAGCGAAGCGCTGGAGCTGCTCAATTCGGCGAAGATCACCACGCTGATCGTGACCGAGGCGAACAAGCCGGTCGGGATCATTCATCTACATGATCTGTTGCGGGCGGGGGTGATTTAGCGTCAGGCTTTCGGAAACCGCGCCGCCTTCTCCTCCAGCGGCAACGCCAGGCCGTTCGCGAGATACGACACCGTGCGGTAGAAGCCGCACAGCAGGATGACCTCCAGGATCTGGTCCTCGTCAAAATGCGCCGACAACGCCTTGTATTCGGCATCGCTGAACGTCGCGCGCCGATGCAGCGCGTCGACGGCGGCGATCATCGCCTGCTCGGCCGCCGGCCAGCACGGCGCATCCGCACCCCCCAGCACGGTGGCGCGAACCTGCTCGTCGGTGAGGTGTGCGGCCTCGGCAAAGGTCGCGACATGCACGCCCCATTCATATTCGCAGGCGTTCAGCGCGCAGGTGCGGTTGATCACGATCTCACGCTGGCGCAAGGAGAGCGGGCCGCGATCCAGGAGGCCGCCGGCGCGGAATTTCTCCCAGGCACGGGAATGACCCGCCATCACCCGGAACAGCATCAGCGGCGGCGCACCGCGCATGATGCGGTCGAACTGCTCCTTGATGTCGGGCGCGTAGGGCGGCTCGAGCGGCGCGATGCGTGACATGGCGGGCTCCCGTGTTACAATATCAGTAGCAAATTGATACATATTCCGTAGCATTGCAAGGGAGCTTCCATGCCGAAACCGGCCTCGGCCATGAAAAAACGCAGCGTCCGCGGCTCGCGCACCGGCCGTCCGATCATGGCGCTGCTCGACCTCTTGGGCCGGCGCTGGACCTTGCGGATCGTCTGGGAGCTGCGCGACGGCTCCCTGACCTCGCGGGCGCTGCGCACAGCCTGCGACGAGGCCTCGCCCACCGTGCTGAACGAGCGGCTGCAGGAACTGCGCGAAGCGGGTTTTGTCGAGCTCGGCGACGGCGGCGGTTACGCCCTCACCCAGTTGGGGCGCGAGCTGCGGGAGACCTTCCTGCCGCTGCACCATTTTGCGGAGCGGTGGAGCAAGCGGTAGCCAGCCACATCGTCATTGCGAGCGAAGCGAAGCAATCCAGAAATATCTCCGCGGAGACGGTCTGGATTGCTTCGTCGCTTGCTCTCCTCGCAATGAAGAACTACGCCGCCGCCACCGTCAGATCGGCGCCGTCGACCTGCACGACCCTGACCCGGCTTCCCGCCGGCGCGTCGGGGCCGGCGACTCGCCAGATCGTGTCGTCGATCCGCACCGTGCCGGTGCCGCCGACAATCGGCTTCTCCAGCGTGAATTCGCGGCCGACCAGCGCGGCCGTGCGGCGATTGAGGAACGGATTGCTGTCGCTCGCGCGGCTGCGGCTTGACGCGAGCCGCCGCCAGATCGGGACGGCGGCCAGCGCGAACACCGCAAACATCAAAAGCTGCGCCTGCCAGTGCGGATGCACGGCGAACGACACGAGGCCAACCAGCAGTGCTGCAAGCCCGAACCAGAACAGAAAGACACCCGGCGCGGTCAGCTCCAGCGCCATCAGGATGAAGCCGAAAATCAGCCAGTTCCAGGTGCCCAACGTCGAAAACATCTCGGCCATGATACGACCCTCAATGCAGATATTCTATTGCGGCGTCACCGGCGGCGTAGGACCGGCCGGCGGCACGGACGTGTTGCGGCGCGCGGCAGTCTGCGCGGACAAGGCGCTTTCGCCGAAGGTCGCCTTCGCGATCTCGCCGATGCCGGCGAGCGAGCCCAGCAGGCTCACGGCTTCCATCGGCAGCATGATGATCTTCTGGTTCGGCGCGTCGGCGAACCCGCCAAACGCCTTGATGTATTTGTCGGCGATGAAGTAGTTCAG
>Ga0207707_10002652_pt1 | contig 15992 bp, 11 predicted proteins | sample KBSC83BmetaG_FD_184336 | JGI IMG/M metagenome (GOLD analysis project Ga0207707, IMG submission 184336) | Corn rhizosphere microbial communities from Kellogg Biological Station, Michigan, USA - KBS C8-3B metaG (SPAdes) (version 2) | ecosystem: Host-associated > Plants > Roots > Rhizosphere ...
ATGTCGAACCCCGATCTCTGGAGTTCTTTGATAGTCGCTTCTGCCTCGGTGTGGGAGTTATAGATCCCCACTACTGCGTTACTCTCAGCCATGGTTTACTCCCTTGTTATAGTCTAAGCCTATTTGATTTTTATTTGATTCACGAGAGATCGCCGTCTAATATTGGACGGTTGAAAAGAGATTCATCGCGTGCCACACAGCCCCACCCGGCAGCACGTGCGGGTCAACGTCTGGCCCAGCCAATATGCCTCTCCAGATTAGCTGGTCGGCAATGCACACAGCCAGGTAACGCACAAACTTCAAGTGGCGGGTTGCGGTCTATTCTTAACTGTTTAGCGCAAGAACAATGCCGGGAGGGAACGCGCAATCTCCGCCGGTTTTTCGCGCAGTGGCCAGATTTATTCCGCGCTCCAGAGAGTCACGGCGTCCTTCAGGAAATTGGCGCCTGTGGCGGTGTGGCAAAATAGCGAGGCGCCGCACTGAAATGCCTCAGCTCGCTAGGCTATCCTTTTAGCCCAACTTATATACGCTAACGGGAACCTGATGCGCGGGGAAATGTCTCTTGCGCGGCCAATTCGGCGCTCGATTGCACCTGTGCGCGGAACACCCGCCGGTGGTGCGGGTCGGGAGCAGCATCTGCGTTTTGAGGCCCGAGCGTCGGGTGCGGATCGGGCGCATCCCATGAGTGCGCGGGGGACATGGGTTGTCGACGAATCAGGCACTTTCATGGTGCAATTTGTGGGCTGATTTGGCTCTGGCTTGGAACGGCTAATCGCGCTCCGGCTCGCCGTGCCGGACTTTCCGTTCTGCACATGTGCAGGCTCCGGCAGAAAGAAAAATAGAATCGCGATGATGAGGTACACCGAAAGAAGCTGCACGCCTTCCAGCCAATTGCATTCGCCATCGCCGCTGATCCCGGCCACGATCCAGACGGCCAGCGCGACGGCGGCGATTTCCGGAAGCGAAAACTCCAGGTTCATTGCCCGGCCAAACAGGTAGGAGGCAAAAAGCAGCACCGGCGTGACAAACAGCGCGATCTGCAGACTCGAACCGATGGCAATGCCCAGGCTCAAGTCCACTTTGTTTTTAAGCGCAGCCAATACGGCGGTGGAATGCTCAGCCGCATTGCCGACAGTCGCCACGATGATGACGCCGACGAACACTTCCGTCAGCCCGAGGCTTTCGCGCGCTGCCTCGACCGAGCCTACGAGAAACTCGCTCATGAATGCGGCTAGTATCGTCGCCAGGGCCAGAATCGTGATCGCCTTCGAAACGGACCAGGTCGGGTCCTCTTTTTCGGCGGGCCCGTCTTTGCCGGAACCTTGTCCGGTGAACAGTTCCTTGTGCGTGATTAACATAAAAACCAACCAGAGAATGTAGGTAAGAAAGAGCACGGCGGCGATGGCTATGGAAAGATTTTGCTCGGCTTGCGGCGACCAGCCGCCAGGCTGCCGATCGGCCGCCTGATGAAAAACCGTCGGAATGATCAGCCCGATGGCAGCCAGGCTGAGCGACGTGGCGGAAATGCGCGCCACCGTTTGGTTGAAGGTCTGGCGCGGAAAGCGCATTCCACCGGCTAGGATGGACGCGCCAAGCACCAGGAGAATGTTGCCGATGATCGAGCCGGTAATAGAGGCTTTGACCACGCCGATCAGCCCCTTGGACAATGCCATCAGCGCGATGATCAACTCCGCGGCATTGCCGAAGGTGGCGTTGAGCAGCCCGCCGATGCCATGGCCGGCGCGTGCGCCCAGATGCTCGGTCGCTCGGCCCATCCAACCGGCCAGCGGAACAATCGCGATGCCCGAGATGATAAAAAGCATTGCTTCGTTCTTCCAGGCCGGAACATAACGGATGGCCAAAGCCGCCGGCAGCGCCAGCAGCAACCAATCGAGCGGCTGCAACATGCCCAGATTTAACCAGCCGTGTTGTTCTTTTTCAGCAGACATATTTCAGATCACGCAAGCCGCGTGCGCGGCGTCCGGCGCAGAGCACCGCAATCAACGCTCGCACGCCGTTCGATGCTGCCCACAGTGAAAACATCAGCCGAAAGAGATCAGATCACCGCTGCGATTGACAAAAACATTCTGAACCCAGGTTTCCATTATACGGGTCGCATCGGGAAGCATCAGCCTTGATAGCCAGAACAGAATAGTTTCCTGAACGCCCGGCATAAGACTGATCAGGTTTAAAAAAAATGAGCGCGTCGAACAATCCCATAAATCATCAACGCGGTTAGCTTCGACCGGTTCAGCGGTTTGCTGCGCCTCATAGCCCTGGCGACAAATACCAATCGGCGAAAGAGGTGAATAGATCAAGTTTATTATCGCCCGTGGCGTAGTTTTCACCGCGACGGTGGGATGCTTTCCCGTACTCTATTTTCCAGCTCCTCAATCTTCTTCTTCTGATTTGAAGTTGCCGATCTTCTTTTTATGATAGCAGGAATCGATACCAACGCACTCACTAACACTCCTAATGCAAATGTTAACATCAGCACCATAGCCAACGAGCCTTCAAATTTCCAAATCAAAAAAGTCACAACAACAGGAACAGTATTTTGCAGTGCAAAGACGACAGTTAAAATGGCTAACCCTAATGCAACAATCAGGAATGGCTGCATCGAAAGATCCTCCTTTTAACGGCCTTTAACGTCGTGATCTAGTTCTTCCGACCGGGGCAATACTCTCTTATTCTCTACTCACTTGCTAAAGCTATCAATAGTTTTTTTACTCCACTGATCTCCTCATCCTTGACCTCGCCCGAACTAAAAAATCTTATTTCCCCCGCTTTATCTATGATGACGACGTTGCTCACATCGGCTTTCATCTTATAGTCGGACGCCATCTTGCCTTCCCAGTCACAGTAGATGGTCACACCCTCTTTCTTAGAGTATTCTCTGAGCCTTCTTTTCCATATCCCCAAAAAGGGCCAGAATGCCTCCGAACAATCGATAATCGGGAGTCTCACGAGAACGTCTTTTAAGGCATCAGTCTGCTCGAAATACAATTTATTTAACTCATCCTTTAGTCTCTTGTTGGCGTCCACAATGTCTTTGTTCTCATAGAATATGGCGGTGACTTTGCCCTTGATCATGTCCAAGGTCAGTACCTTGTCATCGCCCGATTGAACGCTAAAGTAGGGCGCCGCAGAGCCGACTAGGCCGTTTGCTGCCAGAGAAGAACTTAGGAAAACTGGCACGCTGAGCAGGGTGACCACAAGGATGAGATTCTTTTGGAACATTTACTGCTTCACCATAGCTCTTCAAAAAATATCTCGGATCGCCATCCCTTGGCTGTCCGAAGCACTTCCCATGTTGCTGGCGGAATGGAGAAGGGAGATGCCGATCCGGCGAAAATGCCACAAGCTTCTTCAGCAAATCCGTAGCGCCGGAACCCAGTGGAAATGACCGAGTTATCATGCGCCATACGGTGCCGAAGTAATAGCCGATCGGGTTATAGCGCCGCTCGTTTTCAGAGAGTGCGTGAACGCCCCAGCCATTGAAGATATCAGTGTTCGGCGATGCCGGGATCACAGGCGAGAGTCTGGAGAGAGGCGATGAGGCTATCGCGTCCAAATAACGTAGCGTACCAGGGCACGCCGGCGGCGAAAAATTCCTGAGCGCCGATGTTGGTCTTCGACAGATGAAGATCACGCAGCGAACGATCCACGAGGCTGTTCAACCCCAATATCTTCCTGAGGAGAGCGATGTAAGCCAATTCGGCGAGCCCGACTCCGGCGAAGGTCAGCCATGGCCGGTGCGTAGTCGCCCATCGACCGCGGCAACTCAATCACTTCCATGCATTCAAACGGCCTACGTAGGGCGTCCGCGCCTTTGGTCGGATTCCTGTCCGACCCAGTCCCGTCATGCCAAGCTCCATGTGTTCTCCCTTCTCTTACAAGATCGTAGTGCCTGCTCAACGCTGACATCAGATATCGGCCAGCTCGCCGAAGTATTCGTGGTCCTCGGCATAGCCGCCTTCGCCCTTGTAGATCGACGCGACGCTCTCGACAAACTCGATCGCCTGGATCCACTTGACCATCTTGAAGCCGAGCTGGTTCTCGACACGCAGCCGCAACGGAGCTCCATGCAGATGATTGAGCGGCTGGTAGTTCATCTCGTACGCCAGCAATGTTTGAGGGTTTAGCGCGTTCTCAATCAAGAGGCTGTCGTAATATCGACCGTCCGCGATGCCAGTGCTGAACTCGACGCCCTCGCTGAACGAGTAAAAGATGATGGCCTTCGCATTGGGTTTCGGATGGACCACTTTCACAAGTTCCGCCAGCGGCAATCCACCCCACGCGGCAATGCCTGACCAGCCTTGGATATAGTGGTGCAGCGTGATGTGAGTTTTCTGGCCCAACGCCCGGAGGTCGTCCAGTGATAGCTCGACCGGATTCTCCACCCGGTAGCAGACCTGAAACTGCTTCCACCTGCCCGGGTCATGACCGAACCACCTGCGCAGCTCCGTGCTCGGGGCCACGTCCTTCAGCCACAATTTCACCGCCGCGATCTTTGGTCAAACCGCGCGGCCACAGTGGTGTGTATAACCTTTGTAAGAAATATTTTTTTTGTGCACCTTAATGACCCTGCCGCTGACGTGCCCGGCCTCCGAGTTCCAGGTGACGTGATCGCCGACCTTAAATCTTTTCGTCATGCCGGTTTGCCTCCGGTTGCCGATTCGTTCCAAGGCTCAGCCTTCAAACAGCGACACCGAACTATTGATCAAGGCCAACCTTGGTGTTCCTAAACGCTTCTGCTCGAGCGGGGCTCACTCTCTGGTGACGATCCGTCGCAGCTTTTTCTTAGCTGGCCGCCGAACTCATGCCGCATCGCAGACAACGCCCGGTTGGCAAATTCGCATCACCGCGCGAGCTGAAGCGTTCCTAAACGAGCTCGAAGCATCATTCTCTATCGATCTTCTGCGTGTTGGCCGAGCTACCCCAGCAGAGCATGCTGACCGACATCATCCCTAGGGCCACCGGTTACATTTGGGGGAATAAACATTAATCACACCAGTCAGGTGCAGAGCCGCTCATTCGATCGACACGATGTAATCGCATCCGTCCCAGCGGTCGCTTGCCGTCCAGAAAAAAGTAAAGCGTATCGGCGCCCGCTGCTCAGGACGAATCGGGATGTCGACGAATTCAACGCCGACTGTGGTGGCGGAAGAAGGGGTGTCTTTCACCGTTTGCCATTCGTTGCCCGACCAGTGCAGCCGGAAGGGCGCCAGGACCTGAATGCGAAGAGTGTAACCTCGCTTCACACTGCGAATTTGCCGATTTGGCTTCCAGACTTCAAATAATTGACGGCCTTTGCGCAATCCAAGGTAGCGGTTCGCAACCTCGGGGATCAGGTCGAACTCCTTGCCATCGAAGACTGACCGGAGGAGCTTGATGTACTCCGCGTGCGCCCACATGAGAGGCATGGCGGAACCCGTGGGCCGCCCGAAGTACATGTAAACCTGGGGCCGATCCGGCTCATCCCACACCTGCTCCGGCAAAAGTCCGGTGGATGACGCGAAGCGCTCCATGGTTAGGATGAATAGCTTCGCATCCCGCCCTGCAGCCAACTCGTAGTGAGCCCGTTCGCCTGTGAGTAGCGGCCAAGCACGCCCCTTGCCCGAGCCGACAAAAGATCCTCCATCTTGTCGCTGCCCATACCCATCGTTGTTGTAGCGGTGCCAGCAAGGCCCGAAAGGAGTCTCCACCTTGAGCACGGCGTCCACTACCTGCAGGGAATCCACAATGAGTGGATCGTCGGGTCTGCGGACTCCATGACGCACGAGTTCAAGGAATCCTGCATCCACGATGTCCTTGGCTGCAAAGACCTGTTGTGTATCCGATGGGCGGTTAGCAATCGCAATGACCCCATGGTTAGGGTCTTCCATAGGTTGGGTATTGTTAATGTCCTCCGGAAGAATCCGTATATAGTGGCGCATGACACCGGGGACCAGCGTCCCCTCTGTGGTAACCGTCCAGCCTTCCACGTGACACTCAAGAAAATCGGCGTATTCCTCCAGAAATCTCGCTGTTGCCTCATCGCTTCTCTCGCGAGCAAAGCATGCAGCGCAGATGAGCGCGGCAATGTTCGACGCCAAAGTGGAAGGGGAGTAACCGCTCGCTTCCTCCCACCGCTCTTGCTGAGTGACAGGCCCATGGCGGACCAGATAAGCAGCCGCACGCAGAACCATGGGATACGGATCTAACTCTTGAAGCGCGTTCTGCATTCGCAGCCGCCAGGCGAGTAGAATCGGAAATGCAACTTCATCGAGTTGGATTCCCGTCCAGTACGGCTCACCGCCGATCCAGAAGTTCTGGGGAAAACCTCCGTCTTTCTGCTGAGAGGCGGCGAGATAGATAAGCGCTCGCAGGGGTGTCAGACAATCACCGGCAGCGAGTAAGCTGGAGGCGCTATTAACCATGTCCCGGACCCAAACCAAGTGGTAGCCCCCCTGGTCTTCATCGCCTTTCGCTTCTCCCCAGGGGATTGAGAGTGAAGCGATAAAGGCACCCGGATAGGATTTATCTTCGTGAGCGCGAAGCAAACTGAAGCTCCCGCGGTACAAGCTGCCGCCATCGCCGGATACTTTTTCTAGCGGGAGGATCTCTCTGCCAGAGCGGTTCCACTGCTCGGTGTACCGCTTGTGATGCTTTCTGAAAGGAATATTCAGTGCCTGAAGAAGCGTCGAAGTGGCATGGTGCTGGGTATTACCGAAGGCCAGTCCCAGCGTGAACTCGTGGCAACCGTTCAGGTCTAGTTCTCCCGTGAGAGCAACATTGCCGTCTGGGGCGTGCTCAAACTCCCAGTCCATGTGCAAGTTGTCGGCCAGGTCGGTCCAACCATCGCTCCGGCCAACATAGCCACACGAAACACGAGAGAAGGGAACCGTAGCGGACAGCGCTAGCCATGTCCCTCTTTTTTGCGCGGTCAAGATTTTTCGTCCCGAAACCTCGATCACAGAGCCGTTGTTGCCCCATCCCCCTACCTCAAGATGAGGTGCGCAGAGGGCATAAAGCTTCAGTTTCGAGAGAAACGATTCGTCACCAGTTAGCTGCGTGTGCTGAAGAATGCAGGCGAGGTGAGGATCGGTAATGATTTCTTTAACGATGGCGTAGCGACCGTCGGGATCAGAGTTCGCGCAGCGGTAACCCAATGTGTGATGCGACAGTCGTTCGAGTTTGGAGTTGAGGTGACGCTTCTCCTCATGGAAGAAACTTGTTCCGTCGGTGACAAGATACTGAAGATCCCGGAGTTGTGGTTGATCCACTGTCGGATAGTAGACCTCAGTGACGATGCCATTCCAAAAAGTGAACCAGATTCGGCTCGAAGCCGCATACGCAGTTCCTACTCCGTCTTTGCCCCCGTGAGTCCAGCTGGGCTCCATGCCAGGCTGCCCGAAAGCCGCGTCGTTGTCTTTTGGTTTCATATCGCACTTCCACGCGCAAGATGGAGCCGGAGATCTTTTGCGATTCGACCCTTATTGAGCATGGTGCTATCTACATCGATCAGGAAGACGACTTCGCTCGGGATTTCATTTTTTTGCTACCAGTGCTTTCTCAGAGCTCGGCTTGGGATTGTGCCATCCCTCGTCACCGGCAATGATCGGTCAGCCTCCATCGGCGCTCAGGTATTGGTTCACACTCATGCACCGGCGTCGCGGTCCATCGGCATCCCAATAGCCGCCTCTCTGGGATCATCAAAAATTAATTGCTCAGGCTCGAGCTGAAATGGGGTCAAGACCTCGACACCGTTCTCCGTGATCGCAACCACGTCGCAATGGCGCAGCCCGCCGTAGCCGTCAAGGTAAATCGCCGGTTCGACGTTAAAGACCATCCCGACCTCAAGAGTGTCCTCTGACTGTGGGTGGAGCCGTGGCCGGGCGTTGTGATCGATCGCCGCAAAGCCTACACCATGCCCTGTCGAGTGCTTGAATTGCTCGCCAAACCCATGCGCTGTCAGCGCCGCCCGCGCCGCGCGGTCCACCTCAGCGCCTTTCACGCCTGGACCGATGGCGTCGAGCGCCGCGCGACGAGCGTCAAATACCGCCGTGTACATCGCGTGTTTTCGTGCGTCCGCCTCACCAAGGCAATACGTGCGCGTAATATCCGTCCAGTAACCGTCTGCGTAGGAGTTGCAATGCACAAGGGCGAACTCCTGCTGGACGATTTGTTTCTTGATACGTGAACGCGCATAGGCGCCGTGCGCGGCGGCGGAGTATGCGCCCGACATACAAAAAGTAAAGCCATCGGCGCGTGCAATATCCTCGCTATCGAGCCCTATTGTGCTGAGCGGCGCGCGGAAGAGCGCCGCTGCCTCAGGCTCTCGCAGGCCTGTGCGGAGTTGGTTCGCCCCTTGCCGGAAGGCGCGCTCCGCGATGCGGCAGGCCGTGCGGATAGCATGTACCTCATGGGAAGTCTTCACTGCGCGCAGCTGTACGAGCATTGCATCAGCCGGCACGAGCGACACGGACGGAAAGGCCTGGCGGAGTATGGCAACCATGTCGGCGCCGTACAGATGCAGCGCCGCATAAGAAGCCGGCTCAAACATCGCCCCACTTTCGTACCCCACGCCTCCGCCTTTGATGCCCAGCCGTTTCGCGATGCGCGCGACCGGAACACCCACCGCTTGCACGGCGCTGGTCAACACATCGAGCGATCCGGGACGGAACGTCTCCACGGCATCCGCCCAACCCTTTTCTGCAATCTCCTTCTCATCCTCTGGAGCGAGGATAACGATCTCTCCATCGCAGGTGGCAACAGCTAACGCGGTGCCGACAACTGGCCAGTAACCGGAAAACAGTAGAACTTGTGTAGGAAGCGCACAAACCACAGCCGCCATATCGGCTTCACGCAGCGCGTATTTGATCCGCTCTCTTCGTTCAGTGTTGCTCATGTTGCTTTACCGTCAGAATTCACCAGATCTCGGCCTTCTTAGCCCCCACACGAGCAACCCGCTGGCCAGCAGACCGACGCCCAGGAGCGCCGGCGCCGTAAGCGCGGACCGTGATTGTTTATGATTCGTTTGCTTGAGCAAGCGCTTTTCAGGGTAAATCCCGCCCGGGCCCTCAGGGCCGTCGTGCAAAGCCATCTGCATCACTTGCGCGATGTGCAGCGCCTGACGATCCGTGGTCTGGACGATCTGCTCCCGGCAACTGAATCCGTCGGCGATGATGAGCGTGTCCTTGGCGGCGTCGCGGACCTTCGGCAAGAGCACGCGCTCGCCGATCTTCATTGAAATATCGTAGTGCCGCTTTTCAAATCCGAAGGCGCCGGCCATGCCGCAGCAGCCCGAGTCGAGCAGCTCGTAGTCCAATCCGAGCGTATCCAGTAATTGCTTCTCGGCGGCCTTGTCGAGCACTGATTTGTGATGGCAGTGCTCGTGCACGACCGCCTTACGCACTAGCTTGGGTGGCTTGTAGTCGGGAGCTTTTTTGGCGAGAAACTCGGTGAACAGGAACGTCTGTTCTTTGAGTCGTTTGGCGTCTTGGTCGCCGGGCAACAAACCGACTAACTCGTCGCGGAAGACCGAGACGCAACTCGGCTCGAGTCCGACGAGGCAGACGCCGGCGCGAATCTGCGGGCGCAAGGCTGATAATATTTCGCGCAGCATCGTTTTGGCCAGGCCAAGCATTCCGTAGTCGTAAAGCGGACGGCCGCAGCACAACCGTACCGGCGGAATCGTCACGTGGAAACCCGCGTCCTCCAAGACCTCGACAGCGGCCTCGGCAGTGCTCGGATGGAAGTGGTTGTTCCAGGTGTCGGGCCACAAGATGACCTGCTCTTGTCCGACATTGCGCGGCTCGTGCGTGCGAAACCACTCTCGAAACGTCTCGCGCGCGAAGAGCGGAATGCTGCGCTCCGGCGCCATGGTCGCAAGCCGCTTCACGATAGCGCGCAGGCCCGGCGTCTGCGCCATAAAGTTAACCAGACCCGGCGCCCAGGAGGCGAGCCCCGCCCACCAATACATCAAGCCGAACGCATAGGCCGCGATCGGACGCAGGCGGCCCTCATAGTAGTGCGAGAGAAACTCAGCCTTGTACGTTGCCATGTCGACGTTGACCGGGCATTCACCCTTGCATCCCTTGCACATAAGGCATAAGTCGAGCGCCTCCTTCACGGCCTCATTCTTCCAGCCGTTGCCGAGCGGGTTGCCCTGAGCCATCTCGAAGAGCAGGCGCGCGCGGCCGCGCGTCGAGTGCATCTCCTCCAGGGTCGCCATGTAGCTCGGGCACATCGTGCCCTCGTCGTGCTTGCGGCATTTGCCGGTGCCGACGCAGCGGTTGGCGGCATAGGCGAAGCTCGCGTTGTCGTCCTGGAATGCGAAATGCGTCGGCGGATTCCACGGCTCGTACGCGGTGCCCCAGCGCAGGTTCTCGTCGAGCTTGTATGGCCGCACGCACTTGCCCGGATTCATCTTATTGAACGGATCCCAGATAGCTTTGAACTCGGCGAAGGCCTGGACCAGCTCGTCGCCGTACATGATCGGCAACAGCTCGCCGCGGGCCTGCCCATCGCCGTGCTCGCCCGAGAGCGAGCCGCCGTACTTGACAACCAGGTGCGCCGCCTTTGTGACGAAGCGCCGGTACTTGGCGATGCCTTCGGCGCTAAAAAGATCGAAATCGATGCTGCAGTGCACGCAGCCTTGGCCGAAGTGGCCGTAGAGCGAAGCCACGTACCCAAACTCCTTCATCAAGTCGTAGAACTCGCGCAAGTAGCCGCCGATGCGGTCCGGCGGCACGGCTGCATCTTCCCAGCCCGGATAGAAATCAGGCTCTCTGGGAATCTTCGAGGTCGAACCGAGGCCCGATTCGCGCACTTGCCAGAGCTGTCGCTCTTCTTCCTTGTCGTCGAACCGCTTCATCGACGGCGGATGCCGCTGCGCTTTGAACGCTTCCATCAAGCCCTGCGCGCGTTCGTTGGCTTCTTCCTTGGTTTCGCCGCCAAACTCGACGATGAGCCAGGAGTTACCTTCGGGAAACATCGCGCGGCTCTTGGTCGACATTCCTTTGTCATGCATGTAGGCGAACATGCTCGAATCGAGCCCTTCGAGCGCGATTGGGTGATGGGCGTTGCAGAAACCGACCTGATCGCCGGCGGTAAAGATGTCGGGAAATCCAAAGACGGCGAGCGTTCGACACGGCGGGCTCGGCACGATTCGAAGGGTCGCTTCGACAACAGTGACGCAGGTGCCTTCCGTACCGATGAGCGCGCGCGCCACGTGAAAACCGTTCTCGGGGAGCAATTCGTCGAGCGCGAAGCCGGAGATCCGGCGCGGAATATCGGGAAAGCGCGCGCGGATCTGGTTCGCGTACCTGTCGCGCAGCGCTCGGAGCTTGCCGTAAATCTCGCCTTTGCGGCCGCCGGCCGCGATGATCCGCGCCAACTCCTCTTCGGAGGTCTTGCCGACCCGCATGCGCAGGCCGTCGTAGGTGACGATTTCTAGCTCATCGGTATTGTCTTCCACCTTGCCGGCCATCTGCGCGTGCATGCCGCACGAGTTGTTACCGATCATGCCGCCGAGCGTGTTGCGGTTATGCGTTGCCGGATCGGGACCGAACGTGTAATGGCGCGTCTCCGCCGCAGCGCGCAGATCGTCGAGCACGCAGCCGGGCTCTACTCGCGCCTGTTTGCTCTCCCAATCGATCTTGATAACGCGGTTCATGTATTTGGTGAAATCCATGACCACCGCGGCGTTACAGCTCGAGCCGGCGAGGTCTGTCCCGCCGCCACGCGACAAAATAGGCGCGCCGTATTTTCGGCAGGCGGCGATCGTCCGCTCCACGTCTTCCGCATCGCGCGGCAGAACCACACCGATCGGAACCTGGCGGTAATTGGACGCGTCAGTGGCGTAGAGAGCGCGGCTGCCGGCATCGAAGCGCGCTTCGCCTCGCACTTGCTGACGCAACGCCGCTGCTAACGCGGCGGTATCGATGTCCGCGGGGCTAAACTTGGCAGTACCCGATTCTTCACTTTGCCGCGGCGTTGCTTTGGGCCGATCAACGGCCGGAGTGTCCGCTGCATCGCCATGAGAGTTTGCTTTTGTTTCTATCGTGCTAGTCATTGCCTCACCGTTCTGTCTCTATCCCGTCCGTAAGACGTCGGCTCAAACGGCATAGCGTTCGGCGTCGGCGCGTTTGAATTCAAGTCCAAGGCCCGGCCGTGACAGATCTGGCTGCAGCACCCCCTTCACCGGCGTGAGCGCGCCGTCAAATAGCAGGTGCTCGATCCGCGCATGGTCGTGAAAGTATTCCACATGACGCACCGGCGCGACGGCGCAGCACGGATGGGCATGCAATGAAGGTCCGCAATGGGCCGACAGCGGCAACGGGCGCGCTTGGCAGAGCGCGCCCACGCGCAAGAAACCGGTGATGCCGGCGCAGCGCGTGGCATCGGCCTGCAGCACGTCGACCGCGCCGGCGTCGAGCATGCGACGGAAGTAGAAGAGATCGTAGCCGTACTCGCCGGCAGTGATATTCATCCCCGCCGGCGCGCGATCGCGCAGCAAACGTAACCCCTCGAGATCGTCCGAGGAGACCGGCTCCTCAAACCAGCTCACGCCGTACTCGGTGAACATCTCGGCAAAGGCGAGCGCCTGTTTGCGGCTGTAGGCGCCGTTGGCATCAACGAAAAGTTCCGCATCAGCTCCAATGGCCGCGCGGGCGGCGCGCACGCGGTCGCAGTCGTCGACCGGATGCGTGCCGATTTTCATTTTGACGCATGTGATCCCGTCGGTAACCCAGCCAGCGAGCTGCTTTTGGAGTTGCGCCACTGAGTAAGAAGTGAAGCCGCCGCTGCCATACACCCGCACACCGTCTCGCACCGCGCCTAGAAGCGTGACGAGCGGAAGATTCAATAGCCGCGCCTTTAGATCCCACAGCGCAGCGTCGACGGCGGAGATCGCCATCGAGACTATTCCGGGGCGGCCAAGGTTACGAATCGCATGCATCATGGTTGCCCATGCGCCAGGCACTGCCATGGCATCATGGCCCAGCACAACGCCGGCGAGCAGGTCTTTGATCAGCCGGGCTGTGGCCGTATCGGCGTACGTGTAGCCGACGCCGCGCACGCCGCCCGCCTTAGCTTCAACGAGCACGAGCGTGGTTTTGTCCCAGGCAAAAGTTCCATCTGATTCCGGAAGGTCGGTGGGGATGATGTAAGCGGATACGTCAAGCCGCTCGATGGGAATAGCCACTTATTTGGTCCCGATACACATAAATTGTCACTGCCGCGGACACGCGCTTTCTTTTTGTGTCTCTACTAAATCACCTCGCGTATAACATCTTTAGCGACCGTCTTGATGATGTCCCAGCCGTCACGCTCTCCGCGTGCCAGCGCTTCCATAAAATGCCAGGCTTGTTCTGTGGTAATTTTACCCGGCATAGGAGGCTCGTTAGCATCCACCACAGCCTGCACGACGGCTGGACCAGGATAGGCGAGCGCTTCACGCAGTACCGACTCTGCCTCTTCCGGGTGCTCGATGGTATAACCGGCGGCGCCACAATTTTTGGCGTACCCGGCAAAATCGATGGGTTGCAGCTGCACTCCGAACTGCGGAGTCCCTCCGAATACCATCTGTTCCCATTTGATCATGCCTAACACGTTGTTCTTGATCACGATGACCTTCACCGGCAAGTTGTATTTGACCAATGTCGCGACCTCACCCATTAACATCGTAAAACCGCCGTCACCTACGACGCAGACCACCTGGCGCCCGGGATAGGCGACTGCCGCGCCGACGCTATACGGCAATCCGTTGGCCATGGTCGCCAGCGTGCCCGAGAGCGAGAACTGCATCTCGCCGCGCATCTGGATGTAACGCGCTGTCCAGGTGGCAATGGTGCCGCTATCGGATGATACGATCGCGTCCTCGTTGAGAAGTTTGTTTAACTGAAAGGTGACGACCTGCGGCTTCATCGGCATGTCGGTGCGGGTGCCACGCTGCTCCATCAGCGCATTCCATTTTTGCATGCGCTCCTGGGCTTTTTTTAGAAAGCTCTGATCGTCTTTCCGATGGATCAGGGGGAGCAGCGCCGCCAGCACATTCTGGCAGTCACCAACCAGGCCAACGTCGGGAGGGCAGCGAAGCCCAATGCGGGTAGGGTCGATATCAATCTGGACGATCTTCGCCTGGCCCCGCTTCGGATAGAACTCCATGTAAGGAAAGCTGCTCCCGGCAATGAGCAAGGTGTCGCACTCTTCCAGAGCGTCCTGCGACGGTGCGGTGCCGAGCAGGCCGACTCCTCCGGTGGTGTACGGGCTATCGTCCGGCACAACGGCTTTTCCCAACAACGGCTTGATAATCGGCCCGGCTACTTTCTCGGCTAATTCCAGCACCTCGGCGCGCGCGTTCAAGCATCCCTGCCCGGCCAAGATCGCAACCTTGGCGCCCTTGTTGAGAAAATCGGCAGCCTGCTGCAGCAATCTCTGCGGCGGTAAGGGAAACGCTTGAGCAAAAACACTTCCGCTGTGCCGGGCGATATTCGCCGTAGAGCGTTCTCCATTTTCCGTCCAGTCCTGAATGTCTTTGGGAATGGTAATGTGGGCTACGGTGCGCCCACCGAGCGCCGTCTTGATCGCTTCATCCACGACATTATTGACGTGATCCGGACCCATCACGCGTTGGTTATAAGCAGCTACGTCCATGAACAGCTTATCGAGGTCAACGTCCTGCTGATAATGCGTTCCGATCAGATCGTGAAAGGTGTGTCCGGTGATGGCCAAAACATGCTGGCCGTCACATTTGGCGTCATAGAGTCCATTCAATAAATGAATACCGCCTGGGCCAGAGGTAGCCAGGCATACACCGAGCCGACGAGTGTACTTGGCATAGGCACAGGCGGCAAAAGCCGCCGCCTCTTCGTGCCGTACCTGAATAAATCGGATCTTATCCTGGCGCGTTCTCAGGGCCTCGAAGAGGCCATTAATACCATCACCCGGGAATCCGAAAATGGTATCGACACTCCAGTCAATGAGCCGTTCGATCACGAGATCGGCTACTGTTTTTGCCATGGCGTATTCCCCTATTTGGTCGCTGAGCATTCCGCCTGAGTCAAAAATATTTTACATCGCGTTAAATAATATCGTAACACGATGTATCTGCTGAACAAGCAGTCGCCGGCCGCTGTGTTGGAAATTGGTGTTTCGATAGCGGAGTGCGTAGAGAAGAGTTCATTTCTTCGACGCATGGCGCGCTATTTGTTCCTTGGCTGCCGCGACAATGTGTGCAGGCTCGAAACCGAAGTGTTGCGCGACGACCTTGAGTGGCGCAGACAATCCGAAGGTATGCAGGCCCAGGGTAGTTCCATCGATGCCGGTATAACGTTCCCAACCGAAAGTGGATGCCTCTTCGACTGCGACGCGCGCCGCTGTTCCCGGCGGAAGGACGTGGTCGCGGTACTCTTGACTCTGACTCTCGAACAGCTCCCACGACGGCATGCTGATCACACGAGCCTTGATCCCTTCCGACTTCAGTTGTTCATGAGCGGTAATGCAGAGCGAGACTTCGCTGCCGGTCGCCAGGAGCACCACGGCGGGCCTGTGGTCCGGGGCGTCAGCGAGCACATAAGCGCCCCGTGACACACCGCTCGCTGGCGCGTACTTTGTGCGGTCCAAAGTCGCCAACGCTTGCCGCGTCAACACCAGGCTGACGGGACGATCCTTGATTCGCATGATCACCCGCCAGGCCTCAACCACCTCGTTCGCGTCCGCCGGTCGCAACACAATCATGCCCGGCATTGCGCGCAAAGACGCGAGTTGCTCGATGGGCTGGTGGGTCGGCCCATCCTCGCCCATGCTGATCGAGTCGTGGGTCCAGATGTAGATAACCGGGAGCTCCATCATCGCGCTGAGCCTGAGCGCACCGCGGCAGTAGTCGGTGAAAATGAAGAAACTCGACACATAGGGGCGCAGTTTCGATAGGCTTAGTCCGCTCGCGATGGCGCACATCGCGTGCTCGCGAATGCCGAAATGGAAGTTGCGTCCGCGGTACTCGC
>Ga0207707_10002655_pt1 | contig 15989 bp, 15 predicted proteins | sample KBSC83BmetaG_FD_184336 | JGI IMG/M metagenome (GOLD analysis project Ga0207707, IMG submission 184336) | Corn rhizosphere microbial communities from Kellogg Biological Station, Michigan, USA - KBS C8-3B metaG (SPAdes) (version 2) | ecosystem: Host-associated > Plants > Roots > Rhizosphere ...
TCGACGGTATAAAAATACCTAACGCTCATAAGATTTAAATCATTGTTAACACTGCTTGAATTGACAGGGACCAGCCCTTTACGATGAAAAAATCAAAGGCGTGATGCACGCCCCAAGTGTGGACCGCATGGCAACATCGGAAACGGGAAGCGCGGCATGGCCCGGCCGGCTTCCCGGAAGCGGGTCGACCGTTTCGGTCTTCGTGGCTACCGCCATCGTCGTGGCCGACATGGTTGGCGTCGGCGTCTTCACCAGCCTCGGCTTCCAGGTCAAGGATATCCCCTCGGGATTTTCGATTCTGCTGTTATGGGCCGTTGGCGGCATCGTCGCGCTGTGCGGGGTGTTTTCCTACAGCGAACTCGGCGCGATGTTTCCGCGCTCGAGCGGCGAATACAATTTCCTCGGCCGAGCCTTTCACCCGGCTTTCGGATTTCTGGCGGGCTGGGTGTCGGCGACGGTTGGTTTCGCGGCGCCGGTGGCTCTGGCCGCGATGGCTTTCGGGGAATACGCCAAATCGGTGCTTCCGGGCGCGCCGCCGCTGGCGCTTGCCATCGGCGTGGTCTGGCTGGTGTCGCTTGTGCAACTCAGCGGCGTCAGGCACTCCAGCACCTTTCAATTGATCGCGACCATCTTGAAAGTTGCGCTGATCGTCGCGTTCCTGATTGCAGGATTTGTCGTCGGCACGACGCAACCGGTCAGGTTTGCGCCCGATGTTTCCGACTTCGCCCATGTCGCCAGCGCGCCGTTCGCTATCGGGCTGGTCTTTGTGATGTATTCGTTCTCGGGGTGGAACGCGGCGACCTACATCATCGGCGAGATGCGAACCCCGCAGCATAACCTGCCGCGCGCGCTGCTGGCGGGGACCTTGACCGTGGTTGTGTTGTATGTCGCGCTCAATGCGGTGTTCCTGCACACCACGCCGATCGACAAACTGTCGGGGCAGCTCGATGTCGCGCGGATCGCCGGCAGCTACATCTTCGGCGATATCGGCGGCCGCAGCGTCGGCGCCATGATCTGTATCGGGCTGGTGTCGTCCATCAGCGCGATGATGTGGATCGGCCCGCGCGTCATGATGACCATGGGCGAGGACATCCCGTCCTTGCGGGTATTCGCCCGCAAATCAACCCGCGGAGCGCCGGCCTACGCCATCCTTTTCCAACTCGCAGTCGCCAATCTCATGCTGTTCACCCGCAGTTTCGAGGCGGTACTCGATTTCATTCAGTTCGCGCTGTTGTTCTGCTCGTTCTTCACCGTGCTCGGCGTCATCAAGCTGCGCATCACTCGGCCCGACCTGCCGCGGCCCTATCGGGCGTGGGGGTACCCGATAACCCCGATTGTCTTCCTGCTCGTGACCGCGTTCATGATGTACTATCTCTTGATGGAACGGCCGTTGCAGTCGGCTCTCGGTAGCTTGATTATGATTTTGGGCCTTTTGATCTACGCCGTATTCCGCAAGCGGGCCGATCCGCGCTCCCCGACTGCGTCCAAAAGCCATAAATAGCGATGCTTCAAGCTGTGAAAATTGCGGCGCTCGCTGCAACCATGTTGGTCGCCGCCGCGATGCCTGCGCGCGCCGCCGATACCGTTACCGCAGACGATACCGCGCGTTTCCTTGCGGGGATGCCGCCATCCGCGGACTCGCCGCTCATGCCTTTGACGAAGGATCCTTCATGGCAGCAGCACGCGAGATTCTTCGATGCCGGGTTTGGGCAGCTTGAGCAGCGCCAGCTTTCAAAAATCCGGACCTGGGCGGCGGCCAACCTGGCGGCGCCGAAGCCGACGATGTTCTACATGTTCAGCGGTCCGGACTTCCTCTACGCGGACGCGTTTTATTCCAAGGCCACGACCTATGTGCTGAGCGCGCTCGAGCCGGTCGGTTCGGTGCCCGATCTCATGAGATTGCCGCGCGGCGGTATCGGGTCCGCGCTTTACAACGTCGAGCGCTCGCTTGGATCGGTGCTGAGCTTCAGCTTTTTCATCACCAGGCTGATGAAGACCGATCTGGTCGCCGGGCAGGTGAGCGGCACCCTGCCCATCCTCTACGTGTTGCTGGCGCGTTCGGGAAACACCATCCGCGACGTCAGCCTGATCGCGCTCGACGACAGGGGGGCAGCGTATTTCGCAAATGAAAATACCGGCAGGAACGCAACGCGCGGCGTGCGGATCGTGTTCGCAGGCAGCGATGGCGAGCAAAAGACGCTGTATTATTTCTCTACCGATCTTTCCAATGGCGGCGTCAGGCACTCGGGCTTCCTGAGATTTTGCGAGACGCTGGCGCCCGGCAACAGCCTGATCAAGAGCGCATCCTATCTGATGCACTCCGGCAATTTCACCACGGTCCGCGACTTTCTGCTCCGTAACAGCGCTACCATCATCCAGGACGATTCCGGCATTCCACTGCGAAACTACGATCCCGGGAAATGGCGATTTTTTCCGTTCGGCCGCTATGCCGGCCCGATTGCGGAATTCCCCGGAAGGTACCAGCGGCAATATGCCGAATTGTTCAGACGGGCTCAGCCGATGGATTTCGGAATCGGCTATCGCTGGCGATCGTTTGAATCGAACCTGCTGCTGGCGATCAAGGTGCCCTCCGACGACTCAGGACGCGTGGATGCCACGCCATCGGCCGAATCTCCGCGTCCGGCACCGCCGCCGCGCCGCCGCGGGCCTCGTCCGCCGGAGTCTATTCCGCCCGGAGGCTTGCCCTGGTTTTCGCGCTAGAGCCGGTTTCCTTGCGCGAACCGCCTCGGTGAAAAGCGCTCGCTATAATTCGCCTCACCACCGCACGCTTTGGCTGGGGACGATGAAGGCCGTGGAATTCGGCGTGTCGGAGCCACGGCTAAGGAATCTGCTGGCGGCGACAATCAGGATGAGCAAGGCAAGGATTGCGATCAGATCGATCTGTCTGGGGTCGTGATCCCTATGGCTGATTTTCCAGCGCACCGTTTTTGACCTTTACGATCAAGGTACCAATCAATGCGTCCGTGACGCCGCGGTTCCTGGCACGGCAACAATGCACGTCTCGCTTGAAAGCGGTGCAGCAGTTTTCAGGGCGCGTTGACGCCGCGCCATCGGCCGAACCGCCACGGCAGATACCATCGCGCGCCCGGCGGTTTTGTCAGCGGCACGTTGTCGATCCCCGAGGTACCCCAGGGCTGACAGCGCAACAGCCGCGCCAGGGTCATCCAGCCGCCGGCCCACAGCCCGAAACGCTCGATCGCCTCGTCGCCATAGACCGAACAGGTCGGCAGATGACGGCAGTTGTAACCGACCAGCGGAGACAGCGTGTGCCGGTAAGTCCAGATCAGCGCGCGCGCCGCGTTGCGGGGCAGGCGTTGCACCGCGCCGGCGCAGTCGGAACAATGCGATGAATGGGAGGGTGAATGCTTCATGGGCTGCGTGCTGCAATCATGTGGGTGGATTTGCGCGGTTCCCGAGCATGGAACCCGCCATCGCAGATATTTGAGCCACACTGTTGAAAATATCGCTTGTTTGGGGTGGCACTGCAACAGAGGTGCTATGGACGACAGGGTTTCTCACGGTTACCCTTATCATAACGCCTTTATGACAGAATCATCTGGCGTTGATGATGGGGCCATTGCCACTGCTCTCTTGGGTATGGGGGGAAGGAACCAACTTGAGGCTCGTAAGGTCGCTTGGATTTCGCGGTTGGGCGCTGCTCAGCGCCGCCGCCCTTTGCATCGCATTGCCTGGCGTAATGGCTACGCTCGGCGGTTCGGCACACGCCGGCGTCACGCTCGAAGAACGCAAATTGCCGATGCGCTTTAGCTGGGTGGCCTGCCAGCCGAATTGCCGGGGCTGGGTCAGCGCGGTCGGCATTGTGACCGCAGATAGTCCCAGGGAATTCGATGAATTCGCGCGCGGACGCCAGCTCGGCGGCACCACCATCGTGCTGGATTCCAGCGGCGGCTCGGTCAACGACTCAATCGCGCTTGGACGACGCTGGCGCAATCTCGGTGCGCTGACCACGGTCGGCATCAGCGTCCAGACCCAAACCGCGCAGGGCGTGCGCGCCAGCGTCGCTCCCGAAGCCTATTGCGAGTCGATGTGCGTGTTCCTGCTGCTGTCGGGCAAGACGCGGTACGTGCCCGAGACCGCGCATGTCAGGGTGCATCAGATCTGGATGGGCGACCGCGCCGACGATGCCAAGGCCGCGAGCTACAGCGCGCAGGATCTGATGATCGTCGAGCGCGACATCGGGCGGCTCGCCAAATACACCTTCGACATGGGCGGGGCGGGCGATCTGTTGTCGCTATCGCTGAACGTGCCGCCGTGGGAAGATCTGCACGAACTGTCGGCGGCGGAATTGCGGCTGACCAATCTCGTCACCACCGACGCCGTTGCTGAGGTGCTGCAGCAGATACCGACGGACAGCTCCGCTGTGCCGGTGTCCGAGTTGACGACCGCCAAGCCGGTGCAGGATCGCTTCGTGAGCAGTAAGACGGAGAGCGAGGCAACTCCACAACCGGCGAGATCCACCAAGACGGCCGAAGCCCTCGTTACGAGCCACAGCACCGCCGCGGTGACTCCGGTCAAGTAGCGGTGGTAAAATCTGATCCGGGAGATGACGTCATCATCCGCGAAAGCGGATGATCGAATATTCCTCGGGAGTTTTGATCATCTGAGAGTTCACGACCTACTGGATGCCCGCCTCCGCGGGCATGACGGTAACGTGTGTGGCCTTGGCTCTCAGCCCTGAGCCGATACCGGCTGTTGGGCCTTGGTCTCGATCTGGCCGATGGCGTCGACCACGGCATCGAAGGTCAGCATCGTGGAGGCATGCCGCGCCTTGTAATCGCGCACCGGCTCGAGCAGCGCGATATCGCCCCACTTGCCTTGAGGGGGGCTGCCGTTTTCCTTCAGCATCTTGCGGACGGTCTCGCGCAATTCACGCAGTTCGCTCGCCGTCGAGCCGACGACGTGGCGGGCCATGATCGAGGACGAGGCCTGGCCGAGCGCGCAGGCTTTCACGTCATGGGCAAAGTCGGTGACCACCGGTCCGTCCATCTTGAGGTCGATCTTGACGGTCGAACCGCACAGCTTGGAATGCGCCGTGGCGCTGGCGTCGGGGGCGGCGAGGCGTCCGAGCCGGGGTATGTTGCCAGCCAGTTCGATGATGCGCTTGTTGTAGATGTCGTTCAGCATAAGATTGAGGTCTCGGGCTCCCCGGGCGCGATCGCCCTTGGCGACCGCGGGCGACAGCCCTATATATGGGTGGAAATGGCGGAAATACAGTCCGGCCGTTTCCCTTAAGCGGTCTGAATTACAAGCCAATTCGGCCGCCGGGGTGTTAGAAATGTGGGACTCAGGCGTCCGGCGACAAGTGCCGCCCCGTCTGCCGGTGACACTCCGGTCCATTTGAGACCGGTCGAACGGAGTTGACATGGACGCTTTGATCAAATCCCTCCGCCCAGCCAAGCCATCCGACGCGAAGACTCCGGAAGGTCGTCCGGCCGAGCTGGATCCCTCCGAATTTCTGGCCGCGGTCGTACGCGCGGATCAGCCGCGTCCGTCGCGTGCCGAGGCCGAACAGGCGGTGCAAACCCTGCTCGGCTACATCGGCGAAAACCCCGATCGCGAGGGTCTGCTGGATACGCCGCGCCGGGTGGTCGAAGCCTTCGACGAACTCTACCAGGGCTATCATCAGTGTCCGGCGGAGGTGCTCAACCGCACTTTCGGCGAGACCGCCGGCTATGACGATTTCGTGCTGGTCCGCGACATCGAATTCACCTCGCAATGCGAGCATCACATGATGCCGTTCTACGGCAAGGCGCATATCGCCTATACGCCGGTCGAACGCGTCGTGGGCCTGTCGAAGCTGGCGCGCCTGACCGATATCTTCGCGCGCCGCTTGCAGACCCAGGAGCATCTGACCGCCCAGATCGCGGCTGCGATCGATGAAATTCTTAAACCCCGCGGCGTTGCAGTGATGATCGAGGCGGAGCATACCTGCATGTCGGTGCGCGGCGTCGCCAAGCATGGTGCGATGACGTTCACCAGCCGCTTTACCGGCATGTTCCGCGACAATCCGGCGGAGCAGGCGCGTTTCCTGTCCATGGTGCGAGGGCCGCAGCGCTAGCCCTCGCCTAGAATTCGCGAGGACTGCCCGTGGCCACATCTGCAGCAATCAATGACATCGAGGAGGGGCTTGAGTTCGGGCCCAAATTCGACGCGTCGGGCCTCGTGACCTGCGTCGCCACCGACGCGGGCACCGGCGAGGTGCTGATGGTCGCGCACATGAACGACGAAGCGCTGCGCAGGACCATCGCCAGCGGGGAAGCCTGGTACTTTAGCCGCTCCCGCAATGGGCTGTGGCGAAAAGGCGAAACCTCCGGCCATGTCCAGCGCGTGGTCGAGATGCGGATGGATTGCGATCAGGACGCCGTCTGGATCCGGGTCGAGCAAACCGGCGCGGCGTGCCACACCGGCCGGCGCTCGTGCTTCTACCGCAAGGTCGACGCAGGCGGCGAAAGCGGGGCGCGATTGTCGTTCGTGGATGCGGACAGGGTGTTCGATCCGAAGGCGGTTTATCGCAAATGATTTCGTCATTCCGCGGTGCCGCAAAAGCGGCGAACCCGGAAATGACGATGGCTCGAGTGGAACTCCTTTAACCCGCCATTAACCATAACCGCCCCAATCTGCCGGCGGCATGAGCGCATTTAAGCGCTCGAAATGCGCAGCCGGCGTTTCGCGAGGAGCGGGGCACCAACCTATGTCGGTCGACACGTCAAGCGCCACGGCAACGGCAGGTGTCGACCCCTCACGCCTGCGGATCGCCGGCGCGATCAAGCAGGCCGCCAGCACCACCGGCACCAGCTTCGAATATTTGCTCGCCACCGCGAAGATGGAATCCAACTTCAATCCGACGGCGAGCGCCTCGACCTCGTCGGCGCGCGGGCTTTACCAATTCATCGACCAGACCTGGCTCGGCACTGTGAAGGAAGCCGGCGCGCAGCTTGGCTACGGCAAATACGCCGACGCCATCACCAGGTCGCCCTCCGGCTCCTATTCCGTCAGCAATCCCGCCGCGCGAATCGCGATCATGAAGTTGCGCGACGATCCCGCCGCCGCCTCTTCGATGGCGGCCGTGCTGACCCAGTCCAACAGTTTCAAGCTCACCGGCAAGATCGGCCGCCGCCCGACCGACGGCGAACTCTATATGGCGCACTTCATGGGCGTCGGCGGCGCGGCCAAGCTGATCTCGAATGCCGAGGATAACCCGCAGGCCTCCGGCGCGCGGCTGTTTCCGAATGCCGCCGTGGCGAACCCTTCGATCTTCTTCGACCGCAGCGGGCGCACGCGCAGCGTCTCCGAAGTTTATTCGGTGCTGGCCTCGCGCTACGCCAGCGCCGCCAATTCCCGGGCGACGCGCACCGCGATGGCGTCAGTCGGCGGCGCGCCCGCGAGCGTGGCGCTCGCCAGCGCGGCACCGGTTGCTCCGCCGATCGACAATGCCGCCTATCTGTCGAGTTTTCCGGATGTCCGCCCGGTCAGGCCGGTGACGATGGCATCCGCATCGCCAGTGACAAACGCCTCGCCGCCGAGCGACCCGATCTTCCGCTCACTGTTTCAGGGTGGCGAGCGAGCTCAGCCGGTCTCATCGGCGGTTCGTGAATTGTGGGGCAACTCTTCGTCGCTGACCTCGGTTGCGCCAGCAACCTCGGTTGCGCCAGCGACCTCGGTGTCGTCGCTTTCGGCGCAAACGCCCAACGTCCGCCCACCGCAACCGCTCGATCTCTTCAGCGACCGCAGCGGCATATTCAGCAGTTAAACTTCTCATGGTGAGGACGCGCGCTGGCGTCGTCTTGGACCCATGAGGCTGTGGGCATCCTTTCGAGACAGGATGAGGCGGTGCGTGCTTGCAGCAGGTTTCGGAGCTCCGCGAGCCCTTAACAAAACGTCAACAAAACCAGCCGTTTATGGTGAACGCTTTGTTAAGCGTCATGGTTTATTTTCTGTTGCAGTGGCACCGCGTCATGGTGTCGTCAAGGGTTGCGTAAGCCGGCAGGGCAATGATCGTTCGCCAGTTCATCAGTTGGATACGAACCGCTCCGGCAGGCGAGCGGGCGGAAGCCACGCGAGCTTTGGCGCGGGCCTGGCTGATTTCCGATCTCACCGAAGACGATCGCGCCGCCGCCGAAGGCGCGCTCTTGATGCTGCTCGACGATGCATCCCCGCTGGTGCGCCAGGCCATGGCCGAGGTGTTTGCGCGCAGTGCGGACGCGCCCGCCGCCATCGTGCAGGCGCTGTCGCTCGACCAGACCTCGGTCGCGCTTCCGGTCCTCGAACATTCACCGCTTTTGATCGACGCCGACCTCGTTGACATCATCGCGACCGGCAATTGCGAGATGCAATGCGCGATCGCCCGCCGGATCAATCTGCCGGCCTCGGTCTGCGCCGCGATCGCCGAAGTCGGTACGCCCTCGGCGGCGCTCGAACTGATCGAAAATGCCTATGCGGAGCTGGCGCCGTTTTCATGGGACCGCATCGTCGAGCGTCACGGCCATCTCGCCGCGATCCGCGAATCGATGCTGGTGCTGGAAGACCTGCCCGCGGCGACGCGGGTCGCGCTGGTCGCGAAATTGTCGGACACGCTGGCGCAGTTCGTTGTCGCCCGCAATTGGCTGAGCGCCGATCGGGCGGGGCGGATCGCCTGCGAGGCGCGCGATCGTTCGACCGTGAATATCGCGGCGCGTTCGCGCGGCGACGACATGCGTGGCCTGGTGCGGCATCTGCGCGCCACCGGCCAGCTCACCGCCGGACTGATCCTGCGCGCATTGTTGTCGGGCAATCTCGAACTGTTCGACCACGCGTTGTCGGAATTGTCGGGTTTGCCGCTGGCCCGCGTCTCCGCGCTGCTGCACGACCGCGGCGGCGCAAGCCTGCAGGCGCTGTTGATCCGCGCCGGTTTGCCGGAATCGACATTCGCGGCGTTCCGGGTGGCGCTCGAAGCCAGCCATGAAACCGGATATGTCGACACGGTCGGAGGCGCGGCAAGACTGCGGCGCCGGATGGTGGAGCGCGTGCTGACGCATTGCGAAACCGACCGGCAAGCCGCGGAGCCGCTGCTGATCCTGCTGCGGCGCTTTGCGACCGAGTCGGCGCGGGAAGAAGCCCGCATGTTCTGCGACGAGCTGATCGCTGAAGAGGCCGTCGCCCCGATCCGGCACGAGCTGATCGCGGCGTGATCCCAACAGTCTCAACGTCGTCCCCGCGAAACGCGGGGACACATACGCCGTGTCGGTGATTATTTCGAAAAGCGGTAGTGACTTTGAAGCCTCTCGACGCAATAGCGGCGGCCAGGGGCTATGGGTCCGTGCTTTCGCGGCGACGACGCCAGGATTTTTTGCGCCTCACTCTCCCGGCACTATGCTCGGTGCGAGGATCGCTTCGAGGTGTTCGGGACGGTTGCGATTGACGTGCAAGAGGTATTCGTCGGCGACGCCGCGCAGCTTTCGGCTCAGTTCGCTGGCCATGCTGGCGGTGTCGAGCCTGGTGCGCTCGCGCACGATGGCCTGAATGGCGTTGATATGATGCGCGATCAACTCGGACGGCACCTCATCGAGATCCGGGGCGTGCTCGATGATCCTGCACAGGCTCTCGGCGGCGGCGCCGGCGGAAGGGTATCCGAAAGTGGCGGCGTCGCCCTTGATGTCATGGGCGGCGCGAAACAACTCCTCGCGGGTGAAGTCCGTAAAACCGCCCTTTAGAATTGCGGCATGCGCGGCCGTGAGCCGGTCGGCCTCGATTCCCATCCAGTTCTTGAATTCGCCTGACAGGCCGGCGAGCGCCTTTTCCGCGCGCGCGACCGGATCATCGAGATCTTTTTCGGCGACGCGCCGCAGCACTTTGCGCAAGGGATTGGGCTGCGTGATCACGTGATGGTCGGCGAAGGTCTCGACCTGGAGCGTCGTCGTAGGCTTGTCTTTCGCCATGATGCTTCCTTGTGCCTCGAGCGCTAAAGCGTGGTTCGGGCCTTGTCGAGCAGCGAGGGTTGCTGAAGCACTTCCGCCTCGCCGCCGACGCGGCGCTCGGGGCCGATATAGGTGTTGCTGATATTGCGCCGGCGGTCCGGACCGAAATAGGTCTTGGTCTTGATGAACGGGCGCGGATTGGCAACGACGTTGAGAATACGCTGATAAAGTCCCTTGGCCGAGATCGGTTTGGCAAGGAATTCGGTCACGCCGGCGTCGCGCGCCACCGTGACGCGCCGCTTTTCGGAATGCCCGGTCAACATGATGATGGGAGCGTAGGGATTGCCCTTCGATTCCGGCTGCCGGATCATCTGCGCGAGTTCGAGGCCGTCGAAAATCGGCATCGACCAGTCGGTAATGACGATGTCCGGGACGTAATGGCTGTACATTTCCAGCGCGGTCGCGCCGTCTTCGGATTCATAGACTTCGCGCGCGCCGAACGAATGCAGCAGCGTCCGCAAAATGCGGCGCATATGCGGATTGTCGTCGCACAGAAGAAATCGCAACTTGTTGAAATCGATGCGAAACATGGCCCGGCCCTAAAGGGGCGTACCGGTGAAAACGGTATACCGGCGTTAACCATATCCGGCCGCCGTTAACGAATGGTTGCGATTTCTCGCTGACGCTTGCGCGAAAGCAGCGAGAGGTGAGGGCTACGACCCTGAAATCAATAGCCGAATTGCTCGCTCAGGATGCGCTCTTCCAGGCTATGACCCGGATCGAACAGCATCCGCATCGCGATGGTCTTGTCGGAAAGCACCTCGACGCGGCGGACGTCGCGCGCCTCGTCGTGGTCGGCCACCGCCGCGACCGGGCGTTTGTCGCCCTCGAGCACCTCGATGACCACATAGGCGGTGTTGGGAAGCAGGGCGCCGCGCCAGCGGCGCGGGCGGAACGCACTGATCGGCGTCAGCGCCAGCAGCGCGGCGTTGATCGGCAGGATCGGCCCCTGCGCCGAAAGATTATAGGCGGTGGATCCCGCGGGCGTCGCCACCAGGATGCCGTCGGCGATCAACTCCGCCATCCGCTCGCGTTCGTCGATCAATATCCTCAAGCGCGCTGCCTGATGGGTCTGGCGAAACAGCGCAACTTCGTTGATGGCATGATGAAGATGCACCGTGCCGTGTACGTCGGTGGCGCGCATCAGCAGCGGATTGATCAGCGTTTCCCGGGCGGCTGCAAGGCGGGCGTGCAGATCGAGGGCGCTGAACTCGTTCATCAGAAAGCCGACGGTGCCGCGATGCATGCCATAGATCGGCTTGCCCGAACGCATGTGCTGATGCAGCGTTTGCAGCATCAATCCGTCGCCGCCGAGCGCCACCACGACATCGGCATCAGCCGGATCATGATTGCCGTAGAGCTCTAGTAGCTGTGCAAGCGCCTGCTGGGCCTCCGCGCCGGCACTCGCGACAAAGGCGATCCGGTCATATCGCTTGGACTTGGTCATGGGATCGCGGGCTCATGTGGGCGCGAGAGGGAGCGGGTGGGCCGAGCGTCGTCTATACGACCTTGGCGGCCCTTGTCGAGATAGCTTCTGGCCTTGCGAATGCTGTCAAGCTGCCGCAGTTTTGAGCCATAACCCGCTTTTCACCGGGAAAACTTGCCTCATATGGGAAAGCGGCCGCGCCGGATCGATCGCGGGTATCAGGGAGACGATAGAGACATGGCCATTCATTTTGCACCGCCGCGCCATGTGCGCATGGTCCTCGCGGTTTTGGTGTTTGCCACGATGGCGGGGGCGCGTGCCGAGGATGCGCCGCAGCCGCCCGAGCAGCAGCCCGCCGCAACGTCCTCGGGTCAGAAGTCCGGAGCACCGGGTGGACGCGGCGGCGCAGCCCCGAGTTCGCCGGCCGCCGCCGAACAACATCGCCTGCCGCCGGATTCCAGCACGAAACACACGCTGGCTCTTCCCGGGCGCACGCTCGACTTCAAGGCGACCGCGGGTTCGATCCACCTGTTCAATGACAAGGGCGAACCGCAAGCCGATATCGCCTACACCGCCTATCAGCTCGATGGCGCCGATACCCGCAGCCGGCCCGTGACTTTCCTTTTCAATGGCGGGCCGGGCGCGGCCTCGGCTTATTTGCAATTCGGCGATGCCGGACCGTGGCGGCTTTCCATCAACGACCCGCCGATTTCCTCCGCCTCACCCGATCTCCAGCCCAACGCCGAGACTTGGCTCGACTTTACCGATCTCGTCTTCATCGATCCGGTCGGCACCGGCTATAGCCGTTTTGTTGCGACTGGCGAGGAGGTGCGCAAGCGCTTTTTCTCGGTCGATGGCGATGTTAATTCGATCGCGGTGACGATCCGCCGCTGGCTGGAAAAGTCCGACCGGTTGCTTTCGCCTAAGTTTGTCGCCGGCGAAAGCTATGGCGGCATCCGCGGGCCGAAGATCGTGCGCAATTTGCAGACCCAGCAAGGCGTCGGGGTAAGGGGGCTGATCCTCGTCTCTCCGGTGCTCGACTTCCGGGAGTTTTCAGGCTCCAGCATCCTGCAATATGTCTGGAGCCTTCCTACTATGGCAGCGGTAGCGCGCGAGGTGAAAGGCCCCGTTAGCCGTGCCGACATGGCCGATGTCGAACGCTATGCACGGGGAGATTTCCTGTCCGATCTTGTCAAAGGAGAGGCCGACGCCGAAGCGACAACGCGCCTTGCCGACAAGGTGGCGGCATTGACCGGGATCGATCAGGCCGTGAGCCGCAGGCTGGCCGGTCGCTTCGACGCGGTCGAATTCCGCCGCGAATTCGACCGGCGGAACAGCAAGGTGAGGGGACGCTACGATGCCTCGGTCTCGGGCTTCGATCCCAATCCGGACTCGAGCTTTTATCATTTCGACGATCCGTCCGGCCAACCCTTGGTCGCGCCGCTGACCAGCGCCGCGGTCGACCTCATCACGCGCAAGCTGAATTGGCGGCCGGACGGCTCCTACCAACTGCTCAACGGCGCAGTCGAGAAGGCCTGGGATTTCGGCCGTGGCCTCAATCCCCCCGAATCGATTTCCCAAGTGCGGCAGATTCTGGCGCTCGACCCGAAGCTGAAGCTGCTGGTGGCGCACGGGCTGTTCGATCTCGCCACGCCGTATTTCGGCTCGAAAATCCTGCTCGACCAGCTACCGGCCTACGCTTCGCCTGAGCGGGTGAAGCTCGTGGTGTATCCGGGCGGGCACATGTTCTATTCGCGCGACGCCGCGCGCCAGGCCTTCCGGGCCGAGGCCGAGGCGATGATGAAGTGAGAGTTGGGTGAAACTCTGCGTTCGCCGCCGTTCCGCGCGAGTCGAGCGCAGATCTCAGGATCGTTAGCGGGCCGGGCGGCGTTTGCGCGGCGCGTATCTGCGCTCCATCTCCGCCGCCAAGGTTTTTTCCGGGTTGAGGTTGCCGCCTGCGAGCCAGACATCGGTAACAGAGCCGGCCTTGTTGCGGGTGCGGCGCACGGCCTGGCCGTGGCTTGCGTACCCGGCCGCCAACGATATCCGGCCGGTATCACGGCCGGTGACCTCGATTTCCGTCGCATCCATGAACGGATTAAGAGCGTGCGGATTGGCAACAATCACCTGGTTTCCCATGGGGACGAGATCGATTGCGCCCCATATGCCCCACCAGCGTCCGGTCCAGTCACGAACGCGCCGGTTGGGCGCACCGCGTGCCTTGAAAGCACGCAAGATGTGCATGGCGCCATCAAGCCAAAATCCGGCCCAGCCATCGATGGAATTGGTCAGGATGGTGATGGTCAGATCACAGGCGGGGATGACGCAGGTCCGCGAGATATAGCCCTGGAATCCGCCGGCATGGCCAAACCAGTCCCAGCCGCCCATGGTTCCGCTCATGATTCCAAGACCGTAATATCCTTCCAGACTTGCATGCGGATTGCGCCAATGTTTCCGGGTCATCTCCCGGCGGCTGGCGGCGGAGAGCACGCTGCGCTTCGCATTGGGCGCCAATTGCGCGAAGAAGCGGGCGACGTCCGCCGCCGTGCTGACGACGCCGCCGGCCGGCGCGATTGCGTTGGCCAGGTTCTCGCCGGGAACAACGAGGCGCCGGCCCACGGGAAGCCGTAGCGTGTGGCCGCGCGCGAACGGAATGCCTTTGGCGATCGGCATGTCGGGCTCGGTCTCACGCAAACCGACGGCATCGACGATCTCGCGTTCGATCCAGGCGCGATAAGGCTCTTTGGTGATCGCTTCGATCACAAGACCGAGCAATCCAAATCCGTGGTTGGAATATTTGAAGCGCGTGTTGGGCTCGATGGCGGGGGGCGACCTGAGTTCTGCCATCAACTCCCTCTCGCTAAGGTATGGCCTGCGATCGGCGAACTGTCCCGCGTCGGCGCCATCGCGGGTGAGGCCGGCGCTGTGTGATAGAATCTGCGCGATGGTCGTTTCGGCGACTTGCGGATGCAGGCCCTTCACATATTGCCCGACCGGATCGTCCAGCCGCAATTGACGCCGCTCGCGGAGCTTCATGATTCCGGCCGCGGTGAAACTCTTTGAATGCGACGCGATCCGAAACCGGTGGCGTGGTGTAAGCTTTTCACCGGTAGCCAGGTTGGCGAAGCCGAACGCGTATTCAGCGACAATCTTGCCGCGATGCGCGATAGCGACGATGCAGCCGGGCTGCTGCGACGCCCGTAACTGGAATTCGATCCAGTTGCGGATATATCCGATTGCGGATTGCACCCATGGCTCCATATGCGCCCCAAAATGTCAGATAGTTGCAGCGATCGACGATGCGTTGAAAAATTCGGCCAAAATCTTCCTGGATGCTATCGGACAAAACGAAGCCGGCGCAACTTCAAGGCCGCGCCGGCTAATTCGTGCTCCCCGAAATCAGTAAACGAGGCCGGTGCCGGGCGGCTTTTCCAGCGCTGCGGCGAGCGAGCGATATTCCTCGCTGCTGGTGCCGGCCAAGGCGGCGATCTTGTTCAGATGATATTGCGCAGCGTCGCGGTTGCCCTGTTCGACCTGCCACAGGCCGTAATACTGCCAGGTCTTCACGTGGTTGGGGTCGGCTTTGAGCGCGCGCTCGTACCAGATCTGCGAGACCTTGTAGTCGCCGAGCTTGCGATAGGAGTAGCCAATCAGATTGGCTACCGCGGCGCTGTCGTCGTGACCGAGCGCTTTTAGTTGCGCGATCGCGGAGGCGTAGTCGTTGCGGTCATAGATCGTGGCGTAGGCCGCGCGATAACCCTTGGCGAACGCCGCGTCCTTGGTGCTCGGACTGACTTCGCTGGACTTCTTTTTTGTCTTGGACTTGGTCGATGAGGGTGGAGGCGCGTCGTTGTCGGGATTGGCGTAAGCCTTGGTGACCAAGGGCGCCGCGACTACCGCCATCGCGAACATTGCCAGCGTCAAAAGCCTGATCGCAAATCTGCTCATGCGTTCCTCCTGTTGATATCGTGAGATCAGAAAATCTGCCTTCGTGAAGATCAGTAGACGAGCCCGGTGCCCGGAGGCTTTTCCAGCGCCGCGGCCAGCGAGCGATATTCCGCACAGTCGGTGCCGCACAACCTGCCGATCCGGTTAAGGTGATATTGCGCAGAATCGCGGTTACCTTGTTCGAGCTGCCACAGGCCGTAATACTGCCAGGTCTTGACGTGGTTGGGGTCGGCCTTCAGCGCGCGCTCGTACCAGATCTGCGAAACCTTGTAGTCGCCGAGCTTGCGATAGGAGTAGCCGATCAGGTTGGCGACATCGGCGGAGTCGTCGTGGCCAAGCGCCTTCAGCTGCCCGATGGCCGAGGCGTAGTCATTGCGGTCATAGATCGTCGCATAGGCCGCGCGATAGCCTTTGATGAATCTGCTATCGTCGATGCTGGAGCTGTTACCGCTCTTCTTCTTGTCCTTCTTGGAACCCGACGCCGGCGGCGCCGGGTTGTCGTCGCCCGCGGCATGGGCCGCTGGAAGCAGCGGCACCGCGATCAGCGCCATCGAGAACGTCGCCAGCACCAAAAGCCTGATCGCAAATTTGCTCATGCGGGTCTCCCAATGGCGCAATCC